>Ga0302314_10015131_pt1 | contig 13137 bp, 13 predicted proteins | sample III_Palsa_N2_3_FD_200533 | JGI IMG/M metagenome (GOLD analysis project Ga0302314, IMG submission 200533) | Peat permafrost microbial communities from Stordalen Mire near Abisko, Sweden - III_Palsa_N2_3 | ecosystem: Environmental > Terrestrial > Soil > Palsa > Peat permafrost | place: Sweden...
CCGCCGCGCCGAGGCCGGTCGCCAGGCCGCGTCCGGGGCGCCCGGCGCGCGGCCGGCCCCGGAGCCCGGCCCCCGGGCACCGGCGGGGCAGGGGCCCGGCGCATGTGTACCGGGGCCCGCGGGACTGACGGAGCGTCATCACCGTTCCGTCGACCGCCCGTGAACGGAGCCGGTCCCCGCCGGTCGCGCCGGTGGGGACCGGCTCAGCCACCCCCCGCGCCACCCCCGTGTCTACTGTCAAGTAGCCGCTGTCATATACCAGTTGTGGTCGGGGTGGTGTGAATGTTCGTCGAGCGGGTGACAAGGCTCTGATCTGCGGGGATTATCTGCTGTGATAGGGCTGTCGAATAGCTAGTGAGGAACCGATGACCGCACCCCCGGCGCAGGACATGGTTCCGGTGCGCCCAGCCTCGGATCCCCCGCTGCCCGTGCCGTCGGGCGTCCTGCACATCCCGCAGAGCATGCAGGACGACCTGCGGCGGGACATCGGCAATGCCGCCTTCGTCGCCTCGGCCATGCCCGACGAGGACGGCGACGCGGAGGAGGACACCGGCGACGTCAAGATCGCCGCCTTCACCGCCGCCGTGTGCGAGGGCTCCACCCCGCGCGCGGTCTTCCTGGCCGCCGCGCGCTACTGCGCGACCGCGGAGGAGCGCGGCCAGCAGATCAGCGCCACGCACTGGGCCCGGGTGCCCGGACCCACCGAGGGCGACTACGAGTACCGGATGGCCCTGATGGTCTCCTTTCCCGAGGCCGGGACCGGCGAGTACACCGCCGACACCCACACCGACGCGGACGACGACGGCGAGGCCGACGGGACCGCGGAGGGGAACGGCCCCGGTCCGCAGGTCTCGCGCGGGACCGCGGGCCACCGCGTCGAGCACCACGGCACGCTCCCCTGGAGCTGAACCGCGCGGTCGCCCCCGCCGTGGACGACCTGGCCGCGGCGGAGCTGCGGGCCGAGCGCATCAGGATCTGGAACCCGCTGGTGGTGCCGCTGCTGCTGCAGACCGCCGACTACACCGAGGGGCTGCTGTCGGGCCCCCTGGGCCAGCCCACGCCGGAGGCGCTCGCGGCGTACCGGGCGGTGCACCGGCGGCGCAAGCGGCATGCGCTGGACGGCGGGCTCCCGGTGCGGGCCGTCCTCGGCGAGGGTGCCCTGCGCGCACGGGTGGGCTCGCCGGAGGCGATGCGCGCCCAGTGGCAGCACCTGCTCGACCTCCCGGAGACCTGTGTGCTCCAGGTCCTGACCTTCGAGGCGCAGGCGCAGGGCCGGGCGCCGTTCATGCTGCTGGACCTGCCGACCGGTCCCGCCGTGTATCTGGAGGGCTACCGCGAGGGCTTCGAGACCGGGCCCGACCGGGTGCGGCCGCACACGCAGCGGTTCGAGCACCTGAGCGGGCAGGCCCTGACCCCGGCCGGATCGGCGGAGTTCCTGAGCGGCCTGCTGCGGAGAGGAGCGGGCAAGCCCTGAGGTCGACCGGCCCGTGGGGGTGGGTGACGGGTGCCGGTCGCCTCGGAAAGCATCCCTGCCGAACCGGTGGACGGGCTCAGCGGTCATACTGTGGGGGCGGTTGAGTGCGACTGGGGGGCCGAGCACGGTGGAGAAGGACACGCTGGTCCAGGGCCGGTACCGGCTCATCGGGCTGTTGGGCCGGGGTGGCATGGGGGAGGTCTGGCGCGCGGAGGACGAGGCGCTGGGACGCCAGGTCGCCGTCAAGTGCCTGCGCCCGGGACAGGCGTACCGGGACGAGAGCCAGGCCCGGCTGCAGCAGGAACGGTTCCGCCGGGAGGCCAGGGTCGCCGCCGGGCTGCAGCATCCCGGGGTCACCGTGGTGCACGACTTCGGCGCCGACGGGGGCATGCCCTACCTGGTGATGGAACTGCTCGACGGGTGCGACCTGGGCCGGGTGCTGGACGACGCGCCCGGACGACGCCTTCCGGTCACGGAAGCGGTGCGGATCGCCCGGCAGATCGCCTCCGCGCTCGCCTACACCCACGCCCGGGACGTGATCCACCGCGACCTCAAGCCGGCCAACCTGATCCGCACCACCGACGGCAGTGTCAAGATCTGCGACTTCGGCATCGCCCGCCTGGGCAGCGCGGCCGGGCTCACCGCGCGCTTCGGCAGCGGCGGCAGCCCGGTGGGCACCCCCCGCTACATGTCGCCCGAGCAGATCAACGGCGGTGATCTGGACGCCCGCAGCGACCTCTACTCGCTGGGCTGCGTGCTGTACGAACTGCTCATCGGCGAACCGCCGTTCTGCGTCGGCGACCCGCTGATCATCATGCTGGACCAGCGCGACACCCCGCCGCGGCCCCCGCGCGAGCTGCGCCCGGAGATCCCCGAGGCCCTGGAGCGGATCGTGCTCTCGCTGCTCGCCAAGGCCCCCGAGGACCGGCCGTCCGACGCCATGGTGGTGCTGCGCAGCCTCAACTTCGCGTCCGCGCCCCGCCGACCGCGCACCGCTCCGCTGCCGGAGTGGGCCCGCGACATGGGCCCGGTCCCGGTCTCGCTGCGGCGGGCCACCCCCGAGGCGCGGGTGGTCGCCGAACTCACCCGGCGCTGGCCGCAAAATATCTGACTGATCGTCAGAAAATCTCTTCCGGTCTCTGCCGGGCTGCGCCATGCTGCCCTCCATGAGGACGGAACTCAGCGAACGGCTCGGCATCGAGCACGCCATCTTCGGCTTCACACCCTTCCCTGCCGTGGCCGCCGCCATCACCAGGGCCGGTGGGATGGGCGTCCTCGGGGCGGTCCGCTACAGCGACGCCGAGGACCTGGCCAAGGACCTCGACTGGATGGACGCCCAGGTCGGCGGCCTCCCCTACGGGGTGGACGTGGTCATGCCGGCGAAGAAGGTCGAGAACGTCTCGATCGCGGACGTCGAGGCCATGATCCCTGAGGGGCACCGCGCCTTCGTCCGCGAAACCCTGGCCCGTTTCGGCGTCCCCGAGCTGCCCGAGGGCCAGGTCGGCGGCTGGCGCATCACCGGGTGGATGGAGGACGTCGCCCGCTCCCACGTCGACGTCGCCCTGGAACACCCGATCAGGCTGCTCGCCAGCGCCCTCGGTCCGCCCCCGGCCGACGTCATCGACCGCTGCCACGCGGCCGGCGTCCTGGTCGCCGCCCTCGCGGGCAGCGCCCGGCACGCCCGGCACCACGCGGAGGCCGGAATCGACATCGTCGTCGCCCAGGGCCACGAGGCCGGCGGTCACACCGGCGAGATCGGCACCATGGTGCTGGTCCCCGAGATCGTCTCGGCGGTCGCGCCGATGCCCGTGCTCGCCGCCGGCGGCATCGGCACCGGAGCGCAGGCCGCCGCCGGGCTCGCGCTCGGCGCGCAGGGCGTCTGGCTCGGCTCGGTCTGGCTGACGGTTGCCGAGGCCGACGTCAACTCCCCGGTGCTGCGCGAGAAACTGCTGGCCGCGGGCTCCGGCGACACGGTCCGCTCGCGCGCCCTCACCGGCAAGCCGGCCCGCCAGCTGCGCACGGCCTGGACGGACGCCTGGGAGGCGCCGGACTGTCCCGGCACGCTGCCGATGCCGCTGCAGGGGCTGCTGGTCGCCGACGCCAACAGCCGCATCCAGTCCTTCGAGCCGCCGGAGCTCATCGGCACCCCGGTCGGGCAGATCGTCGGCCAGATGACCGAGGTGCGCCCGGTCGCGGCCGTCATGGACGAGCTCACCCGCGGCTTCGAACGCGCGGTCGCCAGGCTCGACCGCATCGCCGGCCGGCACGCCCACAAGGAGGACGCATGACCGCCACCCCGCCGCCCGGATTCTGGGCCCTGGCCGCCGCCGAACCCGACCGTCCGGCCCTGGTCGCACCCGACGGCACGCCCTGGAGCGCGGGCGACCTGCTCGCCGCCGCCAACCGGCTGGTCCACGGACTGCGCGAGGCCGGGCTCGGGGTCGGCGACTCCTTCGCCACCGTGCTGCCCAACGGTCCCGAACTGTTCACCGCGCACCTCGCCGCGACGCAGGCCGGGTTCTACCTGGTCCCCGTCAACCACCACCTGGTCGGCCCCGAGATCGCCTGGATCGTCTCCGACAGCGGCGCCAAGGTGCTCATCGCCCACGAGCGCTTCGCGGAGGCGGCGACGTCCGCGGCCGACGAGGCCGGGCTCGCCAAGGAGCGCCGCTACGCCGTCGGCGAGCTGCCGGGCTTCCGCCCCTACGGCGACCTGCTGGACGGCCAGTCCGCGGACACTCCCGCCGACCGCACCACCGGCTGGGTGATGAACTACACCTCGGGGACCACCGGGCGCCCGCGCGGCATCCGCCGACCGCTCCCCGGCAGGCCCCCGGAGCAGACCCCGCTGGGCGGCTTCCTCGGGATCTTCGGCATCCGGCCGGGAGAGGACAACGTCCACCTGGTCTGCTCGCCGCTCTACCACACGGCCGTGCTGCAGTTCGCCGCCGCCTCGCTGCACCTGGGGCACCCGGTGGTGGTGATGGACCGCTGGACCCCCGAGGACATGCTGCGGCTGATAGACCGTCACCGGGTCACCAACACCCATATGGTGCCCACCCAGTTCCACCGCCTGCTGGCCCTGCCCGCGGAGACCCGCGACCGCTACGACGTCTCCTCGATGCGGCACGCCATCCACGGCGCCGCCCCCTGCCCCGACCATGTGAAGCGGGCGATGATCGCCTGGTGGGGCGAGAGCGTGGAGGAGTACTACGCCGCCAGCGAGGGCGGCGGCACCTACGCGACCGCGAAGGACTGGCTGGAACGCCCCGGCACGGTCGGCCGCCCCTGGCCGATCAGCGAGGTCGCGGTCCTGGACGACAACGGGGAGCCGGTGCCGACGGGGGAGCTCGGCACCGTCTACATGAAGATGAACACCGGCAGCTTCAGCTACCACAAGGACGAGGCCAAGACCCGGCAGAGCCGCGTGGGCGGCTTCTTCACCGTCGGCGACCTGGGGCTGCTGGACGAGGACGGCTACCTCTACCTGCGCGACCGCAAGATCGACATGATCATCTCCGGCGGGGTCAACATCTACCCCGCCGAGATCGAGTCCGCGCTGCTGGCCCACCCCTCGGTCGCCGACGCCGCCGCCTTCGGCATCCCGCACGACGACTGGGGTGAGGAGGTCAAGGCCGTGGTCGAACCGGCCCACGGCTACGACCCGGGCCCGGAGCTGGCCGCGGAGATCCTGGCGCACTGCGAGCGGCAGCTGGCCAGGTACAAGTGCCCCAAGTCGGTGGACTTCGTGGTGGAGCTGCCGCGCGACCCCAACGGCAAGCTCTACAAGCGCCGTCTGCGCGACCCCTACTGGGAGGGCCGCACCCGGCAGGTCTGAGCGGCGGGGCCGGCCCGGCCGGGGAGCCGGGCCGACCTGCCGGCCGTCAGACCGGGCTGCCGGACGTGTACGCGGGGATGGTGAACTCGAAGTCGGCCCCCACGTAGAGGGGAGTGGGCAGCGTCCACTCGTTGGCGGCCGCCATCGCCTGCAGCGCCTGGACCCTGTCCACCGACGACGGCCAGTCGGACTTGCGGCCGGGCGTGCTGGGGTTCTTGAGGTGGGCGGTGCGCACGACGTTGAACTGCGCCAGCCAGGTGTGCTCGTTGATGCCGGTGGCGGGCGTCCCGCCCTCGTCCTTGGTGGTCTGGGCGACCAGGACCAGCAGCCCGTCCGGGCTGTCGGGGGCGCCGTCCGGGCCCATCTCCACCGCGGTGTCGAAGAAGTCGGCCACGCCGAGGGGGGTGGTCAGGCCCACCTTCTTGGCCTCGGCCAGTGCGGGGGCCAGGTAGTAGGTGTGCGCCTGCTCGAACTGGGCCTGGATGAAGACCTTGTCCTTGGCGGCGGTCTTCCAGGCGGTGGTGAACCCGCTGAGCCCGGTGTGCGCGTCGCTGCCGGCGGCGGCGAGCTTCTTCAGCGCGGGCAGGTACTTCGCCAGCGGGTTGTTCGGCTCCTTGGAGTCGTAGTAGGTGACGAGGTTGACGTCGTCGTCGGTCTGGGTGCAGAAGCCGATGTAGCCGGCGGTGTAGCCGCAGCCGTCGCCGTAGTCCTCGATGTCGGCGAACCCGCTGGTGATGTCGCCGTTCTCGAAGACATTGGTGATCTCGTCGATGGCGTACTGCTGCGCGTCGCTGAGCGTGATCGTCGAGGCGGGACGGACCGTCGCCGGACGGGTGGCCGCGGAGGCGGGAACCATGGCGGCGGTGCCGAAGCCTGCGGCGACGACAGCGGCGGCGGTGCAGGCCGCGCGTATGCGAAGACTCATCGGTGTGGTGCCTTTCGCTGGGGAAGGAGCGGGCGGGCATTCTCGTTAGGAAGGCTTCCTAACGAGAATTCACACAAGCTTGATTGCCTGTCAGATTGCTGTCAAGAGCACGTCAGTAAGAACCCGCTGACGCGGGGTCACCCCGGCTGATCCGCGTTCCGCGCTTCGGGGTCTGCGTCTGGGGTCTGGGTGGGGGAGGGCGGTCGGGCTGGTCGGGGAGGGGTGGGGCTGGGAGGATGCGGGTTCAGTCCGAGATGTACGTCGTGTGTGTGAGGCAAGCGCTCAGCGGCGTGTGTGTCCAGCGAGGAGAGTTCCGTGTCCGCCGAGCAGGCCCCTGCACCCCGCGCTGCGCAGTTGCCCGAACCCCCTTACTACGCGGTGGTGTTCACCTCGCTGCGGACCGACGGGGACCACGGGTACGGCGAGACCGCCGACCGCATGGAGGAGCTTGTGCGCGAGCAGCCGGGGTTCCTCGGCGTGGATTCGGTCCGCCAGGGCGACGGGCTCGGGATCACCGTCGCCTACTTCGCGGACGAGGCGTCCGTGCTGGCCTGGCGGCAGAACGCGGAGCACGCTGCCGCCAGGGCGAAGGGGCGGTCGACCTGGTACGACCACTACGCCGTCCATGTCGCGAAGGTGGAACGTGCCTACCGCAGCCCCGTGAGCACCTTGCCCTCCGTGGAGAGCACGCCGGAGCGGTAGTCGAAGCGCGGGGTGTGGGAGAACATCAGCCAGAGGTACTTGAGGTTCTCGGCGAACCAGTACGCCGGGGTGAGGTCGCCCAGGCTCATCCCGGGCGCCGTCACATCGTCCGCGACCGTGTAGCCGCCGGCGACCCGCTGGTGGCTGCGCATGGAGTCGAACCACCGGTAGGCGGCCTGCCGGTAGCGCGGGTCGCCGGTGATCCGCCACAGGTCGAAGGCGGAGTTGGCGTACTCGGGGCGCAGCTCGTTGCCCGGGTCGACCGCCCGCAGCGAGGTGAAGTCGATGGTTTCCGGCAGCACCGGGTAGCGCTCCAGCACCGCCGTCCAGGAGTGGAAGTACGCGGCCCCGTGCCGCAGATCGCCGCCCTTGCCGAGCAACCCGGGGTAGAAGGCCGCCAGTTCGGACTGCCGACTGCCGCCGGTGGCCCGGCCGGTGCGGAAGTCGACCGGGCGGAACCACAGCCGTCCCTCGCGGGTCACCGCCTGGTGCCGGATCACCGCGTCCGTCAGCAGGCGGTACCAGTCCGCCAGTTGCCGGGTGCCGAGCAGCGTGCCGCCGCCCCACAGGTACTCGTAGAAGGAGTCCACCGGCGGGTTGGGGGCGCTGGAGGTGCGGTCGATCCAGCGGCCCGTCTCGGCATGGATGGTGGTGCCCAGCAGGTCGAGCGAGCTGCGGCGGTCGAGGACGGCGCGGTAGGCCCGCATCGAGGCGTCGTAGTAGCGAGGGTCACCGGTCAGCCGCGACAGCAGCCCGAACTCCATGACATTGGTCCCCGCCTCCGCCAGCGGTACCTCCGCGCCCTGCGCCGCGCCGGTGCGCAGGTTCACCTGGGTGTAGGGGATGCCGGTGGGGGACTTGGTGAACGCGGGGAGCAGCCGGTCGGCGAACTCCCTGGCGCGGGCCAGCAACGAGCTGCGCCCGGTCGCCTGATGGCCAGCCAGCAGCCCGCCGACGATCCGGATCACTGCCTCGAAGACATGGGTGTCGACGTCCGCCGCCGGGTCGAGATGGGTGTCGATCCAGGAGCAGCAGCGCGCCAGTTCGGCGTCCTGGCCCATCAGGTAGAGGGTGTCCAGGGCCTCCACCATGGACAGCCCGAAGGTGTGCCCGGGGGCGAAGAAGTCGTGGTGCCCGCCGCTGACCGGCCGGACCTCGTCGTAGCCCCAGGCCCGGGAGGTGTAGCCGCGCCAGCCGTGCAGGAACTCCTCGCGCACCTCGGCGGCGACCGTGGCGGCCGACGGCATCGTCCGGTGCGGCCGCCGACGCGCATGTCCTTCGGCAAGGGCGGGGTCTGCGGCGTAGGCGGGGCCGGCGAGTCCGAGGGGGGCTGCGGAGAGCAGCACCGCGCCGGTCGCGGTGCCGGTGACGGTGCCCAGCAGGGACCGTCGGGAGAGCTGCCGACCGGAGTCGGCGAGGGAGTACGGGCGCATGGTTCCAGCACGTTAGTGTCGACCATGCCGCGCCGAGCTGAGGCAGGGGAGCGGCGTGGCGCTCGCAGAACTGGCCCTGAGCTGCGGCGACACCGAGGCTTTGGCGTCGGCGCGGTCACCCGTACGAGTGGCGTGCTTCCGCCTGTCGGCAGTGGGAGGTGGGCGGGTGGCCGAGCAGCTGCGGCACGCCGAGACGGTGATGGGGACGGTCGTGTCGTTCGACGTCCGGGACGCGGGGTCCGGCGCCCGGCGCGAGCAGGTCGAGGCCGGGCTGCGGCGCGCGGTGGCGTGGCTGCACTGGGTGGACGAGGTGTTCTCGACGTACCGTCAGGACAGCGCGGTCAGCCGCCTGGGGCGGGGGGAGCTCGCGCTCGCCGACTGCGGGCCCGAGGTGGCCGAGGTGATGGGGCTGGGGGAGGACGCCGAGCGGGAGAGCGGCGGCGCGTTCAGTGTGCGCGCGGGCGGGTCGCTGGACCCCTCGGGCGTGGTCAAGGGCTGGGCGGTCGAGCGGGCCTCGGGGATCCTGCGGGAAGCCGGCTCGCTGCGCCACTGCGTCAACGGCGGCGGCGACATCCAGACAGCGGGGGAGCCGGAGCCGGGGCGGACGTGGGCGCTGGCGGTGGCGCACCCGCTGCAGCCGGGGGCGTTCGCCACGGTGGTGAGGGGGCGGGGGATCGCGCTGGCCACCTCGGGCACGTCCGAGCGCGGCGCGCACATCCTGGATCCGCGCACCGGCGGCCCGGTGCGGGGCGACCTCGCCTCGGTGACGGTGGTCGGGAGCTCGCTCACGGCCGCGGACATCGCGGCGACCACCGTCTTCGCGATGGGCTCGGCCCGGGGCAGGCCGTGGCTGGAGCAGCGGGAGGGCCTGGACTGCTTCGCCGTGCTGGCGGACGGCCGGGCCTGGTGGACCCCTGGCTTCACCGCCTACGCGGATCTGCCGACGGGGTCCTGACCGGCCGGGCCGCTACTGGTGGGCGTTGAGCGACGCGGTGTGCTCCCTGATCTGGTCCCTGGTGAGGTAGGCGTCGGTGTACTCGAAGTCCCGCAGCGTCGCCGGCCGCCCGACCTGGAAGCCGGTGCGGACGAAGTCGTCGCCGGCGGTCGCGTTCAGCAGCCAGTTGGTCATCACCCTGACCTTGGCGACATTGGTCCGCAGCGCCATCAGGTGGTAGCCGCGGGCCACGCCCTGGGCGGCGACCCCGGTCAGCTCGACGCCCAGCGGCTTGGACACCGCGTCCGCGCCGCCCAGGTCGACCACCAGGCCCAGGTCCTTGTGGAAGTAGGGTCGCGGCGCCTGCCCGCGGAGGGCCGCGGCGATGTTGTCGGCGACCACCTTGCCCTGGCGCTGGGCGTGCTGGGCGGTGGGCGGGCAGACCGCCCCGTCGCCCTTGGCCAGGTCGGGGACGGCTGCGGCGTCGCCGAGCGCGTACACCCCGTCGAACCGGGGGACGCTCATGTCGGCGGTGGTCGCGATGCGTCCGCGCACGGTCTCGGCGTCCATCGTGGCGATCAGCGGGCTCGCGGAGACACCGGCGGTCCAGATCAGGGTGCGGCACGGGATGGTCCGGCCGTCGGTGAACTTCACCCAGTCCTCGGCCACCTCGGCCACGGACACGCCGAGCGACACCTCGATACCGCGCTCGCGCAGCACGCTCAGGGCGGTGGTGCCCAGCTTGTCGCCGAGCTCGGGCATGAGTTTGGGGGCGATGTCGACCAGGTGCCACTTGATCAGGTTGGGGTTCAGCCGCGGGTAGCGCTTGATCGCCGAGGAGGTGACCTGCTGCAGGCAGGCAGCCGTCTCGGTGCCGGCGTAGCCGCCGCCGACGACCACGAACTGCAGCCGGGACAGGCGCTCCTCGCGGTTGGTCGCGGCGTCCGCCAGGTCCAGCTGGGCGATGACGTGGTCGCGCACGTAGGCGGCCTCGGCGAGGGTCTTCATGCCGCGCGCGTGGTCGAGCAGTCCGGGGATGTCGAAGGTGCGGGTGACGCTGCCGGGGGCGAGCACGATGTAGTCGTAGTGCTCGTTCACGATCTCATTGGTGATCTTGCGGATGACGCATACCTTGGCCTGCGGGTCCACGCCGATCGCGCCGCCGGGGATGATCCGGGTCCGGCCCAGCAGCCGCCGCAGCGAGACCGCCACGCACTGCGGGCTGAGCACTCCGGCCGCGACCTGCGGCAGCAGCGGGAGGTAGAGCTCGTAGCTGAAGGGGGCGACGATCGCGATGTCCGCCTCATTGGGCGACACCTTGCGTTCGAGCCGCAGCGCGCATTCGACGCCGGCGAATCCGCCGCCGACCACCAGGATCCGAGGTCGTTCCATCGTTGACATCCCTCACAGGTTCTATCGATGGGGCTGGGCGAGCGCGGTCCAGCATGTCCCCTGCCCGCCACCCTCGCATGCACACCGGGGTCGTGCCACCCGTGGCTGCGGAACTCGTGGGGCGGGCGGTGCATTCCGGCCCCGGTAGGGTGGGGCGCATGCTGCGTGAGGTGCGGGCGGTCCGCTATGTGACGCCCCTTCGGGAGGGCGGGTCGCTGCCCGGGCTGGTCGCGGCGGACGACGGTGCGCTGTATGTCGCCAAGTTCACCGGCGCCGCACAGGGCCGCAAGGCGCTGGTGGCCGAGGTGGTCGCGGGCGAGCTGGCGCGGGCCCTGGAGCTCGGCGCGGAGTCCGGCCTGCGGGTCCCCGAGCTGGTGCGGCTGGAGGTCGACCCGGTGATCGCGCTGGGCGAGCCGGACCAGCAGGTGCAGGAGCTGGTGAAGGCCTCGGGCGGGACCAATCTGGGTCTCGCCTTTGTGACCAGGGCGTTCGGCTTCGACCCGCTCGCCTTCCCGGTGGACCCGCTGCTCGCGGGGCAGGTGGTCTGGTTCGACGCGCTGATCGGCAATGTCGACCGCTCCTGGCGCAATCCCAACCTGTTGGTGCGGAACGGCGGGCTGTGGCTGATCGACCACGGCGCGAGCCTGATCTTCCACCACAACTGGCCGCGCGCGGCGGCGTCCGCGCGCAAGCCCTTCGACGCCTCGGACCATGCGCTGCTGCGCTTCCGCCCCGGCCTCGCGGCGGCGGACGCGCAGCTCGCCGGGCGGGTCACCCCGGATCTGCTGCGGAAGGTGCTGGCGCTGGTGCCGGACGTCTGGCTGGAGGACGAGCCGGGCTTCGGTTCGGCCGACGAGGTGCGGGCGGCGTATGCCGCGCAGCTCGCCGAGCGGGTCGCGGGCCCGCGCGACTGGCTGCCCGCACTGCCGGAGGTCGCCGCATGACCGGGCAGGCGCCGATGGTGTTCGAGTACGCGCTGGTGCGCGTCGTGCCCAGGGTGGAGCGCGGGGAGCAGCTCAACGCCGGGGTGCTGGTGTACTGCCGTCCGGCCGGGCTGGTCCGCGCGGAGATCCACCTGGACGAGGCGCGGCTGCTGGCGCTCGACCCGCAGGCCGACGTCGACGCGGTCCGGCAGGCGCTGGCGGCGGTAGCCGCGGTGTGCGCGGGCGGGGGCGCGGCCGGGCAGGCGGAGGCGGACGACCCTGGGCGGCGCTTCCGCTGGCTGACGGCCCCGCGCAGCACCGTCGTCCAGCCGGGGCCGGTGCACTGCGGCCTGACCGCCGACCCGGAGGGCGAGGCGGCGCGGCTGCTGGAGCAGCTGGTGCGCTGAGCGGTGCTTGTGGGCGCGCATTGTTGTGCACGCCCGTTATCCTGGGGGGATGACGCTGAAGTCTGACGGAGCGAGCGAAGTCCGAGCGCAGGGCTGGCGCGCCCTTGCCGCGCTGCACGCCAGGATCGAGGGCGAGATCGAACGCGCGCTGCAGTCCGCGCACCGGCTGAGCGTCAGCGAGTACTCGGTGCTGGACGTGCTCTCCCGGCAGGACGAGTGGCACATGCGCATGCAGCAGCTGGCGGACGCCGTCGTGCTCAGCCAGAGCGCCACCACCCGCCTGGTCACCCGGCTGGAGGCGGACGGCCTGCTCACCCGGCACCTCTGCGACACCGACCGGCGTGGCATCTACACCGAGGTGACCGCGGACGGCCGCGCCCGGCTGGAGGAGGCCCGCTCCACGCACGACGCCGCGCTCTGCCGCGCGCTGACCGCGGCCGAGGCGGTGCCCGAGCTCGCCCCGCTGGTCAGCGCCCTGGAGAACACCGTCTGTGCGCCGCAGGCTGCCGTGCCGTAGCTCCGACCTGGACTGTTAGGCTTGCGAAGCGTGAGCGCGAAGCCTTTGATCCCCGATGTCCTGGCCGCCCGATACGCCTCCGGCGAGCTGACCCGACTGTGGTCCCCCGAGCACAAGGTCGTCCTTGAGCGGCAGCTCTGGCTGGCCGTCCTCAAGGCGCAGGCCGACCTGGGGATCGAGGTGCCCGAAGGAGCCGTCGCCGCCTACGAGCGCGTCGTCGACCAGGTCGACCTGGCGTCGATCGCCGAGCGCGAGCGGGTCACCCGGCACGATGTGAAGGCCCGCATCGAGGAGTTCAGTGCCCTCGCCGGGCACGAGCAGATCCACAAGGGCATGACCTCCCGGGACCTCACCGAGAACGTTGAGCAGTTGCAGGTCCGGCTGTCCCTGGAGCATGTCCGCGACCGCACCGTCGCGCTGCTGGTGCGGCTCGCGGCGCTGGCCTCCGAGCACAGCGAGCTGGTCATGACCGGCCGCTCGCACAATGTCGCCGCCCAGGCCACCACCCTCGGCAAGCGCTTCGCCTCCGCCGCCGACGAGATCCTGGTCGCCTTCCAGCGGCTGGAGGAGCTGATCGCCCGCTACCCGCTGC
>Ga0302314_10015132_pt1 | contig 13136 bp, 11 predicted proteins | sample III_Palsa_N2_3_FD_200533 | JGI IMG/M metagenome (GOLD analysis project Ga0302314, IMG submission 200533) | Peat permafrost microbial communities from Stordalen Mire near Abisko, Sweden - III_Palsa_N2_3 | ecosystem: Environmental > Terrestrial > Soil > Palsa > Peat permafrost | place: Sweden...
CGCGGCGGTCATGGACCCCAGGCTCGATGCATCGGTCATGGAACCATTTTGCAAGAACACCAAATCGTCCTCGTCCACCGGTATCGCCAAGGCCCCGGTCGGGCTGTCGCAATGCAACCCCGTGACAACGAACTGCCCATTTTCGTACTTATGGTCGATGGCAACGATTGTCGACTGCATCGCGAATTTTACGCCGTGGGAGACGAGCCACGTCTGCAGCGGCCGGACCAGGGAGTCATATTGATTGAAGGTGGTCCGTTTTACGCCGGCGAGGGTTTCAATCCGCGTGAATTCGAGCATAAAGCGATGTAGATACCGACGGAATTCCACTGCACTGTGCCAGGGTTGGAATGCAAAAGTCGTTGCCCACATGTACCAAAAGGGCGTTTTGAAGAAATCCGGCGATAGCCAATCAGTGATGCAGCTGTCGTGTAGGTCGAGTTCGTTCGCTCGCGACAGCTTGAGCAACTCGATGCGATCCTGCATGGTAAAGCCCATTGAAGACACCGGTACACGGGCACGTCGGGAGTCGACGAGGCGGGCCATTGAGTGCGACTTGTAGGTGTCGTTGAAATGCATTGTCTCCGCATAGACCGAGTCTCCAGGGGAGAATAGGGAGGGGATTGTCTTGAACAGATCCCAGGTGCATTCGTAATTGTCAGCGGTAAACATCCGTCCGCCCCGCATGACGTACCCCTGTGCGGCAGTGCCGCCCGCGTCAAGACTGCCCCCTGAAAGCGTGTCGGCATCAAAAACCGTCACCCGATCTCCGCTGAAACCGCCGTCACGAACAAGAAACGCGGCGGCGGCCAGAGAGCCGATTCCGCCACCCACCAAATAAGCTCGTCGAAGTCTTGCGGTCATGAGGCGGTATCCGGGTGAAGTGTGGTGGTGGTTCGTTCGGGATCAATCCACACCGGAAGCATCGCTGTCTGTGCGGTAGCCGACGTCCGGATTGACGGAATAGACGACCGACATCCTGCACTCGATGTGCGTGCCATTGGTATGTGCGTTGGCGTACGGAGGACGGCCCGTGCGCGCCTTAAGATAAGGCGCTGCGATGTCGTGCTGGTGCGCGCATTTGCCTTCCGTCTTCATACAGCAAGTAGCCAAATGCCAAAATATAAAGACCTCAAACAAAATCATCTGTTGGCTGCGTTACCCGTGGCCGAGTGGAGGCGATGGGCCCCCTCGCTCGAGCGTGTTCAAATGCCTCTAGGGGCGGTTTTGTATGATCCGGGGATCACGCTCAACCATGTCTACTTCCCCCTTACCTCGATCGTCTCCCTGCTATACGTCATGGAAAACGGAGCGTCCGCGGAGATCGCGGTGGTTGGAAACGAAGGGATCGTCGGCATCTCGCTGTTTATGGGAGGCGAGTCGACGCCCAGTCGTGCCGTGGTGCAAAGCGGAGGTATCGGCTGTCGCCTCAAGGCAGAGCTGATGAAGGATGAATTCAATAGGTCGGGCCCAGTGCTGCATTTGCTTTTACGCTACACCCAGGCCTTGATCACCCAGATGGCGCAGACTGCCGTCTGTAATCGACATCACTCCCTCGATCAACAACTGTGCCGCTGGCTTCTGTTGAGCCTCGATCGGCTACTGGGGGATGAACTCGTCATGACGCAGGAGCTGATCGCCAACATGCTGGGCGTTCGACGCGAAGGCGTCACTGAAGGGGCCATCAAATTGCAGAAGGCGGGACTGATTCAGTACGCGCGCGGGCGTATTACCGTGCTCGATCGCGGTGGGCTCGAAAAACGTACGTGCGAGTGCTATGCGGTCGTAAAGCGCGAGTACGACCGCCTGTTACCCGCTCATGTTGGCTATAACGGCTCATTGCAGGTAACGCGCGTGGCTGGTACGCGGATCTAGGACATAGATGGCGCTTTGTACGCTGGGAATCTGAATGTTTGACGTGTTTGAAGCCGGGCTAATCTCGTGTGCGATCACGCTATTCGCCGCGGCCTTTGTCCGCCGACTGAAAGAGTACCGAGCCTTGATGATCGGCGGCGGAGTATTGTTACTGATTACTGCACTGTACCCGCGGCCAGCCAATCGCCTGGGCGTTTACCTTTTTGGGCCGGCCGCCGGCGCCGTACGGTTGCCGGACGAGGTATTCGGAGTGCTCTGGTGGATTCTAGGGGCCTGGCTCTTCAAAAGCGTACTTGCACTGATTCTCCGGCGCACCTTGTTTCCCAATGACAATCAGCCGCATGCCCGCCGCTTGTTCGCGGATCTGGCGACCGGTCTCGTGTATGTGGTGGCCTTTGTGGGCATTATGGATACTGTATTGAGGCAACCCATTTCTACGGTACTGGCGACTTCTGGAGTACTCGCGATCGTGCTCGGGCTTGCGCTGCAGAATACCCTTGCCGACGTATTTGCGGGACTTGCGATCAACATCGAACGCCCGTTTGGGGCCGGTGACTGGATCACCGTAAACACTGTGGCCGAAGGTCAAGTCATCGAAATCAATTGGCGCGCTACTCGTATCAAAACCACCTCGAATGACATGATCATAATGCCGAATAGTGTGATCGCCAAGGCGGTGATCACGAACCATCGACGAGTGAACGACCCCTTATGGCAAGCCGTTGCGGTCACGATCGATCACGGTGTGACACCGTCGCGGGTGACCGAGGCTCTGGAGGCGGCAGCTCGCGGGGCGGAGGGCTTGGCGCGAGGTGTTTCGCCCGTTGTCTATGCACGGGGCGTCTCCGATTCGCTGGTGCAATATGAGTTGTGTTTCGCCGTTGACAATTTTTCCGATGTACCGCTGGCTCAGTCTGATGTTGTGAAGCGGCTGGTAAACGAGCTAAACCGAGTCGGTATACCTATGGGTGCAGCGCCTACCGAATTACACCTCGTTTCGATGCGTACCAGCGCTGTGCAAAGGGCGGCTACTCCGGCGCCTATTATTTCGCGCCCTGCCAATGAAACGGTAGTGGCCAGAACTTAGATAAGAAATGAATTCAGCGATCGAACGGCCATTGGGCCAACGACGCGCGCGCCGTTCCAGAGCATTGAACCCTTCTGTTTACTTGAGTCAATTGAAACACTACCCCAGCCTTAGCGGAACGCGAGCACCTCGTTTGCTCCCTTGTATTGGCCATTGACTGACAGCGCGATTGCTACCGCGGCCACGAAGGATGTGGATGCAACGCAACAATGGCACCCGCTCGCCAGTGCAGCTCCGGCCGCGATGCACGCGAAAGCCAAGAAAACGCCCACTGGACTCCCAGGTGCTTTGATAGAGAAAACCTCGTTACATCGGCATTTTGTTGCCGTTAGCTTTGAATTTCTCGCCCAGCGGCGTGAGTGGGCCACCGCCCTTGGCGTTGGTGTGGCAGTCGCCGCAAGACTTTCCGGTCTCTGCGGCAAACTTCGCCGTAGCGGCGGCGGGCTCAGCAATCAACAATGCCACGGCGCCAGAAACTACAATCGCGGCAGCTATGCTGGTGGCGATGGCGAAACCATTGCTTGAGTTTACTTTCATACGTTAGTGTTTCCTTTGCCAATTACAACTTGGGAACCTGGGGTCATTCCCGCGCAATTTGCGCTGCTCAGAGGGGTTGAGATCCACCTCGACTTTAAGAGTAATGGCAATGGGTCGCCGCGTCTGTTCGGTATCGTACGTGCGGTGTATCTGAATGTGCGTATGCGCACACGGGGTACGGACGGGGGACGCGACACGCTCAGCGCGAATACCGTCGAATCGCGGTCGCAGTGTCCACAAGAGTGCGTCGACCCGATGATCGCATGGGTTGGATTGATTCAATGTGGCGCGTGGCCCTTCTGCATCACCGAGTGGAATCGGTAGGAGCGCATCCGCGGCTTCGGTTGCGCCGGCGCAACTCGCGGCCCGTTACCCCGGGCGCCTGCCTTTGAGTTCATTGTGAACTATGCGCTTGAGTGTCATTTCGGCCAAACTGATAGCGCGCGGAAATACCGATCATATTGACGTTGTCCCGATAGGGGGCGACTCCGAGAGCCAGCAGGTTGGGGACCGTCGAGGGTCCCACGCCATTGAGGGACCAGTCTGCTGAGTTGTATCGCTCGCGCGTGTACCGGAAATGGATTTGTGTCGCGGCAGACCACTTATAGGTCACATCGAGTCGCTCGGATTCCAGTTTCGTCCAGTTCTGTGGGAAAGCCTGTTGCAAGCCTCCGACCGTGGTGTCGGTATTGTCGTACGAGGGGGCGAGCTGGTAGTCCAGCGTGAGAACCCAGCGCTCTTGTGGAATCCAGCGTCCGCCGAGCCCAAGATTCCAGAATCGATCGGTGTCCGCCGTGAGCCACGGCGTCGTGTCGAGCCCCGTATACCCATTCTGCAGGTTGAACAATCGCTCATAGCCGGCATCGATATACGCGCTCAGCGTGTCACGTGGTGTCCAAGTGAGCGTGGTCGAGGCGCGCTGCTCGTGCGTGGCTTGTAGACCCAGGGGCGAGGATCGATAGTCGTCTTTGGCGAGCGATCCCTCCAGTGACCAGGTGAGGGTGGGAGTCGCGCTCCAGGCGCCGGTGAATGTGGAAAATACCCCGTCGCGGGGCGCATAGGCGTATTCGCGGATCAGTGGATTCTCTTCAGCTGGGAGCGCGGCGGCGTCGAACGAAGAGGCCTTGCGTAAGCCATTGCCGATTTTCAGGGTAAAGCTCAAGGGGGCGATCGGCGTGATGGTGGCTCGACCCCAGCTTTCTGCATTTTGGGTCCAGGTCACGACTTGCCCCGGCCCGTAGTGAACCTCGTCGAGCTTTCCGCCAACACCAATCTTGAACCAGCGAGCCAGCGAGTAGTCTGCGCCGCCGTCGAGGTGCACCCGGTCCTCGCTGTAGCGAGGCGTTACCGCCGTGCCGCCCGGGAAGGTGTCTGTCACGATGTAAGCGATCGCGAGCGGGTTGGTCTTGTCGTCGTGACCGTCATAGGTCGCGTTACCGCGAAGGTTGAGCTTCGATACGGGCCTGGACGCGAGTCCTAACGAATAGTGCGATAGATGGACATCGCCGTCGAGCGAGCCCGGATCGGGAATCGCGGAACCGGGCAGAGTGCTGACGGGTAGGAAGGCGGAATTTTGCTTGAGGGTGCCGAGCGACGCCGTGTAGGTGAGTGTTGTGGACCACGGCAATTGCACGTTGCCGGTTGCTGCGAGTTGCTGCAAGTTGTTGCTTGGCGGTGTGCTGAGTTGCCCCTGGGTCGATCCCGGGACGATCGGCACATAAGGATTCGCGAACGTGATGGAATCATTGTCATCGCTAAACCAGGACCCGGTGTAGGTCAGGCGGAAACTCGCCCAGCGCCCGGACCAGGCGGCGCCAGTCTCGAAGGAGTTCGTCACGTAGTCAAAGGGCTGGGTAAATTGTACCGCTTCGGTGAGAAAACTTGCGCTCGTGAGCCCGGTGCCATCGTGTTCTTCGCGCCGAAACTCGCCAAATAATGTCCAGTTCTGGCCGGCGAAGTAGCGTGCGAGCAGGGCCAACGTCCGACGGTCAGACTCGAGCTTAAGGGGGGCGAGACTGGCGCCGAGCGTGCTCATGCCCGCAGTGCTACCTGCCGGCACCCATCCTGCGGGTAGACCGAGGTTGTTGCCATTGCTTTGAAAGGGTGTCGCGCCCGTATCGTAAAGCCGCGTCGGCTGGCCATCGTAACTTACACGAAAATCGTAGCGCCCCTCGCGGCCGCCCTCCACGTACCCGTCCCGCGACGCTAAACCCAATTTCTCGAGGTCGTAGTTGGCGTATAAGCCGTCCTCATTGCGCGCCTGCCCAGACCCCGAAGCGTCCGCGTAGGGGCCGGCGTGATCAACGCCGGTATAGCGGCCAAAGGTGGCATTTGCGCCGCTGGCATAGAGTACGCCGGCTTCGGACTGCGTTTCAACCCCTTGCAGGAAGGGACACTGCGTACACTTCCAATCGCTGGTGTCGGTGGTCGTCGGATCGGACGATGCAATCCTGGCAGCCGATGCCACAAGAACGCTCAAGGTCAGTAAGGTGCGGTAAGTCGAAAAATGGGGTTTCATTGGCGACGCCTATCGCATGAAGTCGCGGCCCGACGGATGGTTCGAGCCATGAACCTGGGAATGACAGTTGACGCAGCCTCCGCCTAGTAAAAATGCGCTTGGGCTTGCGCCCGGCAGCCCCTGCGGGGTGTTCACGATCGAGGGATGGCCTGTGCCCTCGTGACAGGTTTGGCACAGGAAAGGGGTCCGCATTTTCAAAAGCGCCGGCTGGGCCGAGCCGTGCGGATCGTGGCAGTTGGTGCAATCCTCGGCCACCGGCTGGTGTTCCCACAGAAACGGTCCACGAAATTCCGCGTGGCAGCTGGTACAGGTTTCGGTGACGGTGTTCTTGACCAGTTGCGCCGGCGCCGTCGAGCCGTGGGGCGAATGACACGACGTACACGCCATTTTGCCTTCGCGCAGCGGATGATGCGACGGCTTCAGCATATCGGTGTGCTGTGCTTGATGACACGTCGTGCAGACCTCCATTTGGGTGGCCGCCACCTGTACGGGATCTTTCGCGGCGTGCAGAGTGTGACAACTGGCGCAGGCGACATCGCTCGCAGCGTGCGCGCTCGTCGCCCAATCATGCGCCGCATTCGATTGATGACAGCCCAAGCACTGGGCGTTCTGTTTTACTGCCGGCGTGAGCGCTTTTGTGCCGAAGTCGGTCATGCCCGCGAGCGGACCGCCGCCCGCGGCCACATGCGCACCCCCGGGTCCGTGACAGGCCTCGCACTGCAGTCCACCGTGTCCAAAGGGACCATGCGGATCGTCGGGTCTGGCGTGCTTGGTGCGGAAAATTCCCGTCACCGTGCCATCGCTATGACAGCCGAGGCAGGTATCGGCGCCGTTTGGGCTGTAGGCAGAATCGGTGTGCGGTGGACCAGCGGGAGTCGCCGGGGCATTGGCCGCGAGGGCATGCAGACCGGCACCGAACAGCAGTGTGAATCCGGCGGCCACGCAAGCACGCGGGAACCGCGACACTTAATTCGCCGTGGAGGGAATGTTGTGCACGACCTTCACGTCCGCAACACCGCCGGCACCGTGACAAATGCCGCAGGTCTCGACGTTCGCCGGAATGGCACTTGGGATGGTGCGGCCTTCCGCGTCTTTCGTGACCGTGGTCGAGCCGCCATTTTGTTGCATATGCGTTTGGGTGAGAGCATCCACGTGACAAGCGGAGCAGACTGCCATATTGGCAGAGGTGGCGATGGGATTGCCGACCGTGGTCGGATTCGGCGTTTCTTTCGACAGTCCCGTGAGGAATGTAGTTGCCTGCACCGCCGTGTCGACCACCGGATAGTAGCTCGTGCCGACGTGACAGGCGTCGCACCGGTTGATCTGGCCCGGATACACGACGTCGGTGAAGTTATTCACCGAACCGCCGTAGCCATAGATCACGAAGGGTGAACCCGCCGCGCCACGGATGCTGCCATCGTGGATGGCGTGGATCATGTGCTTGAAATCGATGGTCTGCTCCCACAGGCCGTCGATCCCGGCAGTCGTCAAAGTCTGCCGCATACCCACGTCGGTGGAGGCGGGGTTGTGGCATGCCACACAGACTTGCGGGTTGTCGTTCCGGTTGTCGCCGTGGGCCGTCAGTACGCTGTGGCAGACATCGCATTTGGCAACATCCACGACGGTGCGGCGTGGGATGGGCGTCCCACCGGCGACATTGCCGTAGCCCACCGCGCTCGTCACCGCGATGGCGGTTGCTCCGGGCCCCGTCGTCACCACGCCGGGATGCCCTTCGATCACCACGGCGACGTTGGCGATGGCCGGGCAAGCGGTGGCGCTCGCGGGCGGGCAACTGGCAACCGGCGGTGTCGGTAAGGGCGTGGGCGATGTCAGGGTAAATGCCCCGGTCGCATCGGGACCGGTCATGGCGGATGCGGGCACCGCGGTGGCGCAGCCCGCGACGTTAAGCGGGTTGAGTGAAAACGGTTGCCCCCAGGTGGCGGGCGCCGTGCCGCTGCCCCAGTTGGTGTAATCGCTGGTGTCCCAGGCAATGTCGATCGTAAGTCGCGCGGTGCCGCCGTTGGCGCACACCGGCTTGCCGGTACTCGGATCGATGCCGGCAAAAGCGGCCGCGGTGAGGATGTTGTACGGCGCGTCGCTATTTGTTGGGTCGACCACCGAGAATTTCACCACCGGGTAGACGTGATGTGCGGTATCCGTCGTGAAGCTCACGCTCTTGACGATGTATTGGAACTTGGTGGCGGCCACGACTTCAGGGATGACGTGCGCAGCGACGACCTGCAAATTGCCGTTATCGATCGTCGACGTCGTTCCGTGGCAGGTCGTGCATTGGGTATCGTTGGCAACGATGCTCGGGCCGTGATTGGCGCCGGTCGCAAAATTGACGTTGTCATGGCACGCGCCACAGGCTTCCATGGTCGGTACGGTTTTGAAGTTGACGGCTTCGGTCAACACAGGGTTCGTCTGCACGTGGCAGGTCACACAATTACGCGTGTCCTGCGGGTACAACACGGTGTTGAAATTCGACAGCGAAGCCCCGTGCCCGACGATCCAGTATCCCTGCCCCAGTGTTGGGGTGGTATTGGGGGTCGTCGCTGTCTGGATGCTCGGCAGGGTATTACCGGTGTGAATCTTGTGAATCATCACCTTCATGTCGAGGGTGTTGCCACTGTCGGGGTCAGTGGTGCCCGGGTTGTGGCACATCACACAGTACTGAGTCTCCACGCGGGCGCCCCCATGCGCGCTCAATGAGGTGTGGCAGGTATCGCAGGTGGCCGTATCGATGATCTCGCGACTGAAGATACCCGTGGTCGCACCTGTCGACGGCTGGAAAGTGTAGGCGGCATTGTTCGCTTGCACGAGATTGCGAATCTCGAATCCGACTCGATGGGTCAACGCCGCGTTGTAGACGACGTTGGGATCCTTGGTGATGTCCTTTTTGAACGTGTATTGATAGGTACCGTCGCCATTGTCGACGAACGTGCCGGTCGTGGCGGCCTCGACTGTTGCCTGGTTTTCCGGGGTCGTCGCACACGCGGTGACCCCGGCGGGACATACCGCGGGGGCAACGGCCCCATAGATATAGGAGTTCCACTGACTCGAGGCGCCGTTTTGTCCGGGGACGAGTTGCGCAATCGCCAACCCTAAGTCAGCTGCGGGCAGCCCCTGCAGAAGCGCGCCGTTCTCGTCGGTGAGCTGGAATTTGACGACCGGCGGCCCTGAGATGGTGACGCTCAGGACGGTTCCCGTGATGCTGGTTGCCGTACTGATATTGAGGGCGGATCCCGTGGTGGTTGTCCCCGTAGCACCGGTAGATCCGACCGTGCCGGCGGGTCCCGGCGAGCCGGTGGTGCCACTGCAAGACACCATCAACACGCTCGAGAGCAGTATCGATAATGCACCCGCGCGCGAATGCGCGCGATGCGATGGGCGAATCCCGTTCGCGCAAGACATACTGCATTCTCCCAAAAGGGTCTTACCCGTCGAACTCACCGAACGCATGCATGCATTCGCCACGCTTCAGAGGAAACATATGCCGCGAATCCGGTTGAGTCTGTTCGGTAGCGCACGGAGGAGTTGACTACGATCGCATAGCATCTCGTGTCGCTCGCGCGCGGAGCCTGCACAGCGTCATCGCGTTCATCTCGACGACAGAGGTATTCATGACCGCAACTGAAGATTTCGAATGAACTCTCCGCAGCCCTTACGGCGAGGCTTCTTTGCGTGGCTTTGGAGACGACCTCAGCGGTGGTTTCTGCTAGGGATTCCGGCAGGGGGACTCCTCGCATTTGTCGTTGGAATCGGATTTTGGGCGAGTTTCGTCGGCGGTCTCAAATTCGCGGAAACGGACTCTTTCTGTACGTCCTGCCATGAAATGAAGCAGCCGTATCAAGAACTCACGCGAAGCGTTCACTTCTCGAACGAGTTCGGCATTCAAGCGAGCTGCGGCAATTGCCATGTGCCGCCGACGTTCTTTGCCGGCTTATGGCGGCACGTCCAAGCTTATGCGGAAGTGTGGGGCCACGCACGAGGTGAACTCAATACGCCCGCAAAATACGAGGCGCACCGGCTGGAACTGGCGCAGAAGATATGGAAGGAGCTGAAGGCGAACGACTCCGCCGAGTGTCGGAGTTGCCATACGCCCGCCGCGATGGCTTTTGCGAAGCAGCCGGCGGACGCCGCCAGCGCACATCAGTCGCTGGCCAAGGACGGCATGACTTGCATCGACTGCCACCAGGGCGTTGCGCACACGCTGCCGAAAGGCGGGTGACCGTTCAGTGGTCTCCACGTCGGGGCTCCGTCTGTACGCCAACGCACAGACGACGTCGCCGTAGGGCGAATATATATGTTCTCTCCTATCGAGAGGCGAAATGCCTTCTTGGTTGTCCAGTGGATCTCTCATGAAGCTCGCGAAATACGCTAAATTTCGGCAGGAAAAGTTCGGCGGCGTGTTGTTTGAAACTCGTTCCGAGAGGGTCTACGCACTGAATGCCACTGGTGCGGCAATCGTGCGCGAAATTGGCGCGGGCTGCGACGAACTCGCCTTAGTCGATCGGATGAACGATCGATTCCGCGATTCCGGCGGTTCCATCGAACGTGAAGTCATCGCCTTTACTGCGAATCTCCGACAGCAGGGCTTGATCGAGGAATGACAGCGGCTGCCGAATTGATCGAGTCGGCGCCGACCTCCGCGGTTTCCCACCTCCCGTCCGCCCGTTCGAGCGAGCTCAGTGCGCCACTCTATATCGCGTGGCAGGTCACCAACGAGTGCAACCTCGCGTGCCTGCATTGCATTGAGGAAAGTGGTCCTGGAAAAGCGTTCCACGACGAGCTGAACGCGACTCAGGTCTTCGGCTTTCTCGAGCAGGTAATGGACAGGGAGATTCCTTACCTTTCGTTTTCCGGCGGTGAGCCGACGCTGCATCCGCTGTTCTTCGAAATGGTGGAATACGTCTGTGGTCGCAACGCGCAGCTCAAAATCGAAACCAATGGGCACGGAATGAGCGTTGCGAAGGCGGATCGGCTGAAAAGCCTCGGTGTCAAGGCCGTCCAAATTAGTCTCGATGGCGCCTCGCGCGAGACATTCAATCGCATGAGGGTGCGCGGCGACTTTGATCTTGCGATCGAAGGGATCAAAAACCTGCATGCGGCTGGTGTTCCGATCGAGATCAACTATTCCCCGACGCTGTTCAATGTCCACGAAATCGGCCTCGCCGTGGATCTGGCCTACGAATTGGGGGCGTACAGCTTTTACACCGGCCGAACGATGTATACGGGAAATGCCGTGAAGACCTGGCACCGCCTCGCACCCGCCGAGGAGCAGTACGAGGCGTACTTCGATGTGCTGCGGGCGAAGACCGAGGAGTATCGCGGCCGCATGCGGGTGTACTTCCACGAGATGGGGCTGCTGGAGGAACTTCGCTTTCGCTTGCAGCACCCAGCCGCTCTGCTGATCGTGCTCCCGAACGGTCTGGTCAAGCTCATTAACGCCCTGCCGTTCGTATGCGGCGATCTGCGGCTCCAGCCGCTGGAGGAGATCTGGGAAAACTCGCAGCGCGCCTGGGCGGACCCGCGCGTGGCGAGGTTCGTCGAGGATCTGGCGGTCGATTCCCGCAAAACATCGGCGCTGCACAAATGGATCTACCTCTAAGCGCGCCATTGCGTCGGCTCGACGGTGGGGCCGCCGCGCGTGGACGTACCCTGCTGCGTATCCTCGGCATGGTGCGCTACCGATTCTTCCTCTACGCCGGGCTTTTGCCATACTTGCTTGGTGCCGCGTGGGCGTTCGGCGTCGTCGGGGTGTTCGATACTCCGATCTTCTTGAGCGGCCTCGCCGGCGTGGTGCTCGCGGTCATCGGTGTGGAGGCGTTTAACGAATATTTCGACTCGCGCATGGGCACCGACCGTGTGTTCAACCCGGAGGACGCGCCTCCGATGTCCAACTGGATATTGTGGCTCGGCGTCATGGCGTTTGCGGGTGCACTGGCGGTCGGGGTATACCTGTCGATCCGCGATGGATGGCCGATTTTGGGATTCGCTCTGCTGGGGGGTCTCGCAGCGATTTTTTATGTGGCGCCCCCAATACGTTGGGCCTACCGCGGTCTGGGCGAGACGGTCATCGCGCTGTCATACGGCCCCTGGTTGGTGCTGGGAAGCCTTTACCTGCAAACGCGCTCTCTGTCGTGGGGAGCACTGTGGGCATCGCTCGTTCCGGGATTGCTCATCATGGCACTGGCGGTGGTCAACGCCATTCCCGATTTCCACCAGGATCGCCTGGTCGGTAAACGCAACCTTGTGGTGCGCTTGGGAAGGCGCCGTGCCGTATGGCTGTATCTGGCGCTGGCGGTGGCCGGATTGTTGGCTGTATTGACCGGCGTTATTGCGGGGGCTTTCCCGACACTGTGCCTGGCGGCGCTGCTCGCTCTGCCACTACTCATCATGAGCGCGCGTCGCGCGATGCACACGTTTGAATCGCCTCGGCAGTTCGTACCGGCCATTCGTAGCATCGTCAGCTGTTATATGGTGGCCGTGGCGCTGTTCACCGTGGGCATTTTTCTTCATGCTTGGCACTGACAGGGTTTCTGCCTGCCGGATGGATACCCTGAAGGCGCCGCTGTTTGTCTCGTGGCAGATTACCCGCGACTGTGACTTGAGTTGTGTTCACTGCTGCACCGGCTCCGCTCCCGGGAAGCGGCTGCCGGACGAGCTCACCGCCGAAGAAGCGCTGCAGGTGGCGGAGGATCTGATCCGCAATGACGTGCCGTATGTCATGTTGTGCGGGGGAGAACCACTCATCGTACCGCACTTCATGGCGCTGGCGGAGAAGCTCGGGAATGCGGGCGTGCAACTGAAGATTGAGACCAACGGCCAGCGCCTCGACGACGCGCTGACCGAACGGTTTGCGAGACTGTCGGTCCGCTCCGTTCAGATTAGCCTCGACGCAGATACGCAGGCCGTGTACGCGAGACAACGGCCCGGTGGGTCGCTGCAGAAGGCCCATGCCGCCTGCCGTAGCGTCCGAGCAGCCGGGTTGCCCCTCGAAATCACTTTCGCGCCGACTCGCCTCAATATTCACCAAGTGCGGGCGGTGATCGAGCGGGCGACCGGTGTCGGCGCGTTTCGCTTCAACACGGGGCGCCTCATGCGCATGGGCACTGC
>Ga0302314_10015134_pt1 | contig 13136 bp, 13 predicted proteins | sample III_Palsa_N2_3_FD_200533 | JGI IMG/M metagenome (GOLD analysis project Ga0302314, IMG submission 200533) | Peat permafrost microbial communities from Stordalen Mire near Abisko, Sweden - III_Palsa_N2_3 | ecosystem: Environmental > Terrestrial > Soil > Palsa > Peat permafrost | place: Sweden...
GCCTAAGGGGCCGAAGACCGCGATGCCTCCGAGGATGGTGATGAGGATGATGGCGGTGTGGGCGCGAAGGTGTCCGCCGATGAGGATGGGGTAGAGGATGTTGTCGATGGTGCTGACGATGAGGCCGCCCCATATGGCGAGGAGTGCGGCTTTGCCCCAGTGGCCGTTAAGGCCGAGGTAGATGGCGATGGGTCCCCAGACGAGGAAGGCACCGAAGGCGGGGATCATGGCAAAGGCGGTGAGGGTAAGCGCCCAGAGGATGACTCCGGGGACACCCAGGGCCCAGAAGGCGAGGCCGGCGAGAACTCCCTGTACGAGCGCGATGGCGAGCCGACCGAGGAAAGTGGCATAGATGGTGTCGTCGATGCGTTCGAGGAGCTGAGTCGTCTCATCTTCGCGGAGGGGAATGATGGAGCGCAGAGCTGCGAGGGCGAGCTGACGGTCGCGAAAGAGAAAGAAGAGGAGGAAGAGCATGACGACCATCTCGGTGATGAGGTGGATGGAGTTTCCGAGGATGATTGCGGCTTTGCTGCCTACGTAGGCAGCGGTGGTGCGGGCGGCGTTGTTGACGTCGATGGAGGCGGAGAAGATTTCGATGCGGTTGGCGAGCGCGGGATGATTGCCGATGTAATCGGTGAGGAGGTTCTGCGCATTGGGATTGCGGAGGGAGACGACGGCGCTGAGAGCTTGTTCGCCGAGCTCTTGCGCGAGGAAGAAACCGGGGACGATGACGGCAAGGATGACGAGAATGAGGGCGACGGTGGCGCAGAGAGTGCGGCTGCGAATGTGCCTGGAGAGCCAGTTATGGGGAATCTCTGTGACGACGGCCAGGACGATGGCTCCGACGATAGCAGAGAAGAAGGGCTGGAGGATGAAGGCGCAGAGGATGAGTAGGGTCAGGGTGAGCAGGAAAAGAGTGATCTGTCTCCAGGGTGGGTCTTCCAAGAGTTTTCGGCCTTCCTGCATGGAATGAGCGCTCCAATGGTTGGATTAGATGCGAAGGTATCTGTTATTGGCTGAGATTAGAATACGTGGTCGATCCTTGAATGCGACTCAGGAATGAGTCGAGGAGGTATGGTCTATGGTGCATCTTGAACCTTGGCTTGCGGTTGGCGTGTTGTTGTCGACGGCTGCTACGGACGCTGTGTATGTGATGTTCAATGCAGCGGTGTCGTCGCAAAGACGTCTGCCTGCGGCTACGTGGAGTAGCGTGTGGTATCTGCTGTCGGCGTTTGCAGTGATCAGTTATACGAAGAACTGGGTCTATGTTTGTTTTGCGGCGGTGGGGTCGTGGATTGGGGCTTATGTTTCGATGACGGTGCTGCAGAGGGCGAAAGGGCCTCGGGGTCCGGAGGCCGCTTCATCGTGAGTTGACGGCGAAACGCAGATCCCCTTCGGAGATGACAACCAGAGAGGCGGTCAGCGTTTCTTGAGGGCTTCGAGCTCGTCGAGGGTTCGGGGCCAGTCTTTGCCAAGGAGGCGCGAGAGGCTGCGGTCGGCGAGGACTTTGCCTCCGGTCTGGCATTGGGCGCAGTAGTTGGTCTCGTTGTCGGCGTAGCGGATGCGCTGGATGGGCTGGCCGCAGGTGGGGCAGGGTTGGCCGAAGCGTCCGTGGACGGCCATGTCTTTGCGGAAGGCTGTGACTTTTTCGGGGAAGGCTTCGGCGGCTTCGGCGTGGAGGCGGTCGATCCAGAGTTGCATGATGTCGCGGGTGGCGTTGTAGAGGCGCTGCCATTGATCCGGACTTAGCTTCGCGGTTTGCAGAATGGGAGAGAGCTGGGCGGCGTGGAGGATCTCGTCGGAGTAGGCGTTGCCGATGCCGGAGAGGATGCGTGGGTCTGTGAGGGCGCGCTTGAGGGTTCGGTTCTCGACGGTGAGTGCGGAGCGGAAGGCTTTGAGGTCTGCGGTGAAGATATCGATTCCGCCGGGGTCGATCTCTCTTGCGGCGGCTTCGCTGGCGAAGAGATGGAGGGAGGCTCGGCGTTTGGAACCGGCTTCGGTGAGGACGAGAGAGCCGTTGGGGAAGTCGAAGGCGGCGAGGTTGTTGCGGCCACCGAGTTTTGCGCCGAGGGGACGCCAGTGGAGGCGGCCGGCGATCATGAGATGAAGGACGAGCCAGAGGCCGTTGTCGAACTCAAAAACAATGCGTTTGCCGATGCGGTGAAGGGCGCGGATGGTGTGGCTTTCGACTTCTTCGATGCGGGGTTGGACGGTGCGGAGGAGGAAGGGGCTTGCTATGCGGAGTTGGGTTAGCGGCTTGCCTACGACGCGCGGGGTGAGCGCGGAGAGGTAGGCCGTGATGTCGGGTAGCTCTGGCATAGTGGACCAGTTCGGATGGATGGTTAGATGGTTTTTTCTATGACGGAGTCGGGCAGTTGGGCGTACTCGGCCCATGAGCCGTCGTAGAGGCTTACGTCTTTTGCGCCGGCGAGTTCGAGGCCGAAGGCGATGACGGCAGCGGTGACTCCGGAGCCGCATGTGGTGGTGATCGGTTGGTGGAGGTCTACGTTTTTTGTGGCAAAGTATTCGCGGAGTTTGTCTGCGGGTTTGAGGCGTCCGTCTTCGACGAGTTCGGGGAAGGGTATGTTGATGGCTCCGGGCATGTGGCCGGAGCTTAAGCCGGGACGAGGCTCCGGTGCGGTGCCGTTGAAGCGTGGGGCGGATCGGGCGTCTAGGATTTGATCGTGCTTTGCGAGTCTCTCTTTGAGTTGGGAGAGATTGACTACGGCTTCGTGGTGGAGCGTTGCGTGGAAGGTCGCGGGGGCTGGATGGACGGGGCCGGATTCGGTGGGGAGGTTGGCTTCGGTCCAGGCACGGAGGCCGCCGTCGAGGGCGTAGACGTTTTGGGCGCCAAAGGTGCGGAGCATCCACCAGGCGCGGGGGGCTGAGAAGACGCCTTGCTGCTCGTAGATGACGATGGTGCTGGTGTCGGAGATGCCAAGGGCGGACATGCTGCGGGAGAAGTCTTTGGGTGTGGGTAGCATGTGGGGGAGCGGGGTGGAATGGTCGGAGAGCTCCTCGATGTCGAAGAAGAGCGCGCCGGGGATGTGGCGTTCGAGGTAGTGGGCGTGGGTGTCGACTGGGGGCTTGACGCCTACGGGGGGTAGCGTTGCGTCGAGGACGATGGTTGATGGGTCTTCGAGACGGGCGGCCAGCCAAGAGGGCGCGACGAGAAGGTTCATGGAGATAGATTACTTTGTGAGCGGGTTGTAAGGGGAGGCGGTGGCGGAGATAGGCGTGCGGTCGAGCTACGCTCGATGCCGACATCTCAAAAATCGAGATATGGGCACCCGGCAGATGGCGTTTGCCAAGATCATCTCATCCTTATGATCGATTGACGGTGTCTCACCGACTGCCTAGTCTTCTGATCGCGACATAATTCACGACGGAGGTAAGGCTATATGGCGACCCATGAGGTGGTTCTTGAAGGCGGTTTGGCAACACGCAAGATGATTTGTGATGGCGATTTCGAGAACATAGTCTTTCGAGGGGAACTCCGTGAGGGGCATCTTGTCGCAAAGGGTATTCTCGCGGACCAGGCGGCAATGGATGATATCTCTGTGGGGATATACGTTCTTGAAAAAGATGGCACCCTCGTCAAGTGCAATAAAGCTGCGATCGCCGCGTGGGGACGCACACCGTCTTTAGGAACCTCGGAAAAGTATTGCGGGGCTCACATTCTTCGCTACCCGTCGGGAGACGTAATGCCGCACGAACTTGCGCCGCCCTCCGTGGTGATCAAGAACGGAGGTACCGTTCGTAATGCTGACGCGATTTGCGAACAGCCCAATGGAAATCGTCTTCTGGCACTCGCCAATATCTTTCCCATCCGCGACGACGATGACGAAGTGATCGGAGCAGTTAATATCTTCCGCCACAATACGAGCAAAACCGTTCCTGGCCTTCGCGCATAGTTCGGCGGAACGATGGAGTACAAACTTGCCCTCAGGGAGAGCTTGACCATGCTCGCATGAGGGCAAGCTTGTTGGCTAATTAAGTTCCATAGCGAACTGGTGGGTGGGCTCGTAGAGGCTGGGTTTTGGCTCGGTGGAGAGATCGAGGATGAGACGCTCGAGGACGAGGAGTTTGTTGGCGGGGGAACTGCGGAGTTCGAGGTCGGCGCGGGCTACGAGGCGGATGGCGCGGGTGAGCTCGCGGCGGGATTTATAGCGGCGGGCTTGTTTGATGAGGTCTTCGGCGGCGAAGGGGGGCATGCGGAAGCCCTGCCATAAGACCTGCCAGATGGCGCGGGAGTCGCGCACGTTTTTTTCGGAGATGATGAGCATCTGGCGGAAGGTGCGGGCAAGCATGTAGAGATGGCCGATTGCGGCGTCTTCGCCACCGTCGGAGGCGTTGAGGAGGCCGTGGAGGAGGAGGAGCGCGCGGGGGCGGTCCTTCGCGGAGATGGCGTCGGTGAGCTCGTAGAGGGAGCGCTGCTTGGCGGCGAGGACCATGGTTTCGACGTCGCCGAGGGTGACTCGGTTTTTTCCTTCGACGTAGAGGAGGAGCTTTTCGAACTCGCTGGCGATGAGCATCATGTCGACGCCGAGGGAGTCGACGAGCTCGCGGGCGGCGTCGGGGTCGAACTTGACGTTGCGGGATTCGGCGGAGGCGGTGACCCACTTGATGGCGTCGTTTTCGTCTACGCGGGCGAGTTCGACGGTGCCGCACCAGTCGCCTAGGGTCTCGCGAATTTTTTCGAAGCGCTCCTTGTCCTGGTAGTCCATCTTGCGGAGGTCGGTGGGGATGCGAAGATGGTCGGCGACAAAGAGGAGGAGGGCTGAGGGGTTGGGGGAGCGGAAGTAGGCGTCTATGGCGGAGAATTCTTCTTTTTTGCTGCCGCGGCCGTAGAGAGTCTTCAGATTTCGGACGAAGAAGACCTGGAAGGGCGCCATGAGAGACGGGGTCTGGGCGCGGTCGAGGACCTCGAAGATGCTGGTTTCGGCGAGGTCGAGATCGTGGAGGCAGAAGTCGCGGGTGTCTTCGGGGGCTAATGTGGCGAGGACGGCTTTGCGGCAGCGGTCGTAGAGGAAGACCTCGTCGCCGAGGAGGACGTAGGCGGGGCGGAGGGTGGCTGGGGAGGCGATCTCTGTGACGAAGCGATCGACGCTGGCGAAGGACTTGAGAGAGGCCATTAGAAGGACTCCAGCATATCGCTTACGACGGCCTGGGCGAAGTCTTTTGCGACGCGGTTGACGGCGTGGTTATCTTCCTGGATGAAGCCGCTGAGGTCCTGGGTGGATTGGTACTGCTCGTGATAGACGAAGGCGTCGTTGCGGTAGAGGACGTGGCCGTCGTGGGCGGTGAGGAGGACTTTGGCGGTGATGGTGATGAGGTAGCTGGAGGACTGGCCGGTGGCGCCGTCGTAGGTGAGGGGAGCGACGGTCTGGGAGAGGATGGTGCCGTGGAGGGTGGCGTCGGCGGAGTCGCTGTCGGAGGTGATGATGCGGTATTTGGTGCGGGTGTTGAGCTCGCGGATGGTGGCTTGGGTGAAGGCCATCTCGGTGTGGAAGGCCTGCGCGTTGGTGGCGAAGACGGGGACGGCGAGGGTGCGAACGCTGGCGGGGATGTTGGTCGCGGAGCCGACCTGGTGGTAGCCGCAGCCGGTGAGCGTGAGGAGAAGGATCGGAGCTAGAAGGCGCATGCGTCTGTCTTCTATTGTCGCATTGGCGGCTTGGGACTATTTGTGGGGAAAAAATATTGCGCTGGTGTTTGGTTTAGAAAAGCCGTTTTTTGCGGGGGTTTTGGAGATTTGTGGCTGTAGAACGTGGTTTTTTGATGGTGAAAACGTGGTGAAATGCGTGGTTATTGTGGTGTTTTGGGTGATGTTTTTTTGCGGCAAAAAATGTGACAGATTTTTGAGATTTATTTTTCGGAATGATCTGGCAGATCGAACGCGGCTGTTTCTTGCGGTTTATTGTACGTGTTGGAGGTGGGTGTCTTTGAAGAAGGTGGGGTACTTGAGGCCGTAGCCGAGGAGGCGGTCGAAGGCGATGTGGGCGGTCCAGATGAGGGCGATCGCTGAGGAGAGATGCCAGTGTTCGATGTAGCTCGCAAGCAGGAGGAGAAGCGGGAGGGTGATGGTGTGTACGAGGTTGTACATGGCGGCGCCGAGGCGGACGTTGGCCAGGAAGCCGAGCATGGAGAGGTCCGGGGCGAAGAAGAGGATGGCGAAGAGGAGCCAGCTGTAGTGGAGGTGCTGGTAGGCGAAGATGGTGAGGATGATGAGAGCGGCTTCTTCAAGGTGGAGGAGGATGCTTGGCTTCGTGAACATTAAGGATTTATACAGGATTCGTTTGGTGGGTAGGGTTTGTTGGTAAGGGCAACGGCGTGCTGCGCGCACGGCGCGATCTGCCATCGAGGCTGACGCACCTTCGGCGCTTTTCTTGCGGGGGTAAATGAAAATGGCAGCCTTTTGGCTGCCATTTTTTTGCTAATTACTTGCTGGTTATGCGGGGCTGGGTTGGCCTTCGCCGAAGCCGGGCTTGCGGCCGCCTTCTGGTTTGAGGATCTTCTGGGTTTCGCCGCCGGGGCCTGGGTCTACGCCGGAGAGAGCGGACTTGGCTGCAGGAAGTTCCTTGCCTTCGATGATTAGCTTGATCTCGGCGGCGTCCAGGGTCTCGCGTTCCAGCAGGGCTGCTGCCATGCGGTGCATGATGTCCTGGTTGGACTCGAGGATCGTGTATGCCGATTTGTAGCCGGCATCCACGAAGCTGCGAACCTCAGCGTCGATCTGCTTGGCGGTGTCGTCGGAGAAGTCGCGGGATTGGCCGATCTCGCGGCCGAGGAACACTTCCTGCTCCTTCTTGCCGAAGGTCATGGGACCCATCTTCGACATTCCGAACTCACAAACCATCTTGCGGGCGAGGTCGGTGGCGCGCTCGATGTCGTTGCCGGCACCGGTGGTCATCTGCTTGAGGAAGATCTCTTCAGCGCAACGTCCGCCCATGAGGGTGGCCATGCGGGTTTCGAGATAGTCTTTGGTGACGGTGTGCTGGTCTTCCTCCGGGAGGTAGACCGTGACGCCGAGAGCCATGCCGCGGGGGATGATGGTGACCTTATGGAGGGGGTCAGAGTGCTCGCGCAGTGCGGAGACGAGGGTGTGACCAGCCTCGTGGTAGGCGGTGACGCGCTTCTCTTCATCGGTCAAGAGCATTGATTTGCGCTCTGCGCCCATCATGACCTTGTCCTTGGCTACTTCGAAGTCATACATGTGGACTGACTTTCTGTTGTAGCGGGCGGCGGTGAGGGCAGCCTCGTTGACCATGTTCGCGAGGTCGGCGCCAGAGAAGCCTGGGGTTCCACGAGCGAGGATGTTGAGGTTCACATCTTCGGCCATGGGGACTTTCTTGGAGTGAACCTTGAGGACCTCTTCGCGGCCACGGATGTCGGGACGATCGACGATGACGCGACGATCGAAGCGGCCGGGGCGGAGAAGAGCGGGATCGAGAACGTCGGGGCGGTTGGTCGCGGCGACGAGGATGACACCGTCGTTGGACTCGAAGCCGTCCATCTCAACGAGGAGCTGGTTGAGGGTCTGCTCACGCTCGTCGTGTCCGCCGCCGAGGCCTGCGCCACGGTGACGGCCTACTGCGTCGATCTCGTCGATGAAGATGATGCAGGGAGCATTCTTCTTGCCCTGCTCGAAGAGGTCGCGGACGCGGCTTGCGCCGACGCCGACGAACATCTCAACGAAGTCCGAACCGGAGATAGAGAAGAAGGGGACGTTGGCTTCGCCAGCTACTGCGCGGGCGAGAAGAGTTTTGCCGGTTCCCGGAGGTCCGACGAGGAGTACGCCCTTGGGGATGCGGCCACCGAGGCGCTGGAACTTCTGCGCTTCGCGGAGGAACTCGATGATCTCTTTGAGTTCTTCCTTGGCTTCGTCAACACCAGCGACATCCTTGAAGGTGATCTTCTTCTGCTGCATGGAGAGCAGACGAGCGCGCGACTTGCCGAAGCTCATGGCCTTGTTTCCGCCGGACTGCATCTGGCGGAGGAGGAAGAACCAGAGGCCTAGCAGGAGAGCGAACGGGGCGATCGAGATCAGGAGGCTGAGCCACTGGTTCGGGCTCTGATCCTTGATGGTGATGTTGACGCCGTGATCGCGGAGCGTCTTGTACATGTCGGGGTAGTTGCCCGGGATGGTGGTATGGAAGAGATTCTTCGCGTCGTCGCGGTAGTGCCCAGTAACCTCAGCTCCATTGACTACGACGTCCTGGATCTTGCCCTGGTCGGCGTCGTTGAGGAGGGTGGTGAGGCTGATGTTCTTTTCCTGAGTGCCGCCGGTTGTTTTGACGACAACCTGCCACAGGAAGACGAGGCAGGTGATCATGAAGACCCAGATCAGAATTTGTTTGACGGTCGAGTTCAAAAGAATTTCCTCATTTTTCTAGTCTGAAGGGCCTCAAAGTCTACTGGCGCTTGTCAGACCCAGTCTTCGCAAGCGAAGACATACTACGTTTAGACGGCGGCGGTGAGGGAAGGTCTGTGCTGGTGGGTGAGTCCTGATTGTCAGCAAAAGCCCCGCCTCAGTCAAGTAGTTAGATTCTACTCTTGGTCAGACGATTCGTGGGTTGAGGGGTGGGAAATAATGATGTGACTTTAGGGTGATGGTGGGGGATTCAGTTTGGGGGCGGCCGTGCCTGTGTGGTTGATTCGTTGCGAGTGATCGGTTTGAGTGGGAGGCGAAGCTCGTTGGCTGGTTGGTGATGATTTGATAGGAGTTACTGCTCGCGGTAGAGGCGCAGCTCGCGGGGAGAGCGGTCGGCGCGCAGGCCGCTTGGGAGGTGAAGGATGGAGCCGGTGCGTGCAGCTACGGTGGGATCGGACCGGAATCCGCAGAGAGCGAGGAGGCGGGCGGTCTCGTCGAAGGTGAGACGGGCGCCCAGCTGACGGGCTGCGGCGCGGAGGACTCGGCGACGGAGAGCTGGGTCCAGGGTGCGGAGGCGGTCTAGTTCTATTGATACGACGGATTGACCGGGGGTGGTGCTGACGGCGCGGCCACCGCCTCGGACAGGTTTGCCGGGGAGGAGGAGCTGGGGGAGGAGACGATTTAATTCTGTCTGCCAGCGGGTCTCTTCTTCGCGGGCCAGCTCGGCCATGTTGGCGAGGGTCTGGTCGAGGTTTGGATTGTAGGTGCGAAGTTGGGGGAGGAGTTCGTGGCGGATTTTGTTGCGGGTGTAAGCGGTGTCGGCGTTGGTGGAGTCGGTGCGCCAGGGTTGATTGAGCTGGGTGAGGTAGGCTTCGATTTCGGCGCGGCGGGTTTGCAGGAGGGGGCGGAGGATCTTTCCTTTTGCCAGCGTGATGACTGGGTGGATGGCGCTGAGGCCCTCGGTCCAGGCTCCGCGGAGGATCTTCATGAGGACGGTTTCGGCTTGGTCGTCGAGGGTGTGGGCGGTGAGGATGGTGTCGGCGTGGCCTGAGGTTAGGAGGTTGGTGAAGATTTCGTAGCGGAGGTTGCGCGCGGCTTCTTCGATGGTCTCGTTGGTTTGAGCGACACGGTTGGGGACGCTGGTCTGGTGGAGGTGGAGGGGGATGTCGTGGGCGATGCAGAGATCTTCGACGAAGCGCTGGTCGGCGTCGGCTTCTTCGCCGCGTAGCCCGTGGTGGACGTGGACGGCGGAGAGGCCGATGCCGAGGGGCTCGCGTGCGGCGTGGAGGGTCAGGAGGAGAGCGACAGAGTCGGCGCCGCCGGAGATTGCGACGCAGAGTCGGTCGCCGGGTTGGATTTGCGTGCGGTCGAAGGGGAGCGGCGTGGGAGGCATCGAGTCCATGTTATATAGGTCAGATTTCGACGAGTTTGGGAACATCCATTGCGCGGCCTGCGTAGGTAGAAGGCGTGGCGTTCTCTGTGACGGTGGATTTAACCGAGGTGACGATGACTTTAGCGATGGTGTATGCCGGGTTGTACTGGGCGTGGATTGCCACCGAGGTGACCCTGGCGTTGGTGATGCGTACGAAGCGTAGCAGCGGGGAGGTTCGGGATCGCGGCTCGATGCTGCTGCTATGGGTGGTGATCTTCGCGGCGGTGTGGGTAGGGACAACGCCGGGAGCGCTGAAGGGGCCGGCTATCTTTGGCGGAGCGCCGTGGGTGAGGACACTGAGTCTCGTGGTGATGGCGACTGGGCTGGCGATTCGGTGGACGGCGATTTTGACGTTGGGCAGATCATTCAGCGTGAATGTTGCGATTCGTGAGGGACAGACGGTGTATCGCGAGGGGCTGTTTCGGTTTGTGCGGCATCCGTCCTACTCGGGGATGATGCTGATCTTTGCCGGTGTCGGGCTGCATACGCGTAGCTGGATGGGATTGGCGGTTTTGCTGATTCCGCCGGGAGCGGCGCTGCTGTATCGGATTCATGTGGAGGAGCGGGCACTTCGCGGGGCGTTCGGCGAGGAGTACGTGGAGTACAGCAGGGTGACGAAGCGGCTGGTGCCGGGGCTTTATTAATCGCTGAGGGTCGATGCGGAGGCTGAATTTATACTGATGCGATGCTGGAGACGAGATTGGCAACGGTAGAGGATGCGGAGTTGATTGCGCAGCAGCGGCGGCAGATGTTTGTGGATGCTGGGCAGGCGGAGGACGCGGGGCTGCAGGCTATGATGGAGAACTTTGTGACCTGGGTTCGGCCTCGGTTGATGGATGGGAGTTATGTCGGGTGGATGGTGGAGGATGAGGGCCGCGTGGTGGCGGGGGCAGGGATGTGGATGATGGAGTTTCCTCCGCACTGGATGGATGCGCAGCCTTTGCGGGCTTATCTGCTGAACTTTTATGTTGATCCGGCGTTTCGTGGGCATGGGCTGGCTTATCGGCTGCTGAAGACTTCGGTAGAGGCGGCGCGAGGGCGAGGCGTGAAGGTGGTGTCGCTGCATGCTTCGAAGTTCGGCAGGCCGATTTATGAGCGGAATGGATTTGAGCAGTCGACGGAGATGATGCTGCGGCTGGAGTAAGGGCGCGCATCTTGTATACTTCGCAGGTTATGCGAGTATTTGTGATTCTTCCAGCAGCAGGTATTGGGACGCGGATGGCCGCGGGGGGTGCGTCGACGCCGGCGCCGAAACAGTTTCTTTCGATTGGCGGGGTTCCGGTGCTGGTTCGGTCGGTGCGGGCGTTTCTTGCGGTGCCAAGAGTGGATGCGGTTTGCCTGGCGGTGAGAGCGCATGAGCGGGAGCGCGTGGAGGCGCAGATGCTTGAGTACAAGCTTGGGCCACGGGTGCATATGGTGGAGGGTGGCGACGATCGGCAGCATTCGGTGGGGAATGCGCTGGCGGCGCTGGAGTGCGATCCGGACGATGTAGTGCTGGTGCATGATGCGGTGAGGCCGATGATTGATCCGGCGACGATTGAGCGGACTATTGATGCCGTGGTGAAGCATGGCGCGGCTATTGTGGGGCTGCCAGCGGTGGATACGATCAAGCAGGTGGAGCGTACGGCGGATGGGGCGATTGTGACGGCGACGATTCCGAGAGAGCGGATTGTGCAGGCGCAGACTCCACAGGGGGCGCGGTTCGGATTGTTGAGAGCGGCTTTTATTGAGGCGGAGGCGGACGGATTTTCGGGGACCGATGAGGCTAGTCTGCTGGAGCGGGCCGGGGTGGAGGTGGCTGTGGTGCAGGGATCGCCGAGAAACTTTAAGATTACGCAGCCGGGAGATATTGAGCTGGCAGAGTTTTACCTGGGGCAGGGGAAAGCTTAGCGATCGTGGCCGCTCCGCGATATGCGGAAGCGTGGGAAGATAGCTTATATGGGTATGAGAATTGGTTACGGGTTTGACTCGCATGCGTTCAAGGCGGGTGTGCCGCTGGTGATTGGCGGACTTGCGATTGAGCATCCGGAGGGGCTGGCTGGGCACTCGGATGGAGATGTGTTGTTGCATGCGATTACGGATGCGTTGCTGGGCGCGGTGAGTGCGGGAGATATTGGCACGTTCTTTCCGCCGAGCGATCCGCGATGGAAGGGAGCTGCGTCGAGTGTGTTTTTACAGACGGCACTGGAAGAGGTAGCGACGGCTGGGTACAAGATCGTGAACATCGATACGGTGCTGGTGATGGCGAAGCCGAAGATTGTTCCGATTGCCGGAGAGCTTCGGGAGAGTGTCGCTACGTTGCTTGGCGTGAAGCCGGGTGAGGTTGGGATCAAGGCGAAGACGCCTGAGGGGTTGAATCAGGACCACGTTGCTGTGGCCCATGCGACGGTGTTGCTAGAGAGTCTTGGGATTCCGGAGCCGGTCGGTGTGATGGCTGCTACGGCAGATGTCGATGATGAGATCGATGTTGTTGTGAAGACCTTGGTGGGAGATACGCGCGACGTGTCGGCGCTGGGGCGGAAGGTGACTCCATTTGATACGGATGATCTGACTTAGCTCTGATCGATGAGATAAGCCCAAGACGAATGCCCCAGTTTCCGAAGATGGAATTGGGGCATTTTTTATGCACTTGCCTGTTGCCGTTGGCTCTCAGCCTTTGACCAGAGCGATGGCGAAGCCGTCGTAGCCTTTGCTGCCTACGGTCTGGAGTGCGGTGGCGTCGATGCGCGGGTGTTTGCCGAGGTGTTCGAGAAAAGTGCGGGTGCCTGCGGTGCTTGGGTCGTTGCTGTCTTTGTCGAGTATGGCTCCGTCGCGGATTACGTTGTCTCCGATGATGATGGTGCCGGGGCGGGAGAGCTTGAGTGCCCACTCGAGGTAGGCGGGGTTGTTGGGTTTGTCGGCGTCGAGGAAGATAAGGTCGAACGGGGGGATCTTCTGAGCGAGTAAGTCTGCATGGAGAGCGGCGAGAGATTCAAGAGCGCTGCCGACTCGGATATCCACAAGAGAAGTGAGTCCGGCGCGCTTGATGTTTGATGCGGCGACGTTGGCGTGGATTGGGTCGAGTTCGAGCGTGACGAGGCTTCCGGAGGCCGGTAGAGCGCGGGCGAGCCAGATGGTGCTGTATCCGCCGAGGGTGCCAACTTCGAGGATTCTTCTTGCGTCGTGAATGCGAGCCAGAAGGTGAAGAAACTTGCCCTGGTTGGGGGCGACGTCGATGGGGGGAAGCCCGGCTTGTGTGTTTGCCTGGACCGCTTCTTCGAGTGCGCGGTCAGGGTGAACGAGCGTGCCGGTGAGGAATTTGTCGACTGAGGTCCAGAGATCCTGATTCATGAT
>Ga0302314_10015135_pt1 | contig 13134 bp, 11 predicted proteins | sample III_Palsa_N2_3_FD_200533 | JGI IMG/M metagenome (GOLD analysis project Ga0302314, IMG submission 200533) | Peat permafrost microbial communities from Stordalen Mire near Abisko, Sweden - III_Palsa_N2_3 | ecosystem: Environmental > Terrestrial > Soil > Palsa > Peat permafrost | place: Sweden...
CCCTGCGCTCCAGTATCCCACTTTGCCTCGCATGGTGCAGTGGAAAGCGCCCTACGCGGGCGGCGGTCACTTCGTGATATGTAATCCGCTTCGCGTCGCTCCTCCCGTTGGTCGGCACGAACTTTCTCTTGCGACCATCGGGAGCACCACGCGAAGCGATCACACACCACGAAGTGGTCGCCGCCCGCGCAGGGCGCCTTTCTTAAACAAAAAAGCCCGGCTCTTGTCTTGTAAGAGCCGGGCTTTTTTGTTTAAGCCAGTAGGTGTTACTTCGAGGACATCGCCAACTGCTGTTGATACTCCTCGTACGGTCCCTTGTGGTCGGTGATGCGGAAGTCCGTCGGCCCACCCTCAAAGTGCCAGATGCGCGTCCCAGCCTCTTCGATGAGCTCCTGGTCGTGCGTGACGAGGAAGACGGTTCCGTCGTACTTCTGAATCGCCTGGTTGAGCGCGTTGATGCTCTCGAGATCCAAGTGGTTCGTGGGTTCGTCGAGCACCAGGACGTTCGGCTTCTGGAGCATGATCTTGCAGAACAGCAGCCGCGCCGCTTCGCCTCCCGACAGCGCATCCGTCTTCTTCAGACCCTCTTCACCCTTGAAGAGCATCTGGCCGAGGATGCCGCGAATCTCTTCCTTGGTAACCTGCGGATCGTACTGATGCAGCCAGTCGGAAGCCGTCATGCCCAACTGGATCGAGCCCTTGTGGTCCTGCGCGAAGTAGCCGATCTGCACCTCGTGGCCCCACTTCACCGTGCCCGAGTCGATCGAGACATCCTTCTCTTCCACGCCCGGCCCATTGGCCAGCAGAGCCTTGAGCAACGTCGTCTTACCCTGGCCGTTGCGCCCCATCAGGATCACCTTATCCCCACGGGAGATCGCCGCGGAGAAGTTGTTGATCACATGCTCGACCTTGCCATCCTTCTGGGTATAGCTCTTGTTCACCAGCTCGAAATCGAGCACGTTCTTGCCCGAAGGCCGCACCATATCGAACCGGATAAACGGCCGCGCGATGTTCGACCGCGCCAGCTCGCTCGTCGCCAGCCGTTCCACTTCCTTCTTGCGCGAGTTCACCTGGCTCGACCGTGTACCAGCCGAGAAGCGTGCGATGAAGTCGTTCAACTGCGCGATCTTCTTCTCGCGCTGCTCGTTCTGGCTTTCGATACGGGTTCGCACGCTGGTCTTCTGCAACACCATGTCGTCATAGCCGCCGTTGTACGTGATGATCGTCTCGTAGTCGATATCGGCGATGTGGGTGCAAACATTGTTCAAAAAATGCCGGTCGTGCGAGATCGTGATGACCGTGCCGTTATAGCGCTGGAGGAAGTCCTGCAGCCAGTGGATCGACTCAAGGTCAAGATAGTTCGTCGGTTCGTCCAGCAGCAGGGCTTGAGGATTACCAAACAGTGCTTGCGCGAGGAGCACGCGCACCTTCTGTCCGCCCTGGATCTCCGACATCTTGCGGTCGTGCAGCTCGTCCGGAATATCGAGTCCCTGCAGCAGCACCGCCGCATTCGTCTCGGCCTCATAGCCGTCCTCGTCGCCGACGATGCCCTCAAGCTCACCCAGCCGCGACCCATCTTCATCGGTCATATCGGCCTTGTTGTAGATCACCTCACGCTCTTCGAGCGCAGCCCACAAAGCCTTGTTGCCCATGATGACCGTGTCGATCACGCGATATGCGTCGAACTCATACTGGTCCTGCTTCAGCACGCCGATCTTGCGCGGCCGCACAACCGTACCCTTCTGCGGGTCGATCTCGCCGGTCAGGCACTTCATAAAGGTTGATTTCCCGGCACCGTTCGGCCCGGTCAGGCCGTAGCGACGGCCGGTGGTAAAGGTGACGGAAACATCCTCGAAGAGGAGTTTCGAGCCATAGCGCATTGTGACGTTCGAGACTGAGATCATGATATTTCCTCTATTTTACAGGGCCGCGCGCGATTGGAGACGTGAAGCGACGGCCAAATACGGTATTTTCGAGCAGAATCACAGCCCGATTTGCTATCGTGGGGGCGCAAAGTATTGGCAGCAAAGAAAGCTGTCCTGCCGGACGGTCGCCCTGCGCGGGCCACGGTCCCATCGTGACGCGTGATCGCTTCGCGTGGTCGTCCCGTTGGTCGGCACGATCTTTTGTGGCGACCAACGCGAAGCGGATTACACACCACGAAGTGGTCGCCCCGCGCGTAGCGGGCCCGTCCGGCAGGACAAGCTTTTAGAGCAACTGAGCATCCGCAGAGCACCAAGGAGCCATGTTGACCAAGACCCGCATTGTGCGGCCCATCGCCCTCTTCGCCCTCGGCTTCGCCACTATCGCCACCGCGCTCCACCTCGCCGTCGGCCCCACCCTCGCCCTCCACGCCGACATGCGCAGCGAAAAGCTCCGTCTCCTCGCTGACTCCCGTGGCCACGCGACCTCCGCCGCCTTTGGTTCCAGCCACATCCACTACGGCTTCGATCCCCGCGCCTTCGACGCCGCCCTCGCCACCACCCCCCAAGCCACCCACACCATCAACCTCGCCGTTGCCGGAGGCAGCCAATCCGAGCAGCGCGCCCTCGCCCTCGCCTTCGTCCACCAACTCGCGGCAGCGCCTAAGCCCCAACCCACCACCCTCATCCTCCTGGAACTCACCGCCGGAGCGAACTTCACCCGCGAGCACCTCGTTCACCCGCGTGCCATCGACCTCTACGACTGGCCCACCACCCGCTTCGTCCTCCACCTCACCTCGCCGAAGATGAGCCTCGCCCAGCGCACCGGTCGCACCGCCTTCGCGCTCATCGCCTTCACCCTGCACTCCGCCAACGTCGGCATGCTCAGCAGCCGCCTCTTTCCCGCCCCGCTCGACACCAACCAGCTCACCGCCGAGACCATCGCCGACCGTCGCGGCCTCCTCGTCGAGGAGCGCCGCCCCGGCGTCCTCGACCAACTCCGCGACCTCGAGCAGCGCATGCCCCCGCACCCCACCATCACGCGAGGCGAGCTCCTCCCCGGCAACCGCGACCTCGCCGAAGAGCTGATCCAGGCCGACCCATCGCGCTCGATCGAACCCGTCTACATCATCCTCCCCAAGATCTCCGACCTCGCCCACGAAACCATCTACTCCGACTCTCTCCCCACCAGCGAAGGCCCCATCCCGATCCTCAACCTCGCCCGCCCCGACCTCTACCCCCAGCTCTACGCCCCCGAGCTCTGGCTCGACGACGCCCACCTCGCAGAACCTGGCGCCCGCCTCGCCTCCACCCTCCTCGCTCAAAGCCTCATCTCCTGGCAAGCCACCCACGCGAACCCTCAAGCAGCAAGCCCTCAAGCAGCACGAAGCCCAGAAGCAGGGAAGCCCTGATGCTCTTCGTCGAGCCCCGTTTCTTCCTCTTCTTCGCCGTGGTCCTCACGGTCTACTGGTCGTTGCGCAGCAACGCCTCTCGCAAGCTCTTCCTCCTCCTCGCGAGCATCGTCTTCTACTCCGCCTGGGACTGGCGTTTCTGCGCCATGCTCCTCGCCCTCGCCTCTGCCGACTGGTTCTTCGCCCTCCGCATCGCGCACACCGAGCATCCACTTACCCGTAAGCGCTTCGTCTCCGCCAGCCTCGCGATGAACCTCTCCGTCCTCGCCTACTTCAAGTACGCCCACTTCTTCTTCAGCAGCACCGTCGCCCTTGCCGCACGCATGCACCTGCAACTCACCGACCCCACCCTGCGCATCCTCCTCCCTGTCGGCATCAGCTTCTTCACCTTCCAATCCCTCAGCTACACCATCGACGTCTACCGCCGCGAGATCCCCCCCGTCCCCCACCTGCGCGACTACCTGATGTTCGCCACCTTCTTCCCCCAACTCGTCGCGGGCCCCATCGTCCGCCCAAAATATTTCGTCCCGCAGATGGCCTCCGCCCGCACCCTCACGCCCGCGGAGATCCAGCACGCCCTCTACCTCTTCCTCCTCGGCTACATCAAAAAGACCTGCATCGCCGACAACCTCTCGCCCTACGTCGACCGCGTCTTCGACCACCCCGCCCCCTACAGCGCGGCCTCTTCGATCACCGCCGCCTGGCTCTACGCCACGCAGATCTTCTGCGACTTCTCCGGCTACAGCGACATGGCGATCGCGGTCGCCGCGCTCCTCGGCTACAAGCTCGTCCTCAACTTCGACGCCCCCTACCTCGCCACCTCCATACAAGATTTCTGGCGCCGCTGGCACATCTCTCTCTCCACCTGGATCCGCGACTACATCTACCTCTCGCTTGGCGGCCGCAGCGCGACCAACCGTCTCCTCACCTACCGCAACATCCTCCTCACCATGCTCGCCGGAGGCCTCTGGCACGGCGCGGCATGGACCTTTGTCGCCTGGGGCGGCTTGCACGGCGCAGCGCAGATCATTCAGCAGGAGTTCCGCCGAGCGGTCCCTGTGCAGGAGACGCAGGACCACTGGCGCAAGCCACTCGGCTGGTTCCTCACGATCAACTTTGTCTGCCTCTGCTGGATCCTCTTCCGCGCCCCCGACTTCCCAACCGCACTGCTGATGAGCAAGCGCTATCTCTTCCTCGATCGTGGCGGCACCGAGACCATACCCTTGCGGCTCGCGGCAATCGGCCCCGCACTTCTGTGCGCACAAGCGATGATGCGCCGTCTCCGGGTTGACGACCGCATCTGCGCCCTCTCGCTCAATCGATTCGCCTTAGCGTATGGAGCGGCATGGGCACTCGTCCTCAGCCTGCTCCCGCTCGGCTACCGCCCATTCCTCTACTTCCAGTTTTGATTGGGGAGAGAAAAAATCGCCGTAAGGGAACAAGCAACACTGGCAGCCTATGTCGCGTGGCTGGTGACGCCCGTCATCGTCCGCATCGTGGTGCCTGCTGTCGTTGAGTCGGTCGTCTCCTAAGTCTTACGACTGGCCGATCAACACACCCGCCGCAAATACCAATCCGCCGCCCACGACCACCTGCACGAAGGACAGCGCGAAGCTCGTCTTGAAGTAGCGGTTGCGGATGAACGCGATGATCAGCAGCTCGATTCCAACCACGAAGTACGCCAGCGTCAGCGCCGTATGGACGTTCGCAATCAGGAACGGCAGCGTGTGTAGAAAGCCGCCGAGAAAGGTCATCAGTCCGGTGACCAGCCCGCGGAATACCGGGTTGCCGCGGCCGGTCAGCGAGCCATCATCCGACAGCCCCTCTGAGAAAGCCATCGAGATCCCCGCACCCACCGCCGAAGCAGCCCCAATCAAAAACACCGTCCGCGAGTTATGCGTCGCAAACGCTGTCGCGAAGATCGGCGCCAGCGTCGACACCGACCCATCCATCAAACCGGCCAGGCCGGGCTGGACGATCCGCAGCACAAAGCTCTTATCGTCGTGAAGAATCGCGTTCAACTGCTCGAGATTGGATTGTTCGTTAGGCATGAAGCAATAGCTTAAGCCATCCAGCCCCAGGGAAAGGCACGCAGAAAAAAGAAAGTAGCCATACGCAGAAAAGCCGCTTCACTCGGGCCGTTGGTTGACGGGCGGAGTAAGCGGCAGTCTTGTCTTACTGATGGCTGGCTGCAATCGAGTGGCGCTGTTGTGGCCGACTCTTCCTTACAGCGTTCTGAGCTTATTGACCGCGACGAGCCGGTCCAGAGCGGCTCGCGCCCGGGCGGCTGCTGTTCGAGCGTCCACCGCCCGAAGGTCCACGTCCACCCGAGTTGCGTCCACCCGAGAAACCACCACCGCCGCCTGAACGGCCACGGAAGCCAGTCTTCGCGCCGCCATAGTTGTTGGTCGGTGTCGTCATCGGCGTGACAGGCTCGTTGCCCTTCCACGACCGCGTCTCAAGCTGCATCAAGTCGTTGGCGTTGTTCACGTCCAGCGGCTTGTTGCGCTCTTCCTTCTCAAGGTTCTTATCGGCTTCAAACCACTCGAACTTGATCTTCAGCTCGCGCTCCAGCTTGCGTGCGTCGGACTTCTCCTGCGGCATCACAAACGTCGTCGCCACACCCTTCGCGCCCGCGCGGCCGGTACGGCCAATGCGGTGAACAAAGTCATCCGAGCCATTCGGCAGATCGTAGTTCACAACATGCGCGATGTCCGAGACGTCGATACCGCGAGCCGCCACGTCCGTCGCCACCAGCACGCGATGCTTGCCATTGGCAAAGCCCTTCAGCGCCGCCGTACGCTGCGACTGCGAGCGGTCGCCGTGAATCACGTCCGCATCGTGGCCCAGCTTCTCGAGCTTCTTCGAGATGCGATCCGCACCATGCTTGGTCCGCGAGAACACCAGGAACGTACCCGTCTCCTGGCGCAGCATCTGGTCCAGCAGGCCCAGCTTCTGATCCTGCATCACGGTTACAACCCGCAGCTGCACGCGGTCCGAAGGCTTCGAGGTCGTACCGATCTCGATCCGAACCGGGTTCTGGACGTAGTCGCGTACGATTTCGCGAATGTTCGCGTCCAGCGTAGCCGAGTAGCACATCGTCTGCCGCGTCTTCGGGATCGCGCCCACAATGCGGCGAATCGCCGGCAGGAAGCCCATATCGAGCATCCGGTCCACCTCGTCCAGCACAAACATCTCGACCTGCGAGAGGTTCACCGAACGGCGGCGGAGAAAGTCTTCCAGGCGTCCGGGAGTCGCAACGACAAGCCGCGGACCGCGGTCCAACTGGTCAAGCTGCGTGTTCTCCGAAAGTCCACCGCACACCAGCACGGCATCGTTCTTCGCGCCGGGTACCAGCTTGTGATAGCTCTCAAGCACCTGCATCGCGAGCTCACGCGTCGGCAGCAGGATTAGCGAGCGAATCGGGTTCCGCTTGCCCTTGGTCGAAGGCACGGAGTTCGCATCCATCCGCTGAATCATCGGAATCAAAAAGCTCAGCGTCTTACCCGTACCGGTCGAAGCGGTCGCGAGAATGTCGGAGCCTTCAAGCGCCGGCGGAATCGCCTTCGCCTGTACAGGAGTCGGCTTGGTGAAGCCAGCCGCAGCCAACCGGCTCTTCAACGAGTCGGAAAGGTTCATCTCGCTGAACACAATATCTGCAACCACCGCAACACCAGTGGCCTGCGCGGGAGCAGCAGAGGGGGTAGAAGAAGCCGGAGTGGAATTCACGGCAGGAGTCTGAACCGGAGCCTGGTCGGCGGAAAGATTGCCGAGAGTCGAAGCAGTGTTGTTGCTGTCGGAAGTGTTCATGTCGGTCGTGTTTGAGGCAAGGTTCGTCTGAGGTTCGAGCGTAGCAGTAGTCAAGGTTTTCCTTATAGGTAGGGTTCGGCGAGCCGCGTTTGGGCACGCAAGTGGTGAATCAGGATGCAGGGATGCCGAAGCACCATGGATTTACTGAGTCAGCATTGCTGTACCGGAAGGCGAGCGCTGCTGCTGCACGGCGAGATACGTCCCTTGACGTACCTCCAGCCAGAGCATCCAGCGCGGCTTCCAACGTGCGGGAAGGACTGCGGTGGGAGAGGCGAATCGCAGTCTCTGGCCAGACTCCAAAATCCACGGGGAGCCTTTGCCTGCGATGCCTGTAACCGATTTGAACCGGGTACAAACCAATAGTAGCACGAAACAGGGATTTCCGAACAGCATTAAGTGTTCGACCGCGTAATCTCTCGCCCAACCCTCCCGGCACGGAACTCAGCCCACCCAGTGCAAGTTCTCTCACAAACCCGCACCGGGCCAAGCCGCTCAGCAAGTTATATGTGGCAGCTCACCATGCCACGCTTCTCCAGATACCGCTGGTGATACTCCTCCGCCTTCCAGAACCCGACCGACGCCACCACCTGCGTCGCCACCGGCGCCCGATACGCCCCTGAAGCATTCAACTCCGCAATCCGTTCCGCCACCTGCTTGGCCTGCTCGTCCGAGTGCGTAAATACCACGGTCCTATACTGCGTGCCCCAGTCCGGCCCCTGCCGATTCACCTGCGTCGGATCATGCAGCGCGAAGAACGTATCCAGTAGGCTCTCAAACGAGATCCGCGCCGGGTCAAACGTCACCTGCACCACCTCCGCATGTCCTGTCCGGTCCGTACAAACCTCTTTGTACGTCGGATGTTCGAGTGTCCCACCCTCATAGCCCACCGCCGTCTCAATCACGCCCGGTAGTTCGCTGAATCGTGCTTCCACACCCCAGAAGCATCCTGCGCCGAATGTTGCTTTTTCCGTTGCCACGTGTTTCTCCTTCGTCAATCCCGGTTTCTCTGCTGGATCTCTCTCTATCGGCAGAGCGTCCTTCTCCGTGCCTGCTGTTCCGTATTTGGGCAGCACAGATTGGATGCTTTACCGGAAGGAATGTCCTCTGGCCTTTGATGAAATCTTCGTTCAAAAGCGAGAGCATTCTGAGCCTCGGGGGAGACGCTCGTCAAATTACCTAAGTTGCAGAAGATAAAGAAAAAGGGCGCCCTGCGGTCACTTCGTGACATGTGGAAGCTTCGCGCAGCCCTCCCGATGGTCGGCACAATCTTCTGTTGCAACCACCGCGAAGCGGATCACGCGTCACGAAGTGACCGCCCCGCGCGTAGCGGGCCCGTCCGGCAGGACTACTTCTTTGGACGTCGTGTCGGCTTTGCCCCCGAAGCAAACGTCCTTCGCGGCTTCGACACCTTCGCCTTTTGCGGAGCCTTCAACTGCGCAAACTCCGGTGTCTTCTTCTTCGGCACAACCTTCTTACCCGCCGCCGCCCTGTTCAGTGCCATCACCTCACCCGGCGTCAGCTCACGAAACTCTCCCGGAGCCACATCCAGCCGCAGCGCACCGTACCCAATCCGTCGAATCTTCTCAACGTGGTGCCCAATCTCTTCGAACATCTTCCTGAGCTGCCGGTTCCGCCCCTCAGTCAGCGTCAACTGATACCACGGGTTATCTCCGCCCCGCACCTGCTCCACCTGCGCCGGAGCCGTAATAATCCGATCCCGCCGCCCTGCCCGTACCTCATCCAGCCGTCCACGATCGATCATGATCCCACGCCGAATCTGGTCGATCGACGAGTCCGCCGGCATACCCGAAACCTTCACCAGATACGTCTTCTCAACACCCGCCGAAGCCTTCGACAGCGAATTCGCCAGCTCGCCATCATTGGTCATCAACAGCAGACCCTCCGACAGGTAATCCAGCCGCCCAATCGGATACAGCCTCACCTGGTCGCCATGCGGCCCATGCTTCTGCGTCATCAACTGCATCACGGTCGGCCGCTTCTGCGGGTCGGCCAGCGTCGTCACATACCCACGCGGCTTGTTCAGCATGTAGTACCGCTGCTCTTCCGGCCCCTTCAACAGCTTGCCGTCCACGCGAATGTGGTCCCGCGCCGCATCGTGCCGCGTCCCCAGCGTCTTCACGACGGTGCCGTTCACCTGCACTCGTCCTTCGAGGATGATCTCCTCGGCCTTGCGTCGGCTGGCAATCCCAGCCTGCGCCAGAATCTTCTGCAACCGGTCGCCTTTCGGCTCTTCGGCTTCATCGTTGTTGTTGGGGGTTTTAACAGGAGACTTCGGCATAATTTCCAACTTTCTGACTGCGGACAAGCTCATCGCGGTCGGGCACATCTCAATCAGACATCCTCGCCAAGCGACGACGCCTCACCATCCAGTGTACCGGTTTTTCTCCATTCCATCGGCTAAAGAATTGCATTACGGATTTGCGGACGGAGCTGTGGCGTTCTGCCCGATCAGGGTCTGGATATCGGTGACCAGAAGCTTGACTGAGTCGGTGAAGGCGGTGTCGCGGTTCTTCTTGCGAAACTTGAAGTCGACCTGCTCGACAAAGCCCCAAAGGGTAATGTGCGTCTTGGCGTCGGCAACGCCGATGCGGATCTGCGGGACGGTGTTGGGTGGGTCTACAAAGCGGACGGCGAAGACGACGTCGGCGTCGTGGGGGTCGGCGACCAGATCGTAGCGGTTCCAGGCCTTCATGGCGGAGTAGAACTCTCCGTAAGCGCGCTCCGGGCCTCCGCTATAGGCGTCGGGAAAGGCCGTGACGTCGCCGAGTTCGTAGGAGATGAAGGCCTTTTTCCCGTTGAGCAGCGGGGTTGGGACAGGAGCCTGGACGGTGTTAACTCCCACGTCGGCGGAGCTCTTCTTCGGCGCGCTGAGCCGAATGACCTGGGCCCCGGCGGCGAGGCCCGCAATGAGGAAGAAGCTGGCAAGGAGTTTCGGGAGCTGGCGAACCATGGTTCTCTCCAGGAAAGCAGGCGGCTGTACTGTTAGGTGAGAGACGTGGCTGATGCCCCCGGGGCCGCAAAGATGTTTTCCAGCGCCTGCGGTGAAGTAGGAATTCCAGGATCAATCAATTCGATCCCACTTATTCCGCATCTGCCGCCACCCTCGACCCCCGCTCCCACGGCTGCATCACCTTCACGGCAGTACCAGATCCTTCTCCGAATCCCTCTGTGGCCAGGTGCAATCGCTTTGCAATAATGGTCCATGTTCAAGCAATTGCTTCTTCCGCTCGCTGCGCTGGCGTTCGTTGTGGCCGGCACATCCATCTCTGCGGCGCAGACCAAAGCATCCGATATATCGCCGGAGTTGCAGCAGCGCGTCGAAGTGATGCTCCGCTCCAAGGCCGACTTCCCTCCGGCCTCAACGATTGGCTTGAGTAAGCGCGGCCCAAGCGAAATTCCCGGGTTCGATACACTCGACGCACACTTCTCCAGCGCTCTCACCGGAGAAAGCGGAAATCTTTCACTGCTCATCTCAAAAGACGGCACGCGGGTCGCGCAGTTCACCAGCTACGACATCGCGAGCGATCCGCGAACGAAGGTTTCCGCAGAGGGACGTCCCTCGCGTGGAGGCCTCGAAGACGCCCCGGTGCTCATCGTAGGATTCGACGATCTCGAATGCCCCTACTGTGCAAAGCTGCATCAGGAACTCTTTCCCGCCTTGACCAACCGGTACAAGGATCAAGTCCGTATCGTCTACCAGAGCTTTCCGAGCGAGGGGCACCCATGGGCCATGCGTGCTGCGGTGGATACCGATTGCCTCGCGGATGAAAGCTCTCCGGCCTATTGGGCAGCCGTCGATGAGATGCATGCCCACGCTGCGGAGTATGGCGGAGCGGGCCGTAAGCTCGCAGTGGCGGAGCAGCAGATCGACACCGAAGTCGAAGAGCAGGGCCGAAGGTTTCACGTCGACGAAGATAAGCTTCAGGCTTGTATCCACAAGCAAGACACCGCGCCCGAAAAAGCTAGTCTGGTCATAGGGCAACATCTTGGCGTGACGAAGACGCCGACCCTCTTCGTCAATGGGGTCAAGTTCGACGGGGCTGTGCCCATCACCTTCGTCTTTGATCTAGTGGACAACGCCTTGCGAGCCGAAGGCAAGACTCCGCCGCCTCGTGAAGACAGCGCGCAACCAGCAGTTGTGTTCCCGCCTGCGCAGTCGCATTAGCAGTGTCAACATTCCATGGGTTCTGAGCTCGACGAGCAGAGCAAACGCACGTCTACCGTTGAGTCAGAGAGACAAGCTGCCGCTCACTCTCCACAACCCCCGCCTGCACATCGACCGCTGCATACAGTTCTTTCGCTTCCCGCCACAACGCCGCCGCTCCCGCCGTCTCGCCGCCATCCCCCTTCAGCAGCGCATACCCTCGAATCGCGTTTGCCAGGTCGAGCAGGGAAGTCGCCTCATGCTTGCGATAGATCCCGAGTGCCTCCGCATAACAAGGCTCCGCCACATCCCGCTCGCCCTGCCCCCGCAGAATGTCCCCCACATGGCGAACGGTATACGCCAGCCCCAGCGGATCATCCAGCGTCCGATAGATCGCCACAGCCTCTTCGTAGTGTTGCCGAGCCCCATCGACCTCGTTGAGGTCACGCTCAATCTGCCCCACGCCAGTCAGAGCCTGTGCCAGCCGTACCCGGTCGTCGGCTTCCCGGCACAGCGCCACAGCTTCGCAGAAAAGCTCTTTCGCATCGGCGGGTCGATGATCTCGTCGCGCCTCGTAGCCTCGCTGGATCAGTACCTCAGGAGCGGTTGCCATAGTGGCGGAAGAATACCACCGCACACAGCCCACATCCGTGCGTTGATTCAACCATTGAAAGCACAGGGCTCAAACCGGCCTTCTGCCCACCCTGCTCTCTACCGCTCCCACGGCTGCATCACCTTAACCGAAGCCATCCCCGCCGCCGTCGCCGACTGAATCCCCATCTCCGTATCCTCGAACACCAGGCACCGCTCCGGCGCAATCCCCAACCGCTCCGCCGCCATCAAAAACGGCTCCGGATCCGGCTTGCCCTTCTTGTAATCCCCCGCACACACCAGCGTCTCAAACCGATCCAGAATCCCCAGCGTCGTCAGCGAAGCCGTCACCGACTCATGCGTGCTCCCCGACACCACCGCGAACGGAATCGTCCCATGGCTCAGCACAATATGCTCGAGCACCTCCGGCACCGCCTCCAGCTCCGGCAGCAGCGCGAAGAAGTATTCTTCCTTCATCCGCGCGACCTCCTCCACCGGCATCGCCAACCCCTGCTCTGCATTCAGCGAGGAGATAATCTCACTCACCGTCCGCCCACCCCACGCATAAAAGATCTCTTCCGGAAACGCGCAGTTCCACTCACCCAGCGCCTTACTCCACCCCTTGTAATGCAGCGGCATCGAGTCGGCGATAGTGCCATCACAGTCAAACAGGTAAGCATCGAAGGGGCCGGGCGGAAGCGTCAATTTCATCGTGACCCCAGTCTACCAACCACGAAGTGGTCGCCGCCCGCGCAGGGCGCCTTTCTCTCTTCTATAGTTGGATCAAACCAGCCTCGGGAGCTTCCATAGAATGGGATTCATGAAGACCGTCGTCGCCGCCACCGTCCTCTCCGCCAGCGCTCTCACCGCTCAGAAGCTCGACTACCCCAAGCCCCACACCGTCGATCAGGTCGACGACTACTTCGGCACCAAAGTCGCCGACCCCTACCGCTGGATGGAGAACGTCGACGCCCCCGAGGTCAAGCAGTGGGTCGACGCCGAAAACACCCTCACCCGCTCCTACCTCGACGCCATCCCCGGCCGCGACGCCCTCAAGTCCCGCCTCATGGCTCTCACCAACTACGAGCGCTTCTCCGCCCCCGCCCGCTATGGCAAGCGTTACATCTACAGCCACAACACCGGCCTGCAAAATCAAGCCGTCCTCTTCTGGCAAGAAGGCCTCACCGGCGAGCCCCACGTCCTCATCGACCCCAACACCCTCGCCGCCGACGGC
>Ga0302314_10015136_pt1 | contig 13134 bp, 13 predicted proteins | sample III_Palsa_N2_3_FD_200533 | JGI IMG/M metagenome (GOLD analysis project Ga0302314, IMG submission 200533) | Peat permafrost microbial communities from Stordalen Mire near Abisko, Sweden - III_Palsa_N2_3 | ecosystem: Environmental > Terrestrial > Soil > Palsa > Peat permafrost | place: Sweden...
GAAGTCGGTGGGTTCGACGAAGGACTTGAAGCCCGAAAGGCGCAGTCTCTGAAAATGCAACGGCCCCTCCCGGCGCCGCCTAGTGGCCGTAGCGCGCGGCGTGGATCGCCGTCGCGAGCTGGGCCAGGGTCTGCTCGCCCGCGTAGCGCTGGCCGTTCACGAAGAAGATCGGCGTCGAGTCGACCTTGTCCTCGTCAACGTGGCGGCGGACTCGGGCGTTGAGCGCGTCCAGCCCCTTCTGGTCGTCGATGCAGGCCTGGAACGCCGCCTCGTCCATGCCGGCCGACTTGGCGATCTCCTCGAGCATCGGGCCGGCGGCGGCGCCCGACTGGAACATATCGGCCTGGCGATGATAGATCGCATCGACCACCTGGAAGTACTTCGCCGGCCCGGCGCAGCGCGCCAGCATGAACCCGGCGGTGGCGATCGCCGGCACGCCGGTCAGCATCTCGCGCACCACGAAGCGCGCGCGGCCGGTGTCGACGTACTTCGCCTTGAAATCCGGGAAGACGGTGTTGTTCCAGACCGCGCAATGAGGACAACCGACGGAGGCGTATTCGATCACCGTCACCCGCGCCCTGGGACTGCCGATCGCCATGTCGTCGGGCTCGTGCGCCGGCGGCGGGTCGGCGAACGCGGCGCCGGCGGTGAGCGCCAGCGCGGCGGCGACCAGTAGCCCCCTGACGGCGCCCGCAAAGCTCACTTCGCGCCGGCCTGGGCGTCGGCGACGGCCTTGTCCATGTCGACCAGCGACATGAAGCCGCTGTCGTAGATCTTGCCGTTGATCACGAAGGTGGGCGTGTTCTCGATATGGTCATCGCCGGCCCACTTCTCGGACCGGGCATTGAGCGCCAGGATCGCCTTGTCGTCGGTGACGCAGGTGTTGAACTGGGCCTCGGTCAGGCCCATCGACTGGGCGATCTTGACCAGCGCGTCGCGCTTCTCGGCGTTGCGCTCGCTCTCCAGCAGCGGCTCTTCCTGGCGCCAAACGGCGTCGACCACCTGGAAATACTTCGCGGCGCCGGCGCAGCGGGCGAGCAGGAAGCCGGCCGAGGCCACCGGCGCGTCGCCGGTCAGGAACTCGCGCAGCGTGTAGCGCACCTTGCCGGTGTCGATGTACTTGGTCTTGAAATCCTGGAAAACGGTGTTGTTCCAGTGCGCGCAGACCGGGCAGCCGAGCGAGGCGTACTCGATCACCGTCACCTTGGCGTTCGGATCACCGAGGCTCATGTCCTCCTGGGTCACGGCGCCCGTCGAACTCGTGGAGACGGAAGTGGAGCTGCTGCTGCTGCTTCCGCTCGGCTTGCAGGCGGCGAGGCTGGCCATCAGGCCGAGCGACAGGAAAAGGGCGGCGATAACCCGCATGGGCGACTCCCGGTCAGACATTCGAATAGAGCGCGATTCCGTGGTCGGTATGAAGGGGGCTGATGTAAGGCGGCGCCGTCACGGGCGGCGATCGCGCATCACCTCGCGGCCGAGCCGCAGCAGCGCCGCCTTCAGCGGCCCGTCACGCGCCTCGGCGAGGCTGTCGGCCAGCGCCTGCTCGGCGGCGGCGTCGAGCGGCGGGCGGTTGCGACGCTTCGGCGCGGCCTTGGCGGCGGCGGGGCGGCTGAGCGGCCCCTGGGCGATGCGCAGGCGGGCCACGGCGCCGGGGCCGAGATACATATTCAGCCGGTCGAGGATCAGCGGCGCCTGGTGCTGCACCAGGGCGGCGACAGGGCCGGCGACGCGCAGTTCCAGCGTCGCCCCGCCGGTGCGCGACTTGATCAGCTTCACCGGCTCCGAGCGCGCGGCCAGGGTCTCGCCGACGATCTCGCGCCAGCGGGTCTTCAGATCCTCCGGCCCGCGCCCAAACTTCTCCTCCAGCGCCTTCATCGCCGCGGTGAGCCCGCGCGCGGCATGGCGTGGCGGCCGCGGCGGCGGCCGGGGCCGGCGCGAGGCCAATATGGCGGCGGCTTCCTGGGCGGAGGGCAGCTTGCGCGGCATCCAGCCAGTATAGAGCAAGCCATGCCGCCCGTCCCGACGCCATCGCGCCTCAGGCCCCGCCTCCTCGCCTGGTACGACGCCAGCGCCCGCGACCTGCCCTGGCGCGTCCGCCCAGCCGATCGGGCCAAGGGCCGCCGCGCCGATCCGTACCGGATCTGGCTGTCGGAGATCATGCTGCAGCAGACCACGGTGCCGCATGCGACACCCTATTTCCTGGGTTTCATCCGCCGCTGGCCGACCGTGGCGGCGCTGGCGGCGGCCGACGAGGGCGAGGTGATGGCCGCCTGGGCGGGGCTCGGCTACTATGCCCGCGCCCGCAACCTGATCGCCTGCGCCCGCCACGTCGCCGGCGCGCTTGGCGGCGTGTTTCCCGACACCGAAGCCGGCCTGCGCGCCCTGCCCGGCGTCGGGCCCTACACCGCCGCCGCCATCGCCGCGATCGCCTTCGACCGCCCGGCCAATGTCGTCGACGGCAATGTCGAGCGGGTGATGGCGCGCCTGTTCGCCGTGGAGACGCCGTTGCCGGGCGCCAAACCCGAGCTGAAGCGGCTGGCGGAGAACCTTGTCGCCGCCGACCGCCCCGGCGACTGGGCTCAAGGGCTGATGGACCTGGGCGCGATGCTCTGCACCCCGACCTCGCCCGCCTGCGCCGTCTGCCCGGCGAACGACCTCTGCCAGGCCAGAGCCACCGGTGCGCCGGAGCGGTTTCCGCTCCGCGACGCCAAGCCCGACCGCCCGCACCGCCACGGCGTCGCCTACCTGCTGACCCGCGGCGGCGACGTCGCCCTCGTCCGCCGCCCGGCCAAGGGCCTGCTCGGCGGCATGCTCGCCCTGCCGACCTCCGACTGGCGCGCAGCGCCCTGGTCCGATGCCGAAGCCCTGGCCGCGGCGCCCGTCGCCGCCGCCTGGCGCGAGGCCGGCGACATCGACCACGGCTTCACCCACTTCACGCTGGCTTTGCGCGTGCTCCTCGCCGAGGGGGATTGGTCGGGCGCAGTCTGGACCCCGCGATCCGGCATCGCGGTGATGCCGAGCGTGTTCCTGAAGGCGGCGCGGCTTGGGCTGGACGGCGCCTAAGCCGCCATCTCCGCCCGCATCTTGGTCCGCAGCACGTCGATCGGGGTCAGGCCCTTGTCGGTGCGGATGTGCCAGTAGGTCCAGCCGTTGCAGGCCGGCGCCGACTGCACCATCGCCCCGAGCTTGTGGATCGAGCCGGTAAGCGCGCCCATGGCGAGGCTGCCGTCGGCGCGAACCTTGGCGGCGTGCTGGCCGCGCGGGCACCACACCGTGTCGCCCGGATTGAGGTAACCGGCTTCGACGATCTGGCCGAACGGCACGCGCGGTTCGTCCTTCTTCGAGCCGGTCACCTCCAGGTCGCCCGGCGGCGTCGGAATCACCTGGTCGATGCGGGCGCGCGCCAGCGACACGTAGCCGGGGTTCTGCTCGATGCCGACGAACCGGCGCCCCAGTCGCTTCGCCACCGAACCCGTGGTGCCGACGCCGAAGAACGGGTCGAGGATCACGTCGCCCGGCCGCGTGGTCGCCAGGATCACCCGGTGCAGCAGCGCCTCCGGCTTCTGGGTCGGGTGGGCCTTGGCTCCGGCCGCGTCCTTGATCCGCTCCTCGCCGGTGGCCAGCGCCAGGGTCCAGTCCGAGCGCATCTGGATGTCGTCGTTGGCCAGCTTCATGGCGTCGTAGTTGAAGGTGTAGCGCCGCGCCCCGCGCGATTTCGCCGCCCAGATCAGCGTCTCGTGGGCGTTGGCGAAGCGGGTGCCCTTGAAGTTCGGCATCGGGTTCGACTTGCGCCAGACCACGTCGTTGAGGATCCAGAAGCCGAGGTCCTGCACCGCCGTCCCGACCCGGAAGATGTTGTGGTAGCTGCCGATCACCCAGAGCGCGCCATCGTCCTTCAGCACCCGCCGCGCCGCGGCGAGCCAGGCGCGGGTGAAGCGGTCATAGGCCTCGAACGAGGCGAAGCGGTCCCAGTCGTCGTCGACCGCGTCGACCTTGGAGTTGTCGGGGCGCAGCAGATCGCCGCCGAGCTGCAGATTGTAGGGCGGGTCGGCGAAGACGAGATCGACCGAGCGCTCGGGCAGCTTCGCCATCTCGGCGATGCAGTCGCCGAGAATGATTCGGCCCGCCTCGGCGGCTTTCCTGGACGCCATCGCCTCGCTCTTCGTGTGAGCGCGAACCATTCGTGAACCCGGTTAAAAGCCGCTTAAGGCCAAGGTGGATCGAAGCGCGGAGCGGGGCGTTCCGTCTACGAAGCCCAAGAGCCGTGCCTCACGGAGGTTCAAGTGTCCATCTGGCATGCGCCGATATCGGCCCGCCCGCAAAGCCCCGCTCACCACGTCACCGTGCAGGACGTGGCGATTTTCGCCGGCGGCGTGATCTTCGCCATGCTCATCGGCATCGCCGCCACCGGGATGCTGCCGCGCTAGGGCAGCTGGCAAACGCGCGACATCGAGCCTTTTTGAACGCGAAGGGCCGAAAAGGGCAAAAAGCATCCTTCCGGAGGAGTTGCGCCTTGCGGGCCAGCGGCAGGGGCACCGTTAATAACGGAAATTTACGGCGCATTGACGCCCGCGTCACCTCGTTCAGGTAGAGCACCTTCGGTGTCCAGAACTTCGGCCTCCTCACCGTTACGGCGCATCCTCCCAGGCGACCGACGCCCCATGCGCCTGGACGATCGCCAGCCGCCGCTCCCGGCCGCCGGGCCATAGCGTCAACCGCAACTCGATCGGCACGATCTGGCCCGGCGCCGGCTCCATCCGCAGCCACGCGAGCGGCGCGTTGGGCGTGGCGGCCGCGCCGTGCGCCGCGATCGCGTTCGCCAGCGCGGCCTGGGTTTCCGCAGGCAGGTATTGCCAGAAGATCGAGTGGCAGACGACCGTTGCGACGTCCGACGCCGGCGCCGCGTTCGCCTTCGTCCACGCCGCCGCGTCGGCGGTCTCGACGGTGATCCCCGCCGCCAGCGCCATGGCCACCGCCGCGTCGAAGCGCTGCAGCCGCTCGGTCTGATCGGGCCAGAGATAGGCCTTCAGCCGCCGCCGCTGCGCGGGATCGGCGATGTCGATCGGGCTGCGATCACAGGCGGCGGTGCGGACGACCCGGACCGGCGCGTCCCATGGCGCGCTCGGCCCGGTCCAGTCGGCCGTCAGCGTCAGCGGCGAGGCCGGATCGCCCCAGGCGCCGGCGGCGCCGTAGTCGTAGCGGAAGCGCGACCAGAGCTGGTTCAGGCCGGCGCTGGCGCCCAGTTCGAGGCACGCCAGCGGCAGGCGGGTCTCGGCGGCGATGGTCAGGAAGCCCGGCAGGAGGCAGGCCGAGCGGCGCACCTCGTTGGTCTGCGGCTCGTGGCCCATGAAGGCTGCGATCCGCGCCGGCTCGCGGCCCACCGCGGCCTTGGTCGCCGCCCAGGCGGCGTCCGCGTCGCTCGCCGGCGGGAACGCCGCCGTCAGCGCCGCATCGTCGCCGGAGAGCGCCAGGTCGTGGATCGCGCCCAGGAACCGCAGCGACACCGCCGGGCCCATCAGCGCCTCGAACGAGGCGCCGGCCCACGGCGCGAACAGCGGCCGGATCGGATCGATGTCGCCGGCGATGCGCCGCGAGAGGCCCGCGTAGAACGGCGAGCCGAATGACTCGCAGATGGCGGCCTGGGTTTCGAACACCTGGGTAAGAGGATCATCGCTCATGCCGCCGATGCGCCCCGGCCGCGCGGCCGGGTCAAGCTTGATTGCGCCGGTCAACTGTCCGGCGTGATCTCGCCGCCCATCAGGGCCAGCTTCACCGGGGCCCAGGTCGCGCGATGGATCGCGCAGGGTCCCAGCCGTTGCAGCGCCTCGATGTGGACGGGCGCCCCATAGCCCTTGTGGCCGGCGAAGCCGTAGCCGGGATAGAGCGCGTCCATCTCCATCATCAGCCGGTCGCGGGCGGTCTTGGCCAGGATCGAGGCCGCGGCGATCGAGGCCGAGACGCCGTCGCCGCCCACCACCGTCTTCACCGGACAGGGCAGATCGAAGGCGTAGTTGCCGTCCACCAGGGCGAAGGCCGGCGCAGTGGCCATCGCCAGGATCGCGCGGCGCATGGCCAGGCCCGTGGCCTGCAGGATGTTGAGCGCGCAGATCTCCTCCACCGAGGCGAAGCCGACGCCCCAGGCCACGGCGCGGGCCTTGATCTCGATCTCCAACAGGGCGCGGCGGGCCGCCGGCACCTTCTTCGAGTCGTCGACGCCCTCCGGCACGGCGCGCCGCCGCAGGATCACCGCCGCGGCGCAGACCGGCCCCGCCCACGGCCCGCGCCCGGCCTCGTCGACGCCGCAGACCGGGCCCGGACAGGCTCTCTCGAGCAGCATGTCCGGCATCAGACCGGCCTCGCCAGCTTGGCGACCGCCGCATGGCGCGGACAGGTGGTGACGTGGTCGTTGACCATCCCCACCGCCTGCATGAAGGCGTAGACGATCACCGGCCCGCAGAACTTGAAGCCCTTGGCCTTCAGCGCCTTGGCCATCTCCGCGGCCTCCGGCGTCTGGGCCGGGACTTCGCCGATCGCGCCCCAGCGGTTCTGGATCGGCTGGCCGCCGACGAAGTCCCAGAGGAACTTGGTGAAGTCCTCGCCCGCCTCGCGCATATCGAGATAGATCCGCGCGCCGGCGATGGCGGCGTCGATCTTGGCGTTGGACCGGATGATGCCGGCGTCGGCCATCAGCCGCGCCCGGTCCTCAGCGCCGAAACGCGCAACGATCTCCGGGTCGAAGTCCGCGAAGGCGGCGCGAAACGCCGCGCGCTTCTTCAGGATGGTGATCCAGGCGAGCCCGGCCTGGAAGCCGTCCAGCACCAGCTTTTCCCACAGCGCCCTCGGGTCATACTCGGGCACGCCCCATTCTTCGTCGTGATAGGCGACGTAGATCGGCTCCCTGGGGTTGGCCCAGGCGCAGCGTCCGTCAGTCTCGAAAATGGCCAGGCCCAAGCGCGCGCTCCGCCGTGCGGGAGCCCCGGTCTGCCGAAGAATCGCAGGCAGAGCAACCGCGCTAAGCGGCCATCCAGTCCGGCGTTTCGACGCGGCAGGCGCGGCCGCCCACGGTCAGCGCCGCGCCTTCGATGCGGTCGAGCCGCACCAGGGCCATCGCTCGGCCTTCGGCGCCGGAGAGCACCTGGCCGGCGCGCAGCGTTCCGGCCAGGATCTCGGCGCCGGCCGGCGGCGCTGGACCGTCGAACGTGATCGGCAGCATGCGGCTCTTGATCGAGCCGCGTCGTTTCATGCGCGAGGTGGTCTCCTGGCCGACGAAGCAGCCCTTGCGGAAATCGACGCCGTTCAGCAGGTCGAAGTCGGCCTCGAGCGGATAGGTCGCGTCCTCGCCCCAGTCGGCCGGGCCCGGCGCGCCGACGGCCAGGCGGTGCAGCTCATAGTCCGCCTCGTCGGTGTCGGGCGCGGCGGCGAGGCCATAGCCGCGCCAGCCCAGCGCTGCGAGCCGCGGATCGCCGGTCCAGCCGTCGCCCGCCGGCGGCGCGCCCCAGGCGGCGAAGACCGGCGCCTCGCCCAGCTCGAGGCTCACCTTGGCGCGCAGCCGGTAGATGGTCAGCCGCTGCAGCAGCGCCGCGCGGGCGCTGGCCTGGCAATCCAGCCAGCAGCCGTCCTGGCGGCCGACCAGGAAGAGGTCGTGGAGCAGCCGGCCCTGCGGCGTCAGCAGGGCCGCGAACCGCGCCTCGCCGGGCGCCAGCGTCTCGACGTCCTGGGTCAGCAATCCCTGCAGGAACCCGCGCCAATCCGCGCCGCCGACCGCGATCAGGGCGCGGCTGGCGAGGTTTGCGATGCGAGACGGCTCCGACATGCGGCCTATGTGGCGGCTCTGCCGCTGGAGCGCCAGTGAAAGGGCTCCTATAGATGCTTCGATGGCCGCCAAGACCTTTCCCGTCCTCTTCATCGCCCCAGGCGATCTCCGGGAGGCGGTGCTGTCGTCTGGCCTGCTGAAGAAGCTCCACGACGAGGCGCCCAACCCCAGGTTCACCATCATCGCCAATCGCAGGGTCGCGCCGCTCTACGCCGAGATGCCGAAGATCGAGCAGCTGGTCGTCACCGAGCGCACGCGGTCGGGGCGGCGCTGGTTCGGGCCGCTGGGACCGTTCCGCGCCCGGCGCTGGGCGCTGGTGGTCGACCTGCCGGCGGGGGTGATCGCCGGACGGCTGCGGCCGCGCGGCAAGCCGCTGCGCCGCGCCGACAACGAGCCGGGTCACAAGCTGCTCGACGCGGCCCGCCTGATGCGGCTGGAGGACGAGCCGCCGCCGCCCTTCATCTTCACCAGCGCGGCCACCGACGCCAAGGCGGCGGCGCTGACGGCGGACCGGGGGCCGATCCTCGCGATCGCGCCGGCCACCGACTGGATCGGCAAGGCCTGGCCGCCCGAGCGGTTCGGCGAGGTCGCGCGCCGGCTGCTGTCGCCGGGCGGGCCACTGGCCGGCGGCCGGCTGATGATCCTGGGCGAGAAGTCCGAGGTGCACGAGGTCGAGCCGGTGCGCGGCGGCGCCTCCAGGGACGCGACCATCGACCTGGTGGGCAAGATCGACCTGCTCACCGCCGCGGCCGCCCTCAGGCAGGCGCGGCTGTTCCTCGGCAGCGACAACGTGTTCAGCCAGCTGGCCGCCGCGGCCGGCGTCCCGACGCTGGCGCTCTTCGGGCCGTCCGACGACCGTATCTGGCGGCCATGGGGCCACGACGTGCGCGTGGTGCGCGGCGCGCGCAGCCTTGAGGAGATTCGCCGGATCGATCCGGCTCTCAGCGCCCAGGTGCGCCACATGGTCGACCTCTCCGCCGACAGCGTGGTGGCGACGGCCGAAACCCTGCTGGAGGAGATCGCCGCCCGTGAGTGAGCGTTTCGACCTGATCGTGCGCGGCGGCGAGGTGGTGAACCACGCCGGGCGCGGCCGGGCCGACGTCGGCATTCGCGACGGACGCATCGCGGCGATCGGCGATCTCGGGCAGGCCTCGGCGGGCGAAGTGTTCGACGCGGCCGGGCTGACGGTGCTGCCGGGCGTCATCGACACCCATGTGCACTTCCGCGAGCCGGGCCTGGAGTGGAAGGAAGACATCGAGACCGGCTCGCGCGCCGCGGTCCTGGGCGGGGTCACCGCGGTGTTCGAGATGCCGAACACCGAACCGACCACGACCGGCGCCGAGGCCTTCGTTGACAAGATCGCCCGCGCCGCCGGCCGCGCGCACTGCGATCACGCCTTCTTCGTGGGCGCCACCGGTCAGAACGCCCGCTCGCTCGGCGACCTGGAACGGCTGCCCGGCTGCAGCGGAGTGAAGGTGTTCATGGGCTCGTCTACCGGCTCGCTGCTGGTGGCCGACGATCTCGACCTGCGCGAAGTGCTCCAGCACGGCCGCCGGCGCGTGGCGGTGCATTCGGAGGACGAGTGCTGCCTGGTCCAGGGCCGTTCGCGGGTGCGGCTCGGTGACTGGACCAGCCACCCCTTCGCCCGCGCCGCCGCCTGCGCCATCCGGGGCACCGAGCGGCTGCTGGCGCTCGCCGCCGAAACCGGCCGCCGCGTCCACGTGCTGCACGTGACCACCGCCGAGGAGATGCAGTTGCTCGGCCGGCACAAGGACCTCGTCACCTGCGAGGTGACGCCGCAGCACCTGACGCTGTGCGCCCCCGACGCCTACGAGCAACTGCACGGCCGGGCGCAGATGAACCCGCCGATCCGCGACATCCGCCACCAGGCGGGGCTTTGGCGCGGACTGGCCGAGGGCGTCGTCGACACGCTCGGCTCCGACCACGCGCCGCACACCCTGGAGGAAAAGGCCAAGGCCTATCCGGCGTCGCCGTCGGGGATGCCGGGGGTGCAGACGCTGGTCCCGGTGATGCTGACCCACGTCGCCGAGGGCCGGCTGACCCTGGAGCGCTTCATCGACCTGACCAGCGCCGGACCGCAGCGGGTGTTCAATATCGCCGGAAAGGGCCGTCTCGCCGTGGGCTGGGACGCCGACCTGACCATCGTCGACCTGAAGGCGCGGCGCACCATCCGCAACGCCGACCAAGCCAGCCGCGTCGGCTGGACGCCGTTCGATGGGACGGAAGCCACCGGTTGGCCGATGGCCACGATCATCCGCGGCCAGGTGGTGATGCAGGACGGCGAGGTGACGGCGCCCAGCCGCGGCCAGCCGATCCGCTTTCTCGAGACCTTGGGAGGTGAGGCATGAACGGCGCCGACGCACTGATCGAGACGCTGATCGACAACGACGTCACCGCCTGCTTCGCCAATCCCGGCACCAGCGAGATGCAGTTCGTCAGCGCGCTCGACCGCCAGCCGAAGATGCGGCCGGTGCTCTGCCTGTTCGAGGGCGTGGTCACCGGCGCGGCCGACGGCTATGGCCGCATCGCCGGCAAGCCCGCCTGCACCCTGCTGCACCTGGGACCCGGCTACGGCAACGGCCTCGCCAATCTGCACAACGCCCGCCGCGCCTTCACCCCGATCGTCAACGTCATCGGCGACCACGCGACCTATCATCGCCAATACGACGCCCCGCTGGCCTCGGACATCGCCGCCATCGCCGGGGCCAATTCGATCTGGGTGAAGTCGGCCGAGCGAGCGGACGAGGTCGGCGCGCTGGCGGCCGAGGCGGTGGGCGCGAGCTATGGGCCGCCGGGCGGCTCGGCCAGCCTGATCCTGCCGGCCGACTGCGCCTGGTCGCCGGCCAACGCCACCGGCCCGAAGGCGGTGCGCCGGGCGAAGGCGGCCGTCGCCGCCGATGCCATCGAGGTCGCCGCGCGCAAGCTCCGCGCAGCGGCAAAACCGGTCATACTGCTGGGAACCAACGCCTGCGGCGAGGCCGCGCTCGAGGCGGCCGGGCGGATCGCGGCGGCGGGGATTCGGGTGATGTCGGACGGCTTCATCGCCCGCACGCCGCGCGGCGTGGGCCGCTTCTCGCCCGACCGGATGATGTATTTCGGCGAGATGGCGCTCGCCGACCTCGCTGGCGTCGACCTGATGGTAATGGTCGAGACCACCCAGCCGGTGGCGTTCTTCGCCTATCCGGACAAGCCGAGCGTGCTGGTCCCCGAGGGCTGCGAAACCTTCGCCCTCGCTTCGCGCACCGAGGACGGGACGGCCGCGCTGCACGCCCTCGCCGACGCGCTGGGCGCGCCGAAAGAGCCCAGGCGCCAGCCGCTCGCCCTGCCCGGGGCGGCGCCGTCCGGCCCGCTGACGCCCGCCGCCGTCGCTCTCTCCGTGGCCCGGTATCTGCCCGAGGGCGCCATCGTCTCCGACGACTCGGTGACCTCAGGCCAGCCGATCCTGAACGCCACCCGCACCGGACGGCCGCACGACTGGCTCAGCCTGACCGGCGGCGCGATCGGACAGGGGATTCCCCTCGCCGTGGGCGCGGCGGTGGCGGCGCCGGGGCGCAAGGTGGTTTCGCTGAACGGCGACGGGGCGGCGATGTACACGGAGCAGGGTCTGTGGACCCTGGCGCGCGAGGGTCTCGACGTCACCGTCGTCATCTTCGCCAACAACGTCTACCGCATCCTGGGCATCGAGCTCGGCCGCACCGGCGCGGGCGAGCCGGGGCCGGCGGCCTCGAAGTTGCTCGGTCTCGGAGATCCGGCCATCGACTGGGTGAGCCTGGCCAAAGGGCTGGGCGTGCCGGGCGTCCGCTGCCAGACCGCTGAGGCCTTCGACGCCGCCTTCGCCCGCGCCATGGCCGAGCCGGGACCCTGCCTGATCGAGGCGGCGATCCCATGACATGGAAAGGGCCCGGGTCGGATCGACCCAGGCCCCAATCCTAAGTCGAGGCAGGCTGCGGCCTAACTCTTCTTGGTGTTCTGCGGCATCTGGCAACCGCCGGCGATGTCCTTGGCGAACGAGCAGGTGAGCGCTTCCTTCGGCGTCATCGTCGGCATCGTATAGGAGATGACGTAGCCGGGATTGCCATCGGCGCAGGACACCTCGATGTAGCCGAGCTTGTCCGGGGTCGTGCCGACGAGGCGCTCGCCCGAGACCACGCAGGTGGTCTTGCCGAGCGTCTTCAGGTCGTTGGTCAGCAGCGGGAACGCCGCGTCCGGCTTGCTGAAGCTGCAGCGGTAGCCGGCAAGTTCGGAGACGGCGCAGTTGTCGATCTGGGCCTTCTCGCTGGAGCTGGCCCCGAAGATGCCGATGGCGCCGTCCGGCCGGTTGGAACAGGCGATTTCCACCACTTCGTGACCCGGCACGTTCGCCGGGATCAGTCCGTATTTGGAGACGTCGCAGGCGAAGCCGGCGCTATGGGCCAGCTTGGAATAAAGGCCCGCCTGTTCGGTCTCGGCGGCGCGGCTGTTGGTCAGGCTGCAGCCGCTGCCGATGTTGTCGGCCTGGGCGCAGTCGATCGGCGCCACGGCCCCGGTCAGCGTCACCTCCAGCATGTAGCCCTTGCCGTCCTGGCAGGCGACTTCGAAATAGGCGACGCCCTTGGCGTCCGCGCCGACATAGCGGTGGTCCTTCATGTCGCAGGGCTTGCCCATCTTGGCGACGATGGCGGCGACATAGGCGTTGGTGGTCGCCGCGTCGGTGAGCGTGCACTGGATCGTCATGCTGGCGGTGATGCCGGCGCAGGGATTGAAGGTGGCCGGCTTCGAGAGGCTTACCGGATAGGACGCATCGACGATGTAGCCCGCGCCGCCTTGGCAGGCGACTTCGAACACCGTCACCGTCGCGTTGTGGCCGAGGCCCCGCGCGCCCGTCATCTGGCAGTTCGGCTGGTCCTGGGCGACCAGGGCGGCGAGACCGGCCTTGGGATCGGCGTTTTCGGGCAGGACGCAGGTGGCGCCCTTGGCGGCCGCGACCTCAAGGCAGGTGTAGGCGGCCGTATCGCCCGTGCCCACCTTCACCGGCACGCTAACGACGTAGCCCTCGGCGCTCTTGCAGGCGAGTTCGTAGTAGTTCAGCGCCACCTTGGTCTTCGGATCGGTGGAGGTGCCGATCAGGCGGGCGTCGGCGAGCTGGCAGTCGAGCCCCACCGAGGTGATGATGCCCGGGGCGGCCGCCATGCCCTTGGTCTTGGCTTCCGGATCGATCTTCGCCGGCGGCGTCGCCTTGGCGTCAGCGGCGAAGGCCGCGGCTGGAAGGATGGTGGCCGCCATCAAGGCGGCGAACAGACCGATGATCAATCGCCGCATTT
>Ga0302314_10015137_pt1 | contig 13134 bp, 10 predicted proteins | sample III_Palsa_N2_3_FD_200533 | JGI IMG/M metagenome (GOLD analysis project Ga0302314, IMG submission 200533) | Peat permafrost microbial communities from Stordalen Mire near Abisko, Sweden - III_Palsa_N2_3 | ecosystem: Environmental > Terrestrial > Soil > Palsa > Peat permafrost | place: Sweden...
CAGGACTACTACGTCCCGGCGGAGCACGGCGGTCGGCTGGAGAGCTACGAACACCTGCTCCAGGTGATGCGTACGGTGGCGCGCCGCGACCTCACGGTGGCCATCGGGCACGGCAAGACCTACCTCGGTGGAGTCTGCGTCTGGGTGGCCGGAACCGCCGAGCAGGCGGAACGGCTCGGCCGGGCGATCCACGAAGGGCTACCGGTCTCGCTGGGACTCACCGAGCGCGCCCATGGCAGCGACCTGCTCGCAGGCGAGGTCCAGGGCGTGCCGGACGGGTCCGGGGGCTACCTGGTCAGCGGCGAGAAGTGGCTGATCAACAACGCCACCCGGAGCAGTCTGCTGTCGGTGCTGACCCGCACCGACCCGGCCGGGGGCCCGCGCGGCTACAGCGTGCTGCTGGTCGACAAGCGCCGGCTGCCCCGGGAGAGCTACCGCCACCTGGACAAGGTGCCCACCCACGGCATCCGTGGCGCGGACATCTCCGGGATCGCCTTCGACAACGCCCCGGTGTCCGCTGACGCCCTGGTCGGAGCCGTCGGCACCGGGCTGGAGACGGTGCTGAAGGCGCTCCAGCTGACCCGCACCATGTGTGCCGCGCTCTCGCTCGGCGCGGCCGACCACGCGCTGGCCCTCGGCCTGGACTTCGCCCGGGAGCGCGAGCTCTACGGCCGCACCCTGGTCCAGCTTCCGCAGGCCCGGCAGGCGCTCGCGGAGAGCGTGGCGGACGTGCTCGGCGACGAGGCCCTGGCGACGGTCGCCGCCCGGATGGTGCACACCGCCCCGGGCGAGCTCTCGGTCAGCGCCGCCGTCACCAAGTACCTGCTGCCGACGACCACCGAGGAGGTGATCGCACGGCTCACCCGGCTGCTCGGGGCCAGGGCCTTCCTCAAGGGCGTCTACGCCGACGGCCAGTTCCAGAAGGTCGACCGGGACCACCGGATCGTCGGCCTGTTCGACGGCAACACCCTGGTCAACCTGACCTCGCTGATCAGCCAGTTCCGCTCGCTGGTGCGGGCGCACCGGCGCGGCGGCGGCGACCGGGAGGCGGCCGTCGCCGCCTTCCGGCTGAGCCTGCCGCTGCCGCCCTCGGCGCCCGAGCGGCTCTCGCTGGTGGCCAGGCACGGCAGCGGAGTGCTGGCCTCGCTGTCCGACTCGGTGGCGTCGCTGCGCCTGGCCGCCGCCGAGGACCCGTCCTTCAAGCAGGCCCTGGCCGCCGCCGAGCGGCTGCTGCCGCTGGTCGACGAGGTGCACGCGGAGATGGCCGAGTACCAGGACGCGCTGGCCGAGGTGCCGGTCGCGGCCTTCGACACGGCCCGCCGGCTCAGCCTCTGCTTCGCCGCCGCCGCCTGCCTCGGCCTCTGGGCGCACACCCGGGCCGAGGCCGAGCAGGGCGCCACCGCCGGGCTCTGGGAGGGCGGGCTGTGGCTGCGGGCGGTCCTGGCCCGGCTGCTGGAAAGACTCGGCCTGCCTGAGGCCAAGGACCCGGAGGCGGGCGAGCAGCTCCTGGAACTGGCGCTGGAGCAGCGCTCGTCCGGCCGGCTGGTCTCCCTCCTGCCCCTCGTACTGACCCCGGACCGCACGGCGACCGCCGTGGAGACAGATCACGCATATGTTGAGGAGGCGTCATGACAAGCGACGCCGTCATGCCGCCGGCTGACGCTCCGGACCGGCAGGAGGTTCGCGCGGCGGCCCGGGTCGCCGAGATCGAAGCGGTGCTGGGCGACCCGGGCGACCCGGTCAACCCGGTCGGCTACGCCAGGCTGCTGGAGGCGGACGAGGCCGGTGAGCTGCTCGCGGCCGGCGAGAAGGCACTGGACGAGCTGGGCCTCAACGCCGAGTTCGTCCCGGTGGCGGAGGGCGGACGGCTGGAGCGGATCGACTCGCTGGTGCGCATCCTGCGCCAGGTGTTCCGCCGGGACGTCGCGCTGGGCCTCGGCTACGGCGTCACCTCCTTCATGGCCTCGGTCAACGTCTGGACCGCAGGGGACGACCGGCAGCGCGAGCGGCTGGCCGGGATCCTGCTCGGCGGCGGGCGCGCCTCGGTGGCCTACCACGAGCTGGCGCACGGCAACGACTTCGTCCGCAACGAGTTCGAGGCCCGCCAGCAGGGCGACGGCGGCTTCCTGCTGCACGGCACCAAGCAGGTGATCAACAACGCCGGCCGGGCCGACGCCTGGCTGCTGTTCAGCCGCACCTCCGACGCACCGGGCTCGCGCAGCCACTCGGTGCTGATGGTGGAGCGCTCCGAGACGGACGCGCGGCGGCTGCGGATCCTGCCGCGCTACGAGACCGTCGGCGTCCGCGGCTGCCAGCTGTCGGGACTGGACTTCGACCAGGCCCCGGTACCGGAGCAGGCCCTGGTCGGCGGGCTCGGCCGGGGCGTCGAACTGGCGCTGCGGTCCTTCCAGATCACCCGCAGCGCGGTCCCCGGGATGGCCCTCGGCGCGGCCGACACCAGCCTCCGCACCGTGGTCTCCTTCGCCCTGGGCCGCAAGCTCTACCGCCGCTCGGTGATGGACATCCCGCACGCCAGGGCGACCCTCGGCGGCGCCTTCCTGGACCTGCTGACCAGCGACAGCCTCTCGCTGGTCGCCACCAGGGCGGTGCACCTGCTGCCGGAGGAGACCTCGGTCTACGCCTCGGCGGTCAAGTACCTGGTGCCCAAGCTGCTCACCGAGACCATGTACGAGCTGTCCATCGTGCTCGGGGCCCGCTTCTACGTCCGGGAGGGCGAGTTCGGCATCTTCCAGAAGCACATCAGGGACCTGCCGGTGCTGAGCCTCGGCCATGCCGGCTCGGCCGCCTGCCAGGCCACCATCATCCCGCAGCTGCCCCGGCTGGCCCGGCGCTCCTGGTTCCAGGGCGAGCCCGCCCCGGACGAGCTGTTCCAACTCCGCACCGACCTGCCGGAGATCCCGTTCCAGCGGCTCACCCTGGCCAGCGGCCGGGACAGCGTGAGCTGCGCACTGGTGGCCGCGGTGGCCTCGCTGCCCGACGGAACGCCCACCGAGGTGGCCCTCCAGTCGCTGGCCCTGCGGCTGATGGACGAGCTGCGGCAGCTCCAGGAGCAGAGCCTGGAGCTGTCGTTGGAGGACCGCACGGCACTGGCCTCACCGGCCAGCTTCGCGCTGGTGGACCGCTACACGGTGGTGCTGGCCGGGGCCTCCGTGCTGGGGGTGTGGCGGCAGGCGCAGGCGCTCGGCGACGACCGGTTCCTGGCCGACCCCGCCTGGGCCGCCGCCGCCCTGCACCGGCTGGTCCGGCGGCTCGGCTACCAGCCGGCGCCGCTGCCGGCCGGCTGCGAGGAGCAGGTCCACCAGGAACTGCTGCGCCGGTACGAGGAGCGGCACAGCTTCGACCTCTACGACACCCCGCTGGCGGGCTGAGCCCCGGCCGCCGGCCGCACGAACCGTCAGCAACCCTTATTCGGAGGACCTCATGAATGCCATCACCACCAACAACGCGGCGCCGTCGCACACCGCCGAGTCCCTGAGTGTCTGGCTGGTCGACCGTATCGCGGTGTACCTGAAGCGCACGCCGGCCGAGATCGACCCCAGCGTGCCGCTGGCCGAGTACGGACTCGACTCCGTGGCCGCGCTCAGCCTCTGCGGTGACATCGAGGAGGACTTCGACCTGGTCCTGGAGCCGACCGTGGCCTGGGACTACCCGACGGTGGAGGCGCTCGCGGGCCACCTGCTGGAGGAGTTCGCGAACCAGGCGGGACCGGCGCGATGAGAGAGATCGCCATAGTCGGCCTCGACTGCCGGTTCCCCGGGGCCCGCGACGCCCGGGGCTACTGGGAACTGCTGATGCGCTCCGGCGACGGCGTCGGCGAGGTGCCGGCCGACCGCTGGGACTCCGCCGAGTTCCTGTCGCCGGAGGGCGGCGAGGGCCGGACCAACACCGGCTTCGGCGGCTTCATCGACGACCCGGACGCCTTCGACAACGAGTTCTTCACGGTCTCCCCGCGCGAGGCCGCCGCCATGGACCCGCAGCAGCGGGTCCTGCTCCAGTGCGCCTGGCGCGCCCTGGAGGACAGCGGAACGGCCCCGGCGACGCTGGCCGGCAGCAGCACCGGGGTCTTCGTCGGGATCATGGGCAACGAGTGGGCCCACCAGCACCTGACCGACTTCGACCGGATCACCGCCCAGGTCGGCTCCGGCAACGGCTACTGCATGACGGCCAACCGGATCTCGTACCACCTCGACCTCAAGGGCCCGAGCATGGCCGTGGACACGGCCTGCTCCTCCTCCCTGGTGGCGGTGCACCTCGCGGCCAACGCGCTGCTCGCGGGCGAGTGCGACACCGCGCTGGCCGCGGGCGTCAACATCACCGTCTCGCCCGCCCTCGGCATCTTCTACACCCAGGCCGGACTCTCCGCGCCGGACGGCCGCTGCAAGCCGTTCAGCGCGGACGCCGACGGCATCGGGCGCGGCGAGGGCGTCGGCGTGGTGGTGCTGCGCCGACTGGAGGACGCGCTGGCCGAGGGCCAGCAGGTCTACGCCGTGATCCGGGGCACCGCCGTCAACCAGGACGGCCGCAGCAACGGCATCACCGCCCCCAACCGCTGGTCCCAGCAGGCGGTGCTGGAGGCCGCCTACCGCCGTGCCGGGGTCGAGCCCGCGGACGTGGTCTTCACCGAGGGGCACGGCACCGGAACCGAACTCGGCGACATGATCGAGACCAAGGCCCTGGGCGCGCTGCACGCGGGCCGCTCGGCCAACCCGATGGCCCTGGGCTCGGTCAAGGGCAACCTCGGCCACACCGAGGGCGCGGCCGGGATCGCCGGACTGATCAAGGTCGCGCTGTCGCTGCACCACCGCACCGTCCCCGCCAGCCGGTTCGCCGCGAGGGAGAACCCCCAGCTGGAGCTGGCCGCCAAGGGCATCAAGCTGTTGAAGGCGCCGCTGCGGCTGCCGATGGGCCGGCACGTCGCCGGCCTCAGCAGCTTCGGCATGGGCGGCACCAACGCCCACGCCGTGCTGGCCTCCGCCCCGCCGCAGGCCGTCCGTCCCGTGGCCGACCAGGGCGGTGCGGTGTTCACCGTCAGCGCCTCCAGCGTCGACGCGCTGCGCCGCAACCTGCGGGTCCAGGCCGACGCGCTGGAGCGGCGCCGGGTCTCGCTGGACCAGCTGTGCTGGAGCAGCAACCAGGTGAAGACCGGGCTGCGGATCCGCTTCGCACTGCCCGCCGACGAACTGGGCGCCCTGGTGGCCGACCTGCGCGCGGTGGCCGAGGACGAGGAGCGGCTGTCCCGGCACGCGAACCGACCGACCGGGCGGCCCAAGGTGGCCTTCCTGTTCTCCGGCCAGGGCGCGCAGGCCCCCGGGATGACCATGCGGCTCTACCGCGAGTCCGCCGTCTACCGGCAGCACCTGGACCGCGTGGACGCGGCCCTGCGCCCGCACCTCGGCGAGTCCGTGGTCGAACTGCTGCAGTCCGGCGACGAGCGGGTGCACCGCACCGGCATCGCCCAGCCCGCGCTCTTCGCGGTCGGCTACGCCCTCGCCCGCACCCTGCAGGACCTCGGCGTCGAACCGGCGCAGCTGCTCGGCCACAGCGTCGGCGAGTACGCGGCGGCGGTCCTCGCCGACGCCCTCTCGCTGGAGCAGGCGGCGCGGCTGATCACCATCCGGGGACGGCTGATGGACGCCCTCCCCGACGGCGGCGGAATGCTCTCGGTCTTCGCCCCGGTCGAGGACATCCGCCGACTGGCCGAGGGCTTTCCGACGGTCGGCGTCGCCGCCGTCAACGGCCCGCTGCAGACGGTGCTCTCCGGCGACCTGGCGAGCCTGGCGGAGATCGCCGGCGACCTGGCCGAGGCCGATGTGGAGACCAGGGCGCTGAAGGTGTCCCACGCCTTCCACTCCCCGCTGATGGAGCCGATGCTGGCGGAGTTCGCCGAGGCCGCCCGGGGCCTGGGCGGGGTGCCCCGACTCCCGTTCTACTCCACCGTGCACGGCCGGATGCTGCGCCCCGGGGAGCCCCTGGACGCCGACTACTGGGTGCGGCACGTCGGAGCGACCGTGCTGTTCGCGGACGCCACCGAGGCGCTGCTCGCGGCCGGACCCACCCATGTGCTGGAGATCGGCCCCCGTCCGATCCTGGGCGGCCTGGTCCGCCGGCTGCGCCCGCCGGCCGGGCTGCGCAGCCTGCACCCGCTCTCCGGCGAGGAGCCGGGCCTGCGGCAGCTGGCCGCGTTGGCGGCCCAGCTCTACCAGGACGGCATCAACCCGCACTGGGAGGCGCTCTACCCGGAGGAGTCCCGGCGGCAGATCCGGATGGCCCCCTACGCCTTCTCCGAGGCGCACCGCTACTGGAACACCCCGCCGACCCGTCACGGCCGGACCGAGCTTCGGGTGCAGCCCGCGCCCGACCAGGCCCCGTCCGCCGGACGGCCGGACACCGGCCCGGCCCGGCTCACCCTGCCCGGCCGCGCCGCCTTCGCCGGGCGCGTCCCGGAGCAGGTGCTGGCGGCCGTCGCCCTGGTCGGCGGCTACTCCCTGGACGAGCTCTCACCCGGCTCCCGGCCGTACGAGGACCTGTGCTTCGACTCGGTGATGCTGCTGGAGCTGAAGAAGCAGGTGGAGAAGCGGCTGCCCGAGGTCCAGGAGGTCTCGGTGCCGGAGCTGCTGCCGGTGCTGTCCACGCTGGGCGAACTGGTCGCCTTCTACGAGCAGCGGGCCGGCGTCGCCGCAGCGGCCTCGTGACCCGGCGGCCCGAGCCCCATCCCCATCCCCATCCCAAGAGTCAGACCCAGAGTCAGACCCAGCACCAGACAAGGAGCAGATGATGGACGGTCGGGAGGCATACCTCCTCTCCATCGGGACAGCCCTGCCGGGCGACCCGGTGGACAACGCCCAACTCGCCAAGGCGCTCGGCGTCAGCGAGGAGTGGATCGAGGTCTTCATCGGGACCAGGACCCGGCACTTCGCCCGGGACTTCGCCACCGGCGAGGTCCGCTGGAGCCTCGCCGACCTCTGCGCCGCCGCTGCGGAGCGGGCGGTCGCGGCGGCCGGAGTGGACGCGGCGTCCATCGACTTCGTGGTGATGGGCACCGCCACCCCGGACGCGCTGATGCCGGCCACCGTCAACATGGTCGCCGACCAGCTCGGCCTGGACCAGATTCCCACCTACCAGCTGCAGTCCGGCTGCGCGGGCGCGGTCCAGGCCCTCGACCTGGCCCGGACCCTGGTCACCAGCACCGGCGGCACCGGGCTGGTGATCGGCGGCGACGTCTGCAGCAAGCACCTCGACCTGCGCCGGGACCTCACCGCCGCCGCCCCGAGCGAACTGGTCAACTACGTCCTGTTCGGTGACGGCGCCGGAGCCGTGCTGCTCGGCCCCGAGCCGACCGGTGAGGCGGTCGCGCTGCGTCGGGTGCTTAACCGCGTCACCGGGCTCGGGCGCAAGCCGGGACAGGTGATCGAGTGGTTCGGCATGGCCGACCGGGACAGCGGGAAGCAGGCGATCAACGAGGACTACAAGGCGATCGAGGAGTCCGTCCCGGCCATGGCCGAGGAGATCCTTTGGGAGCTGCTGGACGAACTCGGCTGGTCTGCCGACGAGTTGGACTACCTGCTGCCGCCCCAGCTGTCCGGGACGATGACCGCGAAGATCAACTCCAGGCTCAATCTGCCCGGCGCCGTCGAGGTGTCCTGCGTCGCGGACACCGGTAACAACGGCAACGCCCTGCCCTTCCTGCAGACCGAGCTGCTGCTGAAGCAGATGACCAGCGGTCAGAAGGCCCTGGCCGTGGCGGTGGAGTCGAGCAAGTGGCTCAAGGCCGGATTCGCCCTGGAAAAGCTCTGACAGCCGCCCGTTCCCTGCCCGTTCCCTGCCCGTTCCCGCCCGACCCGGCCATCCCAGGAGGAGAGCACTGTGACCGCTCCGATCGCCACGCCCGAGGACTATGTCGTGCTGCTGCGCGACGCCACCGGTCTGGACCTGGACCTTCCCGCACTCGAGAGCGACTTCGACTCCCTTCCCGGCTGGGACTCGCTGCACCTGCTGAAACTGGTCTCGGCCCTGGAGCGGGCCACCGGGCAGCGGATCCCGGTGGGCAGGGTCCTGGAGGCCCGCAGCCTGGAGCAGATCCGCCGGGTGGCGGTCGGCGCATGACCGGGCCCCGGATCGTGCCGGTCCAGGGCCGCCGGCACACGGTCTACTTCCAGGAGTTCGCGGCCCGGCAGCGGGCGGTCTTCCTGGACACCGAGGTGGACATGGCGCGGGTGGAGGCCCACCGCGAGGCCGCCCGCGACGCCTCGGGCCGCACCTTCTCCCGGGTCAGCTACGTGCTGTTCGCGGTCGGCCGGGTGCTCGCCGAGTACCCGGCCGCCAATGCGGTGATGGCCCCGGGCTGGCCCAGCCGCTGGCGCGCGCCGCGGGTCGCCCGCTACGACGGGGTCACCGCCAAACTGGCGCTGGACCGCGAACTGCAGGGCGAGCGCAGCGTGCTGTCGGCGCTGGTGCCCGGTGTCGAGCGGGCCGGCCTGGCCGAAATCCAGCAGCGGGTCGACCGCTACCGGGGCCCCGGCACCGACCAGCTGCCCGAGTTCGCCGGGGTGCGCAAGCTGGTCCGGCTGCCGGTGCCGCTGGGACGGCTGGCGTTCGGGCTGGCCATGCGCGACCTCGCCCGCCGGGAGCAGGTCTTCGGCACCGTCTCGGTCAGCTCGCTCGGCCACGGCCAGGTGGACGGCTTCCACTCGGTCGGCGGCACCGCGCTCACCGTCAACCTCGGACGGGTCGTGGACCGTCCGGTGGTGCGGGACGGCGCGGTCGCCGTCGTCCCGGTCATGCGGCTGAACCTGGCCTTCGACCACCGTGTCGTGGACGGTGCCCTGGCTTCCGACGTGCTCGGCGCACTCAAGCAGCAACTGGAGGAATTCGATGACCGCAGCGGAGCGGAGCCGGTCGGTGCAGCCGTTCGGACCGCTGATCAGGATCGCCGGCCGGGACGGGCCCTGGCACCGGATCGGCGCTGACCTGGCCGCGTACGGCACCGCGCTGGTCTACGCCCGCACCGGGGACTGGCGGCCGGACCAGGCCCCCGGCCCCCGGCTCCGGGCCCTGCTGGGCCGGGACTGGAGCCGCTACCTGGACCTGTCCCGGCCGGACGTCAGGAACCGCTTCGCCGCCTCCCGGGTACTGCTCAAGTACGCGGCCGGGGCGGCGCTCCAGGTTGCACCGGAGTCCCTGGAGCTGGGCTACCGCTCCACCGGCCGCCCCTATCTGCGCGGCAACGACGCGCTGGACATCAGCCTCAGCCACACCGAGGGGCTGCTCCTGGTCGGACTGACCACCAGTGGCTTCATCGGCGTCGACGTGGAGGACGCGCGCCGCGAGTTCCACGAGGCCGGCCTGGCACGGCACTGGTGCACCCCCGACGAACTGGCCCGGATCGAGGCGCTGGCGCCGGAGCTGCGCGACCCGGCACTGGTGCGGTTGTGGACGCTCAAGGAGTCCTACAGCAAGGCGCTCGGCCTCGGCATGCAGTTCCGCTTCACCGATTTCGGCTTCGACTACGAGCACGACGGGCGGATCACCGCGCGCACCGTCGAGGACGCCCCGGTCGGCCCGAACGACTGGGCCTTCCAGAGCTATGCGCTGGACGACGACTTCACCGTCAGCTCGGCCGTCTACAACGTCGGCTTCGGCTCGACCGATGACACGGCGGCGCACACCATGCTCGACCTCAGCCTGTTCGACGCGGTCGCCTCCGTGCTCGGCGACGAGGAGTCCGCGGCCGACGCCGGCGAGAGCTGGTGACCGGCGCGGTCGGCGGGGCGCGGCGCCACCGCGCTCGGACCCGCGCTTAGGCAGGACGCAAGTCCTCCAGGGCACGCTCGTTCGAAGCGGGGGCGGCTACTGACGGCGGCGCTCCGGACGAGGAAAGGCGGCCCGTTCCAGTGACCACGACCACAGCCGAACTTCGCCCTTTGGACATGGCCTTCTGGAGCCTCGAGTCCGAAGCGGCGCCGCTGCACCTCGGTGCGCTGCTGCACTTCGGGCCCGGCGGAGCGCCGGACGCCGAGTCGCTGGTGTCCCTGCTCGCCGAACGCGCGGGCCGCTCGGCCCGCCTCCGCCAGCGGGTGCACGTGCCGTGGAACCCGCTGGACCCGCCGCGCTGGGTCGACGACCCCCGCTTCGCCGCCCGGCAGCACATCGGGGTCCACCCGCTGGAGGGTCCGGGCGCGCTGGAACGGGTCACTGCCGCGCTGATGGCGGCGCCGCTGCGGCGCGAGCTGCCGCCCTGGGAGATCCACCTCCTCACCGGCGGCGGACTCGCCCAGGGCTTCACCCTGCTGCTGAAGGTGCACCACGCGGCCGTGGACGGCCTGCGCGCGGTCGAGCTCGGGGTCAGGCTGCTGGACCGGCTGGAGGCGGACCGGCAACCCGCCCCCGAACCACCGCCGTCCCGACACCCGGGCCTGGCCGCCGGGTTGGCGGCGGGGCTGGACGGGTTCACCCGGCGTACCCTGCGCTCGGCCCGGGTCGCGGCCGAGGTCGCCACGGCCGTGGTCGGCAGCCGGGTCGCGGAGGGCTGGCGGCCGGTCGGTACACCGCTGCACACCGGCGCGACCGGGACCACGGGCGCGGTCGCCGGGGAGCGGGTCCTGGCGCTGCCGTCGCTCGCCACCCGCGACCTCCAGCTGATCCGCCGGGCGCACGGGGGCACCCTGCACGACATCGTCCTGGCCGTGGTCGCCGGCGGGCTGCGGCGCTGGTTCCTGGACCTGGGCCGCGACCCCGCGCTGCGCAGCACCCGCGTCCTGGTGCCGGTCAGCCAACGGGCCCGGACCGAGGACGCCGAGCAGGGCAACCAGCTCTCCGGATTCCTGGTCACCCTGCCGCTGGCCGAACCGGACCCGCTGATCCGGCTCTACCGGGTGCGGGAGGCGATGTCCGCGCACAAGGCGCGCGGTCCGCTGCGCGGCCCCGGCGCCGTCGCCACCCTGCCGGACCTGCTGCCGCCCGGGGTCCAGCGCTTCACCGGGCCGCTGCTGCGGCCCTCGGCCCCGCTGCTCTTCGACGCCCTGGTCACCGACGTCCCGCTGCCGGGCCTGCGGTTCACCCTCGCCGGAGCCCCGCTCACGGCCATGAACCCGCTGCCGCCGCTGGCCCAGGGCCACACCCTCGCCATCGCGGCCAGCCGCTACCGCGACCGGGTGCACCTCGGCATCCACGGCGAGGCCGACCCCGACCGCGACCCCCGCGACCTCTCGGCCATGCTCGCGGCCGAGGTCCGCACCCTGCTGCAGCTGTCCTGACCTGCCCCGGCGTCGCCCGGCTGCCATCCCTGCCGAGCCGCCGGACGCCCCGGGGACGCGCCCTGCTCCCTCAGCACTCGATGACGTTGACCGCGAGGCCGCCGCGCGAGGTCTCCTTGTACTTGACCTTCATGTCGGCGAGACGGAACGAAGCTCACGACGGCCCTGTCTGTCGCCCGCGTCCTACCTGCACGACGCCTTCCCCGCGTACCTCGTGCTCGGAGTTGCGAGGCAGGCCCGTGCGGCCGACATCAGGACAGCGGTGCTGTCGAACAGCCTCGGCCGCCAGCCGTACGACCCCTACACCGGCTTCGACCTGCACGGCACCGTCGATGAGGTGGTGCTCTCGGCGGAGCACAGGGTGCGCGAGCCGGATCCGGTCATCTTTCAGCTGGTCCTCGACCGACTCGGTCTGCTTCCCGGGGAATGCCTGATCGTAGACGACAGCGAGGAGAATCTCGCGGCGGCACAGCGGCTGGGCATCAACTTGCTGCACGCGCTGGACGAGCGGGTGGCCTCCACACAGCTGCGCGCGGTGTTCGGCCTATCCGACTTGTAGGAACTCGCGCACCGCCGCATGCGCGGATTGCTTGGCCAGTTGGGTGCGCAGGTGGAGAGCTCGGGGGCGGAGCGAGCAGACTCCACGATGCCCAGGCAGCGCGCGGCGTGGGATGATCTCGCTCGGAGCTTCGGCGCGGCGCGCCGACCTGTCGGTCGACTGGTAGGCACGGGAAGCGGACTGCCCCGTGCTCCCGGCCAGGGCGTGGCCGGGAGCACGGGGCAACCGTGGCGGTGCTGGGATCAGTTGGGAGGGCTGGTCAGACAGGGGTTCTGGCTGTCCGAGAGGTACTGGGTAGCGAGGTCGGTGTAGTACTGGTTGCTGGGGTAGTAGGTATTGTTGCTGAGGTAGGAGTCGGCAGCCTTGATAGTGGCGCCCCCTGCGTCGGTGGCACTGCCGTCGGCGGACACGGCGGCGGCGAAGTTGACGACGCCATCCTCGTGCATGTTCCCCGGGGAAGCGAAGTTGGACGAGGCGGTGCAGTTGCCGCTGCTGACGGTGTCGGCGAGCAGGGCGGTGTTGACCATTTCGCGTGCCGCCTCCTGATTGGCGCTCAGCGCGGCGGCCGAGGGCGGAATGGTGGCGATGTAGACCGTGATGTACCCGGTCTGGCTGCTGAAGATCGGGTTGGAGTCAGGGTTCTCGATGTCGTCGTTGTAGTACGCGCCACCGATGGAGGCGGCGAGTTGGGCGAGTTTGGCTTCGACCTGACTCGCGCAGTCGGCCGCGGCGAGGGTGCTGGGGCAGGCCAGCAGGTCGCTGGTGCCGCTGGAGATGAGGACGGTCCGGACGTTGGCCTGCTCCAGCACGGCGCGGTCGACGGGACCGGCGATGTTCTCCGGAGCCGTCGCACTGCCTCCCGGGAGGAGGTTATTGCCGGCACCCCAGCTGTTGGTACCGCCGTTGAGGATGCCGTAGCCGATCTGGTTGCCGCTGGCAGCCATGGCGTCGGCAATCTGGTCGCTGAGGTCGTGCAGTCCGTCGGATGTGGCGGTGTCGGAGTTGACGCTCTGGTCGCCGTACAGCACCAGGGCCCCGACGGTGTCGGGGGTGGAGACGTCGATCGCGGACAGGTATGGGATCCCGCCGAGGTCGGCGGTGGTGTAGTCGGCGGCGCTCGGGTCCTTGGTGTGGTCGCTGCCGTCGGTAGTGGTGGTGATTGGAGGCCGACCGATTTCGAAGACAGTCTTCTATGCTGCTAGTGCTGCGCTAAATGTAGACCTGCTCTCGAATTCATAGGGCGATAGGTAGCCAAGTTCCCGCTGAATCCTGCTTCTATTGTAGCAGGACTCGACATATTCA
>Ga0302314_10015138_pt1 | contig 13134 bp, 11 predicted proteins | sample III_Palsa_N2_3_FD_200533 | JGI IMG/M metagenome (GOLD analysis project Ga0302314, IMG submission 200533) | Peat permafrost microbial communities from Stordalen Mire near Abisko, Sweden - III_Palsa_N2_3 | ecosystem: Environmental > Terrestrial > Soil > Palsa > Peat permafrost | place: Sweden...
TCGGCCTGCCGGCCGTGCATGATCTGCCAGCGCGGCGACTCCGGCAGGTTGCGCCGCACGTAGATGATGCACAGCGCGAGCACCGGGCCGACCAGGTAGGCGATCCGCCAGCCCAAGTCGGGAGCCACATCGTTCAGCACCCAGAGGGTGATGACCGTACCGATAAGCGCGCCCGCCCAGTACGTCCCGTTGACCGCGAGGTCGATCCGGCCACGGTACTTCGCGGGGATCATCTCGTCGATCGCCGAGTTGATCGCGGCGTACTCGCCGCCGATGCCCATGCCGGCGATGATCCGGGTGGCATAAAGGAAGATGATCCAGGCGCCGTTACCCGGGGTGGCGGCGGTGAGGCCGCTGCCGATCAGGTAGACGCCGAGGGTGATCACGAAGAGGTTCTTGCGGCCGAGCTTGTCGGAAAGCCGACCGAAGAACAGGGCCCCGATGACCTCGCCGATCAGGTACCACCAGGCGATGTCGGCGACTGAGCCCGCGCTCAGGTTCAGCGTGCTGTGCAGGGTCAGGTCGGACCCGACGTTGGCAGCGATCGTGATCTCGAGGCCGTCGAGGATCCAGGCGATGCCGAGCGCGATGACGAGCTTGGTAAAGAACCTCGACCAGGGCAGCCGGTCGATCCTGGCCGGGATCAGGCTGCGGATACTCGGACTGTCGGTTGTGTTGATAGAGGACTGTGCGGTCATGCGAGACCCCCCCTGATCCCCGGCCCCGTGTTGCCCTTGCTCATCACTCACGCACCCCTTCGATCTTTGTTACGCCGGTGTTTCGGGCGCACGCCCGGGCCCGCTACCCCGCCAGTTTTGAAACATGCCTGCCGATGAACTCTTGGCGTGCGACTCTTGGCGTGCCGTCATCTGATCCCTATAGTTAGCTCTGTGAACGATGTATGCACGGCCGAGGCTGACGCGCTGGCGAGGGCGAAGGCAGAAGCGGCCAAGGCCGAAGCGGCCGAACTGCTGGCGGCGGTGGGCGCGGTGCGCCGGGTGGCGCGGCGCGCGGTGCGCGGCTCGGCCGACGCCGGGGCGCTTCCTCCGGCCCGGTCCGAGCTGCTCCGGCTGGCCGCGCGGCGGCCCGGCATCGGCGTCGCCGAGGCGGCGCAGGAGCTGCGGCTGGCACCCAACAGCGTCAGCACGATGGTCAGCCAGCTCGCGGCCGACGGCCTGCTCAACCGCGGCCGGGCCGAGGCGGACGGCCGTTCGGTCCGGCTCACCGTGACCGATGCGGGCGCCGCCCGGGTCGAACAGTGGCGGGATCTCCGCGCCGAGCTCGCGGGGCGCGCGCTCGATCGCCTGTCGCCGGCCGACCGGCGGGCCATCCGCGCCGCCGTGCCCGCGCTCAGCAGGCTGGCCGAGCAGATGGAGGAGCTTTGACCGCCGAGGCCGCCGAGCTGACGCCCGAGGAGACGGCGACGGACGCGGTGCGGTGCGTGGACCTCAGCTACCGGTTCGGTACGCACACCGCCGTCGACCAGGTCAACCTGTCGATCACGGCGGGCGAGATGTACGGCCTGCTCGGGCCGAACGGCGCCGGGAAGACCACCACCATCAGGATGCTGACCACCCTGCTGCGGCCGGCCACCGGGACGGTGAGCGTCTTCGGCGTCGACGCGGTCGCGCAGCCGATGCGGGTGCGGCGGATGCTCGGCTACGTGCCGCAGGCGTTGTCGGCCGACGCGAACCTGACCGGGCTGGAGAACGTGGAGCTGTTCGCGCGGCTCTTCGACGTGCCGCGCAGGGAGCGCAAGGAGCGGGTGGCGGCCGCGCTTGACGCGATGGGCCTCACCGACGCGGCGTCCCGGCTGGCGGGTACGTACTCCGGCGGCATGGTCAGGCGGCTCGAGCTCGCCCAGGCGCTGATCAACGCGCCCCGGCTGCTCGTGCTGGACGAGCCGACCGTCGGCCTCGACCCGATCGCCCGGGCCGGGGTCTGGGAGTACATCATGAAGCTCCGCGCCGAGTTCGCGATGACCGTGCTGATGACCACCCACTACATGGACGAGGCGGACGCGTACTGCGACCGGATCTCGCTGATGCACCGGTCCAGGATCCGCGTCACCGGCCGGCCAGCCGACCTGCGGGCCGGGCTGGGTGACGACGCCACCCTCGACGACGTGTTCCGCCACTACACCGGCGACACCCTGGACAAGGCACCGGCAGAAGGGGGAATCCGTGACGTACGCAGCGCCAGGCGCACCGCCCGTCGCCTCGGTTAGACCGCCGGTCATCGCGGAAAACCCGGTTGCCGGGCTGCGCCGCCTGGCCAGCCGGATCGGCACGCTCTGCTGGGTGGAGCTGCGCAAGATCAGGCACGATCGTACCGAGCTCTACACGCGGGCGGTCCAGCCCGCGCTCTGGCTGCTCATCTACGGCGAGGTGTTCACCCGCATCCACGCGATCCCCACTCCCAAGGGAATCCCGTACCTCGCCTACCTGGCGCCCGGCATCCTCGCCCAGTCCGCGCTCTTCATCGCCGTCTTTTACGGGATACAGATCATCTGGGAGCGCGACGCGGGCGTGCTCACCAAGCTGATGGTGACGCCGACCCCGAGGTCCGCGCTGATCACCGGGAAGGCCTTCGCCGCGGGCGTACGCTCCCTGGTCCAGGGCCTGGTCGTCGTGGTCCTGGCGGCGATCCTCGGCGTGTCCCTCACCCACAACCCGCTGAAGCTGATCGGCGCGGCCGCCATCCTGGTGATGGGGTCCGCCTTCTTCTCCTGCCTGTCGATGTCGCTGGCCGGCATCGCGCTCGCCCGGGATCGGCTGATGGGCATCGCCCAGGCGATCACGATGCCGCTCTTCTTCAGCTCAAGCGCCCTCTACCCCGCGAAGATCATGCCCGGCTGGCTGCAGGTGATCAGCCGGTTCAACCCGCTCAGCTACGAGGTCGAGGCGCTCCGCGGCCTGCTCATCGGCACCACCACGACCCTGTGGCTCGACACCGTGGTCCTCGTCGGCGCGATGGTGGCGAGCATCATCTGCGCGTCGCTGCTGCTCCCGCGGCTGGCCAACCGCTGACTCGGTCTAAGCCGGGCTAGCCGAGCAGGACGCGGACGATCCCGCTGGCGTTGCCCGTCCAATCCCCGCTCCGCTGCGGGGCATCAGAACCCTTCGGATGGGTATCGTCGGGTTTATGGCCCCAATGACTGAGCGAGTCATCGCTGGGCGGTACCTGTTGGAGGAGCCCATCGGCCTTGGCGGTATGGGCAGGGTGTGGCGTGCTCGCGATCGGGTGCTTAACCGGAAGGTGGCGCTCAAGGAGGTGCTGCTGGCCGCCCCGATCGACGAGGACGGGGCGGCCTACCAGCGGACGCTGCGCGAAGCGCGGACCGTTGCCCGGCTCAACCATCCCAACATCGTCACTATTCATGACGTAGCCGAAGAGGACGGCCGCCTCTGGATCGTCATGGAACTCGTCCCGTCCGGATCGCTCGAGGAGCGACTGGCCGCGCACGGGCCGATGACTGCACTGCGCGCTGCCAGACTCGGCCAGCAATTGCTCAGCGCACTCGCCGCCGTGCACGCCGCGGGGGTGCTGCACAGGGACGTGAAGCCGAACAACGTCCTGATCGCCCCGGGCGGGGGCGACGGCCTACACGATCGGGCGGTGTTGACCGACTTCGGCATCGCGCGGTCCGAGGGCGACATTCGGACCACCCAGGCCAATATGGTCCTGGGTTCCGCCGGTTACACGGCGCCGGAGCGACTCAGCGGCCACGACGCGACGTCCGCCTCCGACCTTTGGTCCCTCGGCGCCACGCTCTACGCGGCCGTAGAGGGTCATGGGCCGTACCAACGAGACAGCAACAGCAGCACACTGGCCGCGAATGCGCATGAGGACCCGCCGCCGGCCCCATCCGCCGGACGGCTCGCACCGCTCATCGCGGCACTGCTGCGCCGCGACCCGCACACTCGGCCGTCCGCAGCGGTCGCCGCCCGTATACTCGCCGAGATCCTGCGGCAGATGCCCGACGATACCGCGCCTGTATCATTCGTGGCGGTCACCTCACTAGACCCGATCCCCGCCGCATCCGTGCTGCACGAGATCGCCGAACCAGCGGGGGACGCGGGAGCGGCGCGACCCGAGACGCTATTGCCCGCTCCCGCGTGGCCAGCGCCGTCTGGCGAACCGACGCAGACATCACCGACTCAGTCACGGGCTGCCCGCGACCTGTTTCAACAGTTGGTCTCGGAGACCGGCGGTGGTTTCCCACGCTCCCCGCGCCGCGTCCGCACCAAGGGCTCAGCGCGTCGAGGCGGGAAGGCGGCCCGCGCTGCGGTCGCCATCGTTGCTACCGCCGTGATCGGCGCCGGGGGCTTGTTCCTCCTGAAGCCCCTGTTCATCCAGGACAAGCCGCAGGCGAACGCGACGGCGGCGAAGTCGGCACCGCCGAGCGCGACTGCAACCGGATCACAGTTGCCGTCGGCGACCGCGCTGCGTATTACGCGTAGCGCGAGCATAGTCAAGGCAATCGACACGCCGAACGATGCCCTCCCGCCCGGCTACCAGACCGAGACGTTCAGCGCGGCCGACATGGGGACTGCAGCCGGGTTCTCCATCGACATGCCGCAATCGTGGCATGTCGAGAATCCGATGGGGCAGAAAATATACTTGGACGCGCCGGGCGGCACGACCTACGTCGAGATCGATCTCACCGCGGATGTCAAGCGAAGCATGGTGGCCGAAGCGGACTACCTCAGAAGCCAGCGCGACTATCCCGGCTACCTAACCGAGAACGCCTTCATCGGGGCGGAGCCCATCCGCGGGACGGCCGGCGCGTTCTGGAGGTTCGACTGGAAGGGGAGCGGGGGTCAGATGCGCATGGATGTCCTGTTGTTCACGCTGGGGTCGCAGCCCTACACGATCTACGCCAACGGGCTGGCCGGCCCGGACGACAGCAATTGGAACAACAACATCCTCATGATCGTCAATAGGATGCTGCAGACGTTCAAACAGCTGCCTGCCTGACCGACCGTCCCGCCCCCCACCTTGCTGAACAGCTCGCGGTGACAGTCACCCGGGGCCGGTTCCAGCACTTATGGCAGTAATCTTGAGGGAAACTGAGGCGAGGAAGATAATGCAAATGACTGATCGGCGACGCCTCAGCATCGGGTGCATGTTCACGTATGTGGCGGAGATCCCCACCCCGGCCGTGTTTATGGTGCGCCCTGCCATCTCGCGCGAGACCAGCACCGCAGGCAACCAGTGGCTGAGCGACCCGCCCGGCCAGGTGCACGAGTACGCCGACATCTACGGCAACGACTGCGCGCGGACCGTGCTGCCGGCCGGCCGGTCGCAGTTCGGGTTCTCCGCCGTAGCGGATGTTCCCGATGCCACCGAGGACTCCGATCCGGACGCGCCCGAGGTGCCCGCGAGCCAGCTGCCTGATCACACGCTGATCTACACCCTGCCGAGCCGGTACTGCCTGCCGGACCTGCTCGCGGGCGAGGCGTGGCAGCGGTTCGGCAGCCTGGAGCCCGGCTATAAGCGGGTTCAGGCGATCTGCGATCACGTCAACGGGCACCTGACCTTCCAGTACGGCAGTTCGACCGCCACCTCGACGGCGGTGGACGTCAACAACTCGCGGTACGGGGTATGCCGGGACTTCACGCACCTGGCGATCTCGTTCTGCCGGGCGCTGAACATCCCGGCCCGCTACACGTTCGGCTACCTGCCGGACCTGGACGTCCCCCCGGACCCGGCGCCGATGGACTTCGCGGCCTGGATGGAAGTGTGGCTGGGCGACCGCTGGTGGACCTTTGACCCGCGCAACAACGCCCGCCGCAAGGGCCGGGTCGTGATCGGCCGCGGCCGCGACGCCACCGACGTGGCGGTGGCCACCACCTTCGGCGGCCCCGTGCTTGAGTCAATGACCGTCGAGGCCGAAGAGCTCCGCTGATCGCTCACGGGGCGGCGCATCGTCTGGTTCCTCCTCGAGGACCGGCGCGCGGTTCGACTCCTCGGTGATCCACGCGTCGAGCCGTTCCCACCAGCCGTAGAGCCACGCGGTCTGGGTCTCGTGATCGGCTGCGCGGGGTACATCGGCGGCCGGGACCCGCCACCAGCGAGCGTGGACCGTCAGGTCGGTCAGCAGACCCTGCCAGACATCGCGCACGCTGACCAGCTTGTCGAGTCCGGTGTGGGCCACGAAGATCACGTCAGCGGTCGGGCAGGCGCCGATCGCGGCGAAGGCCCCGCCAGTTCGGGGCGGCAGGAGGTTCGGCATCGCCGCGGCCTGCTTGGCCAGATCCGCATGGCCCCGCCGGCGGAGGCGGTCGATACCGCGACGCCAGCGCTGCGGGGTCCAGTTCCCGCCTTCGGGGAAGAGGAGGAGGGCGTCACGGCGGCCAAGGCCCGCGGCCAGGCGCCTGATCTGCTCGACCTGCTGCCGGTCGCGGAGCCTGGGGCCGTCCGAGCGGCGGTGGAGAAACGCGTTGGGCACCCGGTTGGCGACGATGTCAAGGCTCGGGTCGAGTTGGAGGGTCGCCTTCATGACGACCCGCGGGCGCCGCTGGCAGACCGTGAGCAGGTGGTGGACGAGCAGCAGCGAGTCGCCCGGTCCGGCGTGCCGGCTGAGCACGATGAGCGGCCGGTCGTCGGCTAGCTGCTCGTCCGGCGACGGCGCCACTTCGACCTCGAGCCCGCAGGCGCGGCGCGCCTGGCGGTAGATCAGGTTGAGGAACCACTCCATGACCGCGTAATGGCGGGCCCGGTAGGGCTCGGTGTCAAGCCGCCCGCCGAACCCACTCACGATCCACAGGCCGAGCAGCACGGTGAGCGCGGCAGTCTCGCCGACGGACCAGGTGAGAGCCAGCAACACCACGCGCAGCAGCCGTGACCGGTGCCCGCGCCCGGTCAACCGCCTGACCATACCGAAGGCGGCGCTGAGTAGCGCGACCGCGGGCGTCAGGACGACCAGGCAGGCCGCGATCACGACGACGAGCGGCGCCAGCGCCAGTCGACGGACCAGCTTCGGGGGAAGCATCGGCGGCTCCTAGTCGATCGGTCAGCGGCGAGCGGCCTCCTCGGCCAGGTAGCTCGCTGACGCCGCGTAAGAGCGGTCGATGCTGTTACTTACCTTATTTTGGCTTCGATAACGGAACTGGCCCACTCCGGGTTGGGGCTGGTCACCGCCGGAGGGCAGCACATGGACCCGGACGCCCGGCGGAATCGCCGCCATCTCCTCGTGAAAGCGGTGCCTGCGGGCGATCTCGAACGCGACCAGACCCACCTCCCATGGCCGCGTCGGCACCGGGAGCTGGCTCTCTATCCTCCCCACCTGCAGCACGTAGACGGTGGTAGCGCCGAGCGCGATCGCGCGGCCGACCGGGATGGAGTGCACGAGCCCGCCATCGAAATAGTGCCGCCCGTCGATCTCGACCGGCGGCAGCAGCCCCGGCACCGCGCACGACGCCATGACGGCCGGCACGAGTGGGCCCGATGTGAACCAGTGCGCGGTCGCGTCCTCAATGCTGGCGGCGACGCAGTGGAACGGCACCTTCAGGTCGGCGAAGTCCTCGGCCGGGAGCTTCTCGGCCAGCATCTTCCGCAGCGGCTCAATCGCATGCAGGTGGGTGCCCGACTGCACCAGCCGCACCGCTCGCCCCAGCACATTCTCGCTGAACACCATGCGCAAGGACTCCCCCTGCCACAGCTCACTCAGCCGTGCCGCCGCCCCCTCCGGGTCGGCCGCCACGAACGCGCCGTTAACCGCCCCGATGGACGTGCCGACCACCATGTCGGCCCGCACCCCGGCCTCACCAAGCGCCCGCAGCATCCCAACCTCATGCGCCCCGAGCAACCCCCCACCGCCAAGCACGAAAGCTATCGTCACCCTTCGCAGGCTATCCACGTCGCCCCCGCCCAAACCCTGGCGCGCCGCAGACGTAACAGGGAGAGGGCACCATTTGCGGCGAAGCCGCATCAGCGGCGTCCCCCCGGGCGATACAAAACCCCGGTGACCAAATTCCCACATTCTTCGCGGCTGGCATGCAACCGGCGGGCCGGCTCGACGGTGATAGCTCATGTGAGCAGCTATGAGTGGTGACACGGACGACTTCGACGCGTTTTACGCGGGGAGCGTGCGGCGGGTGACTGGTTATCTGTATGCGGTCACCGGCAGCCGGGCGGAGGCGGAGGACGCCGCCCAGGAGGCCTTCGCCCGGGCCTGGCAGCACTGGCCCAGGGTATCCGGCTACGCCGATCCCGAGGCCTGGGTCCGTCGGGTTCCGGATCGCGATTACCACCTGGCGCAAGATGGTGAGCCGGACGGCGGCGCACCGCCGGCATGGGGTCCCCGACGATGAGGCGGGCCTGAGCCCCGACTACGTGGCGATCGTGGCGGCGCTTCGGAAGATCCCGGCCGGACAGCGGCAGGCGATCGTGCTGCATCACCTGTACAGCCTGTCGGTGGGCGAGATCGCCCAGGAGGTCGGGGTCCCGACCGGGACCGTCAAGGCCCGGCTGTCCCGCGGCCGCCGCGCGCTCGCCGCGCATCTCGGCGAGAACGGACCAGAAGCCGGGATCAACGGAATGGAGGTGCCGAACCATGCCTGACAACTTTGGCCAGCTGCTGCGAGACGGCACCAGCCAGGTCGCCCAGGACCTGACCCCAGCCCCTGCTCATCTCGTCCGCGCCCGCGGCAGCCAGCGCAGCCGACGGAAAGCGGCAGGAACGACGGTGCTTGCCGTCGTGCTGATCGCCGCCGGCGGCGGGGGCGCCTACGCGCTCAGCCAGCAGCCGCACTCCGCGCCGAGTGTGGTGACCCCGCTGACGCAAACGCCGACACCGACGGCCCCGGCCACCACCCCAGGTCCAACCATCACGCCCACCCAGCTAAATACGCCAACCGGCACGGCCACCCCCCCAGGCGGCACGGTGGCGACCACGCCGCCCCCGTCCGCTTCCGCTTCCTCCGCCACGACCGCACCCGCGACGGTCATCACCGTCTGCCGAGATCCGGCCGTCCCCTGCTCCGGGGCAGAGATGCAAACCGAGCCGACCGATATGAGCAGCACCGCAGACGGCAGTAGAACCGTCTCAGGGATCAGCTGGTCCGGCTGGGGAAACGCGACAGCCACCGGCACCGGAACCATGGGGGTCGATAACTGCGACCCCACCTGCGCCAACGGCACTTACAGCTATTACCCGGCGACGGTGATCCTGTCCGGGCTAAAGCCGTACCTCAGTGGCACCGAGGGCTACGACACGATCGTGTTCAACGTGCCGACCTATCCCGACCAGCCCACGATGACCTTCAAGGAAATCCCTCTGCCGACGTCAACTAATTCCTACGCTCCGCCCACGACAACTGGCACCTAACGCGACCGCCAACCCTCGATCCGGCCCCGGCCGACGGGGTACGGGGCCCAGTGCGCTAGAGACGTACGAGGCGGGGTGAGGAACCCCCCTCCCCGGTTTGCGGGCGATAGCCCGCATCGGGGGGTACGGGGGCCAGGGGGGATGGGGGGCGGGAGCCCCCCCATGACAGAAGACCGTCCCCCCGGGCGATGCGGAACCGGGGAAGCCGAGCGAAGCTCGGCGAACATGGCTAGGTAGTGCGGCGGCGCGGCCGCTCAGCCGACGCAGACGGGGGCACTGCGTGGCGAGCAATTCCATTCGCGGACGGGGGCACCGCGTGGTCGCAGCGCCGCCGCACACCGTCACCTTACAAGGTTGCGGATACCCAAACAAGTCGGGAAGTTAGGGACACTCGCACGACTTTCGGCCGACGGTCGCGGCGCGACCAATGTCACGCCAGCCGACCCCGCGGGTCGGTCCTAAGCTTGAAACATGGCTGAGTTCTCCTACACCGATCTGCTCCCGCTCACCCACGACGACACCACCTACCGGAAGATCTCTGACGGTGGCGTTGAAACCACGCGTGCGTTCGGGCGAAATTTTCTTAACGTTGATCCTGGGGCACTCACGCTGCTGAGCCGGACCGCCTTCAGGGACATCGCCCACCTGCTGCGACCCTCCCACCTGCGGCAACTGCGGTCCATCCTCGACGACCCGGAAGCGTCGCCGAACGATCGGTACGTCGCGCGCGACCTGCTGCAGAACGCGAACATCGCGGCCGGCGGGGTGCTGCCGATGTGCCAGGACACCGGCACCGCGATCGTCATGGGCAAGCGCGGCCAGCAGGTGCTGACCGACGGTCGGGACGAGGAGCACCTCGCGCGCGGCGTGTTCGACGCTTACACCCAGCTGAACCTGCGCTACTCCCAGCTGGCGCCGCTGACCATGTGGGACGAGAAGAACACCGGGTCCAACCTGCCCGCGCAGATCGAGTTGTACGCGACCGACGGGGACGCCTACAAGTTCCTGTTCATGGCCAAGGGCGGCGGCTCGGCCAACAAGTCCTACCTGTACCAGGAGACCAAGGCGGTGCTGAACCCGACCCGGATGGCCTCGTTCCTCGAGGAGAAGATCCGGTCCATCGGCACATCGGCCTGCCCGCCGTACCACCTGGCGATCGTGGTCGGCGGGACCAGCGCGGAGTTCGCGCTCAAGACGGCCAAGTACGCGTCGGCGCGGTACCTGGACACGCTGCCGACCGAGGGGTCGATGCTCGCCAACGGGTTCCGCGACGTTGAGCTCGAGGCGACCGTGCTCGACATCACCAGGAGGATCGGGATCGGCGCGCAGTTCGGCGGCAAGTACTTCTGCCACGACGTGCGGGTGATCCGGCTGCCCCGGCACGGGGCGTCCTGCCCGGTGGCGATCGCGGTGTCCTGCTCGGCCGACCGGCAGGCGCTGGGCAAGATCACCGCCGAGGGCGTCTTCCTCGAGCAGCTCGAGACCGATCCCGCGCAGTACCTGCCGGACCCGGCCTCGGCCGCCTCGGACCAGACCGAGGTGGTGGCGATTGACCTCAACCGGCCGATGGCCGAGATTCGGGCGGAGCTCACGAAGTACCCGGTGAAGACGCGCCTCTCGCTGACCGGGCCCATGGTCGTCGCGCGCGACATCGCGCACGCCAAGATCGCCGAGCGACTCGACGCGGGTGAGCCGATGCCGGCGTACCTGCGCGACCACCCGGTCTACTACGCCGGCCCCGCGAAGACCCCGGAGGGGTACGCTTCGGGCGCGTTCGGACCGACGACGGCCGGCCGGATGGACTCCTACGTGGAGCGGTTCCAGGCGGCAGGCGGCTCGCTCGTCATGCTGGCGAAGGGCAACCGGTCCGCCGCGGTGACCTCGGCCTGCAAGAGCCACGGCGGGTTCTACCTCGGCTCGATCGGCGGCGCCGCCGCCCGACTCGCGCGGGACTGCATTACCAAGGTCGACGTGCTGGAATATCCCGAGCTTGGGATGGAAGCGGTATGGAAGATAGAGGTCAAGGACTTCCCCGCCTTCATCATCGTCGATGACAAGGGAAACGATTTCTTCGCCGAGGCGTCCGGACCGCTGCTGTCCATCGGCAGCCACCCCTAATCGCTGGTATGGTCCGGTCTATGCCCCCTATGACAGGGCGGGTCATCGCCGGGCGTTACAACCTCCAGCACCCCATCGGCCGAGGCGCCATGGGCGTTGTGTGGCGTGCGCGCGACCAGATCCTTGACCGCGATGTGGCGGTCAAGGAGGTCGTGATCTCCTCCCTGATCGGTGAGGAGGAGCGGCGAAACGCCTACCAGCGCACGCTGCGCGAGGCGCGGACCGCCGCACGGTTGTCCCACCGCGGCCTTGTCGCCGTCTACGACGTGGCCGAGGAAGACGGCAGGCCCTGGATCGTGATGGAGTTGGTCCCTTCACGGTCACTCGACCAGGTGCTGACGGTCGAGGGGCGACTCCCCCCGCTGCGGGTCGCCCGGATCGGCCAGCAACTGCTGTCCGCGCTCGCCGCCGCGCATCTGGCCGGGGTGCTGCACCGGGACGTGAAGCCGAGCAACGTGCTGATCGCCACCGACAGGACCGGCACCGGCTGGGACGAGCGCGCAGTGCTCACCGACTTCGGCATCGCGCAGTTCGAGGGCGACCCGCGGCTCACCCAGACCGGGATGGTCATGGGCTCCCCCGGGTTCACCGCGCCGGAGCGGATCCGGGGCGGCGACGCCACGCACGCGTCCGACCTGTGGTCACTCGGCGCGACGCTGTACGCGGCGGTGGAGGGCCGCGGGCCGTACGAGCAGCGCGGCGGCGCGATCACCACCATGTCGGCGATTATTAACGAGGACGCGCCGATCGCGGCCCACGCCGGGCGGCTTGCCCAGGTCATCGCCGCGCTGCTGCGCCGGGAACCGGCCGCGAGGCCGTCCGCGCCCACTGCCGCACGGATGTTCGCGCACGTGCTGTCTTCGCTCGCGACCAGCGAAGACGCGTCTCCCCCGGCGCATCCGCCTACGGTGATCTCCAAGCGGATACCACCGGCGGCCGCTCCCGTCCGCTCCGCGTCGGTCGCGCCCCCGGCCGACGCCGCGGTGTCTGACGTGGCTGCCACCGACTCGCCGGCGTCCAAGTCTTCGCCGGAGTCGCCGGCGGCCGACACGCTGGCACCGGCCGACGCGGCGGTACCTGCTGTCGCGGCGGCATCGGCTGTCGCGCCGACCTCTCAGGTAGATTCAGCGTCGGCCCTGGCATTGCCGCCGGCCGCACCAGCCGCCGGAACCGCGAGTCCGGCGTCCGAGACGCCGACGGAGCCGCCGTCGGCCGCGGCGTCGGCGCCGAATTCGGCCGAGGCCGACGAAGGGGCAGCGGCAGCGGCGCCGGAGGCTAGTACGCCAGAGGCTGCGGTGCAAGAGGCTGCGGCGTCAGCGGCCGCCGGCGAGGGTGAAGCCACTGAGGAGGAGGCACCGACACCGCTCCCGGACGCTCAGGCTGACGCTGCGGCGATGGCCGACGAGGCTGAAGCGGCCGCCGCCCAGGACGCCGACGCACAGGAGCCGGCGGTCGAAGTAGTGTCCGCCGTCGAGGCAGTGTCCGCAATCGAGCCACTGAAGATGCCTGACGACGTCGAGGATGCCGATGTCCCAGTGGCTATCGCTGAACTCGCGGATGCCGTAGACGCCGCTGAAGCCGTAGACGCCGCCGAACCCGTGTCAACCGGTGAACCCGTGTCAACCGGTGAACCAATGGACGCCGTTGAGTCGGCGGAAGCGAGTGCCGGGCAATCCAGCGCG
>Ga0302314_10015139_pt1 | contig 13133 bp, 11 predicted proteins | sample III_Palsa_N2_3_FD_200533 | JGI IMG/M metagenome (GOLD analysis project Ga0302314, IMG submission 200533) | Peat permafrost microbial communities from Stordalen Mire near Abisko, Sweden - III_Palsa_N2_3 | ecosystem: Environmental > Terrestrial > Soil > Palsa > Peat permafrost | place: Sweden...
CTCCCGAACGGACAGGGAGCCGAAGACCTCGAGGCGCTGGAAAGTCCGGGCGATGCCAAGACGGGCCCGCTTGTGTGGTCCGAGTCCGTCCATGGACTTGTCGTCAAAGGAGATCCGACCACCACTGATGGTCTGCAATCCGCAGATGGTGTTGAACAGGGTGGTCTTGCCGGCACCGTTGGGGCCGATGAGGCCGGTGACCGCATTGGGGTCGACCGAGAGGTTGACGCCACGCAACGCATGTACTCCGCCGAACCGAACTTCGACCTCGGCTACTTGCAGCAGCGTCACACTCATCACCCCCCTTTTGCACTCGCCAACAGACTGGTCTCATCACCGACTCACGTCACTTCTTGTCAGTCGGGACCGCCCAGTGTGTCAAAAAATAGAACGTGTTTCCATCTTTGGACTTGTGATCCCCATTTTTGCCACTCCCCCAGTGGCGTTAGCCTGCTCCCACTATGGAACATTCAATGGCTGAACGCTTGTCAGAGCTGGCGGAACGCAAGGAACAAGCCTTGCACGCCGGGAGCGAGAAATCGGTCGAGCGGCACCACGCCAAGGGCAAAATGACCGCCAGGGAGCGGATCGAGTATCTCCTGGATGACGGATCCTTCCAGGAGCTGGACATGCTGGCCCGCCACCGGGCTCATGGCATGGGGCTGGAGGACAACCGTCCGTACACCGACGGCGTGGTGACCGGGTTCGGGACCATCGACGGTCGCCGGGTCTGCATCTTCAGCCAGGACTTCACCGTCTTCGGTGGCGCCCTGGGTGAGGTCTTCGCCGAGAAGATCCACAAGGTCATGGACCTGGCCTCCTCCACCGGGGTGCCGATGATCGGCCTGAATGACGGCGCCGGGGCCCGCATCCAGGAGGGTGTGGTCTCGCTGCACTCCTACGGCGGCATCTTCCACCGCAACGTGGCCGCCTCCGGGGTCATCCCCCAGATCAGCGTCATCCTCGGCCCGTGTGCCGGTGGCGCCGTCTACTCCCCCGCCATGACGGACTTCATCTTCATGGTCCAGGGCACCTCGCACATGTTCATCACCGGGCCCGATGTGGTGAAGACGGTGACCGGCGAGGACGTCACCCTCGAGGAGCTGGGCGGGGCCATGAGCCACGCCACCAAGTCGGGCGTGGCCACCTTCGTGTCGCCGGACGAGAAGGCCTGCCTGGACGACGTGCGCCACCTGCTCTCGTTCCTGCCCTCCAACAACCTGGAGGAGCCGCCCATTGAGCGCTCGGGTGATGAGGCCGACCGCCAGGTGCCTGAATTGATCGACATCATGCCGGCATCGCCGAACCAGCCCTACGACATGAAGAAGGTGATCGCCGCCGTGGTCGATGACGGCGAGTACTTCGAGGTGCACCGCCACTGGGCCATGTCCATCACCTGCGGGTTCGCCCGCATGGACGGCCGGGTGGTCGGGATCGTGGGCAACCAGCCGGCCGTGCTGGCCGGTGTGCTCGACATCGACTCCTCGGAGAAGGCGTCCCGCTTCGTCCGCACCTGCGACGCCTTCAACATCCCGTTGTTGACCTTCGTGGACGTCCCGGGCTTCATGCCGGGCACCGATCAGGAGTACGGCGGCATCATCCGCCACGGGGCCAAGCTGCTCTACGCCTACTGCGAGTCCACGGTGCCCCGGATCCAGATCATCACCCGCAAGGCCTACGGCGGCGCCTATGTCGTCATGAACTCCAAGTCCATCGGGGCCGACCTGGCCTTCGCCTGGCCATCGGCCGAACTGGCCGTGATGGGTCCGAACGGCGCCGTCGAGATCGTCTACCGCCGGGAACTGGCCGAGGCGACCGACCCGGCCGCCCGTCGGGCCGAGCTGATTGACGAGTACACCGAGCGCTACGCCAATCCATACATCGCGGCGGAGCGGGGCTACATAGACGACGTGATCTCGCCGGCCGACACCCGCTCGGTCATCTGCCACGCCCTCGACATCCTGGCCTCCAAGCGCGAGGAACTACCGCGGCGCAAGCACGGGAACGTGCCACTGTGACCGTTGATCCCGACCAGCTCTCGCTGCGCCCTCGTCCCGAACCCAGCCCCGAGGTCATGGCCATCATTACGGCCGCCGTGCAGATGTCGTGGCCCCAGCCGGCTACCCCCGATGAGCAGGACCCGGTGCACCAGTCCTGGCGCTTCAGCGGCCGCTGGTGGAACACCCCGACCGTGCTGCGCCGGGAGCGACCGAGAGCCCGCCGCTGACCGTCTATGTCGACGATTGGCGGCAGCGGGCCACCATCCGGGACCGTGAGGACCGATGGTCCCATCTGCTGGCCGACAATCAGGTCGAGTTGCACGCCCTGGCCGCCCAGTTGGGCATCCCGCGCCGCGGCTATCAACGGCATCGACGGTCCGCCGCGCTGAATCATTACGACCTGCCGGAGAGCTTCCGCCTGAAAGCCATTGAGCTCGGCGCCCGGCCGGTGACCTGGCGGGAGATGGGTCGACTTACGCGGGAGTGGCGGCGCGCTGGCGTTCCGCCAGACCGACCAGGTCCTCCATGATGCGGTCGAAGGAGTAGTCCTTCGGCGTGTAGACGGAGTCGACGCCTTTGCCGAGGAGGATCGCGGCGTCCTCGGGAGGGATGATGCCCCCGACCACAACGGCGGCCGTGCTGCCGGCGGCCCGCAGCCGATCGAGCACATCCGGCACCAGTTCAAGGTGAGATCCCGACAGGATGGAAAGTCCCACGATGTCGACGTCCTCATCAATGGCGGCGGCCACAATTTGGGCCGGTGTGAGACGGATGCCCTGGTAGATCACTTCGAAGCCGGCGTCGCGGGCAGCCACGGCGATCTGCTCGGCCCCGTTGGAGTGCCCGTCGAGGCCCGGCTTGGCGACGAGGAAACGGGGAGGCCCGCCAATGCGATCGGCCAGCGCCTTGGTCCGGAGCCGGATGGGCGCCATCTCCTCACCCCGACGTCCTCCGGCACCATTCACCCCGGTCGGGGCCCGGAACTCGCCGAACACCTCGCGCAAGGCACCGGCCCACTCGCCGGTGGTGCCGCCAGCATGGGCCAAGGCAATGGTGGCCTCCATGATGTTGCCGTCGGGACCACTGTTCTCGGCCACTTCACGCAACACATCGAGCGCCTTCTGGACGGCGCCTTGGTCTCGCTCGGCCCGCCAGCGCTGCACGTCGGCAATCTGCTGAGCCTCGACGTGCGGGTCCACCCGCATGATGTTGTCGATCTCGCCGTCGCCGGTCAGAGGGGAGGGAGCCGTCTCCTGGAATTTGTTGACGCCCACCACGACCTGCTCGCCGGTCTCGATGCGTTGCACCCGGTCGGCCTGGCTGCGCACCAGGCGCATCTTGAGCTCGTCGATGGCCTCGAAGGCGCCACCCAGCGATTCGACGTCAGCCAGTTCGGCCAGGGCCGATTCCATGATCTCTTCGGTCTTGGCCTCAATGACCTTGGACCCCTCGAAGATGTCGTCGTATTCGAGCAGGTCGGATTCAAAGGCGAGTACCTGCATCATGCGGAGTGACCATTGCTGGTCCCATGGCCGCGGCAGGCCCAAGGCCTCGTTCCAGGCCGGCAGCTGCAGGGCCCGGGCCCGGGCGTTCTTGGAGAGCGTGACGCCAAGGGACTCGAGCACAATCCGCTGCACGTTGTTCTCGGGCTGCTGCTCGGTGAGGCCCAACGAGTTCACCTGCACGCCGTAGCGGAACCGCCGCAGCTTGGGATCGGTGACCCCGTAGCGCTCCTCGCAGATGGTGTCCCACAGGCGGGTGAAGGCCCGCATTTTGCAGGTCTCCTCCACGAATCGGACGCTGGAATTCACGAAGAAGCTGATGCGCCCCACCACCTCGGGCAGCTCGGACTCCTCGATCTTCCCCGACTGCCGCACGCCGTCGAGCACCCCGATAGCAGTGGCCAGCGCGTAGGCCACCTCCTGGGTCGGCGTGGCGCCGGCCTCTTGCAGGTGGTAACTGCACACGTTGATCGGATTCCACTTGGGCACGTGGCGCACCGTGTAGGCGATGGTGTCCACCGTCAGCCGGAGACTGGGGGCCGGTGGGTATATGAAGGTGCCGCGGCTGAGATATTCCTTGACGATGTCGTTCTGCGTCGTCCCGGACAGCAGGCGCTGGTCGACCCCCTGGTCCTGAGCGTGGGCCACATAGAGCCCGAGCAGCCAGGCCGCCGTGGCGTTGATGGTCATGGAGGTGTTCATCTCCGCCACCGGGATATGTGCCATCAGCTCTTCCATATGGCCGAGGTGGGCCACCGGGACGCCGACTTTCCCCACCTCACCGGCCGCTTCCGGGGAGTCGGGGTCGTACCCGGTCTGGGTGGGCAGGTCGAAGGCGATGGACAGCCCGGTCTGGCCCTTGGCCAGGTTGGTGCGGTAGAGCTCGTTCGAGGCCTTGGCGGTGGAGTGGCCCGAATAGGTGCGCATCACCCACGGCTTGTCACGCGTCACTTCTTTGCTCATGGCTCACCTCCTTCGGGTGCCAGCAGCACTGTCACCATTCTGCCCGCTCGGGGCCGCCGTCAACCGCCGTGCCTGGTTGGGTGGGCCTAGCGGTTGTAGTCGTAGAAGCCCTTCTTGGTCTTGCGGCCCAGCTGGCCCGAGGTCACCAGGCGGCGCAGCAGGGGCACGGCGGCGTAGTTGGGGTCGCGGAACTCCGCGTACAGGGCATCGAGGATGGCCAGCGACGTGTCCAGCCCGACCAGGTCGAGGAGGGCGAAGGGCCCCATGGGGAACCCACAACCACCCTTCATGGCCGAGTCGATGCCTTCCTTGGTCGCCACGCCCTGGTCCAGCAGGCGCACGGCGTTGTTGAGGTAGGGGAAGAGCAGCGCGTTGACGATGAAGCCGGCCTGGTCCTTGACCTCGACCGGGTCCTTGCCGCAAGCGGCGGCGAACTCGACGGCGGTGGCGATGGTCTTGTCATCGGCCGTGATGGGCCGGACGACCTCCACCAGGGCCATGGCCGGAGCCGGATTGAAGAAGTGGATGCCGCAGACCAGCTCGGGGCGACCGGTGGCCATGGCCATCTCCACCACGGGCAGGGTCGAGGTGTTGGTGGCCAGGATGGCGCCGGCCTTGACCACCGAGTCGAGCTCGGCGAAGAGTGCCTTCTTGACGTCGAGGTCCTCGACCACCGACTCGATGACCAGGTCGGCGTCGGCCAACTCACCCAGGTGGGTGGTGCCGCTCACCCGGGCGGCAATGGTGGCTGCCTCCTCCTCGGTGCGCTTGCCCTTCTCCACCTGCTTGGCCAGCGACTTGCCCAGACCGGCCACCATGGCGTCGGCACTGGCCTGGCTCCGGCTGCGCAGGACCACCTGGTAGCCCGACGCGGCGGCCACCTCGGCGATGCCCGAGCCCATGATTCCCGAACCGATAATTCCAACCTTTGAGATCGACATGGGGGCAGAGGCTACTGGTCGGTAACCATCCCGGTCGAAGCCGGGCACCGGTGGTGGCCGTGCAAGAGTGGCTCATGGACAAGAACGGCGTGCTGGCCCTGGTCGGCGGAGCAGAGTGGTCACCCGGATGCAGCTTCGATGCCGACCTGCTGTCGGCGTCAGGGGGCACCGAGGTGCTGGTCCTTCCCACTGCCGCGGCCTACCAGAACCCCGAGCGGGTGGTCCTCCAGGCCGCCGAATGGTTTGCGGTGTTGGGTGCCCAGGTCGAGGGTCTGATGGTGCTGGACCGGGCCTCGGCCGATGATCCAGCCATGGCACGGGTCGTGCGATCGGCCCGGTTCATCTACTTGGCTGGCGGGTCACCGCTGCATCTCAAGGCCGTGCTGAAGAAGTCGGCCATCTTCGAGGCCCTCCGCCAGGCCTGGTCGGAAGGGGCGGTCGTGGCCGGATCCGGAGCCGGGGCCGGTGTGCTGACCGACCCCATGGTCGATCCGCGGGGCGGGGCGCTGACCCTGGGTCTGGGCCTGATCGATCAGCTGGCCGTGATGGCCGGCTACGTCGATGCCCAGGAGCAGAAGGTGGAGCGCACGGTCGCCATGGCTCCCAAGGGGCTCCCCGTGGTGGGGTTGCCGGAGCGGACGGCGCTGATCCGTGGAGTGGATGGAACCTGGAGCTACGCCGGCGATCGTGCCCCGGTGGTGTTTCTAAATGGGGCCGAGACCGAGGGGCTTTCTGCCCTCAAGTAGCGGTGGCCGGCGGGGCCGCGGCGCTACTCGCGGAGCGACCGGAGCCTTCCGAGCATGCTCTTCAAAACTGTTCACATTTTTGTGAAGCCTTCACATTTTTGTGAATAGTTTGAAAAGGCACCACCGGGACGGAGAAGTGTCCGCGCCCCCCACCGTTCTGGAGGATTCAGTCGCTCTCGGCGATGGTGACCGATTCGATGGTCACCTTCTCCTTCGGGTTGCCCGAGCGGGTGCCGAGGTCGTTGATCTTCTGGACCACGTCGCCCCCACTGACCACGGCACCGAAGAGCGCGTAGAGCGGCGGCAGGGCAGCGCCATCGGGACCGCTGATGATGAAGAACTGGCTGCCGTTGGTGTGCGGACCGGCGTTGGCCATGGCCAATGAGCCGATGCGGTAGCGGCCGGCGGCCGGCAGTTCGTCGGCGTACTTGTAGCCGGGGCCACCCGAGCCGGTGCCGGTAGGGTCGCCACCCTGCAGGACGAAGCCCGGGATGATCCGGTGGAAGATGACGCCGTCGTAGAAGTGGTAGCGGGCCAGGAACACGAAGCTGTTCACCGTGTTCGGGGCGGCCAGCGGGTCCAGCTCAATGACCATCGTGCCGTGCGAAGTGACCATGGTGGCCGTGTAGCGCTTGGCCGGATCGATGAACATCGGCGGCGCCTCATCGAACTTGCGCTGTTGTGGACTGCTGCCGTCGACGGCTGGTGCGGTGGGTGTGGCCATAGTTGCTCAGCTCCCTACTGCTGCGGCTGCTTCGTGGATGGTGATGGAAAGGATGCGTTCGATGACAAGGGGTGGAATGCCGTTATTGGCTTCCGTGTTGCCCTCTTTATTGATCTGGTCGACCACGTTGATACCAGACGAGACTTGGCCGAACAACGAGTAGCTGGAGGCCAGACCGGCCGCACCGCCAGGGGCCACGATGAAGAACTGGCTCCCGTTGGTATTGGGCCCCGAGTTGGCCATGGCGAGATCACCGGCCGCGTAGGCCTTGGGCAGATTCTCGTCGGCGAACTTGTAGCCCGGCTGAGGCGTCAACGAACCGGCGGCGGTCCCAGTTGGCACGCCGGTACCGGTTCCCGAAGGGTCGCCGGTCTGGTCGACGAAGTTAGTGGCCACCCGGAAGAAGGTGTTGCACTTGTAATAGCCCTTGTCGGCCAGGAAGACGAAGTTGTTGACCGTGTTGGGCGCCGACTTGGCGTACAGGGAGACCTGGAAGGTTCCCGCCGTCGTGACCACCGTGGCCGAGTACAGCTCGTTGGGATTGATGGTCATGGCCGGAGCCGCCGTGTAGCGCTGCGTATTGACGGGGGTAGCCGGGCTGGACGGGCAGCCGGCCTTCACCGCAATGGCGTTGGCGGCCTTTTGGGCCTTGGCATCGGCGGACGATGAAACCGTTGTGGTCGTGGTCGCTCCATGCACGGTGGTCGTCGTCGTTCCCGACGCCGACTTGGGGGGCTTTTTCGAGTTGCCCGAGACCAGGAACACGATCCCGACGACGAGGAGGATCACCACTCCGAGAATGCTGAAGTTGCGGATCTGTGTGCGACGCTTCTTCGCTCTGGCCTCAGCAGCCAGTCGGGCCTCTCGGGCTTCACGTTGACGTAGTCGCTTGTCGCTGGGCACGGCCCGAGACCCTATCTGCCCTGGGACTGTCCGATCGATCGCGACGGTCCAATCGGGGTGGTCACGCCCATTAGCCTCGTGGGGATGCCCCTCTTGGTCCAGAAATACGGCGGGACGTCGGTCGGGGATGCCGATCGCATCCGGGCCGTGGCCGATCACATCGCCCGCTCGCGCCGCGAGGGGAACGACGTGGTGGCCGTGGTCAGCGCCATGGGCAAGACCACCGACGACCTCATCCACCTGGCCGACTCGGTCAGCACGGTCCAGCCGGCCCGGGAGTACGACATGCTGGTCAGCGCCGGCGAGCGCATCACCATGCCCTTGCTGTGCATGGCCCTGGCCGAGTTGGGCGTCGAAGCGGCGTCGTTCACCGGGAGCCAGGCCGGCGTCATCACCGACGGCGATCACACCCGGGCCAAGATTCTCGAGGTGCGGGCTGACCGCCTGCGCAAGGCCCTGGCGGCCGGTCAGGTGCCGGTGGTGGCCGGGTTCCAAGGCATGTCTGAAGGCGGCGAGATCACCACGCTGGGTCGCGGCGGATCCGACACCACCGCGGTGGCCCTGGCGGCCGTACTCGGGGCCGACGTCTGCGAGATCTACACCGACGTGACCGGCGTCTTCACCGCCGACCCGCGGGTGGTACCCACCGCCCACCGCATCCCCCGGATCTCGTTCGACGAAATGCTCGAAATGGCGGCCACCGGTGGCCGGGTGCTCAACCTGCGCTCGGTGGAGTTCGCCCGCAACCACAACGTCCCGCTACACGTACGCAGCAGTTTCACCTGGGAGACTGGCACCTGGGTGGTAGAAGAGGAGCCCGACATGGAAGCAGCCGTCGTCACCGCCGTCAGCCACGACACTTCGGAAGCCAAGGTGACGGTGAGTGGCGTGCCGGACCGGCCCGGGGTGGCCGCTCAGCTGTTCCGAGCGCTGGCCGACCGTTCTGTCAACGTCGACATGATTGTGCAGAACACATCCGCCCATGGCACGACCGATATCTCGTTCACCGTGCCCAAGACCGACCTGGCGGTATCGGTGGAGACCGCCCAGGCCCATGCCGACAAGTTGGGTGCCACCGGGGTGGCCTCGGATCGCGACGTCTCGCGGGTGTCGCTCATCGGCGCCGGGATGAAGTCACATCCGGGCATCGCCGCGCTCATGTTCGAGACCCTGGCCAATGAGGAAATCAACATCGACATGATCTCCACCTCCACCATTCGCACCTCGTGCATCGTGCGCACCGACGATGTCGAACGAGCGGTGCGTTCACTGCACGCCGCCTTCGAACTGGGCTGATGCCCCGAACGCTCTGGCTGCTGCGGCACGCCAAGACGGTCACCGATCCGCCGGACGGCGGGACCGACTTCGACCGGGTGCTGGCACCCCGCGGCCGGCGCGACGCCACGGCACTGGGGCACTGTCTGGCCCCCAAGGGCACGCTGCACGGCCTGGGTCGGGCCACCCGACCGACCGTGGCGATGGTGTCTCCGGCGGCCCGCACCGCCGCCACGGCCGAACTGGTCCTCGCCCATTGGACGATCCCACCGGTCGTCCGCATGGTGCCCGACCTCTACGGAGCCGAGCCCAATGACGTTCTCGATCTCCTACGGGCACTCGACGACGACATCTCATCGGTCATGGTGGTGGGCCACAACCCGACAGCCCACGCCCTCTCCGTCGGGCTGATCGACCGCACCGACAAGAAGGGGCACGCCCTGGCCGCCAAGCGCGGCTTTCCGACCAGCGCTCTAGGGATCTATACGTTCGACACCGACTCGTGGCGGGAAGTGGTGAGCCACTCCGCCACCCTCAAGGGTCTTTGGATCCCGCCGTTCGGCCAGGAGTGATCGTCGCCTAGCTGAGCGAGCGCAGAATGGCGGCGTCGCCCTGACCGCCACCACCGCAGAGCGCCACGGCGGCCGTGCTGGCCCCGCGACGGCGCAGCTCGAGCAGAGCGGTCAATGCCACTCGGGTCCCGGACATGCCGACCGGGTGACCGAGGGCGATGGCGCCACCATTCACGTTCACCAGGTCCTCAGAAATGCCCAGGTCGTCCACCGAGGCCAGGCCAACGGCGGCGAAGGCCTCGTTGATCTCGAACAGGTCGATGTCGCTCACGGCCACGCCAGCCTTGCCAGCGGCCTTGATGATGGCCCGCGAGGGCTGGGTCAGCAGCGAGGTGTCGGGGCCGGCCACCATGCCGTAGCCGACGATCTGACCCAGCGGCGCGATGCCGAGCTCCTTGGCCTTGGCGGCCGACATGACAATGACGGCGGCACCGCCATCGGAGATCTGCGACGCGTTGCCGGCCGTGATGGTGCCGTCCTTGGTGAAGGCCGGCTTCAAAGCGCCGAGCGACTCGGCCGTCGTGCCGGGCCGCACGCCCTCATCGGTCTCGACCAGCAGCGGGTCACCCTTGCGCTGGGGCACCTTGACCGCCACGATCTCCTCGGCCAGGCGGCCTTCCTTGGCCGCGGCGGCGGCCTTTTCGTGGCTGGCGGCGGAGAAGGCGTCCTGGCGCTCCCGGGAGATGCCGGCCTTCTCGTTGTACTGCTCGGTGGAGAGCCCCATGGCGATGTGGTCGAAGGCGTCGGTCAGGCCGTCGTACATCATGGAGTCGACCAGCGTGCCGTCCCCGATGCGGTAGCCGGCACGGGCGCCGGGCAGCAGGTAGGGGGCCTGGGTCATGGAGTCCATGCCGCCGGCCACCACGATGTCGGCGTCGCCGGCCTCGATCATCTGGTGGGCCAGGTAGATGGTGTTCAGACCGGACAGGCACACCTTGTTGATGGTGTTGGCCGGCACCGTCATCGGGATGCCACCCTTGAAGGCGGCCTGTCGAGCCGTGATCTGGCCCTGGCCGGCCTGGAGCACCTGGCCCATGAGGACGTAGTCCACCTGGTCAGGGGCGATGCCGGCCCGCGAAAGCGCCTCGGCGATGGCAAAGCCACCCAGGTCCATAGCGGTGAAGCTGGCGAATGCGCCCGACAGCTTGCCAATCGGGGTCCGGGCCCCTGCGACGATGACGGCCTCAGCCATGTGCACAACCTCCGAATCTTGCCGGTCAAGTTACCGGTCGGAAACTGCATCTTACGGGCCAACTATCGTCGGTGCGTATGAGCGACATTCTCGATGCCGTACTGGCCAATGCACCCGCCGAAGAGCTGGCCGGACTCCCCCTCCCCGAGGCCTATCGGGCGGCGGTGGTCCGACGCAGTGAAGTGGACATGTTCGCCGGGATGGAGTCCTCCGACAAGGACCCCCGGAAGTCCCTGCACGTCGAAGAGGTGGCTCTGCCCGAGCTGGCGCCCGACGAGGCGTACATCGCCGTCATGGCCTCCTCCATCAACTTCAACACCGTCTGGACCTCCATTTTTGAGCCGCTGCCGACCTTCGGCTTCCTGGACCGGCTGGCGAAGGAAGGACCGTGGGCAGCCCGGCACGCCCTCGACTACCACGTCGTCGGTTCCGATGCCTCAGGCGTGGTGCTGCGCACCGGCTCCTCGGTCCGCAACTGGAAGGTGGGCGACAAGGTCACCGTGCATTGCAACTACGTGGACGACCAGGACCCTTCGGCCCACGACGACTCCATGCTGGCGGCCAACCAACGCATCTGGGGCTTCGAGACCAACTTCGGCGGACTGGCCGACGTGGCGGTGGTCAAGGCCAACCAGCTCATGCCCAAGCCGGCCCATCTCAGCTGGGAGGAGGCGGCCATCAACGCTCTGTGCAACTCGACCTCCTACCGCATGCTCGTCTCGCCCAACGGCGCCCGCATGACCCAGGGTGATTCGGTCCTGGTCTGGGGAGCCAGCGGGGGCCTGGGCAGCTACGCCGTCCAGCACGTGCTCAACGGCGGCGGCACGCCCATCGGCGTCGTGAGCTCCCCCGAGAAGGTGGCCCTGCTCAACGACCTCGGCGTGGAGGCGGTCATCGACCGTCGGGCGGCCAACTACAAGTTCTGGAAGGACGAGCACACGCAGGACGAGTCGGAGTGGCGTCGCTTCGGCAAGGACATCCGCGGCCTGATCGGCGGCGAGCCGGACATCGTTTTCGAACACCCGGGTCGGCAGACCATGGGTGCCTCGGTGTTCGCCTGCAAGCGCGCCGGCACCATCGTGACGTGCGCCGCCACCTCGGGCTACATGATTGAGTACGACAACCGCCACCTCTGGATGAAACTCAAGACCATCAAGGGCTCTCACTTCGCCAACTACCGCGAGGCCTGGGATTCGAACAAGTTGATCTGCGACGGCAAGGTGCTCCCCCCGCTCTCAGCCGTGTACCCCCTGACCGAAGTGGGTGAAGCGGCCTACCAGGTCCACCACAACTTGCACGAGGGAAAGATCGGGGTGCTGTGCCTCGCTCCCGAAGAGGGTCTCGGCATTGACGACCCCGAAATGCGTCAGAAGGTCGGCGAAGACCGAATCACGCTCTTCCGCAGGCACGGCGCATGACTGGTTCCCTGCTGACCGAAATCGACCACGTCGCCATCGCCGTCAACGATCTCGAGGCGGCCATCGCCTGGTATCAGGACGTCTTCGGCGCATCAGTGGACCACCGCGAGCGCGTGGAGTCCGATGGCGTCGAGGAAGCGCTGCTCAAGGTGGCCGACTCCTACGTGCAACTGCTGACCCCGATCAATGACACCTCGCCGGTGGCCAAATACCTGGCTAACAAGGGCGAGGGTCTGCACCACATCGGTTACCGGGTCGACGACTGCGCGGTGGCGCTGCAGGCGATCAAGGACGCCGGCGGCCGGGTGATCGATGAGGCACCTCGACCGGGCTCCCGGGGCACCACGGTGGCCTTCGTCCACCCGAAGACCTCGTTCGGCACCCTGATCGAGCTCGTCCAGGAGTAGCGCCAGGTCGCTGACACCCCCTACCTCGGAGCCGGCACCCCCTACCTCGGGATAGTGGCGCGGAAAACTATGAACAAACTTGTGAAGGCTTCACAAGTTTGTTCATAACGGGCGAAACCACTATCGGAAGAGAGACCTCGGCACGCTGGCCGAGTTCGTCCAGGATGGAGGCCTCAGGAAGAACGCCTCAGCGGGGCGACACTTGGACCACTCCGCCGGGGTTCGACTCGGCGATCCAGAGGTCTGAGCCCATTCCGAGGAAGGCCCGGGGCGTGGCCTCGAGTTCGAGTGGTCGGCTCTCCGGGGCAGGAAAGATGGTGCGCACGGTCTGGCCCGTCCCGTCGGCCACCCACACCGTGCCCTGGTCCACGGTCACGGCCAGCGGCGCACCACCCACGCGGTACAGGTGCTCCACCCGGCGGGAGGCTGGGTCGATGCGCGACACCGTGCCGCTGCCCGTATTGGCCACCCAGACCGAACCATCGCCCAC
>Ga0302314_10015140_pt1 | contig 13133 bp, 11 predicted proteins | sample III_Palsa_N2_3_FD_200533 | JGI IMG/M metagenome (GOLD analysis project Ga0302314, IMG submission 200533) | Peat permafrost microbial communities from Stordalen Mire near Abisko, Sweden - III_Palsa_N2_3 | ecosystem: Environmental > Terrestrial > Soil > Palsa > Peat permafrost | place: Sweden...
CGCCATCCTGATCGAAACCACCGGCTTGGCCGATCCCGGGCCGGTCGCACAGACTTTTTTCATCGACGAGGATCTGAAGCAGCATTTCATGCTCGATGCGATCGTCACCTTGGTGGACGCACTGCACCTGGAGCAGGAACTCTCGCAGAACCCGATCGCCATGGAGCAGATCGCGTTCGCGGATATCGTGCTGCTCAACAAGTGTGACCTGGTCGATGCCGCAACCCTTGCGCGCATCGAGCGTCAGCTACGCGCCATCAATGCGACGGCGAGTGTGGTGCGTACGCGCAAGGCGGACGTGCCGTTGCAGCAGGTGCTGAACGTGGGCGCGTTCGATCTGCAACGCGCGCTGCAGCAGGACAGCGCGTTTCTTGACACGCCTCGAGCGTTCGAATGGGCCGGGCTGTATGAGCTCGCCGCCGGAACGCATGCTTTGCACACCGGCTCGCACGACCACGACCACGACCATGAGCATGACCATGACCATGACCATGACCATGACCATGAGCATGAGGCGGCAGATCCGCACGGGCCTGCTCATGCACTGCCGCAGGTGGGATTTGTGCTGCTGCGCGCCGCCGGCACCACGCACGCGGATCTGACGGCGGTGCTGGAGCGCGCGACGGCGCTCTTTGATAGCGCCGCCGTCAAGGCCGCGCCGCAGAGCGCGCTGACGCCCGATCAACACTATCAGCTGCAGCTCACCGGATCGGTGCTGGCCGAATTTCAACTGCAGATTCCCTCGACTGGCCCCTGGGTCCTGGTGTGCGAACATGCGCCGGTGGAGTTTGGACTGCATCTGCCTGCAGCGGCAGCGCTGCAGCAGCAGAGCTTCGGCTCGCACCATCACGATCTGGCCATCGGTTCGATCGGCCTCACCGAGGCGCGCGCACTCGACACCACCAAGGTCAACGCCTGGCTGTCCTATTTGCTGCAGAGCCATGGTCAGGACATCCTGCGCATGAAGGGTGTGCTCAACCTCAAGGGCGAGCATCGCCGCTTTGTGTTTCACGGCGTGCACATGGTGTTCGATGGTGAGCTCGAGCGCCCCTGGCAGGGCGATGACGCGCGTCATAGCCGGCTGGTCTTCATCGGCCGCCATCTGGATCGAGCCGAGCTGGAAGCGGGTCTCGAATCCTGTATCGCATGAGTGCCGGATCGCCTCGTCTGCAGCCGCAGCCGCGCGTCGAACTGGCGGACTATCCGGTGGACGCTGCCTGGTCGAGCGATGGCAACGTACTGGCGGTGGCCGGCGGCGAGGGCGCGGTGCTGCTGCTGTCGGCTGCCGCCCATGCAGCGCCGTATCGCATCGGCTCGCATGCGGGCGGTGCGCTCGCGGTGGTGTGGCAGAAAGCCGGGCGCTTGTTTGCCACCTCCGGCCAGGATGGCAAGGTACTGCTGTGGGATGCACGCAGCGGCGAGGCCAAGTGCATTCTGGAGTGCGCGGAGTGGAGCGAGCAGCTGGCCTTTGCCGACAACGGTCGCCTGCTCGCGGTCGCCAGCGGCCGCACACTGCGCATCTTCGATGACAGCGGCGTGTTGCAGCAGACGCTGCCCGGCCATAGCGGCGTGATCGCGAGCATCGCCTGGCGCCCCAAGAGCACCGAGATCGCGGCGGCCGGCAATGGCGGCATGCGCCTGCACCGGCTCGACGCCGGCGCGGCCGCCGCGCCGAGCGCGCGCGATTTTGCCTGGCGCGGCGCCTGCCTGAGCGCGAGCTGGAACGCCGACGGGCGCGTGCTCGCCTCCGGGATGCAGGATGGCAGTGTGCATTTGTGGTACGTGGCGAGCGCCAGCCAATCACAGATGCAGGGCATGGGCGCGAAGGTATTTGTGACCGAGTGGAGCGGCAACGGCCGTTATCTTGCCACCGCCGCGACCAGTTCGATCGTGGTCTGGGACTTCTCCGGCAAGGGTCCGGAAGGCTCGCGTCCGCTTGAGCTTCAGGCCCACTCCGAGCGCCTCAGCGCGTTGCGCTTTCGGCCAGGTTCCACGACGCTGGTGTCGGCCGCGCGCGATCGACGGCTGTTGCTGTGGCGTGTGGGCGCGGCGTCCGAGCCGCTCGATGCGCACCTGCTGGCCGATGAGTGCACGCTACTGCGCTTCTCACGCGACGGCGCACGACTGGCCGCAGGCGACGCGCGTGGCGGCGTGACGCTCTACGACTGCGCCTAACGCGCAGCCGCCTGGGAGATGGCGACGCTGCTGCGGCGCCAGCCGAATAGGCCCGCATAGTGCGAGAGCTGCAGCTGCAGCGCCTGCGACCAGCTGAAGCGTTGCATCGCACGCGCGCGCGCTGCAGCTCCCAACGCCTCCAGATCGCGTTCGTACAGCCGCCGGATCGCCTGCGCCATGCTCAGGCTGTCCTCGGGCTGCGCAAGTTCGCCGACGCGCTCATCCACCAGCTCAGGCACGGCGCCGGCGCGCACGCCGACCACTGGGCGACCACAGGCCATGGCCTCGACGATCACCAGACCGAAGGTTTCACTGCTACCCGCATGCACCAGCGCATCGGCCGACGCCAGCCACTGCGCGAGCTCCACGCTGTCGCGCCGGTAGGGCAGCATGGTGATGTTGTGGCTGGGGCGCGACGCGCGGCCGCCGCCCACCAGCAGCAGGTGATAGGGCTCACCGAGCAAGGCCATGGCGTCACGCAGCACGTGCAGGTTCTTCTCCTCAGAGAAGCGGCCGGCGAAAATCAGCAGCCGCGCCTGCTCCGACAAGCCGAGCTTGCGGCGCAGATCGAGGCTGCGGCGCTCGGGTGAAAAGATGGCGGTATCCACACCCAGCGGTTGATACTCGGTGCGCGTGACGCCAAGCTCGGCCAGATACGCGCACATCAGACGACTGGGCGCGAGTACCAGATCGAAGCGCGCATAGACCGTGCGCAGGTAGCGCCTGACGGCGCGATCGGCCAGCGAGCCTAAGCGCCGGCCCATGACCTGCGCCAGATTGGAATGGAAAAAGGCCACCAGCGGCAGATTGTTGTCACGCGCTACGCGTGCGCCACACCAGGCCGGATGAAACACGTCACCGACCTCGATCAGATCGGGTTCCAGTTCCGACAGATAGCGCGTCCAGGTACGCGCCGACAGCGGCAAGCGGTAGTTGAAAGTGCCGGGCAGACGCAAACCCGCCACCGTGCTGATGTCGCCGGGCTGCAGCTGATTGCGCGCGCCGGGTACCAGGATCGAGTGACGGTGCGGACTGTGCGCGCGCAGCCAGGCGTGCTTGGCGGTCAGATAGCGTTTAACCCCACCGCTGGTGGGCGAGAAAAACAGGGTGGTGTCCACCAGATGCATGACGGCTCCCCTTGCGCAAGGCAGCATTGCAGCGTCATGTTATTTGGGTGTCAAGCGCGTGGCGCTGAGGCGGCGGGCGTGGCGAGCGAGGCGGGTAGGGAGATTCGATAGCGGGTGAAGTGGCCGCGCTTGGTGGCGACCTGGATGCGCCCGCCCAGGCGCTGCACGTGATCGCGCACGATCTGCATGCCATGGCCGCGCCGGGCGGGATCGGCCGCGGTGGTCAGTCCCGGATGAAAGATCAGGCTCGCCATGCGCGCCGGATCGAGCGTCTTGGCGGCATCGGCACTCAGTAAGCCCTGTCTGACGGCAACTTCAGCGATTTTTTCGGCGTGCAGGCCGGCGCCATCGTCCTGTACGTTGAGTTCGAAGCCATGCGCGCCACGCTCGACGAACTCCACCACCAGTGTGCCGACTTCGGGTTTGGCGTGGCGCTGCCGGCTCGCGGCGGATTCGATGCCGTGTTCGATCGCATTGCGCAGCAGCTGACCCAACAGATCGAACAGCGCGCTCACCGAGCTCTCCGGAATGTCCTCGAGTCCCATGGTGACCAGCGCTGCGCGTTTGTGCTGTTCGAGCGTTGATTTTTCCACCAGCTGCATCAGCGCGGCCGCAAGTTTAGGCTGCGCGCGCCGCTGGCTCGCCTCCAGTTCATAGGCCGCGGTTTCATCCTCGGCCAGCGGCACGTGCACGGCGGCGCAGTCCGCGGCGATCAGCAGGTGGCTGCACAGTTCCTCCAGCACCACCATGGCAGGCAATAAATCGTTGCCGGAGATTTCGGCGCGCTCATCGATATCGCTCAAGGCCCGTTTGGCGGTCGCCAGGCGCAGCTGCACGGTGGGCAAATGCAGCCCGAGCATCGCCTCGGCGAGCCCATTGAGTTCGCCATGCAGGCGTTCGATCTTGCCGCGAAAGGCGCTGTTGTCGCGCGTGGTCAGGCGCAGCGCCGCGCGAATGCGCTCCACGGTCTCCAACGAGAGTCCCATGAACGTGGCGAGAGGCGCGGTCTCCGACAGCAGCAGCGAGCGATACAGGTCGCGCTGATCGCGCAGCGCCTCGATCTCCAGTTGTAGCGCCTGCGGCATGGCGCGAATGCCGGTGTCGTTCATTGCTGGCCAACGGCGGTCGCGAGCGGCGGCAGCGCGGCGCCGGGCGACGGTGCCACCGCGGATTCGAGCAGCCCCGCGGTCGCATTGCCATCCATCACACCGGTATCGGCAGGGGCGTGCGCTGCCGGCTGCGCATCGGCGGTGCGCGCGGCAACGCGCGCCGCCTCGTCAAGCTCGGCAGCCACTGGCGCCTCAGCGCCAGCGCCGCTGTCCGCCTCGACCAGGTCATCGAGCGGCGGCAGCGCGGACAGGGCCGTCCCGCTGCGGCGTGCGCCTGCCAGCACCAGCCCGAGTAGCGCGGTTTCGGCATCGGCAAAGCGCTGCTCGCGCTCGCGCGCCATGAAGCGCTCGAGCAACGGCTCAAGTTCCGCATGCATCGCGGGCAACGCAGGTCGTGGGCCATGCACGTGTTGCTGCATGACTTCGACCGCACTATTGCCCAGATAGGGTTTGCTACCCGAGAGCATCTCGAACAAGATCACGCCGGCACTGTAGAGGTCGCTGCGCGCGTCGAGCGACATGCCCTGCGCCTGTTCCGGACTCATGTAGTACGGCGAGCCGCGCAGCACGCCCGCCACCGTGTTGGCGGCATCGAGTTTCTTGGCAAGGCCGAAGTCGATCAGCACGATGGATCCGTCTTCGCGCAGCATCACATTCGGCGGTTTCAGATCGCGATGAATGAGGCCGGCGGCGTGTACCACCTGCAATGCTGCGCAGATCCGATACGTGTATTCGAGGCTTTCGGCGCGCGTGATGGGCTGCTGCAGGCGCGTCTTGAGATCGCCGCACGGAAAATACTCCATGGCGATGAATTCGCGCCCATCGTGAAAGCCATAGTCATAGATCTCGACCACGGTCGGATCGCGCACCGCGCAGATGGCGGCGTATTCGCGCGCGAACTCCTCGCATTCATTGCCGGTATCGAGCATCGGTTTACTGATCTTGAGCGCGACGTTGCGGCCCAAGGTCGTGCTGTGGGCGAGGTACACCGCCGCGCGCGCAGATTCACCCAGTTTGTGCAGGATGGAATACTGCGGCAGATTCAAGTGCGCAGGATCGGTGCGGCGGCGCAGCCCGCGCGGCGTGCGCGCGCGCGCGCGCGTGGCACTGCGCCGCACCTTGAGCGCGACGCGCAGCGAGGTCGCGAGGCGCTGCGCATTGAGCAGCGCGCGCGGCAGATAGTCCGCCGCGCCGAGCCGGATCGCGCGCACGGCGGAGAGCTCGTTACCGCCGCAGGCTACCACCACAATCGGCGGCAGACCGGTGCGCCGCTGCAGCTCGCCCAGCAACTCAAGTCCCGCGCCGGCATCATCGACGGCGGCGCCGCAGTCCGCGCCCAGCAGCATCAAATCGGCGCCCTGGGTGGTGAGATTCTCCAGCCGCGGCGCCAATTGCGCCGGCTCCAGATCCTCGACCGTGCCGTCGGGCCAGAGAATCTCGATGTGATGGCGCAGCCAGGTGCGCAGCTCACGGTCGGCGTCAATCACCAGTACGCGCGGTGTCATGGCGAGGCGCTCGCGCCTTGCAGCTGCTCGAGCTGTGCGGCCAATTGCGCCAGAGTTGCCGCACCGACTTGGTAATCGCGGCAGGCCTGCAACCAGCTCTGCGCTGCCGCAGCGTCACCGGCACTGATGGCCTGGCGAAAGGCGTTGATCAGGGCTTCACCTAAAGCGACGGCGACCGCGCGCACCTCCTCATCGGCGGGCGCTAAGGCCAACGCCGCCTGCACGTAATCGCGTGCACTGTCCTCGGCCGGCGCGAGCAGTGCCCCGCTGGCCAGGCGCTTGCGCGCCAGATCCACATACACGTGCGCCTGCTCGGCGCGCGCGCGGCTCGCCGCGCTCTGAACCTGCGCTGCGAGCGCGGCTTCGCGCTCTTTGCTCTGCAGAATCTGTGCGTCACGCTCGGCGACGACGCTCGCAGCGCTGTGCGCTGGGTCAGTGCCGCGACTCGCGGCCTCGACAGGGCTTAGGCTTGCGGGCGCAGCGTTTGCCTGAACTGGCGCGCCACTCGCCAGCCAGCGCGACACCGCGATGCCGAGGGCGCTCAGTGCCAGCAGCAGCGCGATGGCGATCCAGATGCGGCGGCGCGTGGATCCGCTGTCCGCGCCATCCGCGGGCGCCGCGGCGGCACTCTGCTCATCGAGCGACTGGCGGCGTCGCAGCGCCGTCTCGACGAACAGCTTCAGGCGCTGCGCCGAGGCGGGCTTGTGCACAAAGCGAAAAATCGTGCCATCGGCAATATGCGAGCGAAACTGATGTTGCAGGGGCGGTGCGCCGGCGAGCAGCAGCAGCAGATGCGGAAACTGGGCGCGCAGGCCGGCGATGAATTCTTCCAACGGTGCGGGTGCCGCGGCGGCATCGATCAGCGCCACGTGCGCGCCGTTGGCCATCAGCTGATCGACGAAGCGATCCGCTGAGGGTGAGGTCACGATCGCCGCCGCCTCGATCGTTGCAAGCGTCAGGGCTTCGAGCAGTGTCGGGTCCTCCGACAGCGCGACGATCGCTGGCGGCAGCGCGCGCGTGCCTACACTCGCGGCGGCAACGGCCGTCTCGTCGAGCGCAGAAAACGCAGGATCCGCAGGGGCTCTTAGGGCAGCTCGGGGTTGCATTCGACTTAGGGTTACTCGACTCGCACGGCGATAATGTGCCTGATCGGCGCAAACTGTATGCGCTCTGTCCAGGCCCTTAAACCAACGCCCGCACACCGGCGGCGGAAATCTGACGCTAAGGCAGCCCGGTGCCGGATAATGTGACGCACCTCACCCCTTTGGAGAGTCCCGATGATGCGGTTGCGCGCCGCGGAGCCGAGCGATGTTCCGGTCATTTTTCAGCTCATTGGCGAGCTGGCCGATTACGAGCGGCTGCGGCCGCAGATGGTGGGCCGGCCCGCGGATCTGGAGCGGCACCTGTTCGGCGAGCCGCGCTTTGCGCAGGCCCTGATTGCCGAGTGGGAGCAGTCGGTCGCAGGCTTTGCGCTGTATTTTTTTAATTACTCGACCTTTCGCTGCCGACCGGGGCTGTATCTGGAGGATCTGTTCGTGCGGCCCGCGTTTCGCGCGCGCGGCTTAGGACTTGCGCTGCTGCGCGAGCTGGAACGGCGCGCGCGCGAACTCGGCTGCGGACGGCTCGAGTGGGCGGTGCTCGACTGGAATCAGTCCGCCATCGATTTCTATCAGCGTTTCGGCGCCGCCCCGCACGCCGGTTGGACGCTCTATCGCAAGGAGCTGTTCGATCCGCCCTGACGGCGGCGAAACTGACTCGGTGCCACGCCCGCGTGACGCCGGAAAAAACGGCAGAAATAGGCCGCATCGCGAAAGCCCAGTTCGCGCGCTAGCTGCGCCACCGGTAGGCTTGCGTAAGCCAGGCGCCGACGCGCTTCCCGCAGCAGCCGCTCCTGCAGCAGCTCAAAGGCGCTGCGCTCGCATTGCGCGCGGCATAGCCGGTTGAGCCGCCCCTCGCTCAGGCCGAGCGTCTGCGCATAGCGGCCCACGGCCCAATGATCGAGGTAATGAGTTTCCAGCAGCATCTGGAAGCGGGTGAAGCATTGATGGGCGCGATGCTCGAGGTCATCGAGTTCGTGCCGTTGTCGCAGCTCCTCGCCGATCAGCCACAGAATGCTGCGCGCAAGCCACAGGCAGACCGGCGAGTGGCGCGCACCGGGCGCGCGATATTCTTCCACTAGCCGCAGAAACAGCGGCGCAAGGCGGCCTGCGAGCCGGCTGCGCGGCTCCAGTCGCAGCACGTGCGGCACCGCAAACAGCGCCTCGAAGGAGCGCTGCGCGCTCTGCTCGTTGTCTTCGAACAGCACCTCGGCGCCGAGCGTGAGTACGTGGCCGCGTGTCTCGGCATTGAAGCGAAACGCGTGCACACAAGCGGGCGGCAAGATGACCAGTGCTGGCCCGCTCAAATCCGTGTGGCGCTCATCCACACTGCCCTCGGCTGGACCTGCGGCGACGAATAGGCACTGGTACAGCGCCCGATGCGTGTGCGGGGCGATCTCCCAAAGATAGCGCCGGCTGCGGCTTTGAATGTCTTCAATGTGCAAGTGTTCATCGATATCGAGCGCTCGCGCCTCGCCGTAGAGCGCAAAGCTCGGAACATGTTTGGGGCTATGTTTCACGTATCTCCGCGCTTAAGCTTCGCTGCGCACGGCGCCGCGGCGGCCGCGGCGTCTCAGCGTCACGGCAGCTGCCAGTGTACAAAAAGTACCAGCCGGCCGTGTTTTCATCCACGGCTGCGCTCGTCGGCCGCTAAACTGCCTTCATGCCGCAGGTGACCTATGTCGAACCCGATGGACAGCGCGTGAGCCTCGAGCTCGACGCCGGCGCCAGCGTGATGCGCGGCGCCATGGATGCGGGGTTGTCGGGCATCGAGGCGCAGTGCGGCGGTGCCTGCGCCTGTGCGACCTGCCATTGCTATGTGGACGCAGCGTGGCTGGACAAACTGCGAGCGCCTTCGGAAGATGAGCAGCTGATGCTGCAGAATGTGGCGGCCGAACGGCGTCCGACCAGCCGCCTGTCCTGCCAATTGACCGTGACCGCCGAACTGGACGGACTGACCGTGCAGTTTCCTGATCGTCAAAGCTAGGCGCGCATGCCATGTTGCTGTTAGCGAGTTGCTCATGTCCGCCAGCGCGCCGATCCTGATCGTCGGTGCCGGCCAGGCCGGCGTGCAGATCGCCGAATCGCTGCGCCAGGAAGGCTATGGCGGGGAGCTGCTGCTGATCGGCGAGGAGCTGCACCCGCCCTATCAACGCCCGCCGCTGTCGAAGAAGTGGTTGCTCGAGCCCGGTGCTGACCACTTGCTCGCGCTGCGAGGACCTGCGGCGCTGATCCGGCGCAAGATCGAACTGCGCTTGGGGCAGTGTGTCACGGCCATCGATCGCAGCGGCGGCGCGCTGCAGCTCGCGGGCGGCGCGCGCCTGCCCTACAGCAAACTGGCGCTGGCCACCGGCTCGATGCCGCGCACGCTGGCGCTACCGGGCGCACAGCTGCAGGGCGTGTTCGCGCTGCGCTCCATTACCGATTCGCTGCAGATCGGGGCGGCGGTGCGTCGCTGCGTTGCGCACAACCTGCCGCTGGTGGTGATCGGCGGCGGCTTCATCGGTCTGGAAGTGGCCGCCAGCGCGCGCAAGCTCGGTGCTGAGGTGACGGTGCTCGAAGGACTGCCGCGCCTGATGTCGCGTGTGACGGCACCGATCGTGTCGGAGGCCTTCGAGCGCGTGCATCGCGCGCACGGTGTGCAGCTGGTGTTCGGGGCGCAGGTGGTGGAACTGCTGGGTAGCGACGGCAGTGTGCAGGCCGTGCGCTGTGCTGACGGTGCGCAATTTGCCGCCGGTGCGGTGGTGGTGGGCATCGGCGTGGTGCCCAATGATGCTCTGGCAGCGGCGGCGGGCTTAAGCTGCGATCGCGGCATTCTGGTGGATGACTGCGCCCGCAGCAGTGATCCGCTCATTGTCGCGGCCGGCGACTGCACCGCGCGGCGCCTGCCCGATGGTCGGCTGCTGCGGCTCGAGTCGGTGCACAACGCGATCGAGCAGGCGCAATCCGCGGCGGCCGCACTCATGGGGCGTGAGCGTCCGTTCCGTTCGACGCCGTGGTTCTGGTCCGATCAGTACGACGTCAAGCTACAGATGGTGGGCTTAAGTTACGGCTATGACCAGGTGGTCACGCGCGGGGATCTCGCGGCGCCGGCTTTTTCCGCGTTCTACTTTCGCGCCGGGCAGTTGCTCGCGGTGGACTCACTCAGCCGCATTCAGGATCACATGAAGGCCAAGCGACTGCTCGATGCGGGCGTCTCGCCCACGCCGCAGCAGGCTGCGGACCCCAATTTCGATCTGCAAACGCTGCTACAAAGCGCGCCGGGCCCTACTGGGGGCGCAGCATGAACTCCTGGCCGCGATAGTTCATCGCCACGCCCTCGTGCGTGATCGCAATCACGCGCGGGCCTTCGGGCAGCACATCGCCTTCGCGCACCTTGTGCATGTTGACCAGCGCATAGCGATCCGCAGGGCGCTCGGCATAGACGTGAAGATCCAGCCGCAGATCGGGCAGGTTACCGCCGATCTCGCTGAAGCTCGGTAGGCTTGCGTAATTGTCGCTGGCGGCGGCGGCTGGTTTCGCCGCTTTGCTGCCGCCGCGCGTGGGCGCAACCGCCGGTTCGTTGTCGGCCGGATTATCAGTCTCCTCGGCGCTGCCGTTGGCGACGGGGCCGCCAGCAGCAGGCAGGGCTGCGACGTCGGCGCCGTCCGTGAGCGCGGGCGCGGCGCTCACCGCGGCAGGGGCTGGGGGCGGCGGATTGCTGGGCGCGGCCAGCGGCGGCGCGCTTGGCGGTGCCGTGACCGCGGCGCTCGCTGACGCGCTCGGGTTGGCCGCCGCACTCGCAGCATCTCGCTCGCTCGCGGGCGCCGGCCGGCGCAGCACGAACACCAGCAACAGCACCACATTGAGCGCCAGCAACGCCCCCACCACCAGTACCCACAGCGGCAGGCGTCGGCGCGGCGCCGTAACGCGCACTTCCAGCAGCGTGGGCCCGACCTGGCGCTGACGTTCGGCTTCCGATTTCTTCAGCGCGTCGAGAATGAATGACATCAGCTGCCCCGGGTCTGGGCTTGTTGCGCGGGTCGGGCTTCCAGCAGCGGCGAGTCTGGCGCAGCCAGCGCCGAATCCAAAGCGACTTGTGTCTCAAGTCCCGCGATGCCGTCCACGGTGAGGCGATTGGCGCGCTGAAACTGCTCCACCAGCTGCACCAGGTTACCGTCGAATTCATCCGTGGCCGCCGCGCCGCTGGCAGTGCCGCGCCAGCGATCGAGCTGCTCGCGCAGCCGTCGCACCGGTGCGCCGCGCATGCCGGCGCTCAAGTCGCGCACGTCCTGTGCGGCCGGATGCCATAGCAGCACGAAGTCGCCAAACCAGTAGCGTGCCAGATCGGCAATGCTGACCACCGCACTCTCAGGGCCGAGTTGCAGTTGCGCGGTATCGTCGCGCAGCGAGCGCAGCACCACTTGATAGGATACGCCGGCCTCATCGCTGAGCATCAGAATGGCCGGCCGATTGAGCAGACGCAATTGCGCTAGCGAGCCGCGTTGCATCATGCATTGCAGTCCTTGCGTGGTGGCCTGACTGCAGCCGTCGGTCTTACCCGGGGCATAGCTCGCGCGCCACAGGGACAGCAGCTGCGCGAAGGCGGTGTCGGTATCGGTGTTGGCGCGGTATTGCGAGAGCAGCTGCGCAAGCTTCTCAGGTGCGGGTGGTGTGGGCGCAGCAAGCACGGCTGGCGTGATGCTGCCGACGCTGGGAGCTGCGCTCAGCGGCGGCGGCGCCGGTTGCACGACGGCGGCCTTGGCGGCGGGACGCGCGCCCGCGCGCAACGGACCATAACGCCACAGCAGCAAGCCGCTGCTGGCGAGCAGCAGCAATGCCGCAGCACCCGCGGCCAGCGGTAGCCAGCTGGGCGCAAGATCGTGATCAAAGACTTCGGCGCCCGCGCGTCGCACCAGCGCGCGCGGCACCTCGTGCAGGTCCTGCGTGTAGGCACCCAGCAGCGCGCGATCGCACACGATGTTGATCACACGCGGAATGCCGTGGCTGACGCGATAGACCTCGCGCAGTGCACCGCGCGTGAAGATATCCGCGGTGGCACCGGCCACGCGCAAGCGATGGCGCACGTAGGCGACGGTTTCCTCGCGCGACAACGGATCTAAGTGATAGCGGCCGGTGATGCGCTGTGCGAGCTGCCGCAGGTCATCGCGTGCGAGCAGCTTACGCAGCTCCGGCTGGCCGATGAGGATGATCTGCAGCAGCTTCTGCGTCTCGGTCTCAAGGTTGGTGAGCAGACGAATCTGCTCGAGCACCGCCGGATCGAGGTTTTGCGCCTCATCGACAATCAACACCACGCGCCGCCCCTGCGCGTGCGCGCGCAGCAGGTAGCGATTGAGCAGGTCCACCAGCTCCTTGGTACTGCCATCCTCGCCGTCGGCGGCCCCGAGCCCGAGCTCCTCGCACAGCGAGCGCAGGAACTCCGGCGCCGACAGGCGCGGATTTAAGATCAGCGCGATCTCGGCGTTCTTCGGCGTGCGCGCGAGCAGCGAGCGGATGGTCGTGGTCTTGCCGGTGCCCACTTCCCCGGTCAGCTGAATGAAACCGCCGGCCTCATTGATGCCATACACCAGATGCGCGAGCGCATCGGCATGCCGCCCACTCAGATAGAGATAGCGCGGGTCCGGCGTGATGGCGAAAGGCTTTTCCGCCAGCCCGAAGAATCCCAGATACATGTGGTGCGGATCAGCTCACGCGGATCGCGCTCACTTCACCACAGTGATTGTGATCTTGCTGGAGGCGACGTTGGGGCTGAAGGGCGTGTGGGTCAGATCCGCGAACAGCAGCTGCAGCGTGTGCTTGCCCGGCGCGAGCTCCACCGTGGCCTCGGTCTGGCCCTTGCCGAAGTGGCGGATGTTATCGGTCATGGGCAGCGGCTGGGTCAGATCCGTCGGCAGGTCGGTGTCGATCAACAGATGGTGATGGCCGGTGCTGTCGAACTTGATGCCCGCCGGCGCCACGCCCATGCCTTTGAGACCAAATACCACGGTGACCGGGCCCTTGATCTTGGCGCCGTCCTTGGGCGAGATGATGTAAACCTGGGCCCCCGCAGGCGATACGGTCTGATCGGCAAACGCCGCCGTGCAGGTCAATGCCAGTAATAAAGCCAGAATGCGCATGATC
>Ga0302314_10015141_pt1 | contig 13131 bp, 12 predicted proteins | sample III_Palsa_N2_3_FD_200533 | JGI IMG/M metagenome (GOLD analysis project Ga0302314, IMG submission 200533) | Peat permafrost microbial communities from Stordalen Mire near Abisko, Sweden - III_Palsa_N2_3 | ecosystem: Environmental > Terrestrial > Soil > Palsa > Peat permafrost | place: Sweden...
CCGGTTCGACGCCACCGCTGAGGACCATCGCAAGGTGCGAGCAGTGTTCATCGACTGGCTGGCCAGAGAAAGGCTCGTGCGCCGGACAGCGCACGGCGGTTACCAATTCAACATCACCATGGCCCAGGCCGTAGCCCAGCTCGAGCTGACGGTCGAGGAGAAAGCTCGCGTCCGTATGTCGCTTCTGAGCCGACTGGCCACGGAAACGGAAATGTGGGAGGTCATAAACCTGGCGGATGCCATAGCTCGGTTCGAGCCCACGGCCGAGGATCGCCGCCAGGCCAGGAAGGCGCTGCTGGGACTGGACGCTTGGGAGTCAAGCGTAGGAGCGGTAAGCCTGGTTGCTGCCCTGGCGGAGCTCGCGGTTACCGCGGAGGATCGCCGCGAGCTGTGCAGTGCACTCCTGGAACAACTGGCCCAGGCAACAAGCGACGGGTTGGTAATAAAGCTGGCGCACGCGGTCGCCCGTTTCGATCCTGCACCCAAGGATCGCCGTGAGGTCCGCCATGCCCTGCTGGGAAGGCTGGCCCAGGAAACTGAGGACTGGCAGGCCGAGCAACTCGCGAATGCATTGGCCCGGCTCAATCCGACTACCGAGGATCTTGCCGGCTGGCACGCCTGGGGTGCGCCACCCACAACCGATCTGCTCGCCGCGGTACGCCGCAACTCGACAACCTCCGCGTGGGTTGCTGTTTCGTCGTCAGCTCACGCAGGTGACCCAAACTTTGATGATGATTAGCACTCAGGACGCCGCTACAACCGCTGCCGACAGCACGGCGCTTACGGCGGCCGATCGTCAACATGGGGCGATGAGGAGGTCAGGATGACCGAGCGGACGGTGCCCGAGGGGCTTAGTGACGAACGCGGGCTGCTGGATGGCTGGCTTGAGTACTACCGGGCGACGTTGCTGGCCAAGTGCGAAGGCTTGTCCGGTGAGCAGCTCGTCGCCCGTTCGTGCGAGCCGTCGCCGATGTCGCTGCTCGGCCTGGTCCGGCACATGACCGAGATGGAGCGGGTCTACGGGCACCGGCTCGCGGACCGTGACATCGGCTTGCTGTACTGCACCGATGAGGACGAGGAGGGCGATTTCGAGGGGGCGACCGCGGCCGGGGCCTCGGCCGACCTCGAGACCTTCCGCCAGCACTGCGCTCGCACCCGTGAGGTTATGGCCGCCTACGAACTCGGCGACACGTTCCGCAAGACGACCTCGCGCACGTTGCGCTGGTTCTACCTCTACCTGATTAAGGAGTACGCACGTCACCTCGGTCACGCCGACCTGCTGCGCGAACGAATTGATGGCGTCACCGGCGAGTAGCCGGTGACGCATGGCGGCCAGGACCCACTTAGCTAAGCTTCGCCTGTCTGATCAGGCTCGCTGCCGGGTCTGCGACCCGGCAGCGTCAGTCAACTGCGCCTGAGGCGCGGCTTGGCGCATGAGCAGGGCGACGGTGACGGCGGCCACGGCGACAATTCCGGCGGCGATGAGCAGGGCGGCATGCATCCCGTCAGCGAAGGCCGTCTGGGCGTGCGCGGTGACGGTTCCGCCCAGGCGGGCGGCGATCGCCACCGATGACCGGGCTCGGCCGGCCTCCGCGGCGGGCACGTGGGCCAGGCTGAGGTGGCTCTGGTAGGTGGCCGTCAGGACGCTGGCCAGCACCGCGACACCGACGGCGCCGCCGGTTTCGCGGGACAGGTCGTTGAGCGCCGATCCGACCCCTTGCTTGGCGGCCGGCAGGGCCGAGGTGATGCCGCTGGTGGCCGGGGTCGTGGCCAGGCCCATGCCGGCGCCGAGGGGGATCAGCCCGGCTACTAGCAGCCAGTAGCCGCTCGCTGCGGTCAGCTGAGCCAGGACCGCCAGTGCCCCGGCGATCAGTACCAGCCCGGCAGTGCAGACCGTGCGGGCGCCGAGCCGGGCGACGAGGGCCGGGGCGAGCCGGGCGCAGGGAATCAGGAAGGCGGCCATGGGCAGCATGCTGACCGCCGACAGCAGTCCGGAGTCGCCCCGGATGAGCTGCAGGTACTGCAGGACGATGAAGATGAACCCGAACAGGGCGAAGAACTGCGCGAAGATCGACAGGCTGCCGGCCGCCAGGCTCCGCTGGCCGAAAACCCGGGGGTCGAGCAGCGGGGCGCGGCGGTGCAGCTCCCAGGCGACGAAGCCGGCCAGGATCACGACCGCGCCGGCCAGCCCCGCCAGCGTGCGAACCGAGTCCCACCCCTCGGTCGGGGCCTCGATGATGGAGTACACCAGCGCCACCATGCCGAGCACGGCCAGGACCGCGCCGCCGATGTCGACGCGGGGGGCCTCGGGGTCACCGGACTCGGGCACGAACCGCAGGGTGCCCGCGATGGCGGCGGCGGCCAAGACGACGTTCAGCCCGAACACCGACGGCCACGACCACTCCTCCAGCAGGAGCCCGGAAACCAGGACCCCCAGCACGGCGGCCCCGCCCGCCACGCCGGCCCACACGCTGACGGCCCGGGTGCGCTGCTCGGCCGGGAAGGTCCCGGTGATGGTGGACAGGGTGGCCGGCATGACGAGCGCCGCCCCCAGGCCGAGGACGGCCCGCAGGCCAATGAGCTCGGTGGCGGAGCTGGCGGTCATGGCCACCGCCGACCCGGCACCGAAGATCGTCAGGCCGGCGATCAGCGCCCGCCGGCGGCCGTAGCGGTCGCCGAGGGCGCCGGCCGGCAGCAGCAGCGACGCGAAGACCAGCGAATAGGCATCGACGACCCAGGTCAGCTGCGTCTGGCTGGCGTGAGTGGCCTGGGCGATGGCGGGCAGCGCGACGTTCAGCGACGACATCGCGGCCACGACCGCGGCGAGCGCCAGGCAGACCACCGCGGTCACCGCGCCGGGCCGGACCGCGCGTCCCTGGGGCGCGTTGGGTGGGAGGAGCTTCATGGTTGTCATCTCCGGCTCCAGGGCCGAGTTCGCCGAGCGGGGCTACGCGGCGGCCACCGTGGCCCGCATCGCCAGCCGGGCCGGCGTCTCGGTGCAGAGCCTGTACAACGACTGGGGCAGCAAGCGGAATTTGCTGCACGCGGTCATGGAGGCCGCCGTGACCGGCGATGACGACATCCCCATGACGCCCGGCAAGCCGCCCGCCATCCTGACCGCCACCCTGACCCCCGGCGAAGCCGACGACCCGCGCCGCCTGCTGGCGCACCTCGCCAGGGAGTACCGGCTGCTCGCCGAGCGGGCAGCGGTCGGCTGGCAGACCTACCGTGACGGCGCCGCTATGGACCCCGATATCGCCGCCGACTGGCAGGAGATCAGCGAGATGCGCCGCGCGGCCTTCCGCGTCATGCTCGCCCAGATCCCCGCCCCGGCGCTGCGCCCGGGGCTCTCCCCCGACGTCGCCGCCGATACCGCCTGGGCGATCGCCAGCCCGGAAACCCACCGCCAGCTGGTACGCGAGGCGGGCTATAGCTATGACCAGCTAGAGGCCTGGGTTCGCACCACCCTCAGCGCCGCACTCTTCCCGGATGAGCAAGGCTAAGCGGCATGGGCCAGGACCGGGCTGGCGTGATGGCTTCCGGTGTCTGCCTTGGATTACCGTGTCGTGGTGGACCTTCTTGTCATCGGCGGCAGCGGGCTGCTCGGGCTGAGGATCACGCGCCTGGCTCAGCTCGCAGGTCACAGCGTCGTGGCCACCTTTCACGCGAGCGCGCCGCCGGCCAATAGCGCCGACTGGCGCCAGCTCGACATCCGGCGCCGCGACGACGTCACGGCGCTGGCGCTGGACGTGCGGCCGGACGCTGTCATCAACGCCGCGTACCGGAAGTCGGACTGGGAGGTCACCGCTGACGGCGCCGCGCACGTCGCCCTCGCCGCGGCCGCGGCGGGCGCGAGACTGGTGCACGTGTCCAGCGACGCGATCTTCTCCGGGGCCGAGCCCAGCTACGACGAGACGCGACTGCCCGATCCCTTGACGTCGTACGGCGCCGCCAAGGCCGCGGCGGAGACCGCGGTCAAAGGCATCGTCCCGGCCGCCGTTATCGCCCGGACCTCACTGACCATCGGTGACGGCGACTCTCCGCCCGAGCGGCTCGTGCACGCGCTGGCGGCCGGCGCGGCCGGAATACTCTTCGCCGACGAGGTGCGATGCCCGGTGGACGTCATCGACTTGGCCTCGGCCCTGCTGGAGCTTGCCGCCTCGCGCCACGCCGGAATCTGCAACCTGGCCGGCACCGATGCCATCAGCCGCTACGAGCTTGGCCTGCTGATCGCGGCGCGGGACGGCCTGGACGCGGCCGCGCTTCCGGTTGGGCCGCGCCCTGCCACCGTCGGCATCGGTGCTCTCGACCTGCGGCTGGATTGCACGAAGACTCAGGCGCGACTGAACACGCGGCTTCGCGGGGCGCGCGAGTTCCTCGCGCCTGCGCCGGCCTGACCGAGCGCGTCAGGCTCGGCCATCGCACGGCGGTGGCTACAGGTCGAGGGTCGGGGTCTGCGGGCTGATGGCGGAGCGGGCTATGAACTTCGCCTTGTTCAGCTGCAGGACTTCGCGGGGTGCGCGGGAGATCTGCCGGGCGAGGTTCCTGGTCCGTTCCGCGAGGTCGGCCGGATCGGCCAGTTCGCTGACGAGGTGCAGCCGCAGCGCTTCTTGGGCGTCGATCTCGCGGCCGGTCAGGACCAGTTCGCGGGCGATGGCGCCGCCCACCAGGTCATGGAGCGGTCCGTAGACCACCGGCCCGAACGCGGTCTCGGGATGGGCGAACTTCGCGCGGTGGGTGGCGATGCGCAGGTCGCACAGGACCGCGAGATCGAAGCCGCCGCCGTAGGCGATCCCGTCGATGGCCGCGATCACCGGGACGGGGAACCGGTGCACCGCGTGATGGAACAGGTCCGAGGATTGCCAGAGCCGTTCCTGGTGGCCGGGGTCGGTCACGGCAAATTCCGGCAGGTCGAAGCCTGCGCTGAAGCTGCCGCCGCTCCCGGTGATGATCAGGGCCTTGACGGCCTTGTCGCCCGCCAGCTGCGCGAGGAGGTCGAGGACTTCCTCGCGCAGCGCGATGGACAGCGCGTTCCTCTTCTCGGGGCGGTTGAGCGTGATGACGGCCACGCCGTCGTCGTCGGGGCCGCTGGCCAGCACCAGCGGCGGACCCGCGGGGGACTCGGTCATAGACGCTCCTGCCACCTGTCATAGCGGACATCGCATTCGCCTGGTTAAGGGTATTCAGCCCGCGCCGCCGAGGGCGACACGCGAATGCAGCTCCGCATCGGCGAGCCCGTCGCACTTCATGACGAGGGTCGCACGGTGGTAGTCGAGGAAGCCCCGCAGCATCTCGCGTTCGGTGCCGAAGCCGGGCGGACCCATCCGATTGTCGGCGGTCACTGGTCGTCCTCCTGGTCCGGGCCGGTGTCAGGCCAGAATCTATGCGGGAGTAGCCGTTGTCTGGAAACCGGGTGAGAATTTCTGATCGCGCGAGCAACCTGATCGGGTCGTAGGTGTCTCTGCTTCGTGGACAGGATGGATATGTCGAGCCGACCGCCGCTGACGGCCGGCGGCAGCCCCGCGGGTGACACCGACGCTACGGCCGGTGTCGCCGCGCTGTACCAGGCCCACGCGGTGGGGCTGATCCGGCTCGCCATCGTCATGCTGGGCGACCGCGGCGCCGCCGAGGACGTGGTGCAGGACGCGTTTCTGGGCCTGTACCGGAACTGGGACGGGCTCGACGACCCCGGGAACGCGCTCACTTACGTTCGCTCGGCGGTGCTCAACCGCTGCCGCAACGCGCTGCGCCAGCGGGGGCAGCGCGAGCGCCGTGACCGCCAGGACCCCGGGCCGATGGCGAGCGAGTCGGCCGAGGCGGTCGCGCTGATCGGCGAGGAGCACCAAGAGGTGCTGGCCGGCATCCGGGCGCTGCCCGACCGGCAGCGCGAGGCCCTCGTGCTCCGGTTCTACCTCGACCTGTCCGAGGAAGAGACCGCCCGCGCCATGGGCGTCAGCCGGGGCACCGTCAAGTCGGCCACCTCCCGCGCGGTCGCCGCGCTCGGCCGGAAGCTCAAGGAGGGCTCATGATCACCACCGAAGACCGGGCCCGGGCGGCGATGCGGGCCATCGGCGACACCGTGCGCGACGCGCCGCCGCTCGAACTGACGCCCAGCGCCCCGGATCTCCCGGCCGCCGCCGATGAGGTGCAGCTCGGCGGTCACCGCACGCGCCGCGTCAGCCTGCGTCGACCCGGCGGCGCGGCCCACCCCGGCCGCCGCGGCCGGGACCGCCGGTGGCGGTCCAGGCTGGCCCCGATCGCCGCCGCGGTCGCGGTCGCGGCCGTCGCCATCGCGCTGGTGACGATCAAGGATGTCCCGAACGGTCGCGTGGCTCCGCCTTCTCCCTCAACGAATTCCCTCGGTCCCGCGGGCACGTCCCTGAGCATCCCCGGCGTGCCCGAGTACTACGTCGCCTGGATCCAGGCGAGCACGCCGTACCTGGTCGTGCGCGACACCGCCACCAGCAAGCAGGTCGGTGAGGTGGGCGCGCCGCGCGGTGTGTCCCTCGAGGGGATCTACGGTGCGGCCGCCGACGACAGGACGTTCATCGCCGTGGGCAACCGGCTGCAAGACCTCGGTGAGGACACGGCCGTGTGGTACCTGCTCCGCATCGACCCCGGCGGCAGGACCCCCGCACGACTGACCCCGCTGCCGATACCGGTACAGCAGAACCCCGCCGGGATCGCGATCTCCCCGGACGGCACCGAGCTGGCGGTCGCCCTGGCGGGCAGTCCGGCGACGCTGCGGGTCTACTCGATTCCGACCGGGAAGGTGCTCCGCACCTGGTCGGCGACGGTGCCGGGCCAGCTGGCGGTGGAGCCGACGTTGGAGCCGGCGTCGGTGGCGGCGGGATCGCAATTCACGGCCGCGAGGGAACTGCGCTGGTCGTCCGACGGGCGGCAGCTCGCCTTCGCCTGGAACTCCTCGGCCATCCGCGTGCTTGACGCCACCGCGCCGGACGGGAACCTGATGACCAGCAGCAGGCGGCTGGCCGCGATCGGGACGACGGTCAACAAGGACAGCAGCGTCACCTGCAATGCCGCGCAGGGCTGGGAGCTGATCGCGGGAGGTCAGGGGGTCATCTGCGCGGGCAGCCAGCTGGTGCCTCCCCTGGGCGCTGGCGGCGGGGAGTGCAGGCAACGCGGGCGGACGCTGGTCGGCTTCCTCGAGGAAACCAAGGACGCCCAGGGTGACGTCGAGTCGTCTCTGGCCGACTTCGAGACCGAATGCTCCGCCTACGCCGCGTACCCCGACGGCGCGTACATCGGCTGGTCGAACGCGGACGCCAGCGTCGTGATCGGGTCGCTGGTGTGGGACGGGCACTTGCGATTCGGGCTATTCCGCGACGGCCGGTTCACTCCGCTCCCGGCGCTGCCGGTGTCGGTGCCCGTACCGACCGGAGTCCTTATCGGGACGTACGACTGGTGAGGTTCGCAGGGCATCGTGGCGCGCGAATCGAGAAGCATGCCGCCGGCACCAGAGGGCGCGATCCTGGCGGCTCCGCCAGCGATCCGCCAGCGATCCGCCAGCGACCTCCGGTAGATCTGACGACTGTGTTCTTCCGAGATCGAGGCAACGCCTGTTCGCGGCGACACCGCTCCTACTTCACCCCCGAACCGCTAGGAAAGGATCGACGACTTCGGCGTTCTCGGCCGACCCGGCCCTCTCTGGCGGAATCAGATATCGCAACTGTCCGAATGCGTCTTTCTATCGGCTAGCTGGCTGAGCTTCCGGGCTGCCGGGTGCGAGGATGATGCGGGCGATTTCGTCGATGGGCGCTTGGGGCAGGTGCCAGGTTGGCGTGAAATCGCCGGGCAGGCTGGCTCCGACGTAGATGGAGGTTCGCGCCGAGGGCTGCGTGGCCGCGCCGGGTGGCGAGGAGCAGCCGATCGAGGCTGGCGAGGGGCTCGGGGGAGGGTGACTGGTTCGCGGCCGAGGCTGAGCTGGACGTGCTCGCTGCCGGCCCGGACGTGGCCGAGGCGGCTGATGACCGATGGCCGCTGGGCGTAGAGGGGCCACGAGGAGCCCGGCGGCGCGGTCTTCGGGATCGAGGCTGTCGTCGTGGAGCAGGCGGCGGCCTTGTCGCGCCCATCCTTCAAGACCGCAGGCGCGCATGCGCGTGCACGTCGTGCCGGCCGTCGGCCAGGAGCCATGCGCTGCGGCGCACGCCCTCCACGGCGAAGCCGGCCTTCGCGGCCACGCGGCAAGACGCCGTATTGCCCATGGCATGCTCGAGGTCGAGCCGGTGAAAGCCAGCCTCGAAAGCCCAGGAAGCCATCGCGTCGACCGCCCGGGGGGACAGGCCCTTTCCCCGGGCCGCCCGGACGGTCCAGTAGGTGACGTCGGCGGTGCCGGCTGAGAATTTCAGGTGCTTCAAGCCAGCGCGGCCCAGCAGGATGCCGCTTCCCGCCTCGGCCACCGCCCAGATCGCATCGGTCTCCGCCGCCCAGCCGCCCTGCCAGCCCGCGATCCACTCCCGCGTCTCGGCCAGGGAGTCCGCCCGCATCACGTGCCAGCGCTGGATCGCCTCATCCTGATAGGCGTCCATCACGGCCTGGGCGTCATCGAGGCTCCATGGCCGCAGCAGCACGCCACTGCCGGCCGTCAAAATGAGCACCGAGCGGTAGGACCCGTCGGGCAGCAGTTCCAGAACCGGCAGCCGGATGTTCGACTTCACCCGCCACAGCAGGTCCGCCCCGGTGTCGGCGGCCGCCCGCCAGGCGTCCCAGTTGAAGAAGTTCCGGTCCGCGATCAGCAGCCAGCCCTCCTCCAGGCGCGGGTAGAGGCCCCTGGCCAGGGACTGCTCCCCGCTGCCCTTCCTGCCGCGGCCGGCCCCGATCGCGGTCAGCACCGGGGCGTGCGAGGCGCACTCGCTGATGGTGACCACCCGGGCCTTGGGGTAGGCGGCCTCGCCGCCGCCGGCCTCGTGGACCCCGAGCGCCTCCCGGTTCGCCGCCGTGTCCGCGACGTCCCACTCCATCCCGTCGATGCTCATCAGCCGCCACGGCCCGAGGAACGCCCCGCCGGTGTCCAGCGTGGCGACCGGGGTAACGTGGTCATATTGTGCGACAAATGTCGCACAATGGCGAGCTGAGTGCTTAAAAGGTCGCGCTTGTGCGATTCGAAGTCTTCGCCAGGATGGTAATCATTGCGATCACGGCATTCGGCGGACCTGAATATGCAATTAAATCCGGAAATTTACCGATCCCCATCATGAGGTCCACGGCAGCGTGAGCTGTCACGGATAGGTCGAGTTATGAGAACTTCGCCTAGCGTGCTGCCGGACAAGCCGGACGACATGTTCGACCGTGACGTCGAGTGGATCTCGAGCGGCTTGCAACTCAAGTGCCTCTATCCGTCAAGCGGCAATCTGATTGTCGTACTGGTGCCGTACGACCAGCGGAGAGACTCGGAACCGTTGCGCGACGGCCTCAAGCGCGCTGTCGTCGGTCTTTCCGATAGTTTCAAGAGTCAGCCGGATTCCCTCGGCGGGGGCTAGGAGTTCAGCGGCGAATGCACGGGCCACTCTCTCATCGTGAGAGCGTGCCGCCGACAGCACAAATCGTCTCTGCTCAGGTTGCGCTATAATCCGGCCAAGTGCGCGTGCTTGCCCAAAGCGAGTCGCAGTGGCACCGAGTCCCCGACTGCCAAGAACGACACCGCATCGGTCCTTGGTTACTGAGGCGAATCCGTAGATACCACGTGAGGGCGCAGTGACGCCGCCTACCCCGACCCAGGGAGACACATCAAACTGATCGGTGTTCTTGACCGCTAGCTCATGTCGTAGCTGTCGGGCCATTGCGTAGCCAAGCACCCATGGTCGCTCGACATCTATCGCTCTCGTCAGGCCTGACGCGCTCGCAGATATTGTACTGTAGATGTCTTGCAGAGTACTCGGCGCCTTAGCTGCTGCCCTTTCTGAAACAAGCATGGCCCGGCGCACCCATTCTGCCGCATCCTCGAGCGCCGTCACATCAGCGCTATCGAAGAAATCGTCGGAAATTTCGGGGGGAAGCTGATCGGCTATGTTGACGATCACCCGGGCGGTGGCGTCGTCGATCGAATAGGGATCTATTCCCATACGGGCGGCTGTTCGGCAGAACTCCTGTTCCTGGTCGTCTGCCTTAGCAACCTCGTACCACTCTTCCGCCAGCGCTGTCTTAGGAAGCCCTGCCTCCGATAGGCGCTCGAGGACGTGGTTGATAATGCCAGCTAGTTCGGCTCGTAGTTCTTCTGTGCGTACAAATCCGGAACCGTCAGACGCGAAGCGCACTGGTATCGAATTGCGCTGGTAATCTTGTTTCCACACTATATGGCTGATTGCCCCCTCTGGCACAAGCGTCAGGTCAGGCCATGCCATCCCGTCCCCTGCGCCGCGGAAGTTATGTTGGGCAAGCCACGGATAATTGCGGGCATTTCGCCAGGTCCAATAATTCGTGTCCACTGCCGATGGGCGGACATTCGAAACGAGAAGCCACCAGTTCGACGCTATCCAGTACGCAAGCGGGTATAGCGAGCCATAAACCGAACGCCGAAACGTGCCGTCTGCGGTTTCGACTTGCGTGACGCATCTGCCACCGAGCCAGATTTCGTACCGTGCCCAGGTGGCGGCTAGTTCAGGCGTGGTGACGCCAGGCGCTTCCAGCCACTCAATGCGAACTTCAAAGGGGGTACTCATCATAGCCACCCCGGCGCTTCGTGATCCGCAATCGGATAGCCTTTGTACTGCCCGAGTCCCGCGTTACTGAGACGGGCTTCATAAACCTGGTCTCCGACTCTCTTCCACGCGTACCGCGGGAAATCGCCATCTAGCATAGCGCTGACGGAGCCTTCGCGAATGGCAGCCCTGAGCCAGCTAAGGACTTCGTCGAAGTCCAACCCCCGGGGGCAGGCAGATGCATCGCTTCTGAGATTCCCGGGACCTGCGCTTGTCAGATAATCCTTATGTTCTGTACTTATTACGTAATCCACCTTTTCGGATACGCTGGAAAGATCCGTCTGCGGTCCCGGTGTGAGCTGGTCGTCTTTACGAGGCCGTCTCCGTCGCGGTGCTCGCATTACTCCTCCGCATGTTCGGTACGTCCACCAACTGCATTGTACGACTCTAGGATGAACGCACGGTGCTCTCTGCCCGGTTCATTAGCGCCTCCGGCGCCCGGTCGTGCCGCCGCCTCGGTGGCTGTGGTGCTGCTGTCAGGTGGTTGCGTTCTGCATGACGGGTTCTGCTTGCGGGTGCGCGGTCGCTGCGACCGTGCAGGCGGCGCGCACGAAGGCGGCGACGGCCGGCGAGCGCGCGTCCTGGAGCCAGGCGACGGCCAGCGTGGAGTCCGGGAGGTCGCTGACCGGCCGGTAGGCGATCCCGGAGCGCGGGTAGCGCCGGGCCACCGAGGCGGGCGCGAAGAACACGACGCTGCCCGTCTCGACCAGACTGAAGATCTCGGCCAGGTTCGAGGCCGGCCGCGGCGTATCGGCCCGGCGAGGTCCGGCGGGCGGGCCTTGGCTGGCCGGGGATCCGCCGGGGAGCCTGCGGCCGGCCAGGTCGGGCAGGCACAGCCGCGTTCGGGCGGCCAGCGGGTCGGCGGCGGCCAGGGCGACCAGCAGCGGCTCGGTCAGCAGCGGCTCGCTGTCCAGGCCGCGGTCATCGAAGGGGCACAGCAGGAGTCCCACGTCAGCGAGGCCGTCGCGCAGTGCCTGCGGCTGCTCGCCGAATCCCCCGAGCACCAGCTCCGGCGGCAGGGCCGCGTCGTCGGCGCAGTAGGCGTCGAGGATCTGCGGCAGCAGGCCGCCGTCGACGTCGGCCTTGAGCGCGACCCGCAGCCGCGGCGACGGACTGCCCGCCTGCCGGGCCCGGCGGGCGGCGGTGGCGACCGCCTCAAGGGCGGTCCGGGCGTCCAGCAGCAGGACCTCCCCGGCCGCGGTGAGCCTGACCTGCCGGGTGGTCCGCTCGAGTAGCGCCACGCCGAGCTGCCGCTCAAGTTCTCGGATCGCGCGCGACAGCGGGGGCTGCGCCATGCCCAGCCGGCCGGCGGCGCGCCCGAAGTGCAGTTCCTCGGCCACCGCGACGAAGTACCTGAGCTGCCGCACTTCCAGGTCATTCATACTTCCAGGGTATCAACGGCAACCGGATCGGTCCTTCACCTGCACCGCCGCGCCGGGCAAGCTGGGCGCTACCCGGCTGCCGCGGCGTTCCCGTCGCCGGCCGTCTTCCACGGAGGTTGTCTTGATCGTCATCACCACGCCCACCGGCGACATCGGCGCGCAGGTCCTGGACCGCATCCTGGACAGCGGGGAGGCGGTCCGCGTGATCGCCCGCGATCCCTCCCGGCTGCCGCCCCGCGTGAGCGACCACGCTGAGGTGGTGCCCGGTTCCCACGGCGACGCCGGCGTGATCACGAAGGCGCTCGCGGGCGCCGACCGCCTGTTCTGGCTGGTGCCCCCGCCCCCGTTCAGCCACCCCGGCGGCGCGGAGCGCTATTACCTGGACTTCACGGGTCCTGCCGGCCAGGAGGCTGCGAGCCAGGGAGTCCGGGTAGTAGGCGTCTCGACCCTCGGCCACGGGTACCAGGGCAACGCCGGAATGCTGTCGGCCGCGCTGGCGATGGACAAGCTGATCGAAGGCACCGGCGCGGCCTACCGGGCGCTGGCGCTGCCGTTCTTCATGGAAAACCTGCTCCGCCAGGCCCAGGCGATCAAAGAGCAGGGAACGTTCTCCATGGCGAACGCCGCCGGCCGGCCGCTGCCGGCCGTCGCCACCCGCGACGTCGCCGCGGCCGCGGCAGCGCTTCTCCTCGATCCCTCGTGGAGCGGCCAGGCCAGCGTCCCCGTGGCCGGCCCCGACAACCTGACCCCCGACGCCATGGCCGAGGTCATCTCCGACACCCTGGGCGCCGCGGTCCGCTACCGCCAGGTCCCGGTCGCGGACTACCAGGCCAGGATGCTGCAGCGCGGCGCCAGCGCGGCGATAGCGCAGGACATGGCGGACATGGTCGAGGCGCAGAACAACGGAATCTACGACGCCGAGCCGCGCGACCCGGACTCCGCCACCGCCACCAGCTTCCGCCAGTGGTGCCAGGACACCCTCAAGCCTGAGTGCGGGATGTGACCGCGGGTAGGCTGCGGGTGCTATCGCG
>Ga0302314_10015144_pt1 | contig 13130 bp, 12 predicted proteins | sample III_Palsa_N2_3_FD_200533 | JGI IMG/M metagenome (GOLD analysis project Ga0302314, IMG submission 200533) | Peat permafrost microbial communities from Stordalen Mire near Abisko, Sweden - III_Palsa_N2_3 | ecosystem: Environmental > Terrestrial > Soil > Palsa > Peat permafrost | place: Sweden...
CCGACGCCTTTAGCCTCGATGTATGGACCGAGGTCGTTCGGCCCCATCGAGATCACTGGCTTGCCGCAGCGCAGATATTCGACCAGCTGACCACAGGATTTCTTCAGTAGACGGAATTGTTCGTGACCTTCGCGGTTGCCGATGAAGCCGACCGAACATCTGGACACGATAGCGGGCGCCTCGCCTGGTTCGACCATCTCGGAGCTGATGACGACGCGGCCTTTCACCGAATCCAGCAGATCGCGCATCTCGTCGTGAACGCGGCCGTGAAAGGTGAGGTCGAAGCCGCCGCCGCTCGACTGGAAACGTTCGATGAGGAAGTCCGAGTGGCAGCGGACGATGTTGACGCCGCCGATCTGCATGACGTGCGGCCGGCCTCGCCAGTCCGTCGGCTCGGCGACCGCGACCGCTGGCAGCGACACGGGCAGAGAGCAGCTTTTGAGTGAGGCCCGTGGCAGCCGCATCGCCCGGGCGAAAGACTCAAGGCGCTTTTCGTCCTGAGTGATGACGTTCGGATTGCGGCGCAGACCCCCGCTCACGACGGCGAGGAACAGCTGGTTGATCTTGCGCGTGTAGCGCGTCTCGTCGTCGGAGATGTAGTCGAGCGACCAGAGCGCCACCGGACGGCGCGTGGCGGAACAGGCGCAGACGAAGCCACCGAAATCGATGCCGATCACGACGTCTGCGCCCTTCGTCGCCGCGCGGCACGCCAGCCAGTCGCGTCCCAGCGCGGCGCCGGTCGCCAGGCTGAGCCGAAGATCGCCGGACAGGATCGTGCGTTCGACCAGCCGGTCGAAGAAGAGGCCGCGTTCGCTGATCAGCACCCATCGCACCTCGAAGCGGGCGCGCAGAACACGCGCCACCTCGGCGATCTGCGGGTAGGTGTCGCCCGCGTCGGGGAACGAGCTGACGACCGTGCAAACCGGTCGGCGCGACGGCTCAGCCATCGATGCCGGCCACCAGTTCGACGGACGCCGTCTCGCCCGGGCGCCGCAGCCGCTCTGTCCGCCACTTGAGCTTCGGGTGCACATAGCCGAGGAACCGGCCCAGATAGATGAAATCGCCGCGCGACGCGGTGTCCAAGATCGTCAGCGACAGGGCGTCGACGATCGGCGTGTAGGCCGTCATCGCCCCATGGATGAAGTGGATGTCGATGCGGTAGTCGCCGGCGTTCAGCAACCCCGCCGGCACGCGGCAAGTGCTGCGGTATAGGCCGGCGGCGCGCCCCCGATTGCCGATCGAAGGTTCCTCGCTCGAGAGCGAGTGGAAGACCACGGCGCCGTCGCTGGCGCCCACGATCACCTCTACGATCAGGTTGGCGCCGTCGATGCGGTTCCAATATTCGACATCGATCTCGAACGGGGCGATGCGCTCGAACCGGCCGCCGCAAGGGATGGCCTCGACGCGCCGCAGCCGCACGCGCTCGTCGCCCGGCGTTAGCGCGGCGTCGTCCCATGTGCGCCGATAGGTGTCGCCAGGGTTCTCTGGCGCCAGATACGCTTGCGCGACCGAGGCAGGCGATCCGATCATCGCGACCTCGCCGCCCGCCAACAGCATGGCGCGATCGCAGAGGCTGTTGATGGCCGTCATGTTGTGGCTGACGAAGAGCACCGTGCGGCCCTCGTCCGCCGAGACGCGCCGCATCTTGCCGAGGCACTTCTTCTGGAACTCGGCGTCGCCGACCGCCAGCACTTCGTCGACGATGAGGATCTCGGGCTCGAGGTGCGCCGCGACCGCGAAGGCCAGACGCACATACATGCCGGAGCTGTAGCGCTTCACCGGAGTCTCAAGGAACTGATCGACCTCGGCGAAGGCGACGATCTCGTCGAACTTGCGGCGGATCTCGGCGCGGGTCATGCCGAGGATGGCGCCGTTGAGGTAGATGTTTTCCCGGCCGGTGAGTTCGGGATGGAAGCCGGTGCCCACCTCCAGCAGCGAGGCGACGCGACCCCGCATGCGGATCTCGCCGGCCGTGGGCTCGGTCACCCGGCTCAGCAGCTTCAAGAGCGTGCTCTTGCCTGCGCCGTTGCGGCCGATCACGCCCAGCACCTCGCCCGGCGCGACATCGAAGCTCACGTCCTTGAGCGCCCAGAACGCGCTGGCGGCCTCCGCGCTGCGCGGCCGGAACAGCCGCTCGGCCTCTTCGCGCAGGCTACCGGCGCCCAGCCGCCCCAGGCGATAGCGCTTGGAGAGGCCGCGCACTTCGATGATGGCCTGAGTCACGGGCTACACGGTGTCGACGAAAGTCTTCTGCGCGCGGTTGAAGACCACGGCGCCGGTCACGAAGAGCAAGAGCGTCACGCCGGCCGAGATGGTCACGGCGCCCGCGCCGATTTCGCCCGCGCCGAGGAACATCCGCTTGAGCGCCTCGGTGGGCGCGGTCATCGGATTGAACGCGGCGACCCAGCGCCAGCGCTCGGGGACGCGCGACAAGGGGTAGATCACCGGCGTCGCATACAGCCACACCTGCAGCAGGAACGGGACCAGGAAGCCGAAATCGCGGTACCGGGTGGTTAGCGCCGAGAGCCACAGACCCGCGCCGAGGCTGATGGCGGCGAGCTGCAGGGCGACGACCGGAAACCAGACCAGCGCGCCATCGAGGCCGAACGCGTGGCCGGCCGGCGTCGCGAACTTGAACCAGATCCAGAAGACGAGCAGCACCGCGAGCTGCAGGCCGAAGGCGAGGAAGTTGGCGATCACGCTCGCCAGCGGCACGACCAACCGCGGGAAATAAACCTTGCCGAACAAGGCGGCGTTGGCGGTGAAGGTCGAGGCCGTGCTCTGGAAGGTCTGGGCCAGATAGTTCCAGCCCAACAGGCCGGTGAGGTAGAACAGGATCGGCGGCGCGCCGTCCGTCGGGAAGCGGGCGATGCCGCCGAAGACGACCGCGAACACCACGCTCATCAGCAGCGGCTGCAGTACGAACCAAGCCGGCCCAAGCACCGTCTGCCGGTACCTGGAGGCGAACTCACGGTAGACCAGCAGACCGAGCAGGTCGCGGTGGCGCCAGACGTCGGCGAGGTCGAGATCGAACCAGCCGGTCGTCGGGCGAATGACGCGTTCGAAATCGCGGGATGCGGCGTCGATCAACGCGGCTGGTCCAGCTTTCGGGCCAGATAGGCGACGCCCCATGTCGCCGCCGACGGCGCGGCGCCCGTGAGGAATTCCTCGCTGTGGACGATATCGAAGCCGGCCTCTCGGGCCAGACGATCGATCTCCGTAGGGAACAGGTAGCGCATCAGGTGCTCTTCACCGAAGCGGACCCGGTCGCCGGCTTCGAAGTCTTCGCAATCCATTTCGTAGGCCACGCGAACCGTGCCGGACTCGGCGTCGAGAATGGGGGTCGCGCTGCGTCGCACGCGGCGCCGCGCGTCCGTCACTTCTTTTGTCCGTGGCTCGGGCCGCTGCGCCAGCACCGCCGGGCCATGCCAGACGTCGAACAGGAAAAGGCCGTCCGTCCCAAGGTGCGCCGCCGCCGTCTGAAAGGCGGCGCGCAGGTCGTCGTCCGTGGTCTGGTAGCTGATCACATGGAAGAGCGAGATCACCGCGTCGAAGTGTCGGTCGGCGCGAAAGGCGCGCAGATCGCCGACTTCGCAGCTGAATAGGCCTTCATTCCCGGATCGAGCGGTCCTTCTGGCGGCGTGCATGGCCATCTCGGCGCTGCGCTCCACGCCGTGGACCTCCAAGGCGAGGTTGGCGAGCAGTCGCCCGTGTCGACCTGTGCCCGATCCGAGTTCGAGCACGGTGCGAACCGTCGAGTTTGCGCCTCTCAAGACGCGGGCGACATAGTCCGCCTCCGCGCCATAGTCCTTCTTGGCGTACAACAGATCATAATAGGCTGAGTACTGACGGAAGTTCGACATGCTGGTTGCGTCAGGCCTCGGGGACGTAGCCTTCGAAGCGCGCCTTGTCCGCATCGCCGGCATAGGGGCCTTGCTTGACCTCGATCATCTCCAGCTCTTCGAGCACCAGGAAGCCGTGGCCGCCCTTGATCAGCAGGATGACGTCGCCGCCCTTCAGTTCGCGGCTCTCCAGATAGGTTTGGTCCTCGCCGAAGAAGTCGACGCGCAGGCGCCCGCGGCGGATGAACAGGGTCTCCTGGGTGAAGGCGACGGTGCGGCGGACCGGCTTGTGGACGTGCGCGCCGATCACCTTGCCGGCCGGATGGCACATCAAGCCGAGTTGCTGGGAGAAGTCGTTCGGGGTGAAGAAATGGATGCCCGGTTCGGCGAACTCGCGGCGCACGATCACCGCGTGCAGCTCCCCGGCGTGTTCGATGCGCTCCACTGGGTCGAGCGAGACGATCGCGGGCGCAGCGGTGGCTCGGGCGCTCATTCGAACAGGCGCCGCACCTCGCCGGCGACGCGCTCGGCCTGGTCATGAGTGAGGCCTACGCCGCTTGGGATGTAGAAACCGCGCCGCGCGATCCGCTCCGCCACCAGACAGCGGACGCCGTCGAACAGGCCTAGCCGGCGCAACGCGGGCTGTTCGTGCATCGGCCAGAAGAAGGGCCGCGTCCCGATCCCGACGGCGCCCAGCCGGCGCGTCGCCTCCTCGGCGTCAAAGCGCACATCGTCTCTCAGGACGACGCCGTAGACCCAGGGCAGTCGCTCCGCATAGGCGGTGCGCGGCGGCGGCCGCTCGAGGCCATCCACGCCCGCCAGCAGGTCGTCGTACCAGGCGCCGATCTGGCGCTTGCGGCGCAGGGTGTCCGGCAGGCGCTCCATCTGGGCGACGCCGATCGCAGCCTGCAAGTTGCTCATCCGGAAGTTCCAGCCCAGCTCTTCGTGGGCGAAGCGCCGCCGGGCGCCGAAGCAGAGGTTGCGCAACGACCGGGCACGATCCGCCAGTCGGTCGTCGCTGGTCAGCAGCATGCCGCCTTCGCCCGTCGTGACGTGCTTGTTCGGATAGAAGCTGAGCGTCGCGGCATCGCCGAACGAGCCCACGGGCCGCACATCGCCGGTGCGCGTGCGATAGGTCTGGCCGAGCTGCTCGGCGGAGTCCTCGATCACCCGCAAGCCATGCCGCCGGGCGATCTCCATCACCGGGTCCATGTCGACGGGCAGGCCGTAGATGTGGACCGGCATGATCGCCCGGGCGCGCGGCGTGATCGCGGCTTCCAGCAGCCCGGGATCGAGGTTCCAGGTGACGGGGTCGCAGTCGATCACCACCGGGGTCGCGCCCGCCCTGACCACCGCCGAGGCGCAAGAGATGATAGTGAAGGTCGGCATCACCACCTCATCGCCGGGGCCGATGCCGAGCGCGGCGACCGCGAGCTCGAGCGCGGCGGACCCGTTGGTCACCGCCACGCCGTGTTTCTGACCGCAGGCGGCCGCCATGCCGGCCTCGAACCTGGTGACGAACGGGCCTTCGGACGAGATCCAGCCGCTCTCGATGCATTCGGCGAGATACCGCGCCTCCGCGCCGCCCAGCGCCGGCTCGCTGACCGGGATCGGGGCGGGCGACGCGGCCAACGGCTCAACGGCGAGCGCGCCCGTCATGTCTGCTTGGTCGCCGTCGCGAAGAGGAAGGCGCCGCGCCGACGCACGGCCGCGGCGATGTAACGGTCGGAAACCAGCGGCCGCACCAGTTTGCGCAGCGCCGCCGGCAGCGGCACGGCGTCGGATTCCTGGCCGAACACCTGCAACTCGACGTCGTCGAAGAAGGTGCGGCAGAGGTTGGCGAGCCCGTCTTTTGTGAAGTAGCGGGCCAGGTAGCCGTCGGTCCCTTCCCAAAGCAGCTCGTCCAGTGACCGGCCCCGCCAGAAGCCGAACATGTAGCGGCGCATCATCACGGAATAGGCCTGCACGCCGTCGAGGCTGTAGACCATGAAGCGCAGCTGGCCGCCGGGCTTCAGCGCCCGATAGAGGTTTCGCAGCACGCGGCCCGTCCGCGCCGAGTGGTGGATCACGCCCCAGGACCAGATGAAGTCGTAGGCGGCACGGGCGCCCAGGGTCTCGGCGTCGGCTTCGCGCACGTCGGCGGCGAGGCCGCGCAGCGACAGCCGCGCCCGGGTCGCGGCGACGGACTTCGGCGAGATGTCGAGGGCCGTCACATGGGCGCCGGCGCGGGTCATCAGCTCGGTATGCAGGCCCATGCCGCAGCCGATCTCCAGCACGCGTTTCCCGGCGATGGCCTCGAACGGGATGATCCGCCCGAAAGGTTGCTTGTCGTGGGCGAAATGCCGCGCGGCCTCGATGAACCGGGCGTCGACCTCGTCGAACCATGCCGGCGAGAAGCGTTCGCATGCGACCTTGTCCTTCCAGTCGTAGGACATGGTGTGTGCGGTCCACCACGACCTGTTGCCCGCTTGGGCGTCGGGCGGCGCGGCGATCACGGTGTCTGCGCGCGCCTTCATCCGTGGCCGGATGGCTGAAGCGACGAGGCGGTAAAGCTTGGTACGACGCCGGCCGTCGCGGCGACCCTCAGGAAGCGCTCGCGGAAGGCCGAGAAGCAGAAGCGTCGCGACCAGCGCTCGAAGGCGTTGCGCGACAGGCGATCGAAGAGCCGGTCGTCCTTCAGCACCGAGACGATCGCTAGGGCGACGGCGCTGGGGTCGTCGCGGCTCGCCGCGAAGCCAGTCTCGCCGTCGGGGCTGACCTCGGTGGAGGCGTCTTCGTCGGCGGTCAGCACCGGCACGCCATGGCTCATCGCCTCGGCGAACACGAGTCCGAACCCCTCGACACGGCTCAGCATCGCGAAGAGCCGCGCGCGGCGATGCAGGCGCTCGACCTCGGCCTCGCTCAGCGGTCCAAGCACCCGGATCGACGCCGCGGCGGTCGAGGCCGCGGCGAGGGCGCGCAGGCGGTCGAGGCGCTCCCCGCCGCCGACGAAGCACAAGATGGCCTCCGGCGTCTCGGACACGACGGCCGGCCACGCCGCGATCAGCACGTCCTGTCCCTTGGCGAACAGCTCGTCATTGCGGCCGACGAAGAGCACCAGCCGCTCTGGCGCCCGCGGCGGCGGGTAACGGCGGTCTGACAAGTCGGCCTCGGTTCCGAGCTGGCACTCGTGGACGCTCCGCAGGTCCGGCAGGCTCTCGGCCAGGCGACGGACCGTGTGGGCGCTGTTGGCGAACACCGCCTTCGCGCCGCGGATCGCCTTCGCATAGTCGTCCCTGAGGTGGCCCGGCCAGACCTCCAGGCCGTGCGCCCAGAGCGCGTACGGCCGGCCGGCGAGACCCAGCGGTCCGTGCGCTCGCGCCGTGCCGGCGAAGTCGTAGATCGTCCAGTCGCTCTTCAGTGCGCCGATGGTATTGGCCGCGACGAAGGCCGAGCGGTTGCCGCCGAATGGCCGGGTTTGGACATGCCCGACGGCTGTCGGCGCGTGATCCTCCACCGCCAAGCCGCTGATCCGCGCCTCGGACGCCAGCGCCAGGATGGTGAGGCGTGCGCAGCGGGCGATGCCACCCGATCCTGCGGTCAGGAACTGCGCGGCCACCTGGATTTCCGGACGACTCAAGCCGCGGCGGCCGCCAACCCGGACGGCGCAGGGGCGCAAACGTCGAATGTCGCGAACACTTCTCGCGCCCAGCGCCGCGATGCGAGCCCCTTCGTGGTCGGCGTCGCGCCGGTGGTCCAAACGGCGGTTGGCACGGTGAAGCCGGTCTTCGGGCGCCCCGTGATCTCGGCCGGCAGCGGGATCTTCGGCGCCCTCGCCAGCGCGGCCTTGCCGGCGCCCGGCGTCAGCGCCGGAAGGCAGGGCGCGAGCGCTCGCAGCAGCTCGATGTCGGCCAGCGGCGCGCGGATCTCGACCCCGTGCGCCATGCCGGCCCAGTCCGCGTCGCGAAGCAGCTGGTTGCGCAGGTAGACCTGGGACTCCAGGGCGCAGACCCGGCCGATGTCGCTGCCCGGGTCGGGCCGCAGCGACGCCGCCAGCGTCGGCAACAGGTCCAGGCGGCGCAGGCCCTCGCGCGCCATCTCGGGCCCCAGCAGCGCCGGCAGTTCGTGCGGCAGGAACAGGCCGCGCCGCAGCAGGTAGGCGCCCTCCCAGGTCCCGGCATATTCCAGCAGGGCCGCCGCCTTGGGCCGAAGGCGCACCAGGCCGGGGGTCGCCGCGATCAGCCGCCTCGCCATCTGGCCAAGGCCCGGCGCGGCGGCGAGCGCGCCGTAACGACGGCGCCAGCGCGGCAGATCGACGAAGCTCGGGTAGCCGGCCAGCAGCTCGTCGCCGCCGAGTCCGGAGATGGCGACCTTGAGCCCAGCCTCCCGCGCCGCCTTGGCGACGAACCAGGTGTTCAGTCCGTCGATCGAGGGCTGGTCCATGGCGGCGAGAAACGCCGGGAGATCGGCCTTGAACGCCTCGCGACCCACGCGCCGCACTTGATGGCGCGCGCCATAGAGCGCCGCGACCCTGGCCGCGAGCGGGGCCTCGTCGTCCGAGGTGTCACGAAATTCGTCGAACGCCAGGGTGATCGCACAGGGGCTCTCCGCACCGCCCTCGCACATCAAGCCGAGAATGGCGCCGGAATCGACGCCGGCGGACAGAAACGCGCCGATCTCGACGTCGGCCAGCCGGTGGGCGGTGACGCTGTCCGCGAAGGCCGCTCGGACACGCTCGGACAGTTCGGCGCCGGGCGCTGGGCGCGCGGCGCCGTCGGCGAGGATGGCGGACAGGCTGACGAAGGGGCGCGGCGGCTGGACGCCGGAGCCGTCGATCCATTGCGAGCAACCAGCGGGCAGGGCGCGGATGTCGCGGTAGAGGGTGAAGGGCTCGGGCATGGCTCCGAATAGGTGGAAGCCGGCGACGCCGGCCGGTTCCGGCTCGCGCGAGACGCCGCCGGCGGCGATCAGCGCCTTCACCTGGGAGGCGAAACGGACGGTGCGGCCGTCGTCGCTGACGTAGAGCGGTTTGAGGCCATAGGGATCGCGCGCCAGGAAGAGGCCGCGCCGGTCAGAATCCCAGATCGCCAGGGCGAACATGCCGCGCAGCGCGCCCAGCATGGCCGGGCCGTCGAGCGCGTAAAGGTGCAGCAGGGCCTCGGTGTCGCACGTCGTGCGGAACCGGATCCCATGCGCCTCCAGCCCCGCTCGCAGGGCCGGGTAATTGTAGATCTGGCCGTTGAAGGTGATCGCGTAACGGCCGTCTTCGCTGATCATCGGCTGGTCGGCGCGCGGCATCGGATCGAGGATCGCCAGGCGCCGATGGCCAAGCCCGCAACGCCGATCCGCCGACCACCAGACGCCGGCGCCGTCCGGCCCACGCGTGGCCATGGCGTCACGCGTGGCCAAGAGTTCGCGCTTGGCCGGCGCGTCGGCCGAGACGCCGTAGGCGAAGATGCCGTTTACGCCGCAGATATCGCGGCTCCGGGCGTCAAGGCGCGATGCGCTCCGGGGGCTCACGCGAAGGGGTAGCGCGGCGATGCTGGCGCCAGAGCCAGGCGGTATCGATGATCGTCTCGGCGTTGCTCAGCGTGGGTCTCCACCCGAGCTCGCGGGTGGCGCGCCCCGGATCGGCGGTTAGCACTGGCGGGTCGCCCGCGCGGCGCGGGCCGGGAACGACCTCGATCTTCAGATTGGTGCGTCGACGCGCCGCCTCGATGATCTGGAGGTTGGAGAGCCCGACGCCTGTTCCGAGGTTGTAGGCGGCGAGGCCGGGCGCGCGATCCAGCCCTTTGCAGGCCAGCACGTGCGCGGCGGCGAGATCGGTCACGTGGACGTAGTCGCGGATGCAGGTCCCGTCCGGCGTCTCGTAGTCGGTTCCGTTGAGCGTGAATGGCCGGCCGCTCGCCGCCGCGTCGAGGACGAGCGGGATGAGGTGTGTCTCGGGGTCATGATCCTCGCCGATCTCGCCATCTGGATCCGCGCCGGCGGCGTTGAAATAGCGCATCGCCACGGCGCGCAGCCCATAGGCGGTGGCGTAGTCGCGCAGCACATGCTCCACGAAAAGCTTGGTCGCGCCGTAGGGGCTGATCGGAACCTGCGGCGCGTCCTCGGAGATCGGGCAGGCGGCCGAGGCGCCGAAGATGGTGCAGGAGCTGGAGAACACCAACTGGTCCACGCCCTGGGCCCGCATCGCCTCCAGCAGCGTCAGCGTACCGACCAGGTTGTTGCGGTAGTAGAGCGCCGGATCGGCGGTCGACTCGCCGACGTAGGCGACAGCGGCGAAGTGCATCACGGTCTCGGGGCGATGGCGTTCGATCACGGCCTCCAGCCGCGCGCGATCGAGCAGGTCGCCGGTCTCCAGCGGGCCCCACTTCACCGCATGGGCGAAGCCGCGAGACAGGTTGTCGTAGGTCACCGGGGCGTGGCCGGCGGCGGCCAGGGCCTTGCAGGCGTGCGAGCCGATGTAACCCGCGCCGCCGGTGACGAGAACGGTCGGCATCAGGCTTCCCGGCGGAGTTCAAGAACCGGCGATGACAAACTGCGAGGCCTTTCCGAGCGGCTTGGCGAACAGGGCATAGTCGACAAACCCGGCGCCGAGCCAGCGGCGTCTTGAGGAAAGCGCCTCGAAATTGTGCTGCAGGCGAGCGGTGAGGCTGGCCGAGGTGCGTCCGCGCGCGCCCATGTCGATGAGAACCCGCGCGATCCGCGCGGCCTCGAAGTCGCCGAGTTCAAGGGCGCGCAGCATGAAATCGTAGTCGGCGGCCAGGGGGTAGCTCAGGTCGAACGGCCCCACCGTGTCCACCACGCGCCGGCGGCAGTAGAAGGTGGGATGCGCCGGCATCCAGCCGCGCCGGAAGCGGCCCCTGCGCCAGGGCGTGCTGCGCCAGCGCCGAACCACCCGGTCGCGCCGGGCGCCGTCGACGAAGTCTAGGTCGCCGTAGCAGATGTCGGCGCGCTCCAGCGCAGCGGCGAGCGCGGTGAGCGCATGCGGGTCGTGGAAGCGGTCGTCGGCGTTGAGAAACCCCACCGCATCGCCGCGAAAGACGCCGAGGCCCTTGTTCATCGCGTCATAGATGCCGGCGTCCGGCTCGGAAATGATGGCGAGGCCCTCGCGCTCGAACGAGCGGACGACCGCCAGGGTGCCGTCCGAGGAAGCGCCATCGACGACCACCAGCTCCTTGTCGGGATGCGACTGGCGAAAGAACGATTCCAGCGCCTCGCCGATCGTCGAGGCGGCGTTTCGACAGACGGTGATGACGGAAATCCGCATGGCTTGGGATCGTCGCGGCCTGGACACGCTACCGCAGTTCGGGTGACTCGGGAGTCGCCCGGCAGTCAGACACAGCTCAGGCGAGCGCCGGAGCGCACCGCTGACCACCGTCGTGTTGCACAAATCAAGATAGTGCGATGGCCAAGTTCGTGTTTAGCAGGTGGAAATGCAGCGGCAAAGCGCACGCCAAGCACCAAATGCGCCTTAAGCGTGAAATTGGTGGTTCGACTGTTTTCGCGCCCAACGTGCGCGATACCGCGTCGCCCTATCGCGTCTCGTGCAGCATTTCGCGGGCAAGTGTGACGGCCACCGTGCCGGTGACGATCTCGAGCAACACGCGCACCCGGCCGGCTTCGTCCAGGCGCTCTATGACGGCCAGCTGATCGGCGAAGGCGCCGGCGATGATCCGCACCGTCTGGCCAGCCTCCAGCGGGGGGCCCGAAAGCACGCCGCGCGCGTCCGCCGCCGCGATCAGCGCCTCGACCACGCCCGTCGGCACGGGCGAAGGCCGCTCCGCCGGCCCGACCAGATGCGAGACGCCGAGGGTGCCGTTGATGCTGCGCCAGCGCTGCACGGCGAGGTCGAGCTCCACGAACAGATAGCCGGGGAAATAGGCGGCGAGGGTGACCCGGATTCGACGCGCATGGCGGACGGTCCTCGGCTGCTTGGGCAGGAAGGCGGTGAAGCCTTGCCGGGCGAGCTGCTCGGCGGCGATCACCTCGCGATGGGTGAGCGCGCGCACCAGATACCATCGCCGGCCTTCAGGGCGTGTGGCCGGTCCGGCTAGGGGCGCGTCACCCGACATGGGCGCTGGCGAAATAGTCGATGGTCGGCCTCAGCCCCTCGGCCAGCGACACGCGCGGCGTCCACCCCAGACTCTGCTCGGCCAAGCTGATGTCTGGCCGGCGTTGGCGTGGGTCGTCGGGGGGCAGGGCGCGGAACTCGAGCCGGGATCTCGAGCCGGTCATGGCCAGCACCTGCTCGGCCAACTGGCGCATGCTGAACTCGGTGGGGTTGCCGAGATTGATCGGGCCGGTCGTCTCGGGTGAACTGTCCATCAGACGCATCAGGCCGTCGATCAGGTCATCGACGTAGCAGAACGACCGCGTCTGAGCTCCCTCGCCATAGATGGTGATCGGCTCGCCGCGCAGCGCCTGCATGATGAAGTTGGAGACGACGCGGCCGTCCGCGGGGTGCATGCGCGGGCCATAGGTGTTGAAGATGCGCGCGACTTTGATCTCCAGGCCGTGCTGGCGGTGATAGTCGAAGAACAGCGTCTCGGCGCAGCGCTTGCCCTCGTCGTAACAGGAGCGCGGGCCGATCGGATTGACGTGGCCCCAATAGTCTTCGGTCTGCGGATGCACCTCGGGGTCGCCATAGACCTCGCTGGTCGAGGCCTGGAGGATCTTGCATTTCAGCCGCTTGGCCAGCCCGAGCATGTTGATGGCGCCGTGGACCGAGGTCTTCGTCGTCGCGACCGGATCGTGCTGGTAATGGATGGGCGAGGCCGGGCAGGCGAGGTTGTAGATTTCGTCGACCTCCACATAGAGCGGGAAGGTCACGTCGTGGCGGATGAACTCAAACCTGGGGTTGCCGGCCAGGTGGTAGAGGTTGCGCTTGGCGCCGGTGAACAGGTTGTCGACGCAAACCACCTCGCAGTCCTGTTCCAGCAGCCGGTCGATGAGATGAGAGCCTAGGAATCCGGCCCCGCCGGTCACCAGGACTCTCCGATCGCTGCCGTACTTACGCTTGGCGGACATAAGCTCCACTCGCCCCCGTCGAACCGACCCACATACCTCGCATGGCTTCCGCCGAGGCGAAAGCGCCGACGCGGCCGGAGCGTTCTTGGGAAAGTTGTCGCCAAGCCAGCGCTTTTGCGAAAGCCGTATGACAACCAGATGTAGATGTGCGCAATTATTTCCAATTGGTTGCATCCGTGGCGGGCGGGACCGGTGCAGGACACTTGGCTGCGATTGTCGAGGGAGGGGCTGCTGCTTGCCGGCGCGCCGTTTCTCGCGACCGCGCTGCTCGTTTTC
>Ga0302314_10015146_pt1 | contig 13129 bp, 14 predicted proteins | sample III_Palsa_N2_3_FD_200533 | JGI IMG/M metagenome (GOLD analysis project Ga0302314, IMG submission 200533) | Peat permafrost microbial communities from Stordalen Mire near Abisko, Sweden - III_Palsa_N2_3 | ecosystem: Environmental > Terrestrial > Soil > Palsa > Peat permafrost | place: Sweden...
TGCGACGAGATGGGGTCAATTCGGTATAGTGTCCCCGGATATACCCGAATGGGGGAGATTTGGGGAAGGAGGCGTGGGGGATCAAGGCGCGGGTGTGAGCTGAACAGGTGCTCGCACCCTCAAAGCAGCGTCTCCCCAACGCCGCCTGATTCCCCCTGCCTCGGCCTCGGTGCGCTAAGCATCGCAGCCAATGCTTTTCGATCAAGCTTGCCGCTTACGCTGGTTGGCATCTGATCGACAGTGAGGATACGACGAGGCCTCATATACGTCGGCAGCGTCCGTCTGCACTCCACAAGGATTTCGGATGTTGAGCGTGTAGAGCCACAGACAAAGCCAATCAGGATAGTGCTGCCCCGGCGCGTCCATGCGATCGTAGCCACTTCGCGCGTGCCAGCCGCCCGACGAAGCGCCTCATCCACGTCTTGAAGTTCTACGCGATAGCCATTGATCTTAACCTGATCATCCAAACGACCCTCGAATGCCAATGCTCCGCTAGCTGTGGCCCTCACTGCATCGCCCGTTCTGTACCATCTTGTTGACGCGGCTCCAGCAAAACAACGGGCAATGAAACGGTCAGCTTGGAGCAATGGATCGTTCATGTAGCCCGCACTGATCTGGGGGCCTCCTAAAAGCAGCTCTCCGGTTTCCGAAGGAAGCTCGTCAGTATTCACTATCTGCAATTCTGAACCATCCAGCGGTTCGCCGATTGGTACCGTGGACAAGCCACTGTAGGTGGAAGCGCCAGGGACAAAGTGGTGGGCTGTGATCGCGATCGTAGCTTCCGTCGGGCCGTATAAATTCAGAATCTGCGAGTTCGGCGCAACCTGGACCCATTGCTCTGCTAAGCTCACAGGCAATGGCTCACCGCAGAAGAGGCTGAACTGCAGGTCTGATAGCGCTCCCGAAGCGAGCTGACCTGCCCGAGCCGCCCTTGCCACCATAGAGGGAACAGAAAACCAGCACTCCAAGCGATGGCGCTTTGCGAAGCCGATCGGGTCGAGCACCTCTTTTGCATTTGGGACGTAGAGAACACCACCACTCGCCCATGTATGGAACATGTCGTGCACAGACAAGTCGAAGGACAAGTCAAACATCTGAGAGCAACGTGTTCCGACTGAAAGCGGGACTACTCCAGCGATCGACGAAAGGTAAGCGGCGAGGTTGGACCGGTGAACAGCTACACCTTTTGGGTGACCAGTCGTTCCGGAAGTGAACATTATATAAGCCAGAGGCGAAACATCGACAGGCGTAGATGGCGCGTGATCCGGCCCGACCGTTTCGGCTGCCATCGGCCCTATCAGGGCAACGCGCCCTGCCATCCTCGCGGCGAGCATGGTGCCGACAACATTGGAAGCGTTGTCATGTACCAGCACGTCACACTCCGACAGTGTGACGATTTCCAATTGCCGTTCGAACGGATGTTTCATGCTGATGGGAACGTATGGCCGGCCAGCGAGAACAGAAGCCAGCACGCCTACGAATGCATCAAATGATCTGTGCGCAATGATCCCCGTGGGCAACGAACTGTCGCTTCTAAATTCCGGGCGACGGGCCAAGCAGGCGGCTGCGGTAAGCAGCTGCCGGTAGCTGTAGCTTGGAGCGGCGTCGACTTCTCGGGCGATGATCTGTCGGGATACGATTTCTCTGGGTCAGACATTTCCAACGCCAACTTTTCCGGTGCTAGCGGTCTTACCGGACCCAGGCGCGCGATCTTCGACGGATGCCTTGGTGTTACCGCCGCACAATGGCCACCCGGTGTACGGGTAAACATTGACAGGCGCGTCGCCGGCGCAGTGTTCCGAGACCAAATACCCTGGGCTCCGGTGAGCGCATGGCCGACGATGGTAACTTTGCCGCGAGGAACGTTTTTGATGGGCTCTCCGACCGGCGAACAAAGGTGGAACGGGTACAAAGGGGAAGAAGAGCCGATTCACGAGGTCAACGTCTTGCATTTTTTTGCACTCGGGCAAACGCCCGTCACGGTTGACGCATTTTCGGTTTTCGTTGCAGACACAGGTTACGACACAGGCAACGCAGCGAGGGTTCTGAATCCCGAGACTGAAAAGTGGGCCGACGTCGTGGATGCTGACTGGCGAACACCGGGGTACCGGCAATCCGGCAACCACCCCGTCACGTGCGTCAACTGGGACGACGCCTGTTCCTACGTGGCTTGGGTCAACGCTTGCCTCGGGCTGCACGGTTCGTACGCGTACAGACTGCCCACCGAAGCTGAATGGGAATACGCGTGTCGAGCGGGGAGCACGACGATCTTCAATGTTGGGGACACACTAAAAACCTCGCAAGCCAACATTAATGGAAAGTCTGGTTATGCTGGCGAGGAGCCTGAAAAGGTTTGGCGCAAGAGAACCACACCGGTGGGCCAATTTGCGTTGAACGCGTTCGGTCTCGCCGACATGCATGGGAACTGCTGGGAATGGTCCAACGATCCATGGAACAGCGACTATCAGCAAGCTTCTCAAGCAGGCGATTCGCCACAGACGGGCGATGACGGCCAGAGAGTGGTTCGAGGCGGATCGTGGGGAAGCTTTCCTAGGTATTGCCGTTCGGCGATGCGGGGGCACTACGCGCGCGCGTTTCGCGGCGCAGATGTAGGGTTCCGTTTAGCTCGCAGCATTGCGCCCTGAGATCTCGGCCATCGCTTTCACGGCGGGCCACCAGCCACTATAGTTTTGACCACAAGTTTATCTGCTTAAGACGATCGCTTTCATGGCTCGTAGCAGGTCAGCCCTCGCCTCCCGTCTCAAACGCGGGCATCGAAACTCGCCCCTTAATAGCTCTTCGGCAGCCCCAGCACCCGCTCCGAAATGTAGTTCAAGATCATCTCCCGGCTCACCGGCGCGATCCGCGCGATCATCGCCTCGCGGAAGTAGCGTTCCACGAAGTACTCCTTCGCATATCCCATCCCCCCATGGGCGAGGACGGCGTTTTCGCAGGCGTGGAAGCCGGCTTCGGCGCCGAGGTATTTGGCGGCGTTGGCTTCGGCGCCGCAGTCCTTGTTCGCGTCGTAGAGGGCGGCGGCCTTGTAGGCCAGCAGGTTGGCGGCCTCCAGCTCGGCCCAGGACTTGGCCAGGGGGTGGGCGACGCCCTGGTTCTGGCCGATGGGGCGGCCGAACACGACGCGTTCGTTGGCGTAGGTGGCGGCTCTCGCCAGGGCGGCGCGGCCCAGGCCGACGGCTTCCACCGCGAACAGCACCCGCTCGGGGTTCAGGCCGTGCAGCAGGTACTGGAAGCCCTTGCCCTCCTCGCCCACCAGGTCGTCGGCGCTGACGTGCAGGTTGTCGATGAAGAGGGTGTTACACTCGACCGCCTTGCGGCCCATCTTGGGGATGGGCTTGGCGTCGATGTGGTCGCGGTTGAGGTCGGTGTAGAACAGGCTGAGGCCCTGGTGCGGCTTGGCCACCTGGTCCTTGGGGGTGGTGCGGGCGATGATCAGGATCTTGTTGGCGCGCTGGGCGCCCGTCGTCCAGATCTTGCGGCCATTGAGCAGATAGCCGTCGTTGGTGCGCTCGGCCTTGGTCTCCAGGCTGGCGGTGTCCAGGCCCGAGTTGGGCTCGGTGACGGCGAAACACATCTTGTCTTCGCCGGAAATGAGGCGCGGCAGCAGCTGGTTGCGCTGGGCATCCGTGCCAAACTTCACCAGGGGCATGGGGCCGAAGATGTTCAGGTGGATGGAGGAGGCGCCGGTGAAGCCCGCGCCGGACTGGGCCACGGTCTGCATGACCACGGCCGCCTCGGTGAGGCCCAGGCCCGCGCCGCCGACGCTCTCCGGCATGGCCACCCCCAGCCAGCCGCCGGCGGCCATGTCGGCAACGAAGTCCTCCGGGAACTTGCCGGTGTCGTCGGTCTTGAGCCAATAGGCGTCGTCGTATTTGGAGCAGACCTGCGTCACGCCCTCGCGGATCGCTTCCTGATCTTCGGTCAGCCAGAAACTCGACATCTACGCCCCTGCTCGTCTGTTCATTGGGCCTCGAAGCGGCGCGGGTTCAGCCGCACGGCATAGGGGCCGGGATTGTCGCCCGTGAGGTACGCCGCGATCATGCCGGCGACAAGCGGCGCCAGCAGCCAGCCGTTGCGGCGCATGCCCACCGCCAGCAACACCCCTGGCGCGATGGAGGGACCCACCAGCGGCAGGCCGTCCGGCGTGGCGGCGCGAACGCCGGTGCGGGCCACGAGGTCGGCGCCGGCGAGCGCGGGATAGAGCCGTTCGCCGAACGCCCGCAGCCGCGTCACGATCGCGGGGTTGATCGTATGGTCGGACCGGCCCGCCTCCATGGTGGCGCCCACATGCACGCCGCTGGCCGTAGCGGAGACATAGCCGGCGGCCGCGCGCAGCATGGGGCCGCGCGTGCGCCGATCGGACAGGGCCTGGCGCAGGATGTGGCCCTTGATGGGGGCGAGACGCGCCAGCTCCGGGGCCAGGGCTTTGGACTCGGCCCCCGTGGCGAGGACGACCGCGTCGGCGGTGAGGGTTCGCCCGTCGGAAAATCGCGCCGCGCCGGGCTCGAAGGCGACCAGGCGCTGGCGGATGATCTCGGCGCCGGCGGCCAGCGCGGCGGCGCGCAGGGCGGCCAGGGCCATGAGCGGGTCCAGGCTCCAGTCCTCCGGGGCATAGAGGGCGCCGGAGAGCTCGGCCGGCAGGCTGGGCAGGAAGTTTTGGGCGACAGCGGCCGTCACCGCCTCGCCTTGAGCGCCGACGGCGTCGAAGCGGAGCTTGAGGTCGCTCGCGGTCCGGCCCTCCGAGCCCGGCAGATCAACCCAGAGCGCGCCGCCCTGCCACAGGCCGATATCGGGGTCGCCCAGGGAGGCGATCAGGAGCGGCCATTGGTCCCGAGCCGCCTTGAGGAAGGCAAAGGTCTGCGCATCGCCGCCGTCCAGGACGGTTTCGAAGGCGGGCGCGAGCATGCCGGCGGCGACGCCCGAGGCGTTGTCGCCCTCCGCCGACGGGTCGACCCAGACGACGCTGGCGCCGCGGGCGGCCAGGGTGGCGGCGATGGCCGAGCCTACGGCGCCGGCGCCGGCGACGACCACGCGCAGGCCGGCTAAATCGGGCACGAGCTTTAGGCCTTGCTGCGGGCGATCAGCTGGCGGGCGATGATGATGCGCTGCATCTCATTGGTGCCTTCGCCGATGCAGAGCAGGGGCGCGTCGCGGTAGAGGCGCTCGATGGGATATTCGGTGGAATAGCCGTTGCCGCCGAAGATGCGCATGGCCTCGGTGGCCACCTCCAGGGCGGTTTCGGAGGCGAACCATTTGGCCATGCCGGCTTCCATGTCGACGCGGACGCCGGTGTCAAAGGCGCGGGCGGCGTGTTCCACCAGCAGTTCCGCCGCCTTGGTCTTGGCCGCCATCTCGCCCAGCTTGAGCTGGATCGCCTGGTGTTCGCAGATCAGCTTGCCCATGGTCTTGCGCTGCTGGCTGTAGGCCACCGCCTCGCGCAGGGCGCGGCGGGCGATGCCGACGCCGCGGGCGGCGATGTTGATCCGGCCCAGCTCCAGGCCGCCGGTGGCCATGTAGAAGCCCCTGCCCTCCTCCCCGCCCACCAGGCAGAGGTCAGCGGGGCATTCATAGTCCTCGAAGGCGATCTCGCCGGTGTCGACGCCGCGATAGCCCAGCTTGGACAACTTTCTGCCGACCTTGACGCCCGCCAGGGGCGCGCCGGTCTCGACGTTGAACTTGGGCACGATCAGCATGGTCATGCCGTGGTGGCGCGGCTGGGCGTTGACGTCCGTCTTCACCAGCAGGGCCAGGACATGGCCCTGGATGCAGTTGGTAATCCACATCTTGCCGCCGTTGACGACATAGTTTTCGCCAACGCGCTTAGCCACTGTACGAACAGCCTGCAGATCGGTGCCGGCGTCGGGCTCGGTGAGGCCCAGGCCGCCGCGCAGTTCGCCGGTGGCGAACCTGGGCAGCCAGTAGGTCTTCTGGGCCTCGGTCCCATAGCGCTGGACGATCAGGGCCATCATCAGATGGCTGTTGATCACCCCGGTCAGGCTCATCCACTCCTCGGAGATCAGGGCGATGATGCGGGTGTAGGTGGTGGCCGACAGGCCCAGGCCGCCATACTCCGGCGCGATCATGGCGCCGAACAGGCCCAGCTCGCGCATGTCCTGCACCAGCTCCTCCGGATAGGCGTCGTCCCGCTCCAGCTGCGCCGCCACGGGCGCCACCTTGCGCTCCAGCCATTTGGAGATGGCGTCGAGGATGGCCTGGTCGTCGGCGGGGGAGATGTCGGTCTGGACGTTCATGGTCAGTAGGTCCCGATCTTGTCTTCCACCGCATGCCCCCGTTCGGGGATCAGCATGCTGCGCTTGAAGGTGCAGACCACCGTTCCGTCCGCCTTCTTGCCGGTGGTGCGTACGGTGACGATACCCTGGCCTGGCCGCGAGGCGGAGGCGCGCTTTTCCAGCACTTCGCTCTCGGCATAGAGGGTGTCGCCGGCGAAGACGGGGCTGGTGAACTTCACCTCGTCCATCCCTAAGTTGGCGATGGTCTTCTGCGACAGGTCGCTGACGCTCATGCCGATCAGCAGGGACAGGGTATAGGTGGACACCACCAGGTTCTGGCCAAACTCGGTGGCCTTGCCGTATTCGGCGTCGAAATGCAGCGGGTGGGTGTTGAGGGTGAGCAGGGTGAAGAGGTGATTGTCCGCCTCGGTCACCGTCTTGCCCGGGCGGTGTTCATAGACATCGCCGACCTGGAAATCCTCGAAGTAGCGGCCGAAGGTTTCGCGGAAGCGCCGCGGGCCGACTTCCTTCCAGCTCTGCACCATCACGCGTCCTTAGGGCTGCCCGGTGCGGCCTGACGGATGGTACCACCTCTCGGGCTCGAACCGAGGACCTCTAGATCCACAATCTAGCGCTCTAACCAACTGAGCTAAGGCGGCGCACCGGGAGCGCCTTCTTAGTCGGCTCGTCCCCGCCGATCAAGGCGCGCCTTGCGGTGTATTGAAATGGAGGCATCTTCAGGGCCATGACCGATATCCGCACCCGAACAATCCGGGCCAATGGCCTGAGCTTCACCATCGACGAAGCCGGGCAAGGCGATGACGTCGCCCTGTTCCTGCATGGCTTTCCCGAGAGCCGCCGGTCGTGGCGTAGGCAACTCGGCTTTCTCGCCGACCTGGGCTGGCGGGCGGTGGCGCCGGACATGCGCGGCTATGGCCAGAGCGACCGGCCGTCGGGCCGCGACGCCTATGGGCTGGACCACCTGACCGCCGATGTCGGCGCCATGTTCGATGCCCTGGGCGCGCGGCGGCGGCTGCTGATCGGCCACGACTGGGGCGCGCTGGTGGCCTGGGCGGCGGCGATCGAGCGGACCCGGCCCCTGGACGGGCTGATCGTCATGAATGTCCCCCACCCCGCCGTCTTCGCCCGCCATATCCGGCGCTCCCCCAGCCAGTGGGCGAAGTCCTGGTATGTCTTCTTCTTCCAGCTGCCCGGCCTGCCGGAGTGGATGACCACCGCGCGCGGCGCGCGGCTGGTGGAGCGGGCCTTTACGCAAGGCGTCGCCGATTCGCGGGTCTTCTCGCCGGAGGACCTGAAGGTCTATCGCGACAACGCCATGGCGCCGGGGGCGATGACGGCGATGATCAACTACTACCGCGCCAACACCGCGCGCCTGGGCGCCGCCGACCGGACCCTGACCCGGCGAATCGAGACCCCGACCCTGATGATCTGGGGTGAGGCCGACGCCTTCCTGGATGTCGCCCTGACCGAGGGCTACGGCCCCTATGTCGCCGACTTCACCCTGCGGCGGCTGCCAGGGGTATCCCACTGGGTGCAGCAGGAGGCGGCCGATGAGGTTAACCGGCTGATGGCGACGTGGCTGGAGGCGAAGGTTGGGGCGAGATAAGCCCCCTCCAATGCCCAAACGAAAAGGCCCCGAAGCGGTGCTTCGGGGCCAGATCGTTGTCGATATGACGATGGCTATTCTTCGGTCGGTGGGTTGAAGGTCAAGGGAACGACCACCGTCGCCCCGCCCACCGCCGCGCCATCGCGCGTTTGCGGACGCATCTTGAACAGGTGGGCCATCTCGACCGCCTTGGATCCGAAATCGAAATCCGGCGGATCCTCGGACACCACCGAGCAGCCTGTCAGCGTACCGGAGGCCGTGACCGTGCACGACATCCGAACGTGGCCGCCCTTGCTCATCCGCGCCGCCCGGTCCGGATAGTACTGGGCTAGGTCGTCGCCGTTAGGCTTACGAATCCAGTCCGGATTCGAAATGACCGCGACGTGAGGCGGAATGACCGCCGCCGGAGGCGGTGGCGGGACCGGCTTCGGCACCGGAGGAATCGGCAGCGGGGGCGGCGGAATGACGTTCGGCGGAGGATTCAGCGGCGGACGCGGCTGAACCGGCGGCGGCGGCGGCTGGTCCTTCGGCGGCGGTGGCGGCGGCGGAGGGGGGGGCGGAGGCGGCGGAGGCGGCTTCAGCAGGTCGACCTTAACGGCCTTGTCCTGAAAGTCTTCCGTCTTGGTGTCGAACTTCGCCTTCCACAGATAAAAGCCGACCACCGCGTGAACCGCAAACACGACGGTCAAGGCCACGATACGCCCGTTGCCGGACCCCTTGATGGGGCGATCGGACGTCAGCGGGTCATAGGCCCGTTCCTTGGGAGGATCTATCTCAGCCATGCTTCAGGGAACCCTACTTGCCTTTAGACCCGAGCTGATCGGTGCCGATCAGCGCGACGCTGTAAAACCCGTTGTCCTGGAGCTTGTTCATCACACCCATGAAGTCCCCGTAGATCGCGTCCTTGTCGGCCCGGATGAAGATCCGCTCGTGAGCGGGATCTCTGGTCGGGCCGATCTGAGCCTTAATGTCCGAGCCTAACGAGTCCAGTTCCGTGGGGTTGTCACCGATGAACAGGCTTCCGCTCTTTTGGATCGAAATGTAGACCGGCTTAGGAGGGTTCGGCGTGGCGATCGCTACCGCGGGCGCAAGATCAATTTTCACGTTCGACGCGGTGAGCGGAGCCGTCACCATAAAGATGATGAGCAGAACCAGCATGACGTCCACGAAGGGAGTGACGTTGATGTCCGCGTTCTGCTCGATGCCGAACTTACCGCCGTCAGAACCAGAGAGTTTGGCGGCCATAGGGCTTAGGCTCCCTTGTCGAGCTGACGCGACAGGGCATTGATCAGTTCAGCGACAAAGCCTTCCGAGCGGTTGCCGTAGTGAGCAACGCGGGTCTGGAAGTAGTTGTAGAAGATAACCGCCGGGATGGCGGCAAACAGGCCGATACCGGTGGCGATCAACGCTTCGGCGATACCAGGAGCGACGACGGCCAGGCTGGTCGTGTGCGTGTTCGTAATGCCGATGAACGAGTTCATGATGCCGTAGACGGTGCCGAACAGACCGATGAAGGGGCCGTTGGAGCCGACCGAAGCCAGGAAGGTCATGCCGCTGGACAGACGCCGCGAGAGCGAGGACTGCACCGCCTGAACGGCGGAGCCGGCCCGGGCGATGGTGGAGTCCTTGTTCGCGCCGGTGACCGAAAGGCCAGCCTGGCGGGAGATTTCGATTTCCGACGAGGCCGCCGCGGCCATGTCAGCCATCGGGTTGCCTTCGAATTCCTCAGAGGTCGAGATCCGGTTGATGTCCGCGATCGACTTGGCGCCCCGGAAGGCTTCAAGGAATTTGTCGGAAGAGCGGTTGAGGCTGCGGAATTCCAGCATCTTGGTGATCAAGGTCATCCAAGAGAGGATGGAGGCCAGAGACAAGCCGATGATGACGACCTTAACGACCGGCGTCGCGCCGAGGAACAGCGAGACGACGTTCGCGCTCTTAGGCGTGTCGGGCGCGGCGGCGGGCGCCGCGTCGGCGGCCGGGGCGGCGGCGGCGGCGTCGGAAGCCGCCGGGGCTGCATCAGAGGCTGCGGCGGGGGCCGCGCTGGTTGCGGCCGTCTGCGCGAAAGCCGGCGTACTCGAAACCAGCGCGAGCGCGCCGATCAGAGCAATGATGGGGATCATTCGTTTGTTGTCGAGCATCTGTCGCCAGTTCCTGCTTGGTCTAGCACGGTTGGACCGAAAGGGTCGTCGCGCGGAAGCGTCTACCCCACTAATGAGTATCTCCGACCCTGTCACCCGAACTTAGGGCTCCAGAACCGCCGTCGCGCCGCCGGTTCAACCCGCATGTCCCCAACCCTTTGGGGACCACGGTCCGGTGGCGCGCCGCAGACCGCCTCGCCGTCTGGCGTGGAAGTCTTACCGCAATGTTAGACTTGCGACTGATGTCCTTTGGCAACCCCTTTCTGCATCGTCAAGGGCGATCGATGCATTTCTATGCGGGCATTGCACAGCTCGTTTGGGAGATATTGCAGCGCACAACCAGCCGCCGCTTAAGAGTTGCAGCTGTTTTCTTGTGTAAGGTGAAAATGCATGCTGCGATGCAATATAGCCCGTTACGCGAAATGGTGCCTGGGGGCGGATTCGAACCACCGACACGCGGATTTTCAATCCGCTGCTCTACCAACTGAGCTACCCAGGCGCCGCGCCGAAAAGCCTAGATTCCGAGGCGTTTCACGGGAAGGTGGGGTCTATAGAAGAGGCTGGGAGGGCTGTCCAGCGCGGGATCAATCCTCGTCGGGCGAAAACACCTCCGGATCACCCTCGCCATCGTCCCCGAGCCCGCCCTCGCCGGGTGCGGCGGCCGGGATGGCGTAGCTGCCTTTGAACCATCGCCCCAAATCGATGTCCGCGCACCGTTTGGAGCAAAAGGGCCGCAGAACCGTGTCGGCGGGCTTTCCACAGATCGGGCATTTACGTTCATTCATCGGGCGGTGACTTCGAAACGATCAGACGGTGACGCAACGTTAGACAGAATCTCGAACCGGGCGCCGATGCGCTCGCTGAGCTCTTCCATATAGGGACCCGCGGCTTCGGCGACGATCGGGGCGCAGTGCGCGGTCAGCCGCGCGCCGCCATCCGCCCTGCCCTCGCGCTCCAGGGCGCGCAGCAGCCGCAGGGCGACGGTCACGGGGCTCGGCGCGCCATCCGGCCCGCACAGGATCCGCCCCACCGGCCGGCGGCGACGGGGGATGACCAGTTGCAGCAGGCCAAAGCGGCTGATCGGACCGATCGAGACCCCCGGGTCGTCGGGGGCGAAGGCGGTCTTGGCCGCCGCGGCCAGGGCCGGGCCGTCGTGGCCGGAGCCGACCAGGTCAATGACCACAAGGCCGGACAGGGCTTTCAGCCGCAGCAGCCGGGCGGTGATGTCGATCGCCGAGAAGTTCGCCGCGCGGGCCCGGCGCTTCGCATCGCCGCTGGCCGCGCCCAGGTCGACATCGACGGCGATCAGCGCCCGGGTGGTCTCGATGGCGATCGATCCGCCGCCGGGCAGCGCGTGCTCGACCGCCAACGCCGCCGCCTCGGCGATGTCCGCTGCCTCCCGGGCGCGGTCGCCGGTCACAATAGATGCGCCGGGCGCGAAGCCTTCCAGCTGGGTCTCAAGAGCCGGCGCGGCGCGGACCAGGCGTGGCGGCCCCTGCGACGGGCCGAGCAGCCGAACGACGGCGCCCTTCTCGGCGTGAGCCTCGGCGACGATCTCAACCTCGATCGCGGCGCCTTCCGCCAAGCCGGCGGCGGCGCCCGACAGCGGCAGGACGGCGTCAGGCCCCTCGCCCAGGTCGACGAACAGGCTCGACAGGGTCCGCTCGATCCGGCGAACGCGGCCGATGACGATGGCGCCGAGCTTTTGCCCCGGCGGATCGCCCCGGCGTTCGATCAGGAGACGTTCAGGCCGCCCATCCACGGTGACGACCCCCCGCATCTCCCCCGGCGCGCGGTCGAGATAGAGCGCCCGCTTCACGAGGCCAGGCAGCCCAGGCCCGCCAGCAGGGTCCAGGTCTCATAGAGGGGCAGGCCGACCACGCCGGAATAGGAGCCCTGCAGATTCATCACGAAGGCGCCCGCGGCGCCCTGCATCCCATAGCCGCCGGCCTTGCCGGCCCATTCGCCGCTGGCGACATAGGCGTCGATCTCGGCGGCGCTGAGACGTTTAAAGTGCAGCCGGCTTTCGCTGAGGCGCAAGGCCTGGCGGCCGTCCGGGGCGATGACGGCGATTGCGGTCATCACCCGGTGGGCGCGGCCGGAGAGCAGTTCCAGACACTGGCGCGCCTGGGCCTCATCCTCGGCCTTGGGCAGGACGCGGCGCCCCACCGACACCACGGTGTCGGCGCCAAGCACAAAACACCCCGGCGCGTGCGGGGCGACCGCGGCCGCCTTGCCAACGGCCAGGCGAAGCGCCAGCCGCCTTGGGGTCTCATCGCGTTGCGGGGTTTCGTCGATATCCGCGGGCTCGACCCTGTCTGGTTCGAGGCCGATCTGGCGCAGCAGATCAAGCCGCCTCGGGCTGGCGCTGGCCAGCACCAGGGGAGCCTTGGTCGAAACGGTCAGCTATTTGAACCGGTAGGTGATACGGCCCTTGGTGAGGTCGTAGGGCGTCATCTCGACCAGGACCTTGTCGCCGGCCAGCACGCGGATGCGGTTCTTGCGCATCTTGCCGGCGGTGTGGGCGATGATCTCGTGCTTGCTCTCTTCCAGCATGACGCGAAACGTCGCGTTGGGCAGCAACTCACTGACGGTGCCCGGGAATTCCAACAATTCTTCTTTTGCCATTCGGCCTTCCTAAACGTCGCTCAAAAACTTGAGGCTCAAAAACAGGGGCCCCGAACCAGGGCGCAAAGCAAAGGCGGCCCGAGTCGGGCCGCTTTCCAGAACCGGACCATACTCCATTCAACCCCCGAACGTCGATGGCTTGCCGAATCGCGCCTCGATTCGCCGCCTAAGTTCGTCACGCACCTCGCGGTAGGCGCCCAGCACCGCCTCCCGCGAGCCGGTGGCGAGGGTGGGATCGTGGGTCGGCCAATATTCGATCTCCACCGACCGGCCCCGCGCCACCTCCACCGCCCGGTGCTGCGCTTCGGGGGTGAGGGAGATCACCAGGTCGAAATTGCCTTCTTCCAGGTCGTCGAAACTCTTGGCCACATGCCGGGAAAGATCGACACCCAGTTCGTCCATCACCGCGGCGGCGAAGGGATCGATCCCCTCCCCGGCCTTCAGGCCGCAGCTGTCGACATAGACGCGGTCGCCAAAGATCAGCCGGA
>Ga0302314_10015147_pt1 | contig 13129 bp, 13 predicted proteins | sample III_Palsa_N2_3_FD_200533 | JGI IMG/M metagenome (GOLD analysis project Ga0302314, IMG submission 200533) | Peat permafrost microbial communities from Stordalen Mire near Abisko, Sweden - III_Palsa_N2_3 | ecosystem: Environmental > Terrestrial > Soil > Palsa > Peat permafrost | place: Sweden...
GCGCCCATCAGGCCGCCCGAACCGCCCTTCATGGTCTGCGACATGTGGACGTTGGCGGTCATCCACGACAGCTCGCCGTGCATGGAGACCACGGCGTCCTTGTGGGCCAGCTGTATTTCGAGCACGGGCAGCGTGCTGCCCTTGATCTCAACCTGCATTGGAGAAATCCCTCTCACAACGGTTCGCAACGGGCGAACCACCCCCGGTCAAGGGCGACTTGGCCGCCCCTCCGCCGAGCACATTATCGTCACAACCGTCACTCCAGCCACACATGTATCGCTCGCGCATTCGATCCACAGAATGGGTGTGGATTCGACAGGCGATATGTCCTGATTAATCGTCAATAGCCGATATATTGCTGTGCGTCGGCCCGGCCGGGCCCCCGATCGCACAGGAGCTGCCCATGGACACCCTCCACCCCTTCCTGGTCGCCGTCGACGGCTCGGACGACGGCTGGGCCGCCCTGGAGTGGGCCGCCGGCGCCGCCGCCGGGGCCGGCGCGCCGCTCCAGGTCCTGCACGTCGTCCAGGACAACACCGGACTGGCCGGGGTGCTGCTCGGACCGGGCCCGGAGCCCTCGCAGGACAACCCGGTCACCGAGGAGGGCCTGCACCGGGCCAGGGCGGTGGCCCCGGACCTCGAAGTGAGCACCAGGGTGCTGGTCGGCGACCCCAAGCACGTGCTGCCGGGGCAGACCAGGAACGCCGCGCTGCTGGTGGTCGGCACCCGGGGGCTGAGCGGACTGCGCGGCTGGCTGGCCGGCTCGGTCAGCCGCGCCGTGGCCGGCCACGCCCGCTGCCCGGTCGTCGTCCACAAGCCGGCCGAGAACCCGGTCGGCGGCACGGTGCTGGCCGGGGTCGACCCGCTCGACGTGGTCCCGGAGGTGCTGTCCTTCGCGCTCAGGGCCGCCCGGCAGCTCTCCCTGCCGCTGCGGCTGGTCGTCGGCGACACCCCCGCGGGCGAGCGCGCGGACGGGGCCCGGGAGCTGCTGGAGGAGACCCTGGCCGGCGTCCGGGCCGACCACCCGGCCCTGGACGTGGAGGCCGAGTACTCGGCGCGGAACGAGACCGAGTGGCTGGTCGAGCTCTCCCGGACGGCGGAGCTGGTGATCGTCGGCCGCGAGCTCAGCGGGGTGCTGCTGACCGACCCGCTCGGCCGCGCGGCCGACGCCCTGCTGGACCAGGCCCACTGCCCGGTCGCGGTGGTCCCCACCCGCAACCTCTGAGCCCTGCCGGGGCGCCGCCCGAGGCGGCGTCAGATCGACTGCCAGGCGGGCTTGGCCGCGTAGGTCGCCCGGAAGTAGTCGGTCAGCTTGAGCTTGGACGCCGCCGCCTCGTCCACCACGACCGTGGCGTGCGGGTGCAGTTGGAGCGCCGAGGCGGGGACGACCGCGGCCAGCGGGCCCTCGACGGTGAGCGCCACGGCCTCGGCCTTGGCCTCTCCGGTGGCCAGCAGCACCAGGTGGCGGGCCTCCAGGATGGTGCCGATGCCCTGGGTGATGACGTGGTGCGGGACCTCGTCCAGGCTGTCGAAGAAGCGGGCGTTGTCGACCCGGGTCTGCTCGGTCAGGGTCTTGATCCGGGTGCGCGAGGACAGCGAGGAGCAGGGCTCGTTGAAGCCGATGTGCCCGTCGGTGCCGATGCCCAGCAGCTGCAGGTCCACCCCGCCGGCCCCGGCCAGCGCCCGGTCGTAGTCGGCGCAGGCGGCGGCGATGTCCTCGGCGGAGCCGTCCGGGCCCATGAAGGAGGAGGCCGAGAGCCCGAGCGGCTCGACGACCTCGCGCAGCACCACCGAGCGGTAGGACTCGGGGTGGCCCGGCGGCAGGCCCACGTACTCGTCCAGCTGGCAGATCCGGGCCCGGGAGACGTCGACGTCACCGGCGCTCGCCTTGGCGGCCAGCGCCTGGTAGATCGGCAGCGGGGTCGATCCCGTGGCGACGCCGAGCAGCGCGTCGGGCTTGCGGGTCAGCAGGCCGGCGATGGCCGAGGCGATGAGCTCGCCACCGGCGGCCGCGTCCGGAACGATCACAATTTCCATGCCGAGTTCCCGCCGTTCTGAAGTGTCCGCATTGTGGTATAGACCAATTTACCATTCAGCGGAGATCATCTCACGCCCACTCCGACCCCGGCGCCAGCGACGCGGGACGCACCGGACATCTGCGCTATACCACCGCTACAGCAGAGCTGTAGCATCGAGTCATGGCCAACACCACGATCCAAGTGCCCGCCGAGGTCCGCGACCACCTTGCCGTGCTCGCCGCCGAGCGGGGGATGACCATCGGGCAGCTCGTCGGCGCCCTGAGCGCCCGTGAACCCACCGCCGAACAGCTCGCAGCCCGCGTCGCCGCCACCCGGGCCGCCCTCCGCGCGAACTCCGGCTGCGCCCTCACCGACGAGGAGTTCGACCAGGCTCCCCCGCTCCTGGAGCGCGTCTACCGGATCGCCGCCGCCGAGGCCCGCAAGCGGCTCCCGATCACCGGGGATCACGCCGCGTGATCGTCCTGGACGCAAGCGCACTGCTGGCCCTCCGCCGCGGCCACCGCAACCTGGCCCTGATGGTCGACCAGGCCGCGGCCTCGCCCGTGCCGCACTTCGTCGTCCCCGCCCTGAGTCTGCTCCAGGCCGAGACGGACGATGCCGGAACCGGACGGTACGCCCTGTCCCTGCCCGCCCTGCACGTCGAGGACCTGGGCCAGGTCGCCGCGCTGACCGTCGGCGAACTCGTCCGCGAGGGCCACGGCTCCCCCGACACCTGCCACGCCATCGAGTGCTCCACGCCCTCGCTCACCCGCCCCGACGGCGCATTCATCCTGACCGACCGCGAGGACGACTACCCGCCCGGCATCATCGCGATCAGCATCGACCATCCGGGGCTGTCCTAGCCGCCGGGGCCGGCGCAGGCTTCGGCGCGGGCGCGCAGCAGGGCGCGTTCGCGTTCGTTGCGGGTCAGCGACGCGGCGCGGTCGAACTCGGCGCGGGCCTCCGCCCTCCGGCCGAGCCGGGCCAGCAGGTCGCCGCGGACGCTCGGCAGCAGGTGGTAGCCCCGGAGCGCGGGCTCCGCCGCCAGCGCGTCCACCAGCGCCAGCCCGGCCTCCGGGCCCTCCGCCATCGAGACCGCCACCGCCCGGTTCAGCTCCACCACCGGGGAGCGCGCGAGCGCCGCCAGCCGGCCGTAGAGCGCGGCGATCATCGCCCAGTCCGTCTCCTGGTACCGCAGGGCCTGGGCGTGGCAGGCCGCGATCGCGGCCTGCAGGGCGTACGGGCCGGGCGCCGTCCCGGCCGCCGAGGCCGCCGCGTTGGCCCGCTCCAGGGCCGCGAAGCCACGGGCGATCAGCATCCGGTTCCAGCGGGTCCGGTTCTGCTCGGCCAGCAGCACCGGGGCGCCGTCCGGGCCGGTGCGGGCCGCCGTCCGGGACGCCTGGATCTCCAACAGTGCGACCAGGCCCTGGACTTCGGGCTCCTCGGGGATCAGTCCGGCCAGCACCCGGCCCAGCCGCAGCGCGTCCTCGCAGAGCGCCGGGCGCAGCCAGTCGTCACCGGCGGTCGCCGCGTAGCCCTCGTTGAAGATCAGGTAGACGACCTCCAGCACCGAGGCCAGCCTGACCGCCCGGTCGGGTCCGGACGGCACCTCGAACGGGACGTCCGCGCGGGCCAGGGCGCGCTTCGCCCGGACGATCCGCTGGGCCGCGGTCGACTCGGGGACCAGGCAGGCGCGGGCGATCTCCCCGGTGGTCAGCCCGCCGAGCAGCCGCAGCGTGAGCGCCACCCGGGCCTCGGCGGAGAGCACCGGGTGGCAGGCGGTGAAGATCAGCCGCAGCAGGTCGTCGTCGATGTCGTCCGGCTCCGGCGGCTCGGGCGGCGGCACGTCCTCCAGCGTCCGACCGACCTCGGCCAGCTTCCTGGCGTAGGTCTCCCGGCGGCGCACCAGGTCGATCGCGCGGTGCTTGGCCGTGGCCATCAGCCAGGCCCCCGGCCGGTCCGGGACGCCCGTCACCGGCCACTGCTCCAGCGCGGCGACCAGGGCGTCCTGGGCCAGCTCCTCGGCGATGCCGACGTCCCGGACGATCCGGGCGACACCGGCGATGATCCGGGCCGACTCGATCCGGAAGACCGCCTCCACCGCGTCCGCTGTGGCCGCCGCGGCCCCGCCCGTACCCGTCACAAACACCCATCAGATCACCGAGCGGACGGCAACGCTACATCTCGGCGATCTCCCGCAGCTCCGCGGTGATGTGGAGGTGGTCCGGGTGGATCTCCAGGAAGCGCTTGGTCCATTCGAGGGCCTCGGCCCTGTCCTTGCACTGCATCATCGCGTAGCCGCCGACGACCTCCTTGGTCTCGGTGAAGGGGCCGTCGACGACCGACAGCTCGCCGCCGGACCAGGTGAGCCTGGTGCCCTGCGCGGTGGGGGTGAGCCCGGCCGTGTCCAGCATGACCCCGGCCTTGGTGATCTCCTCCAGCAGCGCGCCCATCCGCTGCTGGAACTCCGGGGTGAACTCCGCCGGGTTCGGGGCGTTCTGCTCGTCGATCCGGATCATGGAGAGAAAGCGCGGCATGGTGACTCCTCGGTCGGGAGCGCGGGGCCCTTCCCCGCTGCTCACCCGTATGTCGAACGGGAGACCCCCGTTTCGACACCTCCCGAGAAATTCTTCAGAGAACCTTCGCCGCCTGCCACCGAGAGGCACGTGATCCCGAAGCATCCGTGGTCAGGGGCGTACGGCGCGGCCGATCAGCGTGCCGATATGCCCAGGGGTAGGCGCGTCGATCACGTCCACGTCCACATGGACGAACCCGGCCTCGCTGAGGAACCGCGCCCAGTCGGCCGGTTCGTAGCTGTAACGGTAGGTGTACATGGCCGGTCCGGCGAAGCCGCCCTTGTACATGCCCTGCGGACCGTATGCGCCGGGGATTGCGGGGGGCTGGGAGAACGCGAAGACGCCGCCCGGGCTCAGGTGAGCGGCCACCAGGGGAAACAGGAGCTCCGGGTCGGTGAACCAGACCGCCCCGAAGATCGAATACACGGCATCGAACTGCTGTCCCGTACCGCTCAGGTACTCCAGAACCTCCGCATGGATGAACTCCGCGCCGAGCGATCCCCACCGTTCGGTGGTGCGGTCCACCATCACGGGGGACAGGTCGACGCCCGTGCCCTTGACTCCCTGTCGGGCGAGGTGAGCCAGGGCGCGGCCGGTACCGCAGCCGATCTCCAGGACCGTTCCGGGGTCACCCAGCAACTCCGGGCCGGGTGCAGTGAGGTGGTCACGGTACTGGGTCCAGCGGAACACTGGCTGCAAGTCGTCGTCCTTGAACGCCGACTCGGCGTAGGTGTCCCAGAGCTGCCGTTCGTGGTCGAGGTTGTGGGGAGCGGTGGGCATGGGCGTCTTCCTCACTCGGGCGGTACGGGAGAGGCCCCGCCGTGGCGAACCGGCGGAGGCCCCACCCTAGAACGATCCGGCAACCACTCAGTGGCTGTCGGGGACCTTGCTGTCACACGGGGAGCACTCGGCGCCGTCGCGGGCCCACAGCTCCTCGTCCGGGTCGAACCCGATCGAGCGCAGGAACTCGGCGGTGCTGGTGACGGTGCCGTCGTCGCGCCGCTGGATGAACGGCGCGTGGTGCTTGTAGGCGCCGCCGTTGTACAGGTCGCACAGGGCGAAGTAGACGGGGGTGTCGAGGATGACCTGGTGCACGCCGATGTCCACGATCTTGCCGACGCCGAGGTGAACCTCAGCGTGCTCCATCGACGCGATCATGTACATCACGGCGTTGCCCAGGATGCGCTCGGCCAGGTCGCGGACCATGACCTCGTCGCGCAGCAGCAAGGCCACCTCGCGGTCCCAGATGGTCATGCCGGAGTCCAGGACGTTGATGCTCAGGTACTGGAGGTGGGGCTGCACGGCGTTCAGCAGTTCCTGCGGGTCCCGCATGCGGGTGGCAGCGGGGGTGTCCATGACGATGGTCACGGTGGTGGTGCTCCTCTCGGTTCGGTTGAACGAAGTGGTGCGGGTTGCCCGCCGCCACCAGAGCGATGGCGCGGGAGCTTGCGCTCCTCATTGGATTTGGCATCCAGGGGTGGCACGGCTGCTGACTTTCAGTCAACGACCGGACAGAGCCGGGGTCGAGGTCGGACCTGAGGACACTTCACCGGACACTTCGGCTGGGGCGGTCCTGTCCTCGGCACCGGCCGGTGCCGGTGTTCTACGGTGGTGGTCTGCGGGGGTGCCCATGACTGAACTCGAAGGACCACACGGAAACTGGCGGCTCGTCGCTGCGCGCATCGAACGGGGCTGGCGTACACAGGAGGACTTCGTCATGGCCTACGAGGCCACGGCGACCAGCCTGCGGTCCCAGGCTCGGATCTCGGTCCGTCAGGTCAGACGCTGGGAGTCGGGGAGGACAGCGTGGCCGAACCGGGACGCGCGCCTGGTGCTGCCGAAGATGTTCGGCGTCCCGCTGGAACAACTTGGGTTCGTTCCGCCCGTCAGCGCCGCCGGGCGCAGGGCGACCTCTCCCGGCCTCAAGCCCTCCCTGGAGGACGACGTGCTCCGCCGTGCCTTCATGGGCAGCGCCCTGGCTGCCGCTGCCGCGCCGCTGCTCGATCTCGCAGCGCTGGACCATCTCATCGCCGCCGCCCGCGACGCCCGCCGCTACGCCGATCACGAGCTTGTTGGGCACCTGCGGGACACCTTGAACGAAACCGCCCGCACTGACGTACTCATGGGGGCTCACCGGGCGCTGCCCGCAGCGCTGGGCATCCTGACCGCCATCAACACCACCGCTCGCGACGCCAAGCCAGATGTCCGTCGGCAGCTCCTCACCCTGGGCTCCCGGGCGGCGGAGTTCACCGGATGGCTGCACCGCGACGCGGGCTCACCCGAACAGGCAATCGTCTACTGGCATGGGCAGGCAAAGGAGTGGGCCACGTTCACCGGGGACGGCGCCATGCACGCCTATGTCCTGATGCGGCAGGCGCAGGCCCTGGGCCGCAGTGATCCCGCGCGGATGCTCGACCTGGCCAGGGCCGCCATCAGCGGGCCGTGGACGCTCCCGCCCCGGCCGCATGCCGAAGCTCTCCAGCAGGAAGCGCGGGGCATGGCGATGACCGGTGCCGGCACCGACGAGATCGAACGAGTCCTCGATCAAGCGCACGCAGCACTCGACCGGGCCACCGAACCGGTAGCCCCAACGGCCTGCACGGGACCGCTCGGCGACGGCTACACCCGGGAACGGCTCATGGCGCAGTCCGGAATCTGCCTGCGGGAGGCCGGACGCCCCACTGAGGCTGTCATGGCGCTCCAGGACTACGTCACCCCGGAGGCGTTCGCCCCGCGCGACTACGCCCACTACAGCGCGTTCCTGGCCGGGGCGCTCGCGGAAGCCGGCGAGCCGGACGAAGCCGCCACGGTCGCCTTGAGCGTCCTGGACGTCGCCTCCGCTGCCCGGTCCGGGCAAGCGATAGGAGAGCTGTACCGTTCCGCGCAGGCCCTGTTCCCGTACCGCGAACGGCCGGCGGTTCGGGAACTCCACGAACGGCTTCTGCTTCTGTCCGCCGGTTAGACAGTGGTGGTGAGGAAGTCGGCCACCTTGGCGATCACCTCACGCTGCCACGCCTGCGACTGCGGGTGCGCGTACTGCGGGTCCTCGTGGACGGCGAAGCCGTGCTGCGCGCCTTCGAGTTCGTACAGCTCGGCTCCCGCACCGAACAGGGGTGCGTACCGGCGGGAGAGCTCCACGTCCACGAAGGTGTCCTTGGTACCGTGGACGATCAGCACCGGTCGTTGGACTGCCGCGCAGACATCCTCCGGCTCGGGCAGCTGGAAGACCTCGTTGAGGAGCCCCCGGCCGACCTCGAACGGCGCACGGACCGCGAATCCGCGCTCATCCAGCTTGGTGGCACGCTCCCGTGACAGGTAGTCCCCGGACCAACCGGCTTCCTCCGTGATGAACCTGTTCCTGTAGTCCATGCGCGGGTTCAGCAGCACCAGCCTGTCCACGTCGCCGGGGCGTCGTGCGGTGTGCATCGCGGCGGCGCCACCCGAGAACGAGGCAGAGATGACGTGCACCGAACCGGGCCGGTCGCTGATCCGCGTGAGGTGATCGGACGCTGCGCGAATGTCGTTGGCCACCCCGGCGATCGTCACGTCCGACAGACGGCCCCCGCTTGCCCCGTGTGCCCGCAGATCGAAACGCAGACACGTCACCCCGGCAGCGGCGAGCCCCACGGCCAGTCGGGCGAAGAAGCCGCCTTCCTCTCGGGTGACACCGGCCCCGTGGGCGAGCACCGCCAACGCTGCCGCAGGAGCGGAGGAGGGCGTGACCGTGCCGCGCAGAGCGGTGCCGTCCAGGGAGCGGAAATCCACCTCGTAGTCAGTCATGCACCGGACCGTACCCGCCACCGCGACCGTTGACGCCGCCGGCCGCGACGGCGTCAACTCCCGCTCGCCGCAAAGGGCTGCACCGCGCCCGCGTCGCAGGCGCGCTCATCAGCGGGGCGCTGCCTCCGGCAGGCCGAAGAGTCGGGCGGTGTTGTCGTGGCAGACCGCGCGGAGCCAGTCGTCGCCGAGGTCGAGCCGGGCCAGTGCCTCCAGCGCGTGGAGGTAGGGGTAGGGGATGTTGGGGAAGTCGGTGCCGAGCAGGATCCGGTCGCCGAGGGCGGCCAGCCGGGGCAGCTGGGACGGCGGGAACGGGGCCGTGGCCTCGCTGAAGTCGGTGAAGGCCATGGTGGTGTCGAGCCGGACCTCCGGGTGGCGCTCGGCCAGGTCGAGGAAGTCGGCGTACTCGGGCATCCCCAGGTGGGCGACGACCAGCCGCAGCCGGGGATGGCGGTCCAGCACCCGGCCGATGGGGCCGGGGCCGGTGTGCTTGCCCGGGGCCGGTCCCGAGCCGCAGTGGGCGACCACCGGGACGCCGGCCTCCGCCAGCAGCCCCCAGACCGGGTCGAGCAGTTCGTCGTTGGGGTCGTAGCCGCCGACCTGGAGGTGCGCCTTGAAGACCCGGGCCCCGCCCTCGACCGCCCGGCGGACGTAGTCGGCCGCCTCCGGCTCGGGGTAGAAGGTCGCGGTGTGCAGGCAGTCGGGGGTGCGGGCGGCGAAGTCGGCGGCCCAGGAGTTCAGCCAGGCCGCCATCTCCGGCTTGTGCGGGTAGAGCATCGCGGTGAAGGCGCGGACGCCGAAGGAGCGCAGGGTGGCCAGCCGCTGGTCCTCCTCGGTCCGGTAGGTGATCGGCCAGGGCCGGCCGACCAGCGGCCCCACCCCGTCGAAGTAGGCCCAGACCTTGGCCAGCACCCGGTCCGGCATGAAGTGGGTGTGCACGTCGACCAGGCCGGGGAGGCCGAGCCCGCGCCAGAACGCCCGCACCGACTCGGCCTCCCCCGGCTCCCCCGCCGCCTGCGTGGTGCTGCCGTCCGCTGCCATGGGCCACCTCCGTCGCTGTTGCGACGATCTTGCCAGGGGCGGCACGGCACCGACAGCCTCCCCGGTCAGGACGGCGGGACCAGGCTCCAGCTCTGGTTGGCGCCGCCGTCGGACGGCCACTGGAGCACGCTGCCGCCGTCGTAGAGCGAGCTGTTGTCGAGGTCGATCAGGTCGCCGTCGTACACGCTCTTGAACTGGACCAGGTTCGGCCCGGCGTCCACCAGCGTCCAGCGGGAGTTGCTGTTGCCGTCGTCGTGGTACTGGATCAGCTGCGTGCCCTCGGCCGTGGTCGGGCCGGGGATGTTGAGCAGCTTGCCGCTGTTGACGTCGGTGATGGTGTAGGCGCCGCCGCTCTGCGCGGTGAAGGTCCAGAGCTGGTCGGCGGCCCCGTTGTCGGTCCACTCCAGGATCGGGGCGCTGTCGGCGGTGGAGTCGTCGTCGACGTCCATCCGGCCGCCGCTGGCGCCGTTGACCAGCTTGTACTGCACGCCGGGCACCGGGATCGGCACCAGCTTCCACTGCTGGCTGCTGCTTCCGGCCGCCGGGTTCTGCACCACGGCGGAGCCGGAGGCGGTGCCCGCCAGGTCCATGACCTGGCCGTCCGAGCGCACCGAGACGTTGTACGAGCCGCTGCCGGTGGGGGTGAACTTCCACTGCGAGTTGGAGCTGTTGTCATCCGGGTACTGGATCAGCTGGGTGCCCGGGGCGGTGGTCGCGCCGGGGAGGTTCACCAGCAGCCCGCTGCCGACGTTGTCGACCTTGTAGTAGCCGGAGCCGGTCGGCACCAGCTGCCACCGCTGGTCGGCGGCGTTGTCCGCCGGCTCCTGGACGATCCCGGCGCCGCTGGAGGTCGAACCGCCGCTGACGGCCAGTTCCTGCCCGGTGGCCACGTTGACCAGGTTGTAGTGCAGCGCGGTGTACTGCGGGGTGCCGGTGGGCGTGACCCGCAGCAGCCGACTGCCGTGAGCGGGGACGGTCGCGGTGAACGAGGTGGTGGAGTCGCCCAGGTCGGTGTTGCTCCACACGTCGTGCACGTCGGCGGTGCCGCTGAAGCCGACGTCGGTCCAGCGGGCGGTCACCGGTGCGGCGGAGCCGGTGAGGTTGAACAGCGCGACGGTGTAGCTGCCGTCGCCGTTGGCCGCGGTCCAGACCTGCTGCTGGGTCAGTCGGTCCACCGGGTGGGCCGGGTGCCCGGCCTGGTCGACGGCGATCACCGCGCTGTTGGTGAGCAGGGCCAGGTCGGTGCTGTCCATGTTGGTGAGGTCGGTGCCCAGCAGCAGTGGCGCGCCCTCGATGGCCCACAGGGTCATCTGGGTCTGCCGCTCGTCAACGGTCAGGCCGTCGTTGCTGCCGTTGCCGAGCTCCAGCGAGTCCAGGTCGTTCCAGCCCCCGGGGCCCGCGTCGTTCACCCACTGCGGCGCGTCGCCGAAGCGGTCGGCGACATTGGTCCAGTCGGTCAGCGGGTAGGAGCCGATGCTGCAGTAGCACTCCACGTCGCCGTCGATCCGCCAGCCGTTGGAGTACTGCTGCCAGGTGGCGGCGTTGTTGACGTCCAGGTTGTTGGAGAGCTCCAGGTGGATCGGCCGACCGGTCTGCTGCAGCGCCTGCGACCAGTGCTCGATGTCGGCGACGTCGCTGTCCCCGACGCCGTCGATCTTCAGGTAGTCCACGCCCCAGGAGGCCAGCTGGTCGGCCCAGGAGTTCAGGTAGGCCTGGGCGGCGGCCGGGTTCTTGTCGTAGTCGATGTAGTACATCGACCCGCTGCCGAAGTTGTAGTTGGTCTCGTAGCTGCTGGTGTCGGAGACGATGTCGTCGGCGTGGAACGAGGTGCCCTGGATCGGCGTGTTCTGCTTGTAGGCCGCGACCGGGATGCCGGGGGTCAGGTACATCCCGAACTGCTCGCCGAGCTTGTGGACATAGCCGGCGACGGCGGCCATGCCGTCCGGGAAGCGGCTCGGGTCGGTCACCCAGCGTCCGTAGGAGTCCACGGTGGTGGCGGGGTTCAGGTACCAGAAGTCGTCGATGTTGACATAGGTGTAGCCGTGGGCGACGAGTCCGCTGGTGGACATCGCCAGCGCCTGGGCCTCGATGTTCGATTCTGTCGGATTCTTCCGAATGAAGCTCCAACTGCTCCAGCCCATGGGCGGAGTGAGTGACACCCCGTTGGCCTCGGCCTGGGCCTGCGAGGTGCCCGGCGCGAGCACCAGGGCCAGGGCGACGAGCGATAGCGCTGCGCCGATGGCGATCGAACGGGATAAGCGCCGAAGGCGGGTGGACATGCTGCGACTCCCGGGGTGGCAGGGGCGGTGAAGGGGGTGGACGTACGACAACAGGGGCCAACATCAGACAGAATCAAACTTTCCAAAACATATAAGAGGCCATCGCCAGATCCATGTCAATAGCCGGTGCACAGCCGCCCCAGTAACCTGACGCCCAATCAGTTCCGGCGCGGTCACCCGCTGCGACCATCGGGACCGGCGGGCGGACTCGCGATGCCCCGGTCAACCTGCTCGACGCAAGGGGAGAGTGAGAGATCGTCAGCAGTCTTTCCCACATCGGCCGCCGGGCGCTTAGGCTGTTCCCTGCCTCGTACGGAAGTGCGAGGCGTCCGGGGAACGCACGGCAGAAGAGGGTGGACCACCATGACGCAGGACCCGACGACTCCGGAGCCGTCCACGCGCGAGACCCTCGACACCGGCGTACCCCATATCGCCCGGGTGTACGACTACTGGCTCGGCGGCAAGGACAACTACGCGGCCGACCGCGAGGTCGCGGAACAGGTCCTGGCCACCGGGAACACGGCGACCCTGAACGTCCGGGCCAACCGCGCCTTCCTCGGCCGGGCGGTGCGCTTCCTGACCGCCGAGTGCGGCATCCGGCAGTTCCTGGACCTGGGCACCGGCCTGCCGTCGGCGAACAACACCCACGAGGTCGCCCAGCGAATAGCCCCCGAGTCGCGCATCGTCTACACCGACAACGACCCGATCGTGCTGGTCCACGCGCGCGCCCTGCTCACCAGCCACCCGGCCGGGGCCACCACCTACATCCACGCGGACGTCCGCGAGCCCGCCAAGATCCTGCTGGAGGCCCGGGACACGCTGGACTTCGAGCAGCCGATCGCGGTGATGATGATCGGCCTGATGCACTGCATCCCGGACGAGGACGACCCGGCCGGCCTCGCCGCCCAGGTGCTGGACGCCCTGCCCTCCGGCAGCTTCCTGGCGCTCTCCCAGCCCGCCCTCGACATCAACGGCGCCGCGATGGCCCGGGCCGGCCACGTCATGGACAAGCTGATGCCGAACAAGATCACCTACCGGACCCAGGAGCAGGTCACCCGCTTCTTCGCCGGGACCGAGCTGGTCGAGCCCGGCGTGGTGTCCGCCCCCCAGTGGCGGCCCGACGAGGGCGCGGACACCACCACCCGCGCGGTCTGGGCCGGGGTCGGCCGCAAGGCCTGACCGGAGCCCCGTGCAGGACACCGAAAGGTCACGAAGAGGGCTGCAGAGGGACCCGGCTGTGAGTCGGCTGAAGGCCAGGCGGAAGATATGCATGTGGCAACCAATGAGAAGGTGAGTGCAGACTTCACCCGACCCCCGGAACACATCCGCGTCCCGGGACGGTCGAGGGTGCCCGACCGATGAGCGCCCGCCCGAACCTGCTCCCCCAGTTGCCCCTCGAACCACCGGGCGGCGGACCCCGCCGCAGCCGCCGGGGCAT
>Ga0302314_10015148_pt1 | contig 13128 bp, 11 predicted proteins | sample III_Palsa_N2_3_FD_200533 | JGI IMG/M metagenome (GOLD analysis project Ga0302314, IMG submission 200533) | Peat permafrost microbial communities from Stordalen Mire near Abisko, Sweden - III_Palsa_N2_3 | ecosystem: Environmental > Terrestrial > Soil > Palsa > Peat permafrost | place: Sweden...
AGGCTCTCCGGCACATGGCCCGAATAGCCGAACAGCGCCTTGCGATGACCGAGCGCGCCGATGACGATGTCGCCCTTGTTGACCTTGGCCATGCGGCCGCTGGTCAGTTCGAGCGTGTTGTAGTTGGCCTTGTTGGTCAGCACTTCGACCACCACGACGACGCCTTCCTCGGCCGGGATGTCCGCGGAAATGCGCACGTCGCGCGCCAGGCCGCAGGCCTGGGTGATGGAGGCGATCTTGTCGACGACGACGCTTCTCACGGTGGCGCTCTCCTGGAATGAATGGCTCAGGTGCCCTGACCGGCGCGCCGGTGGAACACACCCGTCAACGAAACGATCTTCGAAAAGCCGAGGGCATCGGTGGCGGTCCATTCGCCAGCGGCCTCGCCGTAGACACCGCGCGAGGCGGCCATCAGCGAATGGGCCGAATCCACGCCCTCGACGAACAGGCTCCCGGGCCGCATCAGCACGTGCACGTCGCCGGTGACGCGCTCCTGCGAGGAGATCAGCAGAGCCTCGATGTCGCGACACACCGGATCGAGCAGCTGACCCTCGTGCACCAGGTCGCCATAGGGATTCGCGACCAGTTCCTTGATGCGCTGCTGGCGCGGCGTCAGCACCAGCTTCTCGAGTTCGCGGTGCGCGGTGAGCAGGGTCTCGGCCGCGGGGGCTTCGAACGCGACGCGACCCTTCGTGCCGATGATGGTGTCGCCCAGATGGATGCCGCGGCCGATGCCGAACTTCGCACCGATGATCTCCAGCTCCTCGATCAGCGTCACCGGATCGAGCTTGCGGCCGTCGAGCGCGGTGGGAATCCCCTTCACGAAACCGAGCGTGTGGCGCTCGGGCTCATGGGGCTTGCTGAAGGCGTCGCGCGAGAGCACCCAGGCGTCATCCGGGATGCTGCCATGGGAGTTGAGGGTTTCCTTGCCGCCGATCGTGACGCCCCAGAGGCCGCGGTTCACGGAATAGGCCGCGCCCCAGGGCGGCACCGGCAGCTTGCGCTCCTCCAGGTAGGCAAGCTCATCCTTGCGCTGGAACGCCTGGTCGCGCACCGGGGCGAGCACCGTGAGCTCCGGCGCCAGCGTCCGCAGGGCGACTTCGAAGCGCACCTGGTCATTGCCGGCGGCCGTGCAGCCGTGGGCGATCGTGTTCGTGCCGAGCTTGCGGGCCATCAGGGCGATGGTCTGCGCCTGCATCACGCGCTCCGCGCCGACGCACAGCGGGTACAGCTGGCCGCGGCGGACATTACCCATGATGAGGAAGCGCAACACCTGCTGAAAATAATCGGCGCGGGCGTCGATCGTGTGATGCTCGACCGAACCCAGGGCCCGCGCGCGCGAAGCCAGGGTGCTCGCGGTCGCCGCATCGATGCCGCCGGTATCGACCGTGACGGTGATCACGGGGCGGCGATAGTTCTCCGCGACCCAGGGCACCAGGAAGGAGGTGTCGAGGCCGCCCGAATAGGCGAGGACAATGGGTTCATCACCCTGCGGAACAGTGTTGGACATGATATTCAGACTCTGAAGTTCGATCGTAGGCGCGATATGAGCTGCGTCTGGGCCGGCTCGCCGTGGGTCGCGATGAAGATGGTGTCGTCGCCGGAGATCGTGCCCACGACCTCGGGCCACTCGGCCTTGTCGATGGCTACCGCAACGCTGGCAGCCGCGCCGATGGTGGTCCTGACCACCGTGAGACAGTTACCGGCCGGCAGGATCTGGCGCACGAACTGCGCCAGGGCGCCGAAGTTGCCGTTCGCGCGCGCAACCTCATCCGGCGGCATCGCGTAGCGGCCGCCGGCCTTCAGCACGCCCAGGTCCCGCAGATCCCGGCTGATCGAAGACTGGGTCACCGCATAACCATCGCGCTGCAACAGATGCACCAGGTCGCCCTGCTTGCGCACCAGACCGTTGCGCAGGAGGCGCACGATCGCATTGCGGCGGTCGACTTGCTGGGTATCGGTGAGCACGGCGGCCCTGCTGCATAAAGTTGCGCGCATTATGCATTTAAATGCACCGTGGTCAAGGGCGGGCCTCGCCTTGGGCAGGCCACTCGCCCGGGCGCAACTGCCACCCGGCCTGGCCCATCACGGTGCCGTCGGCATCGAAGCGGCGCTCGCGCACCTCCAGTGCGCCATCGTGGCCGATCATGACGAGCGTCGAGCAGCGGGTTCCGAACACGGGATGTACCACGAACGGCGAAGACAGCACTTCGACCCACTCCGGCGGCAATGGTTGTGCGCCAGCCGGGGCGTCGGGGAGGCAGCGGGTCCGATCAGCGAGCAGCGCGAACAACTGCTCGCCCGCATCCGGCGTGACGGCGGTCCGCGCCGAGGATTGCGCGGTAAGCCACTGCGCGAACCGCTCACGCACCCGGGTCAACTTGGGCCAGGGCGTGTCGAGCAGGAGGTTACTGAGGCCATAGACACCGGGGCCCAGGGCCTGCGAAAACCGTGGCGCCCGGTTGGACGCGTACCAGAGGCTGTCCGCATCGTTCAGCAGCAGGTTGAAGCCGGCGTAGCTTGCGGCCTTCGGTTCCAGCATCGAAAGCCAGGAGGCCGGCGGCGCGTCCGATTCGAGCCATCCGGGAATCAGGCCGCCGCGGCTCGGGGCCTCCGGCCGCCGGGCCTGCACGTCGCGGAAATTGGTGATGATGCCGAAGCGACGTTGCCGATCGACGGCGAGCCAGGTGCCCTGCGCCAGCAGGTCGCGACCGGCGAGAATGTCGGGCGCGTCGTGCCATAACGCCATCGGGGCCGTGGGCCGTGCATGGAACTCATCGCGATTCGCGGCGACGATCAGCCGATAGCGCGGATGCGCCCGCCAGGCCATGACCAGGAGGCACATCTGCCGTTCAGCTCTCTGCCAGCCACGAACCGATCAGCCGATGGGCGATAGCCTGGGGCGGGGGCAGCAGCACCTTGCCCGCGCGCAGGTCCGCGCGCGAGAACCACTGGACGTCTTCGAGTTCGCTGCCGCGCCGGATGAGCCGCCGGGCGCCGGCCGTGGCGCGGAATCCGAGCATCAGCGAGGCCGGAAAAGGCCAGGGTTGGGAGGACTGGTAGTGGACCTCATCGACCTCGACACCGGTCTCCTCCTCGACCTCGCGGGCGACGGCATCCTCGAGGCTCTCGCCGGGCTCGACGAAGCCCGCGATGGTCGAATAGCGCCCGGGCGGCCAGCTCGCCTGCCGGCCCAGCAGGGCCCGGTCGCCGTCGCTGACCAGCACGATGATCGCGGGGTCGATGCGCGGAAAAAACTCGTGGGGCGACTGCGGGTCGGTGCACTTGAGGACGTGGCCGGCACGGGTCGAGCGCGCCGGCCGGCCGCACACGCCGCAGAAGCGGTGCCGGGTGCGCCAGAGGGACATGCCCCGGGCATAGGCCAGCAGGGCCGAATCCGGCGCCGGCAGGGTCGCGGCAAGTGGCCGCAGCTCCGCAAGGCCGGTGCCCTCGGGCAGCGTGATCGGCGCCTGCGCCGGCAGGTCCACGAGGATGCACCAGGCGTCCTGGAACCAGCCCAGCAGCACCAGATCCATGTCATCGGCGTCGCGGACGATGGGATCATCGCCGGTCAGGAAGGCGATCCGCGGTATGGCGTCGGCGCCGGCCGCGTGCAGCAGATGCTGCGCACCCACCGACAGCACGTAGCGGGTCGCCGGATCGGCGCGGATCGCGCGCAGCGCCGCCGCGTCCTCGCGCACTTCGGAGCGGCGGTCGATGTACGGACCGGCGAAGAAATTTGGGGAATAGGGCGGCTGCGGCATGCCCCATCTTAGCAGCGCCGCCTCATTTCCCTCAGGGCAGTGTCAGCGCCACCAACTCTCCCGGATGGTCCTTTGCGCCGGTTGCGACCACGATGTACTGCCGTCCGTACACGGCATAGGTCATCGGCACGCCCGACTGATTCGCGGGCAGGGTCATCTGAAAAATGATGGCGCCCGTCGCCTTGTCGTATGCATAGAACCGGTTGCCGCCGCCGCCGGCGCGATACAGGCCGCTGCCCTCACCGGCGAACAGCAGGGTCTTCGTTACGAGCAGTCCCACCTGATCGAACGATCCCGTCCGGGGCAGCGTGATCCCGGCCAGCACCGGATTGTTCGCCGCCCACTCCGGCGTTTCGCTGTTCGGGACCATCCACAGGTGATCGCCGGAGTTGAGATCGATGGCCGTGATCCGGCCCCACGGTGGCTTGATCAGGGGCAGGCCGTTCGGGCCGCCCAGGGAGCCGTGCGGGAAACCTTCGCCGTACACCCCGACGTAGCGCTCTTCGGAGATCTTCGGGTCCGGGTGCAGGCCGATGGGGCATACCGATGAAATGGAGCTGACATAGAAGATGCCGGTCTCCGGATCGACCGCGGCACCCTGCCAGTTGGCCCCTCCGGACAGACAGGGCCGCAGCAGCGTGCCGAGATTGCCGCCGTCGACGACCACCGACGGCGGCATGTAGGCCGGTCCGAAGCGGTAGTCCTTCACGATCGCTTCGGCCTGGCTGTGCAGGTCCGGCGTGAAGTCGATGAGATCCTCGCGGCGTAGCCCCTGTGGCTCGTAGGGCGCCGGTCGCGTCGGATAGGGCTGGGTGGCCGAGGTCTTCTCCCCCGGCACGTCCGACTGTGGCACCGGTCGCTCTTCGATCGGCCACACCGGCTTACCCGTGACCCGGTCGAAGACGAAGACCAGGCCCATCTTCGTCACCTGCACGACCGCCGGTATCTTCCTGCCCTTGACGGTGATGTCGGCCAGCACCGGCGCCGCGGGCAGGTCGTAGTCCCAGATGTCATGGTGGACGATCTGGTAGTGCCACAGGCGCTTGCCGGTTCTGGCATCGATGCACACGAGGGCATCGGAAAACAGATTGTTGCCGGTGCGATGGCCGCCGTAGAAATCCGCGGTCGGCGCCTCGACCGGAAGATAGACGAGGCCGCGTGCGGCATCCGCCGTGAAGGGCGCCCACACCGCGGTGTTGCCGGTGTACGAGTTGCTGTTGTCGTCCCAGCTCTCCGCCCCGAATTCACCCGGCTGCGGCACCGTGTGAAACGCCCACAACAGCGCGCCCGTGTGCGCATCGTAGCCGCGGATCCAGCCGGGCACCGCCGACTTCGATGGCGGCGCGCCGCCGGCCGAGAACGAGACGCCGGCGATGACCACATCGCCCACGATCACCGGCGGGGAGCTGGAACCCGGCGGCGTCTTCGGCAGCTCTGCGACCCGCGGCAGACCTTCCTTCAGATCGACGATGCCGCCCTTGCCGAAGGACGCCACGGGCTGTCCGGACAACGCATCGAGCGCGATCAGCTGAAATCCCGGCGTGATGGTGAAGATGCGGCTGCCTTCGCCATGGCGGGTGCTGCGCCAGTAGGCAACGCCACGACCCGAATTGCGGCGGGGCGCGACCGCGCCGCGTTCGCCTTCGTCCAACCGGTACAGCCACAGCGTCTCGCCGGTCGTCGCATCTATGGCGATGACATCACGGCGGATGCCCGCGCTCACATAGAGAATGCCGTCGGCCATGAGGGGCGTCGGCCGGAAGTAGTACTCCGGGACCGGTCCGAAGTTGTCGGACTTCCAGCGCCAGGCGATGCGCAGCTTGCCGACGTTGTCGCGATTGATCTGATCCAGTGGCGAATAACTGCTGCTGCCGAGGTCGCCACGATTGTTGAGCCATTCGGCCGTGGCCGGAATTTTCGGATAGCCGGCGGTCGGTGCGGGTGCGGCGGGCACCACCCAGCCGTTCGCGCGGCGGATGTGCGTGAGCGCCGCGACGTAGTCGGCATCGCTCAACGATCCGGGCGCCGTGGGCGGCATGGTACGACGCGTGAATTCGTCGAGCCCCACCGGCGGGACCGAGCCCCAGTGCTGCTGGAAGGTGCTGCCGATGAGCGCGGGTCCGGTCTCCCCGCCACGCAGTTCCGGACCATGACAGGCGGCGCAGGTGCGCAGGTAGGCATCATCCTGTGCCTGCGCGTGCGCACAAATAAAGAGCAGCGCGGTCGCCACCCACCAGGATCCGAAGATCGCTCGACTCATGTTTGATGCCCCCCTGCGGCGCTATGATACGCGCGCGGCGCAACGGAACTGAAATGGGGGAGTTTCGTGAAATTCGATTACCGCGGTCTGAGTGTGCTCGTGCTCGCGTTCCTGGCCGGTGCCGCGCGCGCGGCGCCGCCGGATGCCGCGCAGGCCGGCGAGCGCGTGTACCAGCGCACCTGTGCGATGTGCCATGACCACGCCGAAGCCCTGCGGGCGCCGACGCTCGGGACTCTCAAGGGCATGCGCTATCAGCAGATCTACTTCGCCCTCACCGTCGGCAAGATGCAGGCGCAGGGTCAAGCGCTGACCGGGCCCGAGCGCTCCGACCTGATCGATTTCCTCATCGGCCGCGCGCAGGTCAGCGATGCCTGGACCGCGCAGCTGCGATGTTCGCCCGAGCGGCGCAAGGCCAATCTCACCATGCCCGCGACCGTGGCCGATTTCGGCTATGACCTGCGCAACCAACGCCACCTCACCGCGCAGCAGGCCGGCATCACGACCGAGGATTTCCGCCACCTGGAACTTGCCTGGGCGCTGGCCTTCCCGCGCGCCACGACCATGCGCGCGCAGTCCGCGGTGGTCGGTTCGACGCTGTTTCTCCCCGTCGCCGACGCCTCGCAGCTGTATGCGATCGACATTGCGGCCAAGCCCTGTCTCAAGTGGATCTATAAGAGTGATGTGCCGCTGCGCACCGGGGTGGGCTACGGCGAGCTGCCCGGGTCTCACCGCAAGGTGCTGGTGTTCGCGGACGTGGGGACGCGGATTCACTTGGTGGATGCCGCGACCGGCGCGCCGATCTGGAAGCACGCGGTACATCTGACTGAGCTTTCGAACACGACCGGTACGCCCGTGCTGCTGGGCGCGCGCGTCTACGTGCCGCTCTCGGCGTCCGAGATCAACGTCGGCGCCGATGCCAAACACCTGTGCTGTACGACGCATGGTGCCGTCATCGCGCTCGATGCGAAGACCGGCAAGGAGATCTGGACCGCGCACACCATGCCGGATGCCAAGGCGATACGCGATCGCGGCGATGGCCAGATGATGTGGGGACCCTCGGGTGCGCCCATCTGGAGTTCACCCGCCATCGATGAAAAGCGCGGTGTGCTCTACGTCGGGACGGGCGAGGCCACCTCCTCGCCCGCCTGGAACACGACCGATTCGGTGCTCGCCATCGATCTGAAAACCGGTGAGATCCGCTGGCGCTTCCAGGCCACCCCGGATGACATATTCCTGACCGGCTGCTACATCCGCCACGATGGACTCAACTGCCCTCATGAAGGGCGCCTGCTCGACCATGATTTCGGTGCCTCGATGGTCCTCGCGAAGCGACCCGATGGACATGATGTCGTGCTCGCCGGGCAAAAGTCGGGAATCCTGTACGCGCTGGACCCGGATGCCCAAGGCAAGCTGCTCTGGAAACACAGCTTTGGCAGCGGCTCGCCGGTCGGCGGCATCCACTGGGGACTCGCGTACGACGGGGCACGCGTCTTCACACCGATGAACACGTTTCCGGGAGCCACGGGCAAGGATCCCGGCGAGGTGGCCGGATTGCACGCGGTGGCCGTGGATTCCGGCACGGTGCTCTGGTCCTACTACCCCCAGCCGGATTGCTCGGGAGAGCGCAAAACACGCGTGCGAACCTGTGCCAGCGTCACCGGCATGACCGGGGCACCGGCGGTGATCGCCGGGGCGGTGGTGGAGGGCAGCGCCGACGGTTTCCTGAGGGCCTTCGATGCCAATACCGGCGAGCTGCTCTTCCAGTACGACACCACCCAGCCCCTGACCACGGCCAACGGCGTACCGGGTACCGGCGGGGCGTTGGATAACGCTTCGATCGTCGCCGCCAACGGGTACCTGTTCGTCAATTCCGGCTACGGACTCATGGGCGGTGAGACCGCCGGTAACTTATTCCTGGCCTTTCACGTCAAAGCACATTGATCGCGGCAGCCCGCTCGGCGCGGTAAGATTCCCCCCGGCAGTCTTGATTTGACAACGCAGAGGGGAATCGAATGAAACTGGTCATGTGCCTCGTCTTCGGCACGAGTGTCGCGTTGCTCGCGGCGTGTGCCTCGCAACCCGCACCAATGGCACAGGCGCCCGCGGTCGCACCCGTGGTTGCAGCGCCGGTCGCGGTTGCGGTTGTTGCTCCGCCGGCAGCGGTGGTTGCCACACCTGCCACGGCAGCGACGCCCGCTACCGCTTCGACGACGGCGGCCGCGGTCCCCGTGGCGCAGACGGCAAAGGACGCGATTCCCTACGGCTATGACCATAGCGTCGTGAACGGGAAGGATATTTACTGCCGGAACGATACCGAGACCGGCTCCCGCACTGCGCATCGCAAAGTCTGCTACACGCAGGATCAGCTCGCAAAGATGCAGCAGCACACCCAGGACTACATCTCTGACGTGCAGCGTTCCGGCGCTGTGGGGATACAGCAGTGCTCGTACGGCCCGAACTGCCACTAATGGGCTAGGCCGCGGCTTCGGGCTCGGGCGTCTTTTCCTTCTCGAGGGACAGGTCGGAGGAGATCTGCCGGGTGCTGTTGAGCTTGATGTTCAATCGCAGCTCGTTGGCCGAATCGGCGTTACGGATGGCTTCATCGTAGGAAATGATGCCTTCGTTGTAGAGTTCGAACAGCGAGTGGTCGAAGGTGCGCATGCCGAGCTCGCGCGACTTCGACATGATGGATTTGATCTCGTGGAATTCCCCTTTCAGCAGCTTGTCGGCCACGATGGGGGTATTGATGAGAATCTCGACGGCCGCGCGGCGCCCCTTGCCATCCACGGTCTTGACCAGGCGCTGCGATATGATGGCGCGCAGATTGCCCGACAGATCCATGAGCAGCTGCTTGCGGCGCTCTTCGGAGAAGAAATTGATGATGCGGTCGATGGTCTGGTTGGCGCTGTTCGAATGCAGCGTGCCCAGGCACAGGTGACCGGTCTCGGCGAACGCGATGGCGTTCTCCATGGTTTCGGTATCGCGGATTTCACCGATCAGGATCACATCGGGAGCCTGGCGCAGCGTGTTCTTGAGGGCGTTGTGCCAGGAGTGCGTGTCGATGCCGACTTCGCGATGGGTGATCAGCGACTGGTGCGAGCGGTGCACGAACTCGACCGGGTCTTCGACCGTGACGATGTGGCCCGCCGAGGAGCGGTTGCGATGATCGATCATGGCGGCGAGCGAGGTCGACTTGCCCGAACCGGTGGCGCCGACGACCAGCACCAACCCGCGCTTGGTCATCACGATTTCCTTGAGGATCTCCGGCAGACCAAGCTTCGTGAAATCGGGTATCTCGTTGGCGATGGTGCGGATGACCATGCCGACGTTCTGCTGCTGCATGAAGATGTTGACGCGAAAGCGCGCGACGTTCGGCAGCGAAATCGCAAAGTTGCACTCCAGGTCACGCGCGAATTCCTCGCGCTGGCGCTCGTTCATGAGCGCGTTGGCGAGGCTGCGTGAGGCCTCACCCGTCAGCTTCTGATTCGTCAGCGGCTGCATGGCGCCCTGCAGCTTCATCGCAGGCGGGAAATCCTTGGACACGAACAGGTCGGAGCCGCCGGCGGTGCTCATGGCGGTCAGCAGCTTCGTGATGTAGGCCTTGGCCTGCTCGTCGTTCAGGTGGGGCATGTTTCCCTCGCAGATTGCCCCTCGAGACTAGCGAAAGCCTCACCTGACCGACCGTATAGGGGTCACAGAATCGGTGCTTCGAGCAGGCAGCCGAATTCGCGGGCCAGATCGACCGAGACACGGGCGTGCACGGCCCCCTGCTGGTCGAAGAAGCGCTGCGTGCCGCGCAGCCCGAAAACCCCTTCGTGCCAGATATTGGGGTGAATATAGAGGCCCTGGCGGCCATCGAACCGGAAGCAGACGAAGCGCTGCGGTGTCACATCATCGCCGGGCAGCGCCAGCGGCACGTAGAAAGGCTGCAGCTGCAGCGGGAAGAACAGCTGGCCGCCGTCCGGATGGTAGTTGGCATGCCACAGCAGCATGCGCGGTGGCGGTTCGGCGTGATCGGTGTGCGCCGACTCCGGCGACCGGCCGTAAGCCAGGATGTAGTGGCCACCGACCGCTTCGTTGCGCCCATAGAGGATGTCGCCGCGCCATTCGCTGACGAATATGCCCTCGGTGGTGCCGCCCTGGTCGCCCGTGTCGGCGTCGATCGGCCGGCGTCCCTGGGCAGGCCAGCGTACGATCTCGACGCGACAGTCCTTCGGGTCATCGACCAGATGGCCGTAGCCGGCGAGGGTCACGGGGGTTGCATCGACGATCGGCATCACGACGCTCGGCAGCCCGGCCGGCAGCTCGGGATTCAAATAATCGATCGGTGTCGTTGCATTCAAAACTTTCCTCCTCTGCCGTAGCCGGCTGCATTGTGGATGTCAGCGGGGCTGCGATATGCTGCCGACGCTGTCACAAGCGTAGCCTCAAAGCCGGAGATAAGAACATGAAAAGACTGGCACTCCTTTTGCTCACCGGTGCCCTGGCGGCGGCGCCCTGCGCCATGGCCGATCAGGCGGCTGCGACGGCCGTGCTGCAGGCCGGATGCGCCGGTGATGCGCAGAAATTCTGTTCCAACGTGCAAAACGGCGGCGGCCGGATCATCGCCTGCCTCAAGCAGAACTACAGCCAGCTGACGGATCAGTGCAAACAGGCCGGCGCGAAGGCGCAGCAAATGATGAACGGCAACGGCGCGGGCGGCAACGCCGCGGGCGCCGGTGGCGCGCCGGGTAATGCCGCGGGTGCTCCCGCCGCAGCGCCAGCGGCTGCCGGTGGTTTCTCCGGCGACGCAACGCCCCCTGCTGCACCTGCAGCAAACGCGCCGTCGCCGACGAAGATGAAGGCGGCCGGCAAAGGGACGAAAGGATCCTACGTACTCCTGAAGAAGGTGGAACTGACGGATCCCGGCATGTCGGGCGTTTCGGGTCCCCAACCTGCCTACGAGCTCATGATTCCGCCGACCTGGAAATTCCAGGGCACGGTCAGTTTCGGCGCCGCCCGCGATGGCTGTTTCGCGGACCTGATGGCCGTCAACTGGCACGCCGCGAGCCCGGATGGCTCCGTTGAGTTCGATGGCATCCCGAGTTACAGCTGGCAATACAGCAACAGTCCCCAGGAGCTGAAAAACCTCAACGATCCGGCGAAACGCTCCCTGGGCCCCGGCGGCAAACCCTGCCCGGTGGCGAAGCCCATGAAGGCGGTGGATTACATCAACCAGACGCTGCTGCCGGCTCTCAAGGGCGCCACACTGGTATCGGTGGAGCAGTTCCCTGAACTGAATCAGATGGCGCGCCAGCAGTTGGGACTGTCGTCCGCAGGCGGGGGCAACGTCCAGACCGAGGCCGTCCGGGCGCGGTTCAAGACCACCATGAGTGGCAAGCCTGCGGAGGCCTGGATCTCGATGGTCGTGGTCACCACTGCCTACCAGGTCGGTGGCGGCACCTTCTGGAATTGCCAGGCGATGGATACTACGGCCCTGGTGGCCCTGCCGGGTCAGCTCGATGCCAACGACAAGCTCTACCGGGTGATGGCGACCGCCGTGCAGCCCGTCGCGAAGTGGCAGGCCTACGCGGATGGGATGATCTCGCGGTTCAATCAGCAGGAAGAGCAGAAGAACGCCAAGATCGACCAGACGATCGCTCAATTCCAGATGAAAGTGGTGCAGACGATCAATGCCACCGTGGCGCTTTCCGAGAAGGGCGCCAACACCTCGGCCTTCACCGCGGACCAGCTGGTCCGTGGCGTGCAGACCTTCCGCAACCCGGCGACCGGTAAGACCGTGGAACTGAGCAACCAATACGATCATGCGTGGTCGAACGGATCAGACGAATACGCGATGAGCGATGATCCGAACTTCAACCCGAAATCGGAGCTTTCCGGAAACTGGGAGCCGCTGCAGGTGGTGCACCCGGCTCCGTAGCAGGAGGTCGGCTCGATGCTCACGCTCGAAGGCCTGACGCATATCTATCCGAACGGCACCCGCGCGTTGGAGGATGCGACTTTGACGATCCCGAACGGGATGTTCGGGCTGCTGGGCCCGAACGGCGCCGGGAAGTCGACGTTGATGCGCTGCATTGCCACGTTGCAGACGCCCTCGCGCGGCGCCATCCGCTTCGGCGATATCGACGTACTGCGCGAACCCGAACGTCTGCGGGCGGTGCTCGGCTACCTGCCCCAGGATTTCGGTGTCTATCCGCGCGTCTCGGCGCAGGACCTGCTCGAGCATCTGGCGGTGCTCAAGGGTATCTCCGGCCGGGCGGAGCGCCGGCAGACGGTCGAGACGTTGCTGCGACAGGTGAATCTGTGGGACGTACGCAAGAAGGCCGTGGCGGGGTTCTCAGGTGGCATGCGCCAGCGCTTCGGCATCGCCCAGGCGCTGATCGGCAGTCCGCGGCTGATCATCGTCGATGAGCCCACCGCGGGACTGGATCCCGAGGAGCGGCAGCGCTTCAACAACCTGCTCGCCGAGATCGGCGAGAGCGTGGTCGTCATCCTCTCCACGCATATCGTGGACGACGTGACCGATCTGTGCTCGAACATGGCCATCATGCTCAACGGCCGCATCGTCACGGCCGGCGCGCCGTCGCAGCTGCTGGCGACGATCCAGGGGCATATCTGGCGCAAGCTGGTCGAGAAATCGCGCGTCGAGGACACACGGCAGCGCTTCGCGGTGATTTCGACGCGGCTGCGGGCGGGGCACCACGAGTTGCGGGTCCTCGCCGCCGAGAATCCCGGCGATGGTTTCGAGCCGGCGGAGCCGACGCTGGAGGACCTGTACTTCGCGACGCTCGCGACCTCGCGTCACGGCGCCGCCCAAGCAACGGCCGCGGCCTGAACCGGCTGTCATGCTCTGGCGCATCGCGGCCTTTGAGATTCGTTACCAGCTGCGCGCGCCGGTGTTCGCGATCGGCTTCGCGCTGTTCTTCCTGCTGACCTTCGGCGCGGTCACGAGCGATCAGATCCGCATCGGTGCCGCTGGCAACGTCAATCTCAACTCGCCGTACGCCATCGGCATGACCGTGGCGATCATGTCGCTGATCGCGACCTTCGTGTCGGCCGCGATCGTCGCCAACGTGGTCGTGCGCGACGATGAGTGCGGCTTCG
>Ga0302314_10015151_pt1 | contig 13127 bp, 10 predicted proteins | sample III_Palsa_N2_3_FD_200533 | JGI IMG/M metagenome (GOLD analysis project Ga0302314, IMG submission 200533) | Peat permafrost microbial communities from Stordalen Mire near Abisko, Sweden - III_Palsa_N2_3 | ecosystem: Environmental > Terrestrial > Soil > Palsa > Peat permafrost | place: Sweden...
AAAAAGCGAACGTCTGGAAGAAGTAGGCCGCGAGCTGGAAAACCCGAACGTCTGGGACGATCCGGCACGCGCGCAGGAACTGGGCCGCGAGCGCGCCCGCCTGCACACCATCGTCAACGGCATCGATACGCTGACCGGCGGACTCACCGACGCCAGCGAACTGCTGGAGATGGCCGTCGCCGATGGCGACGAGGACACCGTCAACTCGGTGGTCAGCGATCTGGCCAGACTCGATGCACAGGTGAGCAAGCTGGAGTTCCAGCGCATGTTCTCCGGCAAGATGGACGCCACCAACGCGTTCGTCGATATCCAGGCTGGTGCCGGCGGTACCGAGGCACAGGACTGGGCCGAAATGCTGCTGCGCATGTACCTGCGCTGGTGCGAATCGCGCGGCTGGCAGACCGAGCTGATGGAAGTCAGCGGCGGCGAAGTCGCGGGCATCAAGTCCGCCACGTTCCGCGTTGAAGGTGACTACGCCTACGGCTGGCTGAAGACCGAAATCGGCGTGCACCGGCTGGTGCGCAAGAGTCCGTTCGATTCGGACAATCGCCGGCATACCAGCTTTACCTCAGTGTTCGTGTCACCGGAAGTCGACGACGACATCGATATCGATATCAATCCGGCTGACTTGCGCACCGATGTCTACCGTTCATCCGGTGCCGGTGGCCAGCACGTCAACAAGACCGAATCAGCAGTACGTATCACGCATATCCCGACCAATACCGTGGTGGCCTGCCAGACCGGCCGCAGCCAGCACGCCAACCGCGCCACCGCGATGAAGATGCTGGCGGCGAAGCTGTACGAACTGGAAGTGCAGAAGCGCAACGTCGAGCGCGATGCGTTGGAAGCGACCAAATCCGACATCGGCTGGGGCAGCCAGATCCGCAACTACGTACTCGATCAGAGCCGTATCAAGGATCTGCGCACTGGCATCGAACGCACCGACACGCAGAAGGTGCTGGATGGCGATCTGGACGAATTCATCGAGGCCAGCCTGAAATCCGGCCTCGAAGCGGGTTCGAAACGCAGCGATGCGTGAGTACTGATCCGTTGAATCGGCCCGATCATCGACTAAGGAGCTCCAGCATGAATAACAAGAAGATCTGCGGAATCCTTGTCGCATTCGCCGTACTTGCAGCGTTCAGCGGCGCGGTTGGTGCGCAGCAGAGCTCATCCGGCCAAGGCGTCAAGCAGGATGCCAAAGCCGTCGGCCATGGGGTCGGCAACGGCGCCCGCGACATCGGCCACGCAACCAAGCACGTTGCCGTCTCGGTCGGGCACAGCGGGAAGAAGGCCGGTATCGTCGTCGGCCACGGTGCGCGCGATGGCTGGAATGCGACCAGGCATGCGGTCAAGCACGTGTTTCACAAGGACGATTGACGGGCGGCGCCATTCCGAAAAAAAACCCGTGTAATTTGCAATCCAACCATAAACTGAGAAACGTCCGCCGCTCGGCACGAGCGCTGGCAGTAACGGAATCCCCATGAGCGAACCGGTCGACACCCTACCCATCGACGAAAACAAGCTGATCGCCGAGCGTCGCGAAAAACTGACGGCGTTGCGCGGGCAGGGCATTGCGTTCCCGAATGACTTCAAGATCGACAGCTTTGCCGGCGACTTGCAGGCGGAGTTCGCAGACAAGGACGTGCAGACGGCTGAGGTGATCGAGGCGGCTGCACGCCACGTGAAGATGGCCGGCCGCATCGTGTTGAAGCGCGTGCAGGGCAAGGTCAGTTTCGTGCAACTGCAGGATTTCAGCGGCCGCATCCAACTGTTCATCCATCAGGGCACACTGGGCGAAACCTACGAGGCGTTCAAGGGCTGGGACGTGGGCGACATCGTGGGCGCCGAAGGCGTGCTGATGCGCACCAAGACCGGCGAGTTGTCGGTGCGCGTCGATGGCCTGCGCCTGCTGACCAAGAGCCTGCGTCCGCTGCCGGACAAGTTCCATGGTCTGGCCGATGTGGAACAGCGCTATCGCCAGCGCTATGTCGACCTGATCGTCACCGAAGAAGCACGCCGCACCTTCATGCAGCGCTCGAAGATCATCGGCTTCATGCGCCAGTGGCTGGAAGCGCCGACGCGCCGCTTCATGGAAGTGGAGACGCCGATGATGCATGTCATCCCCGGCGGTGCCACCGCGCGGCCGTTCGTGACGCATCACAACGCATTGGACATGGACCTGTACCTGCGCGTGGCTCCGGAGCTTTACCTCAAGCGCTTAGTGGTCGGCGGCTTCGACCGCGTCTACGAGATCAACCGCAACTTCCGCAACGAGGGCGTGTCGACCCGGCACAATCCCGAATTCACCATGCTGGAGCTGTATCAGGCTTACGCCACCTACACAGAGATCATGGATCTCACCGAGGGCGTGATCCGCGATACGGCGAAGGCGGTGATTGGTAGCACCCAACTGCATTGGGACGGCGCCGATATCGATGTCGGCCCAGCCTTCCGTCGCTGGAGCATGGAAGACGCGGTGCTGGAGCTGAATCCGGAGATCCGCCGCGAAGAATTGCGCGATCGTGAGGCGATGGCGGCGCACGCCAAGCGGCTCGGTGCGCAAGTCAAGCCGGGCTACGGTTGGGGCAAGCTGCTGTTGGAAATCTTCGAGAAGACGGTCGAGCACACGCTCGTCCAGCCGACCTTCATCACTCAGCATCCGGTCGAGGTGTCGCCGTTGGCGCGTGAAAGCGATACCGACAAGGGCATCACCGACCGCTTCGAGCTGTTCGTCAACGGCAAGGAGATCGCCAATGGCTTCTCCGAGTTGAATGACCCAGAGGACCAGGCCGCACGTTTCCAGGCCCAGGTCGACGCCAAGGATGCTGGCGACGACGAGGCGATGCACTTCGACGCCGACTACATCCGCGCGCTAGAAGTCGGCCTGCCGCCCACTGGTGGCCTCGGCATCGGCATCGACCGGCTGGTGATGCTGCTGACCGATTCGGCGTCGATCCGCGATGTGCTGTTGTTCCCCTACATGCGCCCGGAGGCTTGAACCATGTGGTACGCGATCATCGGCACCGACAACGCAAATTCGCTGGAAGCGCGCAAGTCCGCACGTCCAGCCCATCTGGCCCGCCTGCAGCAGCTGCAGGATGAAGGCCGCATGCTGCTGGCCGGTCCGTTTCCAGCGATTGACGCCGAGGATCCGGGTCCGGCCGGATTCAGCGGCAGCCTGATCGTGGCCGAGTTCGCCTCACTGGCCGAGGCGGAAAGCTGGGCTGCGGCCGACCCCTATATCGCCGCCGGCGTGTATCGCGAGACCGCGGTCAAGCCGTTCCGCAAAGTGCTGCCGTGAAGCGGGCGCAGTGATGACCGGGCAACCTGTCATTGAGCAGATCCGCGAGCGTCTGCAGGCCGCATTCGCGCCGAGCGAGCTGGAAGTGCTGGACGAAGGTCACAAGCACGCCGGTCATGTGGGGGAGGGCAAGGGCCACTTCCATGTACGAATCGTCAGTGGCGCGTTTGCCGGCCAGCTGCCGATCAAGCGCCACCGGATGGTCTATGCGGCACTCGACGGGCTGATGGATAACGGCATCCATGCGCTGTCGATCGATGCCTTTCAAGATAAATAATAATAAATAACATGCGGATATGATTCATTGTTAAGGTGAAACTTCATATCGAACCGCATTGCAGCGCAGCCCCGCGTTTGGCACAGTGCCTTGTCGCCCACCAGCGGGCGTTACCTGACTGACCCACTGATGACCACATGCGCCTGAGCACCATCAAACTCGCCGGTTTCAAGTCCTTCGTGGACCCGACCACCCTGCATCTGCCGAGCAACATGATCGGCGTAGTGGGGCCGAACGGCTGCGGCAAATCCAACATCATCGATGCGATCCGCTGGGTGATGGGCGAGAGCGCGGCCAGCCGCCTGCGCGGTGATTCGCTGACCGACGTGATCTTCTCCGGTTCCAACACGCGCAAACCGGTGGGGCAGGCCACGGTCGAACTGATCTTCGACAACAGCGACGGGACGATTCAGGGCGAGTACGGCCAGTACGCCGAGATTTCGGTGAAACGGCAGGTCACCCGCGACGGCCAGTCCGCGTATTTCCTGAACGGTGCGCGCTGCCGTCGTCGCGACATCACCGATCTGTTCCTCGGCACCGGCCTCGGTCCGCGCAGCTACTCGATCATCGAGCAGGGCATGATCAGCCAGATCATCGAGGCGCACCCGGAAGAACTGCGCATGCATCTGGAAGAGGCCGCTGGCATCTCCAAGTACAAGGAGCGCCGCAAGGAAACCGAGAGCCGCATCAAGGCCACCCGCGAAAACCTCGACCGCGTGCGCGACGTGCGTGATGAGGTGGACAAGCAGCTCGAGCACCTCAATCGGCAGGCCCGTGCCGCCGAGCGCTGGAAGGCCTTGAAGGAAGAACAGACGCGCAAGGAGGCCGAACTGCGCGCACTCGAATACCGCGGCCTGAAGAGCCAGCATGAAGGCGAGGGTGCGGGCCTGTCCGCGGCCGAGATCGAGATCGAGAAGCAGCTGGCAGGGCAACGTCAGATCGAGGCGCAGCTGGAAAGCATGCGCGAGCATCACACCGGCGCCAGTGAACATCTGAACGCGGTGCAGGCTGAGGTCTACAAGGTCGGCGCCGAGATTGCCCGGGTCGAACAGCAGGTACGCCACAACCGTGAAACCGCCGACCGGCTGCAGCGCGCGCATGGCGACGCCGAGCGCGAACACGTCGAGCTGGCCGCGCACATCGCCACCGACAGCCAGCAGATCGAAACACTGCGCATGGCGCTGGCTGAAGGCGAACCGAAGCTCGAAGCGTTGCAGCAGCTGCAGGACGACACAGCCGAAGCCCAACGCGATACCGAGACCAAGCTGGCCGACTGGCAGCAGCGCTGGGACAGCCATACCCGCAATGCCGGCGAATCCAGCCGCGCGGCCGAGGTGGAACGTACCAAGCTCAACTACCTGGATCGCCAGAGCATCGATCTGTCCAGGCGCCGCGAAGCGCTGGAAGCCGAACAGAAGACCACCGATGTGGCTGCGCTGGATGCTGCCGGCGAGCAGCTGCATGGCGAGCACGACACCCAGCGTGAACGCGTCGAAACAATCGGCAGCCTGCTCGACCAGCACAAGTCCAGCCACGAGAAAGTGCAGGACGAAGAACGCCAGGTGCAGTCGGCGCTGAACGAAGCGCGCCAGCAATTGCAGGCTGCCCGTGGCCGGCATGCCTCACTGGAAGCGCTGCAACATGCTGCGCTCGGCCAGGAGGAAAGCGCCGCCAGCGGCTGGCTAGCCCGGCTCGGGCTGGACAAATCGCGTCGGCTCGGTGAATCGCTGCAGGTCGAAGCCGGTTGGGAAACCGCTGTGGAAACCGCTCTGAGCGGTTTCCTGGACAGCGTGCTGGTGGACGGCTCGCACACACTGGCCGCCGAATTCGGTGCGCTCGACAACGCTGACGTCGCACTGCTCGATGCTGCCGACGGCGGTGCCAATACAGCCGGCACCCTGGCTGCGCATGTGCGCGGACCAGCGGCGGCGATGGCGATTCTTGGCCATGTGCTGACGGCCGAATCACTTGATGAAGCTCATCAACGGGTGGCTTCGTTGTCCGCATTGGCGCCGTATCAATCGGTGATCACCCGCAGTGGCGAATGGCTGGGTCCGGGCTGGGCGCGCGTGCGTCGTGCGCAAGGCAGCCAGGTCGGCGTGTTGGCGCGCGAGCGCGAGATCCGCCTGCTGGCCGAGCAGATCGACACGCTGGAAGCGCAACTGGAAGAGGCCAGCGAGCGGCTGGATACCTTGCGTACCAACAAGTTCGAGACAGAGCGTGCCCGCGATGATGCGCAGCGTGAGCTGTACAACGCGCACCGCCGCCAGTCCGAACTCGCCGGGCAGTTGCAGAGCCATCGCGGCAAGCTGGAAACCGCCCGCGCCCGCGCCGAGAAGGTCACCGGTGAACTGGACGATCTGGCTACCCAGCTGGATGACATGCAGGGCCAGACCCGTGATGCGCGCGCGCGACTGGACGAATCCGTCGGTCTGATGGGTGATCTGGAAGACCAGCGTCGCGAACTGGAGAATGAGCGGCGTGCGCTGCTCGAAGCGCGCGAGGAAGCGCGCATGAACGCGCGCGAGGCAGCTGATCAGTCGCACTCGCTGGCGCTGGGCCTTGAATCGAAGCGTTCTGCACTGGCTTCGCTGGAACAAGCGCTGGGTCGCATGGATTCGCAACTGCGCCAGATCGAGGCGCGTCGTACGGAAATCACCGAACAGCTTGCTGCCGGCTCCGATCCGATCGCCGAACTGGAGAGCGAGCGCCAGACCTACCTGGATCAGCGTCTGCTGGTCGACAAGCAATTGGTGGACGCGCGCCGTGCGCTGGAAGATTGCGACCTGGAATTCCGCAAGCTGGAGCAGCAGCGCCATCTGGCGGAGCAGGGCCTGTCCACGCTGCGCGAGAGCCTGTCCGAGAAACGTCTGTCCGCACAGGCATTGCATCTGCGCGCTGAACAGCTGGCACAAGCAATCGCTGCCTCCGGCCTCGAACTGGAAACGCTGCTGGCAGAGTTGTCCGAAAATATCGACGCCGACCAGTGGCGATCACAACTCGGCGATCTCGCGCAGAAGATCGCCCGACTGGAACCGGTCAACCTCGCCGCGATCCAGGAACATGCCGAGCAGAGCGAGCGCAAGACCTACCTGGACAACCAGCTCGCCGATCTGGTCAGTGCAATGGAAACGCTGGAAGGCGCGATCAAGAAGATCGATCGCGAGACCCGCCAGCGCTTCAAGGAAACCTTCGACAAGGTCAACGCCGGCGTGCAGGAACTGTTCCCGCGCCTGTTCGGTGGTGGCCACGCCTATCTGGAACTGACTGGCGACGACCTGCTCAATACCGGCGTGTCGATCATGGCGCGACCACCGGGCAAACGCATCTCCAACATCACGCTGCTCTCCGGCGGCGAGAAAGCGCTCACCGCGGTATCGTTGGTATTTGCCATCTTCGGCCTCAATCCCGCACCGTTCTGCCTGCTCGACGAGGTGGACGCACCGCTGGACGAGGCCAACGTCGGGCGTTTCTCCAGCCTGGTCAGGGAGATGAGCGAGAAAGTGCAATTCATCTTCATCAGCCACAACAAGGCAACGATGGAAGCGGCCACCCAGCTGTGCGGCGTGACCATGAATGAGCCGGGCGTATCGCGACTGGTGCAGGTGGATCTCGCTGAAGCGGCTAAACTGGCAGGAGCTGCCTGAGGAACCCATCATGACGTCGCAACCCTTGCTCGCTTTCGCCTGGAACCCTGTCCTCGGCATACCGCTGTTGATCGTCGGCCTGATCGTGCTGGCCCTCATCTGGCTGTTCGGCCAGCCGAAGAAGGAACAGGGCACACGACGTCCCGTTCAAGGCGAACACACGGGCGAACGCCGCGAACCTACGCTGGGCGAACGGAGCCTGGCCGATGATCCGGTATTCAGTGCGCTCGATCAGTCGGGGTACGGCGATCATCATCACGATGCGCCACAGCCACAGCAGGGCGAGCTGGAGGTTGGCCTGCGCGAGGAACTCGAACGGCTGGGTGCCACGCTCTCTGGCGAACGTAATGCTGCCAAACCGAAGCAGCCCACGCTGGAAGGTCATGCTGCCTCGATCGTGGACGTGCTGCGGGCACCCAGCTCCAGTGGCGAACCCCCGCGTCCAGTCACAGCTCCGGTCACTGCCACCGCCGCAGCTGCCGAGGCGCCCACAACGGCGGCGAAGATTCCACCACGCTCGGATCTTGGTCGGCGCCCAGCCCAACTGCAGGTGGAACGTATCGTCACCCTGTTCGTGGTGGCGCGCGAAGGCGAGCACTTCAACGGCCCGAATATGGTGGTGGCCGCTGAAAAAGCCGGCCTCGAATTTGGCGACATGGGCATCTACCACCGGCTGGTCGATGGCAAGCGCGAACTTGGCCCGATCTTCAGTGTGGCCAACATGCTCAAACCCGGCAATTTCGATCTGGGCAAGCTGGACACGTTGCGTACACCCGGCGTGAGCTTCTTCATGACTTTGCCCGGTCCATTGCCAGCCCTCGACGCATGGGATGCAATGCTGCCCACCGCGCAACGACTGGCTGAGCTGCTGGACGGTCTCGTGCTCGATGAAGAGCGCAACGCACTCGGGCGCCAGCGCATCGCACATATCCGTGACCAGCTGCGCGGCTGGGATCGCGACCACGAAGGCAAGGAAATCATCTTCGGTCGTTGAGCGTCCGTCGATTCGCTGCGCAGATTCAGCAGCAGTCTGTTGCCGATCAGCAGCGCTCACCTGAGAACGCGCCAGCCTGACCATTTGCCGGTGAGGTCGAACCGGCCTTGGATAAAGTCGGCTCGCCATTGCAGGATGTGCTTTAAGGTAATGCGCTCGAGACCGCACAAGTTTCTTGGCTGCATTCATCTGCTGGACGCAGTCCGAGGCTGGAAAGCCGTCTCAAAGGGCAGGGAAGTACTCGACCGGGCGTCTGGCCAACCCCTGCCCGCACATGAAGATTTCTTCATCTTTGTTGCTGATCACTCTCTGGAAAACCCGTTTTTTCTTTCTCTGATCGCAGAACCTTGTAGGGTATTTCGGGGATATCATGCGAGACAGCATCTGCCGAGTGCGGGATACTGGCGTCAACTTTGGGGCAGGGAATGAAGGGGCTCAACGTTTTTCTATGGATCGGCACGCCGGGGCTTTTTGTGCTGGTTGTTTTTTTCGTTTGGACTGCTCGACACCAGAGTGATCCTGTTTCGGCTCGCTCATTGCATTCGGTTGTTGCTGTTCAGTCTCCTGTTCTTATTCCCTATGGTCCTGTACCTGCGGCGTTGTATTACGGGGTACGGACAGGCGTTGCCTTCTGGTTACAAATGCTCGGGTGCCGATGGCTTGGTCTACCGGACAAGTGAAGATCACGGCTCAACCCTGATTGAGCCGCTTGTTTTTGCCGGTGTGCAGATGCGTTGTCGTGGCGATTGACGCTCTAGCCATATCGTGAGGCCTTAGAACAGGGTCAGTTGTTTCCGGCTCAGCTCTTTTCGACCCCAGTCCCAATCTCGAATATCGTGTTCCAGTACGTGCTGGGCGATTCGGTTATGCCGGATGCTGCCACCGGCAATCCGTTCCGAAAGTGACGCCATTCGGCTGGTACTACCGCTCGTAACGGGGCAGCCGCAGGGTAGTGGCGGGACACCGCCCTTTGTCACTGGAAGCGACAAAGGCCAACGTCGCCCAGGTGATATGCCAGCTGCCATCGTTCCGGTTGCCGAGGAAAAAGGGGCCGGCGCTATGTTAGCCAACAGACCGTTGCCTGCAGCTAGTGTGCGTACTATGGGCGCCGATATAACATGCCCCGTATCGATCTGCCTTCCTTTCTCCATTGGCGTTCTCCGGTAGCCGACACGAGCGCCGATCTCCGGCCAAGGCAACCCAGTCACTGTTTGTTTAACTCGCCGCTGCCGATGCCCAGGCACAGCCGTAGCCGCAGCCGCAGCATGCTTGTGTGTGTCTGTGTGAAGTGTTGGTTCTGGGGTTCGATGGCAGGTTGCGCGGGAGGCGCCGATTCCGGTGTCGTGTCCTTGAGGGACAATCGTCGCATCAGCCGCCAGTCAGTGATATGGCCGTGCAGAAACAGCAGGTCGGTCCAGAGGGAGCTCATGTTCGTTACCTTGGTGGGATGAGGTCGCGCGGCATCTGTGATCGCAAACCGCATGCGTCGCGGTGTTGCCCGCGTTGTCGTATTGATCAATCGCTCGTGTCGCCGGTGAGAGTCGTCGCGCGCATCGACGTTCGCGCACAGAACTCGTCATACCAAGACGACAGGTCTGGTCGTCCTGCTCGGAAAGCGTAAACGTCGCGGAATTCGATCCAGCTCAGGGTGGTGGCCAGGGCGATGGCGCCGATATCGACGGCGTTGTTCGTAACGATTTCCCGTTCCAGGAAGTCGCAGGCAGCGACGACTTTCTGCAACTGCCCATCCCGCATCGCCGGCCAGCGCAGTGATTCAGGGCGCCGCTCGGCCTCCCATCGCACGGCGATGCCGGCATCTGCGATGCCCTGTGCAAGCGCCTGCCATTGCAGCGCCCGGTAACGCAGCTTCGAGTCGACAGGGATCAGCGTCGGGTGTCCGCTCAGGTTGTCCAGGTAGTCGCAGATCACGCTCGAGTCGAACAGCGTCAGTCCATCGTCACACAGCAGTACCGGCACCTTGCCTAAAGGGTTGAGCGCGAACACTTCCGCGTTTCGCCGTGTCGGGCTGGTCTCGTGATGGATGACTTCCACCGATCCGGCGAGGCCGAGCTCATGGGCGGCGACGAGCACCTTGCGTGCGTAGGGGGAGTGCGTCTGATACAGAAGTTTCATGGATGGGGCTTGCCTTGGAGAGGGAATGTTTGGACGATGACGAGGTGTGATGCGCGACGTCAGCGGGTGGTCAGCAGTCGTTCGCGCAGGTCATGCGAGATGTTTCCGCCGCTCAGGATGGTGGCGACGCGCCGACCTGCGTAGCGTGGGCGATCGGCCACGATCGCGGCGAGACCGGTGGCGCCGGCGGGCTCCGTCAGGCGATCGAGATACCGGTAGGTAAGTCGCATGGCATCGAAAATATCCTGCTCGGACACGGCGACGATGTCATCGCAGCAAGCGCGCAGATCGGCCAGCGTGGATGCGATCGGCACGCGAACCGCGATGCCGTCGGCGATGGTTTCCGCATGGTCGGTTTCGACGACATGTCCGGCCTCGAGCGAAAGCTTCATCGCCGGGGCATCACGCGCCACCACCGCGATAATTTCAATGTGCGGCGCCAGTTCGCGCAGAACCGTGCCGATGCCAGCAAGCAGCGCACCGTTGCCCAAGGGCAGCACGATCACATCGAAGCTTGCGTCCCGTAGCAACTCCAGCGCGATCGTGCCTGCGCCTTCTGCAAGCGCCGGATCGACGCCATCCTCGACGAAGCGCAGGTCATGCGCGGCGACATGGTCTCGCGCTGCTGCTTTGGCCGCATCGAAATCGACACCGGCGAGATGGACGTCCGCACCAAATCGGCGCATCGCGTCGACCTTGACGTCATTGGCGTTTTTCGCCGCAAACACGGCGCAAGGGTGGCCACGCCGCGCTGCTGCACGCGCAAGCCCCTGTCCGAAATTGCCTGCCGATGCGCAAACGAGACCTTGAGCGTCCATCAGGCTGGTTGCGCAGAACAATTCGGTGCCGCGCCCCTTGAACGAGCCCACCGGATTATCCAGTTCGACCTTGGCCAGCACATGGCAACCCAGCTGCGTATCGAGCCGGCTATCGGTGGCGACCGCAGAGTCGAGGAATATCGGATCGATGTGCCGCGATGCAGTGAGGATATGCGCGAGGTCGAGCATAGATTCAGTACCGGAGATGGTTGGGGCACGAGGTTGGATAATCGATGACCTATGCTAGGGTTCGGCCGCGCGGCGTTGCCGCATCTCTGGCCACTCAAATGGGTTTTCTCCCTGACATGCGGGACTCGTACGCCTGATGCCAACTGAACTCGACAAATTCGATCGTGGGATCCTCGCGATTCTCCAGCGCGATGCGCGGCGTTCGGCTGAATTGATCGGCACGGCCATTGGCCTGTCGGCGTCGGCGGTGCAGCGACGGATCGCGCGTTTGCGCGAGGAGGCGGTGATCACAGCGGAGGTGGCCATCGTCGATTCACGAATCGTCGGCCGCCCGTTGACCCTGATCGTCGATGTCGAGGTGGAGCGGGAACGTCCCGAACTGCTGGTGAGCCTGAAACACTGGATTGCCGCGGAGCCCGCCATCCAGGAGGCGTGGTACGTGACGGGAGAGGGCGATTACTTCCTGATCGTCACGGCGCGCGATGTCGATGAATACGATGGGCTCATGAAAAGGCTGCTCGCGGAGAACGCCAACGTGCGGCGTTTCCAGACGCGCGTGGTGCTCGGCACCTTGAAGCGCGGACAGCTTGTTCCAACAGAGCCGGTGTCCGATTGATTCCGGGAAGCGGGCTCGGCCCCTCTACCGATAATGTTTTGGACTGCTGATTGAATGCGAAGAAACTCCGGCTGCCACCCGCCAACTCCGGACGTACTAACGATTGCCATCCTGGCGTTGTGAAGCGAGATTTTGAGCGAATAGGTGCTACTCGCTGGCGTCTGCGACCTGCCGCTCGACGCAAGCTGATGCATAGCTTTCAAACTTCAAAAAGCAAAGCTTGAGCCGACGTACGCCAATACCGCCGTAACCAAGAATCAAACCGCCCCGGGCCCGTGAGCTTAGACACCATGGTGAATCGGTCTCGCCAAGACACCGTTCTCTGCTGGCTTGATCGACAATGCAACGCCATCGACGCCAAGTGGAAGGAGTGCCACCAAGTGCATGCCGGTTTCGACAGGGGCCGGATCGCCGAACACGCCTTGATCAACATCGCCCACCATGCGAAGTGCTACTTCGCTGAGCCATACTCCTCCTGCCAACGCGGCACCCTGAGAACACTAACGGCTTGGTGCGGCGGCGGCGCCCCAAAGATGCGATCTCATGGCTTACTCCGACGCCGGAATCCAGGCGATTGAAGACAAACTCAACTGACGGCCTCGAAAACGGTTAGTCATCCGAGCGCCAAAGCAAGTATTCGATGCTTCCTTCAACCGTGCTTCACTTCGTAGGCGAATTAGCCCGCTTACGCAGCACCGGTTGCCACAAGTCCGTTTGCAACCGAAAGAAGTCCGCGCGGTGCGCTTCAGAACTGAATTAGTCTTTCTAGAAATCTGGCGTGATAACAGTGCTCGCACCCGGTGAAACGGGCGCGTATCGCAGCACGGTTCACATGAGCATCATCGGTTACGGTGCGTCTGCGTGGACTGCTAGTTTTTGGAGCAGAGAACCTAACTGACGTCGCTCCTTGGCGGTCAATGGCGAAATTAAACCTCGCTCCAAAGCCATGTCTGCACAAAAGGCCGCTTCCGCTCTTTTGCATCCGCTGGCGGTCAATTCCACAAGCATACTTCTGGCATCACTAGCCGATGGGATGCGTGCAACGAGGCCCTTACGCTCCAACCGAACAAGCCGGTCAGTCAATCCTCCAGAGGAAATCATCAACGCGCGATAGAGATCGGTTGGACTCAAGCGAAATGGGGCGCCCTC
>Ga0302314_10015153_pt1 | contig 13126 bp, 9 predicted proteins | sample III_Palsa_N2_3_FD_200533 | JGI IMG/M metagenome (GOLD analysis project Ga0302314, IMG submission 200533) | Peat permafrost microbial communities from Stordalen Mire near Abisko, Sweden - III_Palsa_N2_3 | ecosystem: Environmental > Terrestrial > Soil > Palsa > Peat permafrost | place: Sweden...
CTGGCACGGTTCGGTTGGCAGTCGAATGCTTAAGGAGCAGGCCAAGCATGTTGACGTCTGCCTGACCGTTACATTCCTCGACAGCATCGTTCTGACGCGCGGCGCCTTTTCTCACGCGGTGAATTACCGGTCGGCGATGCTGTTTGGCCGCGCGTCCGTCATCGAGGATCCGGACGAACGGCTGCAAGAAATCGAGTCTCTGATCGACAACTTCCTTCCTGGGCGCAGCGCGCACCTGATTCCGCCCACGCCATCAGAGATGAAGCAGGCTATGTTTCTCAAGATGCCCATCGACGAGGCGTCGGCGAAGATCCGCAACTATCCGGCGTCCCACGAGATCGCCGAATACAGAAATCATCCGGCGTGGGCGGGCGAGATTCCCATCGAAACGCGGATCGGCGCGGCGGCGCCCTGCTCGACTCTCGATCCTGGAACCGCGAAGGGTCCGGAACTCGATCATTACCGCGAGGGCGACCGACTGGACGCCGCATTGCTGAAAATCAGACGCGAGACGAAGGGCAATTACTAGCACGTATACTTCGATCGCCGAAAGCATCCCGTCATGAATCCCATCGCACCGCCATCCAACCACCCGCTCAGGGTTTGTGTCGCCGGCGTCACCGGTGACGTAGGGCGGCCTCTGACCGCGGCGATACTCGCTGAGCCGGATCTGCTGCTCAGCTCCGCGGTCGCCAGGAACGCGGCCGGTCGATCGGTCGGCCAGAGCCTGGACTGTTGTTGCGACGTGGAAGTTCGTCCGTCCGTCGCCGAAGCGCTGTCGAAGGATAGGTTCGATGTGCTGGTGGACTACACGTCCGCCACAGCCGCGTTCGAGAACGTTCGCGGCGCTATCGCGGACGGCGTCCACGTGGTGGTTGGCAGCTCAGGAATCACCGCCGAACAGTTCGATGGCCTCGACCGCGAAGCAACGGCGCGCGGCGTAGGTGTCCTGCACGGCAACTTCGCGGTAACGGCGGCGCTGGCGCAAGTGTTCGCGACCTGCGCCGCTCGCTATATCAAGAGTTGGGAAATCATCGAATACGCTCACGATGACAAAATAGATGCCATCAGCGGCACGGCCCGGGAACTCGCCAGCCGGCTCGCCAAGCTTGGTCCGTCCGAGCATGCCATCGCGCCCGACGACCTCGTTGGCGACGGTCGCTCGCGAGGCGCCACCGTTCAGGGCACCCAGGTCCACGCCTTGCGGTTGCCTGGCATGGTGTTCGGCTTCGAGATCATCTTTGGCCGAGCCCACGAGCGCCTGACCATTCGGCACGACGCGGGCAGCCACGCCGAGCCCTTTATCGAGGGCACGTTGCTGGCCGTTCGCAAGGTGACGAACCTGGTGGGTGTGCACCGGGGTTTGGACTCCATCCTCGATCTGAAGTCGACGTGAGCATTGGTCGGTCAGGCGCGCGCGTCGACCGCGGTGACAAAGAGTAGGGACAGTATATGTTGGCGCTCCGACGGTTGAACTCCACTGACTATGAACGTGCGGAAAAGCTGATTCCGGTCAATCGGTCCAAACTGGTGTCCGGCGGCAAGGTCGCCCCGCGCTGGATCGATAAGGGCGCTCGGTTCTGGTATCGCGGCGAGGGGCCCCAAGGCCATTGGTTCGTCCTGGTCGAGCCGGCGAAAAGGCTTCGCAAGCCGGCCTTCGATCATCAGCGGCTGGCGACCGCTCTGGCGGCGGCGTCCGGGTCGCCCGTGGATGCGGCGGCCCTGCCGTTTGCGGCGATAGAATTCTCGGACGGCGCCGTTGAATTCGACGCCTTGGGCGCGCACTGGCGCTGCTCTTTGGAGTCGTATGCATGCGCGAAGGTCGAAAATCACACGCCGCCGAACCCGCTGGAGGTCAAGTCGCCTGACGGGAAGTGGGCTGTTTCCCGTCGCGGCCACGATCTGTGGATTCGCTCGCTCGTGAGCGGCGACGAGCGGCCTTTGACCTCCGATGGCGTCGCGGACGGCTCGTATGGCGCCCCGCCGGACTGCCTGAGCTTCGGCGCGCTGATGCGCAAGCTCGGACTGCCGCACCTGCCCCCCCTGGTGGCGTGGTCGCCGGATTCGCGACGGGTGATCACGCATCGCACCGACCAGAGAGACGTCCGGACGGCGCATCTCGTCGAGGCCGCGCCAGCTGGCGGAGGTCCACCCCTGCTACACACCTATCGATACGCGTTTCCTGGCGATGAGGTGATGCCGCGAGCGCAGCTGATCGTATTTGACGTCGAGGCGGCTACAGCGGTGTCGGCGAAAGCCGAGCCGATGTTGATGCCGGTGGTCTCGCCTTTCATGTTCGGAGGCTCGCGATGGTCCGCCGATGGATCTTCGGTGAACTACCTCGAGCACTCCCGCGATCAACAGACTTTGTGGCTGAAGCGCCTCGATGCCGGCACGGGAGAGGTGCGGACGCTCGTGGAGGAGCGTGGCGAGCCCCGGGTCGAGGCGACCCAGATCATGGGCGCCAAACCGATCGTACGGGTGCTGTCCGATGGCGCCGAGGCGCTCTGGTATTCCCAGCGCGACGGTTGGGGGCATCTATATCTTTATGACGCCAGGACAGGTCAGCTGCGAGGTCAACTCACCTCAGGGCAATGGGCCGTGCGGGAGATCCTGCACGTGGACGAGAAACAACGGGTCGTCTACTTCATCGCATCGGGCCTGGTGGAAGCGGACGTATACCGCCGCCAGGTCTGCCGAGTCGGTCTGGACGGGATCGGCTTCGCGCGCCTTGGCGACGACGATCTCGACCACGTGGCGAGCGTGCCGGAGAGCGGGGCCTACTACATCGACTCCGCGTCCACCACGGACACCCCGCCGGTCATCAGCGTCCGCGGATGGGACGGCCAGGTCATCGTCGAGCTCGAGCGAGCCGATATTTCGCGCCTCTTGGAAACGGGCTGGACGCCGCCCGAACGGTTTCGCGTCAAGGCGGCCGACGACGAAACTGATATCTATGGCGTGCTCTACCGGCCCCACGACTTCGACGCCGAAAAGCGCTACCCCGTCATCGACCATCCCTATCCCGGCCCGCAGACCCACCGGGTGCAGCCTTGCTTCGGCGAAGCTCACGGCCTCTACGACCCCGAGTCGCTTGCCGCGCTCGGTTTCGTCGTGTTCGCGGTCGATGGGCGGGGCACCCCCGGGCGCAGCAAGGCCTTCCACGACTTTTCCTATGGCCATCTCGACAATGCGGGCTGCCTGGAGGACCACATCGCGGCGCTGCGCCAACTCTCGCAAACCCGTCCGTGGATGGATCTCGACCGCGTTGGCGTCTTCGGCGCCTCGGGCGGCGGTTTCGCCACCGTGCGCGCCTTGTGCGCCTATCCCGACGTCTACAAGGTGGGCGTCTCCCAGTGTGGCAACCACGATCAACGTTATTATCAGCTGTCGTGGGGTGAAACCTATATCGGGCTGCCCGATGACAACAAAGAAGCATACCTAAGGGCGTCGAATGTTGAAATCGCCGATCAACTTCAAGGTAAGCTGATGCTGATACACGGCGAGATGGACGACAACGTTCATCCTCACTTGACGATGCGGCTTGTGGATCAGCTGATCAAGGCGAACAAAGACTTCGAATTACTGATCGTGCCCGGGGCGGAGCACATCTTCGTCGGTTGTCTGTCCTATGTGACCAGACGGCGGTGGGACTTCTTCGTCCGCCATCTCCTCGGCGCGGAGCCCCCCGCCGGCTACCGGCTCGCCGAAGCTCGCCCGAGCATGGAAGGGCTCTTTGGCTGATGGCGGACCCAGGGAGTTGAGCCATGAACAGGGATGTTGAAGCGCTGATGAGGCCGTCGCGGCCGGATCCGGCAAGCGTGTCGGCGGTCGGGCGGAAGGCGATGATTTCGACCTCGCACCCCTTGGCGACCGAAGCGGGATTGGCCGCGTTGCGCGAAGGCGGGAGCGCAGTGGACGCCTACCTGGCGGCCGCGGCGGTGCAGACCGTGATCGAGCCCACAATGACCAGCCTGGGGGGCGGTCTGGTGATGTCGGTCTATGAGCCATCGACGGGCAAGAGCCGGATCGTAGGCGGGACGAACCTTCTGCCGGCGGCCGAGACGGCCGGCGAGTTCGACGATGAGGCCTATTGGTCGGGCCGTACGGTCACGATGCCGGGCTGGGTCTGCGGCGCGCACGCGGCGTGGCGCAAATGGGGTCGCCTGACATGGGGGCGGCTGTGGTCCGAAGCGCTGGCCTGCGCGCGCGACGGCTTTGTCATCGATCAGCTGCTTTGGGGCACGATGTGGGAGCACCGCGCCGTCCCTGGCATGTACGCCGAGGGTCAACAGGTGTGGTGCCCCGGCGGAAGGCTGGTGTCCATGGGTGAGGTTCTGCGCCAGCCGGGCTTGGCGCGCACCATCGAACAGCTGGCCGAGCAAGGTCCAGACTTCTTCTATCAGGGCGCGTTCGCGGGGCGTTACGTCGAGACCGCGCGCTCGGCGGGCGGGCGGATCACGCTGGAGGACATGGCCGCCGCGCAGCAGATGGCCTTTGAGCGCGAATTGCCGGCGCTACGCCTGGCGAACGGCTACGAACTGCACACCGGCGGGTTGATGTACGCCCTGGCGCTGAATCTGGCCACCATCGGCGGGCTGGGCAAGCGCGGTCGGCCGAGCGAGGACGCGGAGAGCCTTTATCTGTCGATGCGGATTGTCGAGGAGACTTGGCATCATTGCTTGTCGTTCGCTCACGGGAGCGCGTCCCGCGAGGAGGCGCTTTGGAAGGCGGTCGTCGCGGCTTCTCCAGAGGAAGCGGAGAAGCTGTGGCCGCGGGTGTTGGCCGGGCCTCCACGGGCGTTCGACGGGATGAACATGGACACCAACGCAATCGTCGTCGTCGATGAGTGGGGCATGGTCGTCCACGGCACGCACTCGGCCAGCGGGACGCCGTTCGGGGTGGGCCTGATGGTGGACGGGGTCGTCCTAACGCGTCCGCTGTACCATTTCGCCCGTCCGGTCGTGACGATGCCCGTGGGGTGGGGGACGTCGCTATTGGCGTTGCGGGATGGCCGACCGGTTTTCACGGCCGGCTCGCCGGCCATCTCGGCCGTCCAGAACGTGCTGCAAAACACGATGAACGTCCTCGAATGGGGGATGGAGCCAGGCGAGTCCGTCAGCCAGCCGCTGTTCGGCTCTCCGATCTACCCAAGCCAGCGACCGATGGTCGAGGCGACAATGGGCGAGGCGATCATCGCCGGGGTCGAACGGCGCGGGCTGAAAGTAAGGCGGGTGTCCCCATGGGAGCAGGAAATGGGGAGCTGCCACGCCGTCCATCTCGGCGAGGACGGCGCACTTCGCGGCGCCGCGGATCCGCGACGGCTCGGCCGCGCCGCCGGGTATTAGGCCGCACTCATGGGCAAGTCAGCGGGTATTGGACCCGGGCGTCTAGGTCGGATCGCGGGCCGCGGCGAGAGGATCGGCGGCGCGACAATTTCCGAGCTCCAGGCGATGGTGGATGAAGCGGCCGCCGCGAGCGGAGTGGCCGGCGCACAGGTTTGCGTGATCCTGGACGAACAGCGCGCCCAATTCGTCTACGGCAGCGCCAATGCTGAATTGTACATCCCCATGACGGGAGACACCGTCGTGCAGGTCGGCTCTGTCACGAAGGTGTTCAATGCCGCGATGATCATGACGCTGGTGGAAGATGGCCGGCTGGATCTGGACGCCCCCGTCGTCGAATACGTTCCTGATCTGAAACTCGCCGATAAACAGGCTCAGGAAACGATCACGCTGCGCCAGTTATTGTCGATGAGCGCGGGTCTCGACAACGGCCACGCCACACCGCTCAAGGGCGACGGCGCCTTGGCGCGATACGTCGCCTTGCTGCGCGACATTCCGCAAGTGTTCGCGCCAGGACGGGGGTTCGGATACTCAAGCGCGGGCAGCTGCATTGCGGGATACGCGGCCGAAAGAGCGACGGGGACGCCCTGGGACCTGCTCATGCAAAAGCGCGTCTTCGAGCCGGCGGGCCTTGTGCACGCTGTAACCTTGGCCGAGGAGCTTCCCTACCATCGCGTCTCTGTCGGGCACGCGCCCGCACAGCGGGGTCGATCCCCAAAGGTCGTACGGCCTTGGCATGTCTCCCAAGGCGGGGGACCTGGCGGCGCGACCTTCGCCACGACGGCGCACGACCTTGCGCGCTTCGGCCAACTCTTCATCAACGGCGGGAAGGCGGCGAATGGCGATCAGGTGCTGTCACAAACCGCCGTGCGGATGATGACGAACCCCACGATCGACGCGCCTGCGGCCTACAAGTGGGGGGCGCGACAGCAGTGGGGGCTTGGGCCTTATGTGGCGCATTGGGGCGACGCCATCGTCTGGGGTCACGCCGGCGGCAATCAAAGCGGTGGGGCCCAGCTGATATGGTTCCCGCAAAAACGCGCTGTTCTGGCGTTCGTCATAAATACGATCGGCGCGTTCGACGAATTCACCGCGCGGATGTTCGGCGATTTTAGCCAGGCTGTACTCGGTGTCAGCGCGCCGACGCTGGCCCCGCCCGAACCACAGTTGCGGATTGGCGACCCCAGGCGCTTCGTCGGCGCGTTCGCCCGCAATGGGATGCGCTACGAGATCAGCCAGGACGCCGGTCGACTGCGTTACAAGGAGATCAGCCTGAGGCGCGGCGGGCTCGGCGACGCCTTGGGCGAGGTGGTGCAAGGCGAGCTGGTTTCGCTGGGGGGCGATCGTTTCCTGGTGAAGACGCCGGGACCCTCGGGCCCAATTTCGATCGCTTTTTTCGGCGACGATGGACAGGGCCGCGCGGCCAACCTTGTCGTTCCGATGTTCGCGACCCGTCGCGTGGACGGTTGATGGTTCAGGCTTGTCGGCCAGTAGGTCGAGATGATCGACCTCGAACGGGCTTTCGGTATGCACAATCTACGGCGCACGAAGGTCGCGCTCGTTTACAAAAAGACCGGCGATTTGCGTGCCTGCCAGCTCCTGCTTGGCCATCAAAACCTGACCGTGCCGCCAAGCGGACGCTCGGAGAGTGAACAGGAGATGGTTAGCCGCCTTCGGCGACAGCCCGAAAACTGGGCCCAAGGCGGCGCGCCGTCGGCTGGATCGCTCTCAGCCCGTCACCAAGTGAGTGATGCGGACATGCGCGTCGGTCAGGTGAAAGCCGTGCGCGTCGATGTCGGCGAGACAAGCGTTCACGTCCACTCCGCTCTGAGGTTCATCGGGGTGCATCGCGATAGTCTTGAAGGCGGTCCACGGACCGTATTGCGGCGGAAGGTTCTCTCCGCCCGGATGCGCGGTGATGGCGAAAACCCGGCCCACACCCCTGAAAACATGAACTTGCATGACGGCTCTCCGATGGGGGGTTGTCGGTCGCTTCGGCGCACTTGACACTATGTCAATGGAAACTGCGTTTAGCTTCGGACTTTACACCCTGTCAAGTGCCCCCGAGACCACCCGAGCCCGCGTCCTGATGGCGACCCTCGACCTGATCCAACGGGTGAAGGGGCCTATCGCCATGGGAGCCATCGCCAGGGAGGCCGGGCTGTCGCGCCAGGCGCTGTACCTGATCTTCGAGGACAAAGCGGACCTGTTCATCGGACTCCTCCGGTATGTCGACGGACGGCGGGGTCTGGTCGAGGAGCTGGCGAAAATCCGCGACGCGCCCACTGGCGTCGATGCGCTCCTGGCCATCGTCGACCTGCAGGCCCGGCTCAATCCCGGCTACAAGCCTATCGTTGACGCCTTCGAAGTCCTCCGCCGCCAAGATCCTGCGGCCGAGAAGGCCTGGCGCGACCGGCTCGATCACCGTCTGGCCGGCGCCCGCGCCGTTGCTGGGCGCATCGAGGCTGAGGGGCGCCTGCGTCCCGGTCTCGTCCCCGCCGTCGCCGCCGATCTCATCTGGACCCTGACGTCTATGGCCACGTGGGACGACCTGGTGGCGCGCCGAGGTTGGACGGCCTCCGAGTATCGCGAACATTTGTCTGCTCTGCTTCTGTCGTCGCTGGTGTCGTAGCTCCCGGAAGAGCCAGTTCCTCGCCCGAGCGAAGGTGGGTTGATCTGGCCTGGCGACCTCCCCGCTTTGACCTTGGGGAATCTTGGCTCCCACGCTCATCTGCGCGGCAAGCGCTCGGTAGATTGACTTGGTCGATGCTGTCCGCCCATCGCCGTTCAAGCGTTTTCTGAGAGATTTGACTCTGTTTTGACGCCGGTTTGACGCGCATCTGACGTTGGCCCTGACGCCTCGAGCGGATTGATGTTCTCGCAAACCGGGCGGCTAAACAGTTCAAGCCAATCGCCCGGTCTTATCGACAACAGATCAACCGGAGCAACGACCATGCAAACCAAGTCCTACATGACCGCCCTGATGACCGTCCTGGCCATGGGCGCCGCCGGCGTGAGCCAAACCGCCTTCGCACAAAGCGACGACGTCGCGTCGGTGAAAGTCCAGTACGCCGATCTGAACCTTTCCAGCCCCGCCGGCGCCAAGGCGATGCTGCAGCGGATCCACCAAGCGGCGAACGCGGTTTGCGGCCCGCAATCGACGAGCCGGATCGATCGCGTGGCGCGCCTTCACGAAACCTGCGTCAAACAAGCCATCAGCGGGTCGGTGCGCCAGTTGGACGTCCCGATGATGACCGCGCTCTACACCGGCGACGGCGCGGCGGCCCTGACAACCTTGGCCAGCGCTCGCTAAGAACCGCGGCCCACTACTCTTTAGCTTTTCTTCTCAGCGCTCTGCCCGGTTCGACGCCTGCTTCGCGGGCCTCGGACCGGGCCTGAGCCGTTTATCGGCTCCGCCACGCTGGGCTCCGTTGACGATACTGTGCCGCCGGCCCCACAATACTGGCGCCTCGACGCAGCGTGAGCGCCAGCGGATGTCCGATACGACCTTACAGGCCGATCGCGTACGACTTCGGCTCCTGGGAGCCTTTGGGCTGACGAAGGCCGATGGCGCGCGGATCGAGCTGACCAGTCGTCGGGCGCGCGGCCTGCTGGCCTACATCCATCTCGCGCCCGACCAGACAGCGCAACGTGAACGGCTTTGCGGCCTCTTCTGGAGCGATCGCGGCGAAGCGCAGGCCAGGGCGAGTCTTCGCCAATGCCTGTTTGAACTCAAAGAAGCGCTCTTGGCGTTTGGCGTCGATATTCTGGAGGTTAAGCGCGAGACCATTGCTTTGCGCGTCGGTCGGGTCACGTCCGACATCGCCGAGCTGAACCTGACCCTCAAGACCGACGACGCCGAGGCAGTCGCCGCGGCGCTGGCCGTCGCCGGCCGCGAGCCCCTGTTGACGAGCGTCGAGCTGGGCGGCCTATTTCAGGACTGGCTCGACCAAATGCGGACGCATCAGGATCAGGTCATCGCCGCGGGCGTGCGCGCCTTGTTGGCCCGACTTGAATCGGCCGGGCAATGGCCCAGGGTCCGCGCGCTCGCCGACGCGTTTCTGCAACGCGACCCGTTGGACGAGGCGGTCGTCGCCGGAGCCATCCGCGCGGATATCGCCATGGGCGGCGCGGCCGCGGCGCAGCGGCGCTTCCAGGCCCTGAAGGAGGCGCTGGCCAAAGCGCTCGGCGTCGCGCCGGGTCCCGAGGTCTGCGCGGCCGTCGGCCTTGCGGCCACGCCCAAGGCCCAACCGACAGCGCCGCGCGTTGAACGGCCCTCGAGAGCGCCCGACCGGCCGACGATCGCCGTGCTGTCGTTCGGCTTTCCCCCCGGCGATCAAGAGCAGGCCTATTTCGCCGAGGGGGTCGCCGAAGACATCATCGCAGGCCTCGCGCGCTCGAAACTCCTGACCGTCATCCCGCGCCAGTCGTCGCTGACCTTTGATGCGCGGGAGCTGAACACCGAGCGGATCTGCGCTGAGCTTGGCGTCGACTATCTCGTTCAGGGACAGATCCGGCGAACCCATGGAGCGGTGCGAGTCTCGGCTCACCTGGTCAATGGCTCGGACGACAAGACGGTCTGGTCCGCCCGCTACGACCGTCCGATCGACGACCTGTTCGCCGTGCAGGACGAAATCACCGCCGCGGTCGTCGGCACAATCGAGCCGGCCCTGCTGGGACACGAAGAAGCGCGCTCGCTGCGCTCGCCCCGCAGCAGTCTGGCCCACTGGGACCTGCTGATGCGTGGGCGCTGGCACTTCTGGCGCTCGACGCCCGAGGACAGCCGCAAGGCCCAGGCGCTGTTCACCCAAGCGCTGGCGCTGAACCCGGCCGACACCCAGGCGCTGTCGCTCATGGCCCACTGCTGGCTGGTGGAGGTCTGGGCCGGCACGGCGCCGGATCCTGGACAATCGATCGCCGAAGCCCATCGCTGCGCGCTGAGGGCGGTTCGTCTGGATGGTTCGGACGCCTTCGCCCACTTCACCTTGGGCGTGGTGCTTTCGACCATGGGGCAGGCCGACCAGGACATGGCTGAGCAACGCCGCGCCTTGGAGCTGAACCCCAACACGCCAGCCGCCCAGGGAGAAATGGGCCGGCTGTTCGCCTTCGCCGGACGAGTGGAGGACGCGACAAGCTGCTGCGATCAGGCCATCCGGGCCAGTCCGAACGATCCCCACGTATGGCTTTGGCTGTTCAGCAAGGCCATCGCCTGTTTCGTGGCGGAGCGCTACGCCGAGGCGGCCACCCACGCGGCGGATGCCTGTGCGCGCCGGCCGGACTATTTTTTCCTCCATTACCTGCAGGCCGCCTGCGCCTCCGCGGCCGGCCGGGACGCCGAGGCGAGGAGCGCGATGGCTCAAGGCCACGCCCTGATGCCGCGCTACTCTCTAAGAGCCCTCGCGCTCGGGCATCCCTTCGTCGATCCGGATCATCTGGCCCGCTATGTGGCGGCGCTCAAATCAGCCGGCTGGAGGGCGGCCGTCGAGCACACGGTCGATTAGAGCGCCCAGCGGGGCGGGTTCCAAGATAGAGGGGGGGTTTTCATGAGCGAGACCACGGCGCCCAAGAAGATAGCGATCCTAGGAGGCGGGGTCGGCGGTTTGGTGACCGCTTTCGAGTTGACAAGCCAAGCCGGCTGGCAGGACCTCTACGACGTCACGGTGCATCAGATGGGCTGGCGGCTGGGCGGCAAATGCGCCTCCTCGCGCGGCGACAATGGGCGCATCGAGGAACACGGCATCCACGGGTTTTTGGGCAGCTATTATAACGCCCTGCCGCTCATGGCGGACGTCTACGCCGAACTCGGCCGCCAGCCAGGCCAGCCGCTGGCGACCTTTGAAGAGGCCTTCCTGCCCGAAAACTTCGTGCTGATGTGGGAATGGCGAAACCGGGCGCTGCAGCGCTGGCCGCAGACCTTCCCCACCAACGACCGAAGTCCAAAGGACGGTACGTCGTTCGAGGCGATGGAGGCGAAGCTCGCCGCGGTCTTCGCATTCCTCAGCCAGATCCTGGACGGGCATAAGCCCAAGATGGATGCTGAAACCGTGGTGGTCGCCCAGGCCAAGGCGCTGATCGCCAAGGCGCAGTCCGCGCTATCCGGATCTGTCGCGCTCGGGCCGGCGCACCCCCTGCTGGACTTGCTGGAAGATGCATGGAAGGCGCTCGGCGGCGCCATACTTGAGTTGGTCGAAGCCAACGACGACCTGCGCCACCTCTTCATCATCATCGACTACCTCCTCACGCTCGTCCACGGAGTCATCGCCGACGACATTGCCGAGAAGGGCTACGATTTCATCGACGACCAGAACTGGAGCGACTGGCTGGCCGCCCAGGGCGCCCATCCGCTGACCATTTCCTCGCCGCTGGCGATGACGACCATCAACCTGTCCTACCAGTATCCCACGGGTGATACGACGCTGCCGCCCAGCATGGCGGCAGGCTGCTATCTGCACTGGACCTTGCGCGCCTTCGCTTATCTCGGCTCGACCGTCTGGCAGTTCGCGGCGGGCACCGGCGAGACGGTGATCGCGCCGCTCTATCTGGTGTTGAAAGCGCGCGGCGTGAAGTTCGAGTTCTTCCATAAGATCACCGCCCTGCGGCCGAGCGCCGACGGCCAGTCGGTCGGATCGGTGGAGATCGACGTGCAGGCGACCCTGAAGGATCCGGCCACGCCCTACCAGCCCCTGTTCCCGGTCAAGAACCTACCCTGCTGGCCGCCCACGCGTTTCTATAACGATCCCGCGTTCCGCGATCAGTTGGTCGAAGGCGAGGCGCTGATGGCCGCTGGCGTCGATCTGGAGTCCTACTGGACGCCCTGGAAAGCGCCCGGAAGCCTGACGCTGACCGCCGGCCAGGATTACGACCAGCTGGTCTTCGCGATCGCCATCGGCGCCGTGCCCTATCTGTGCGCGGACCTGGTCGCCGCCCGCCCCGCGACCTGGGGCAAGATGGTCACGGGCATCCCGACCGTGGCGACCCAGGCCATGCAGATCTGGCTCAGCAAGGACTTCTACGAGCTTGGCTGGGATATCCAGATGGCGCCGGGCGACACCGTCATCGCCGCGACCTACCTCAACCCCGGCAATGGACAGGCGGAGTTTCGCCATCTGATCCCGCTGGAAGACTGGCCGGCCGACAATACCCCTCAGTCGCTCTGGTATTTTTGCGGCTTGATGTCGGATCATCACCTCGCCCGGCCGTTCACCGATCCCAGCTTTCCTCAGTCTCAGAGCGATCGCGTGCGTTTCCAGTCGATCCAGTATCTGCAGGCCGGCATGGGGCCGCTGCTCCCCAACGCGACGACCAATGCAAACAACCCCCCTGGCGATCCGGTGGGCTTCGACTTCAATCTGCTTGTCGACACCCTGCCGCCGATCGAGCCGGACGGAACGCCCAACATCGGCATCGCCCGCTTCGATAGTCAGTTCTGGCGCGCCAACATCGATCCCACCGAACGCTATGTGACCTCGCCGCCAGGCAGCACCGCCTGCCGGCTGAAGGCCTGGGGCAGCGGTTTCACAAACATGACCATCGCCGGCGATTGGATTTACACAGGTCTTAATGTGGGGAGTCTGGAGGGAGCAGTCATGAGCGGCAAGCTGGCCTCCTTCGCCGTGAGCGGCGCGCCAGCGCTCTCGACCATCATCGGTTATCCGCGGATCACGCCGGCCCTTTGAACGCCGCCTCGCGCGTCTGGCGACGACGAGGCGCCAAGCCTCGATACTTCGGCGCGGAAGCCCGTATTGACGGCGTTCTGACGACGCACTGACGCGCGTGCGCAC
>Ga0302314_10015154_pt1 | contig 13125 bp, 7 predicted proteins | sample III_Palsa_N2_3_FD_200533 | JGI IMG/M metagenome (GOLD analysis project Ga0302314, IMG submission 200533) | Peat permafrost microbial communities from Stordalen Mire near Abisko, Sweden - III_Palsa_N2_3 | ecosystem: Environmental > Terrestrial > Soil > Palsa > Peat permafrost | place: Sweden...
CGCGGACGGCGAGCCTGGCGTCGCCGGCGCTCGCCGGTGACGCGTTCGACGAGAGCGGCCCTGGCTCGCCGGCGACGCGGGCAGGCGTGCCGACCGAGGTCGTGCCGATCGTGCCCGCGGATGACAGTACGGACTTCAACACCGTGAACAGCGGGCAGACGCTGTCGGCGACCGTGACGCTGCCGGATGACATCACGGCGGCCACGCTGGACCTGTACGCGGTCGGCCAGTCCAACGACGAGTTCTGGTGGGGGCTTTCGCCCGCGTTCCGCGAGATCGAGGTGTCGGTCGACGGCAAGCCGGCCGGCGTGGTGTGGCCGTTCCCGTTCGTCTACACCGGCGGCGTGAACCCGCTCATCTGGCGGCCGCTCACCGGCATCCACACGATGGATATCCCGTCCTACCGGCTCGACCTCACGCCGTTCGCCGGCGAGCTCGGCGGAACGCACACGATCACCCTGACCGTGGCAGGCAACGACGGCTACTGGCTGGCCGGCGGATCGCTGCTGCTCACGTCGGGCGGCGCGCCTGTGACTGGCAAGGTCACCAGCGACACGCTCTCGTTCCCGACAACCTCGCAGGTGACGACGGCCGAAGCGCTGGGCTCCGCCAGCCAGCCGGTCACCAGCGAGTCCGCGAGCGCCGCCTACCAGATCTCCGGGACCCTCAGCCAGGGCGGCCGTACCTGGACGGACACGCTGAGCCAGAGCCTGCAGTTCGGCAACGACCAGACCAACATCGACCCGGCCTGCACGACCGCCTGCTACCAGTGGGCTCACCAGGAAACGACCTCGGCGGGCACGGAGACGATCTCCGGGCCTGGCGTGGCCGTCTCACGCGCCGACAACGCGAGCTGGACCATCGACGCGCCGAACGGATACCAGCAGAACGCCAGCGGCACGGATTTCTTCTTGCCCGCGTCGGTGAGCCAGCAGCTCACCGACGTGGCAACGCAGGGCGCTTACCGCACCAGCCTCTCGGAGAGCATCATGGGGTACGGCGCGCTCGAGGAGGACAACTCCGTCTCGACGATCAGCGACGGCGATACGACGGGGACGATCACCGTGCAGGATGGCGGTCCCGGGCCGACGGTGTACCAGCAGACGATCGTGACCAGAGGCGGGACGATAGTTCAGCGGACCTAGGCGGCCGCGGCGGTAAAGGCCGGCGCCGGGCGCTCGATAACCAGGGTGACCCCGGCGCGGGCGTGCGGGATCAGCGTGACCGAACCGGTGTGCTTGCCCGGCCGCTGGCCGGGATCGTGCTGCGGCGGCGCGCGATCACCAGCCCGGCCGGCCCTCGCTGGGCGGCACATCGTCCAGCTCGCTCTCCAGCGCGATTCGGTGCCTCCCAGGCGAGCGCGGCCCCCGCGTCCTGGCACAGCCCATTCGAGCGTGCGGAAAGTCGTCTTGGGGGCGACGGTTTACCGCCGTCACGCGACGGTCTATCGCTCACTGGTAAGCGTCGTGACCTTCACAGGCAACGCAATCGCTGCAAGGATAATCACATATCACGCTTTGTCCTTAAGAGGGTGATCTGAGTGACTACCAGCTCTGGGCCGCTGACGGCTGCTGAGGCGATAGCCCGCGCGCGAGCGCTCGTGCCTGTGCTCAGCGAACGGGCCGCGAAGACCGAGGGATTGCGCCGGCTTCCCGATGAGACATTCGCCGATCTTCTGGAGTCTGGGCTGCTCGGGATCAGCCAGCCGCGCCGTCTCGGCGGCTCGGAACTGACCCTGGCCGATGCCTTCGACATCATCAACCTGCTTTCCCAGGGGTGCGGCTCGACCGGCTGGACCTATGCGCTGCTGGCCGCGCACGGCTGGTTTCTCGCTCAGTTCGGTGATCAGGCGCAGCGGGATGTCTGGGGCGCTGAACCGAACGCGGTCATCAGCACCTCTTTCTCCGGAGGTCCTGGACCCGGGCCCGTCGAGGGCGGGCTGCGCATCGCCAAGGGCCTGTGGAGGTTCTCGAGCGGTGTGCACCATGCCGACTGGGTCGCCCTGCTCGCTCCGGTCCCTCGGGAGGGCGCGGCGCCCGACATGCAGTTCCTGCTGATGCCCCGCAGCGAGATCGAGATCATCGAGGACTGGCGCTCGGCAGGGCTGGCCGGCTCGGGAAGCTGCACCGTCTCCGTCAGGGACGTCGTCGTGCCCCTTCACCGGACACTGCGGATGCAGGACCTGCTTGACGCCACCGGTCCTGGCCGCTCGGTGAATGACGGGCCTCTGTACAAGTTCCCGCTCGTCGGCTGCTGGCACGTCTTCCTCTCCGCTCCCGCGACCGGAATCGCACGCGGGGCGATGGATGCCTGGATCGCCCGGACGAAGAACCGCGTTCACCCCTTCACGCGGGAGCCCGCCGGCGCGGATCCGGTCGGCCTGGTCAGGCTCGGCGCCGCTGCCGCCAGGATCGAGGCCGCGGAGACGCTGATCCGCGGCGCCGCGGAGAAAGTCACCGCGGACATACTCGACAACGGTGCCGTCTCGGCGGAGACGCAGGTGCGCGGCCGGCGTGACCACGCGTTCGGCATCAGGCTGTGCGTGGAAGCCGTCGAGGACCTTTTCCTCGCCGCCGGGGCGAGCTCGCTCGATGAGAGCTCACCGATCCAACGGCACTGGCGGGATGTGCATGCCGTCGCGCAGCACGTCGCCAACAACTTCGACTCGAATCTCAGCGCGTGGGGCGAGCGGGCTCTCGGGTTCGGTGACGGCCTCCGGTTCGGCTGAGCGAATCCGGCGGGGATCGTCGGGCACGGTATCGAGACCGTGGCTGAACGGAGCCCGCTCAGAACGCAAGCTGGCGATCATGACCGCGTGGTTCGATGATCACCTTGAGTCCGGAGCGGTCAGCGGCCGATGTGAACGCGTCCGCGACCTCGCCGAGCGCCGCGCGCCGGGAGACTAGCGACTCCAGATCCACGACGCCGCGGGCGGCCAGTGAGATCGCCCGCGGGTACACGTCGTTCATCCGCCTGGTCATCGCGATCGTCAGGCCCTTGCGCCGGGCGAGCGACGCGGTGAACGTGGTGGTGTCGCCGTCTGGTATGCCCGCCAGGACGACCCGGCCGCCCGGCCGGACCGACTCAAGCACGATCCGCACGCCGTCGTCGTTGCCCGCCACCTCGAACGCGACATCGACCCCGAATCCTGACATCGCTTCGTCCGGCTCTAGCACGAGGTCGGCCCCGCATCGCGCCGCCGCTTCCCGCCGGTGCGCGAGAGGTTCCACCGCGATCACCTGGGACGCCCCGGCGGCCTTCAGCAACTGGATAAGCAGCAATCCGATGGGCCCGCAGCCGACCACGGACGCGGTCCCGCCGAAGGGAAGATGACCGAGGTCCAGCGACCACAGAGCCACCCCGAGCGGCTCAAGCATCGCCCCGCCCGCGTCCGAGACCGCATCGGGCAGCGGGTGCAGCAGCGATGACGGCCACACCATGACCTCGCGCATCATGCCGTCGGTGTCGCCGTGCCCGGAGAACCGGATCCGGTAGCAGAGGTTCCGGTACCCGGCCCGGCACGCGGGGCAGGTCCCGCACGTGATCGCGGGATCGATGGCCACCCGTTGCCCGGCTCTCGGCCCGGACTCGATCACGCCCGCACCCTCGTGCCCAAGCACGAGCGGATGCGCCAGCTTGGCGTCGCCGATCGCGCCCTCGGTCCACCAGTGCAGGTCGGACCCGCAGATCCCGACCGCCGTCACCCGGACAAGCACCTCACTTCCACCCGCCCCATCCGCCCGGCCCGCCTCCGCATCCCCCTGCACCGCGGGCGGGTCTTCCTCGCCGATACGGATATCGCCCGTTCCGTACAGGCGCGCGACCAGCATCTTGACCTCCAGTTCAAGCGGATGCGAGCCGCCGTGCGACCGCTTCGGTGAGGTGGACCGCGTCCACGACGCTTCGGTAGTCGACGTTTTCCGGAATGTCGGAGTACAGGTGGTAGTTCGGCACCAGCTTGGTGTCGTCGACGGAGACAAGCGTGGCTGTCGGGAACCCGTGGCCGTGCGGCACGCAGCCGTCGGTGCTGTTACGAGAGCGCAGGCCGCGCAGCAGCGTGATTTCGCGATCCCGCGCGCACGAGGCGACCAGGGCCTTGAAGGACTCGTCGTAGTCATGCATCAGGACGGTTCCCTCTCCCTCGAGCATGACCAAGCGGCCAGAGCCGACGGTGTCGAGCGTGAGGAAACATGTGCGTTGAGGGTCGAACTGGCAGAAGTACCGCCGGCCAAACTCCCGGACCCCCTGCTGAAGCGCCTCTTCAGCACCGCACGACACGAAGATCACCCGCAGTCCGCGGGGCGGTTCACGGCGCAGCGCGTGAGCCGTCATGAGCGCGACCGCCACACCGCTGAGGTTATCGTTGGCGCCTGGAACCGGCCGCCGCGTAGCGATGTCGGCCAGGGCCGCGGTGGAGACGCAGGAGACTCCAACCCCCAGCCAACGCAGCCAGCGGCGACCGAGCAAGCCGCCCATCGCGGCGAGGGCCGGCCCGGCGATGACCGGCCACCACAGAGGCGGATTGCTTGTGAGCTTCTGGATCACCTCAGGGTGACGGGCAGCGAGCCGGCGTTCCAGGTGCTGGCTGAAAATTACGCCCGAGGGTGCCGCGTCATGGTGGGCAAGGATGACCAGGCTCGCCTCCGCGTCTGGGTCCCCGGTCTCCGCGATGACGTTGGTCGTCGTGCGCTGCCGCATGAGCAGCTTGCGCGTGAGCAGCCGGCCGTTGGTGATATCGTCCACGATCCCGGCGGCCGCGGCGGCACCGAGCATGGTTCCTGCGAGGCGACCCAAGCGGGACGGCCGCCCGGCAAGCACGCCCGCCGCGACGCCGGCCGCGGTGAGCAGCCCGATCGGCTCGGCGTAGGACCGGAAGGCGGGCACCTCCTCAACCCGGGCGGTGCAGCCAGCGGCCTCGAATCGCTCCCTGACCAGGTAAGCGGCCGCCCGTTCCCCTTCGGATGTCGGCAGCCTGGGTATCGGGGCCAGAGACTCGATGATTTCGGCGAGCGAGCCGGTGAGGTCACCGATGGCGCGATCGACGGTCATGATCCCGATCGTAGACGGCATCCGTCCTGCGGTCATCCCCAGCCGGGGCTGCTACGCGGGGGAGGGACAAGCTGCGGATACCCGATGACAGGGTCCTGCCCGCTTGCACCACAGCCGTGCAGAGCGGATCAGCCGGGATCGTGGGAGCCACGGTCCGTCCGCGTGCGCCGCATGACCTCGTTATGCCCGCTGTGTCATCGAGGTGATAAACGGGGCCCCCATGCTGTGTCATCGCGGTAGGAGAGCCGACGATTCATGTGGTGTAACTTCTCGCCTCACCGGCACTTTCCGGCAAGACACCGCCGCTCGGATAGGAGCGCCAGCTTTGCCACAGACCGATGCAGCGCTGAACACCATAGGACCGCACGGCGATGCCGAAATGCCGCCCGCTCAGTCCGTTACCGCCGCCGTCACGCGCCTCGCGGAAACCCGCCCGGATCAGCTCGCTTACACTTTCGTCGACTATTCGGCAGACTTGGCCGGCACGCCGGTCAGCCTCACCTGGCGTGACCTCGACACCCGCGCCCGCGCGGTCGCCGCCGAATTGCGCGGCCAGGCAGAGCCGGGGGAACGGGCCGCGATTCTCGCCCCGCAGGGACTCGGATATGTCACCGCGATGCTCGGTGCCTTCTACGCCAACGTGATCGCCGTCCCGCTGTTCCTCCCCGACCTGCCTGGGCACCGCGACCGGCTTGAGCGGATAGTGGCGGACGCGGATCCGTCATACGTACTGACCACCGAGTCTGCCCTGACCTCCGTGACGGCATTCCTGCGTGACCACCGGCCGCCATCCCTGCGCGGAATCCTTTCCGTCGACGCGGTCAGCCTGAGATCCGTGCCGGACTGGCAGCCGGCTCCGAACGGCGCGGATGACATCGCCTACCTGCAGTACACGTCCGGATCTACGCGGGCGCCCGCTGGCGTGATGATCACGCATGGCTGCCTTTCCGCTAACGCCGCGCAGATCGCGGCGGCCTTCCACGTCAGTCCCGGCTCGACCACCGCGGTGAGCTGGCTGCCGTTGTTCCACGACATGGGACTGCTCATGACGGTCGCTATGCCGATCGCCACCGGCAACCGGGCAGTCTTCATCGATCCGGCGGCGTTCCTGATGCGGCCCGTCCGGTGGCTGCGACTGGCCGCCGGCAACCCCGGCGTGATCAGCGCGGCCCCGAACTTCGCCTACGAGTACTGCGCGACCAGGATTGACGAGCATGACATCGCGTCCCTCGACCTCAGCGGCGTCCGCGCGCTCATCAATGGCGCCGAGCCGGTAAGACCGGCCACCTTGCGGAAGTTCGCCAGCGTATTCTCCCGCTGCGGCCTGCCCGCGACCGCGCTGGTTCCCGCGTACGGGCTGGCGGAGGCGACCTTGTACGTCGCCTCCGCGGCGGGACGGACCCCCGCCCGGGTCTTGGCGTGGGACCGGGAGGAGCTCGCGCTCGGTCGCGCCCGTCCGGTGCCCGAGGACGCGTCATCTGCCGTCGCGATGGTGTCATGCGGCGTGCCGACCGGGCAGCACGTGGCGATCGTTGCCCCGGAGACAGCGACGGTGTGCCCGCCTGGTCAGGTGGGCGAGATATGGGTCAACGGACCTAACGTCGCACCTGGTTACTTCGCGCCGCCCGCGGAATCATCTTCGGGTAAGGACGCCGCGGTAGCCTCCGGCCAGGTATTCGGGGCGGCGCTGGTGAGCCCGCCTGACGGATTGCCGGCGGAGGGCTGGCTCCGCACCGGGGATCTGGGAACCGTCGACGGCGGCGAGCTGTTCATGACAGGACGCCTGAAAGACCTGATCGTCATCGACGGCCGGAACCACTACCCGCAGGACATCGAGGCGGCCGTGCAGGCGGCGCACCCGGCGATCCGCCAAGACCGCGTCGCCGCCTTCGCCGTCACTACCGACGAAGGCGACCGCGTGGTGGTCGTCGCGGAACGTGCCCGCCAGGACGGCGGCCGCCCGGATCCGGTCGCGGTGGCCCGTGCCGTCCGCGGTGCCGTCGCCGTCCGCCACAACGTTCGCCTGCACGACTTCATGCTCGTCCAAGCAGGCGCCGTGCCGCGTACGTCCAGCGGGAAGATCTCCCGGTCCGCGAGCCGGGAGCGCTATCTGGCCGGAGCATTCCGCCCGCAGCACGGCACAGTCTCGGGGCACATGGCCGTCCCGCAGCAGACCACCGGAGAGTGAATTCATGCGAACAGCCCGATTGGCCGCGGTGCTCGCCGTGGCGCTCATTCCGCTCGCGCTCACCCTTCCCGCCCGCCCTGCCAGCGGCGCCGCCGCGTATCCGGGGGTCGCCGCCGACGGTGCTCAGGTCATCGCCGAGCAGCAGGTGGACGCGCGCACGATGGACATCACGATCTCGTCCCCCGACGCTGCGGCCAGCGTGATGGTCCAGCTGCTGCTGCCGCCGGGCTGGTCACCGTCGGCCAGCCGCACCTGGCCTGTGCTCTACCTGCTGCACGGCTGCTGCGACACCTACCAGGGCTGGACGCAGAACACCAACGTCGCCCAGGTCACCCAGGGCGCGCCGGTCATCGTCGCAATGCCGGACGGCGGGCCCGTCGGCCTCTACAGCAACTGGTGGAATTACGGCCAGGGCGGTGCGGCCTGGGAGGATTTCACCGCCACTGAGCTGCCGCAGATCCTGTCAAGCGGCTTCCGCGCGGGGCCGCTCAGCGCGATCGGCGGGGTCTCCACCGGTGGCGGCGCGGCCTTGTTCATCGCGGCCAATCATCCGGGCCAGTACGCGGCGGCGGCCTCGTACAGCGGCATGGACTGCACTCTGCTGCCCGCCTCCGTAGCGCTGATCGGGGCCGCCATCCTCCGCGCCGGTTACGATCCGAACGCGGTATGGGGGAGCCCGGTCTTCCAGCTGAGCACCTGGCAGCAGCACGATCCGTGCTCGCTGGCCAGCTCCCTGCGTGGCACGCAACTCTTTCTCTCGGTCGGCAGCGGCCTCACCGTGGGCGGCGGCCAGACATCGTGCCCGTCGGGCGGTGACATCCTGGAATCGGCCGTGGCGCCGGGGGCGTATGCGTTGGCGCTTGCCCTCAGCCTCTCCGGCGTCCCGTACACCGAGGACTTCTACTCCGGCGGGTGTCACTCGTGGCCGTACTGGCAGACCGCGTTCGCGCAATCCTGGCCTATGCTAGCGGCGGCTCTCGGCGCGTGACCGTAGCGCGTGACCGTAGCGGCGGCCCTTCCGTATCGCGATCCGGGCCTGACGCCAGGCGCTGGCCGGGCAGCGTGCGCCAGGCGACGAGCGCGCCGACGACCGTGAGCGCTACGGCGGTGAGCAGGCCCCGCTCGTAACCGCGCGCGAATGCGGTGCCGACGGCCCGGCTGGCGGGTACCGGGCCCGACGCGGTGACTATCAGGCCGATCACGCCGATGCCGAGGAGGCCCGATGCCTCTCTGGCCAGGCTCAGGATACCGCCGGCGACCCCGGCGCGGGCCGCAGGTACCGATGCCAGCACGCTGGTGGTCAGCGGCACGGTCAGGGCCGAGCCGGCTCCGATGACCGCGGCCGGAGCGAGCAGGACGGCAATGCTGAGGTGCTGCGGGGATGCTGACCCGACCGTTACGGCGAGCAGGGCCAGGCCCGCGGCGACGATGATCAACCCGGCCGCCACGGTCCGTGCCGCGCCGAGCCGCCCGGCGATCGCCGGGGTGAGCGGCGTGACGAGAATGACCAGGAGGGCAATCGGGACGAAGACCAGGCCGGTTCGCGTGGCGGAGAAGCCGGCGTACCGCTGGAGGAAAAGCGAGGTGAAGAAGAACACCCCGTTGACGCCCGCTCCCCACATCACCGACGCGGCGACCCCGCCGCGCAGTACCCGGCCGCTCACCAGCGCCAGGTCGATCATCGGCGTGCGGCAGCGGCGCTCCCAGTAGCAGAAACCCGCCGCGCCGACGGCGGACGCCGCACCTGCCGCGACGATCGGGGGAGACGTCCACCCGGCGGCGCCCCCGTCGATCAGCACGAAGGTCGCGGCGGCCAGGACGGCGGCGGAGCAGACGAGGCCCGCCCAGTCGGAATGCGCGGTCTCATCACGCGGCGAATCCTCGACCGCGAACCCGGCAATGAGCAGCCCGGCCAGCCCGGCGGGCACGTTCACCAGGAAGATCCAGTTCCAGCGCAGGTGCTGGCTGATCCAGCCGCCCAGAAAAGGTCCCATGGCCAGCGCCGAGGCCAGCGAGGCCAGCCACACGGCCGCCGCGGTGTCACGGTCCCGCGCTGTCGGTCCGGACGCGGCCACGGCGAGGCCGGCCGGGAGTGCGAGTGCCGCCCCCGCGCCTTGCACCGCTCGAGCTATCAGCAGCGCCGCGGCGCTGTCGGCGACGCCGGCAAGCAGGGACGCCGCGGTGAATACGCCGAGCCCGAGTAGCAAGACGAGGCGCCGCCCGTACCGGTCGCTCAGGCGGCCGCCGGTCAGCATGAGGGCAGAGAACGTGATGAGGTAACCGGTCACGATCCACTGCGCCGTGGGCAGCGACAGCCGCAGGTCCCGCTGAATCGACGGCAGCGCCACGTTGACTATCGTGCCGTCGGTCGTGGTCAGGAAGGCGACTATGGCCACGGCCGCCGCTGACCAGCGCCGCCGCCCGCCGGTCACGCCGGTCACGCCGGTCACGCCGAAAACCTGACACAAAGCCTGAGATGTGGCATCCCACCAGTAGCGCACGCAGCGGTGTCCAAGGCTTGTCATCACCCCGCGAATTCCCGGTGCCGGCGACTCACCCGCAGGCGGGTCAGCACGGCATTGTCATGGAGTTGACAAACGGACGGTCGGCAACTGTCGGCTCGGTCTCAAGTACCTCGACGCGCATCGCCGCTACCGTGAGGCCTTGCGGCAATGGCATCCGGTGCCAGTTGCCACCGTAAAGGAGGAACCGCCGATGGATTCGCGCGCTAGCCAGCCACACAGCGCGAAACCGCGGATCCAGGAGCACGAGCTCCGCGGGCTGATCGCAGCACACGTCGCCGACATGATGGGCCTTCACCTTTCGGCGGTGGAGGCGGATCGCCCGCTGGCGGAATACGGCCTTTCGTCGCGAGACGCCGTGGCGCTGGCGGGCTACCTGGAGACCATCCTCGGCCAGCCACTGCCGCCCATGATCGTGTGGGAGCACCCGACCGTCGCCGGCTTGGCCCGCTTGGTCGCGAGCTGCTCCGGCGCGACGCCCGAGGCCGCCGCGCCCGACGCCGCCTCTCCGTCGGCACCCGGCTCGCGCGCCACCTACTCGCGCGCCACGGGATCTGGCGATCCGGTGGCGTTGATCGGAATCGGCTGCCGGTTCCCCGGCGGCGCGGCCGGACCGCTCACCCATCCAGCCCAGTTCTGGCGGTTCCTGCTCACCAGCGGCAACGCGGTGAGCGAGGTGCCGGCGCAGCGCTGGGCGTGGTTCTGGGAGCGCGCGGCCGTCGATGAGGCGGCGTTTCCCGAGGTCACCCGGTGGGCCGGGATCCTGGACGATGTGGCGGGCTTTGATGCCGGGTTCTTCGGCATCTCCCCGGCTGAGGCGACCACCATGGACCCGCAGCAGCGGCTGCTGCTCGAGGTCTCGTGGGAGGCGCTCGAACATGCCGGCCTCCCGCCCCGAGCGCTCGGCGGTAGCCGGACGGGTGTATTCGCCGGGATCAGCGCGGCCGAATACGCGCACCTGACGGCCGCCGACCCGGGCCGGATCGACGCCTGGACCGCGACGGGCGCGGCGCCGAGCGTCGCTGCCGGGCGGATCTCCTACCTCCTGGATCTCCGCGGGCCGAGCCTGGTCGTCGACACGGCGTGTTCCTCCTCACTGGTCGCCGTGCACCTGGCGGCGGCCAGCCTGCGCGAGCGTGAGTGCGACCTGGCGCTCGCCGGCGGTGTGAACCTGCTGCTGTCCCCGGTGATCACGATGGCGTTCGACGCCGGCGGCGGTACGTCGCTGGACGGGCGCTGCCGTCCGTTCGACGCCGCGGCGAACGGGATGGTGCGCGGCGAGGGCTGCGGGGTCGTGGTGCTCAAACGACTTGCTGATGCCCGGCGTGACGGCGACCGGGTGCTCGCCGTTCTCGCCGGGAGCGCCGTCGGCTGCGACGGCCGGTCCAACGGCCTGGTGGCGCCGAACGGCGAGGCGCAGCGGGATCTGCTGCGGGACGCATACGCGGCGGCCGGGATCGATCCGGCCACCGTCGGCTACGTCGAGGCACACGGCACGGGTACACCGCTCGGTGACCCGATCGAAGCCCGCGCGCTCGGCGCGGTGCTCGGCCAGGGCCGGCCCGCGGACCAGCCCCTGCTCGTCGGCTCCGTGAAAAGCAACATCGGCCACCTGGAGGCAGCGGCCGGCGTAGCAGGCATCATCAAGGCGGTCCTCACGCTGGCCCACAGGCGAATCCCGCCATCGGCGAATTTCACCCGGCCGAGCCCGTATATCGCCTTCCGTGAGCTGGGTCTGGCCGTGCCTGTGGAACCGACTCCATGGCCAGGGGGTAAAGTGCCCGCGCGGGCCGGGGTCTCGGCATTCGGGTTCAGCGGCACGAACGCCCACATCGTGCTCGAAGCCCCTGATGAGCCGCCGCTCGGGGGAGGAACTGGCGTGCCGCGCGGCTCGCGCATGCGCCCCGAGCACCCCGCACGTTGCCTGCTCTCCGATGTCTCCCCGGCCAGGATCCGTGACCATGCCGGCCGGCTGGCCCGCTGGCTAGACGAGCCCGACGGCGCGCTGGCGGCCAGCCCCGCAGACGTGGCGGCCACCCTGGCCCGGCGGGCGGGCCGCGGGCCGCACCGCTGCGTGGTGGTGGCGAGGGATCGAGCCGAGCTGGCGGCCGGGCTGGCCGCTGTCAGCGCGGGCCAGCCTCATCCCGCCGTCGTATCCGGGACCGAATTCGCACCGGGGCCAGGCATCGTGTTCGTCTTCTCGGGGTACGGCTCGCAGTGGCCCGGAATGGGCCGGCGGCTTGCTGAGGCGGAGCCGGCCTTCGCCGAGGCCATCAGCGAACTTGAGGACGACATCCGGGCGGCCGCGGGCCTGTCGCTGCGTGCGGCGGTGCTGGGCGACGCGGCCGGTTCCGGTCATCTCGCGGTTACGCCAGATATGACCAGGGTCGAGCATGCTCAGCCCGTGTTGTTCGGCCTTCAGGTCGCCCTCGCCCGGCTGTGGGCAGCCCACGGCATCGTCCCGTCAGCTGTCGTCGGGCATTCCATGGGCGAAGTGGCGGCCGCCGTCGTGAGCGGGGCACTGACCGCCGCGGACGGCGCCCGCGTGATCGCCTGCCGGTCCCGGCTGCTATCCCGGATCGCGGGTTCCGGTGCCATGGCGGTCGTCGGGCTCCCGGCCGGGGAGGTGACCGGGTTCGCGCGCGACCTGCCCGACGTGCACGTCGCGGTGATGGCATCGCCTGTGCAATCGGTGGTCACCGGCGACCCAGGGCAGATAGCCGAGCTGACGCGCCGTGTCGCCGAGCGCGGGGCACTGAGCCGAGTGCTGGAAGCGGAGGGCGCGGGCCACTCGCCTCAGGTCGATGCCCTCCTGCCGGAGCTGATGACTGAGCTTGCTGACGTAACACACTGCCCGTTCGGAGTCGATGAGGGTGCCCGTCCCCGGTTCTACTCCAGCGTCAACGATGACGCGCGGTTGCTGCCCGCCTGCGACGCCGTCTACTGGGCGGCGAACATGCGGCGGCCGGTGCGACTCGAGCCCGCGGTAGCGGCGGCCGTCGACGATGGCTTCCGTGCTTTCGTGGAGGTATCGCCCCATCCGCTCGTCGGCCGGGCGCTGGCTGAAACACTGCACCATCACGGCGGAGCCGACAGTGTGGTGACCGGGACGCTGCGCCGCGGTGCCGACGACGTCCTCGTCTTCCATCGCCAGCTTGCCGTGCTCACCGCAGCCGGGGTCGCCGCACAGCACCCGGCGGACGGGGCGATCATCGACCTCCCCCCCGCTCCCTGGCAGCACGACCGTTACTGGCCTTCTCAGCCCCGGCCGGCCCGGGCGGCGAGTCACCACCCGCTACTCGGCCCGCACACCGAACTGCCCAGCGGCCGCGCGCACGCGTGGTCTGCGACGCTCGGCCCTGATTC
>Ga0302314_10015155_pt1 | contig 13125 bp, 7 predicted proteins | sample III_Palsa_N2_3_FD_200533 | JGI IMG/M metagenome (GOLD analysis project Ga0302314, IMG submission 200533) | Peat permafrost microbial communities from Stordalen Mire near Abisko, Sweden - III_Palsa_N2_3 | ecosystem: Environmental > Terrestrial > Soil > Palsa > Peat permafrost | place: Sweden...
GCGGCATTCCTTGGCTTGGCACTCGCCGGGGCGGCCGGGACGGTGCTGGTCGGGTTGGCGATGCCGGAAACGCGACACCGCGCCGACCGTGTCGGCTGAACAAGGGCAGGCCAGGGGCTCCATCCCTGGCCTTGCATTACTTCAGGCGGTGATCCCGGCGTCAGCGCAGTTCAGGAATGATCCACAACGGCTTCTCACCGCGGGCCACGCGTTGGACATTGTCGAATCCGTTGCGGAAGCGGGCCTGCTGATTGTCCCAGGTGGGACCTGCATAATGCGGCGTGACGATCACATTTTCCATGCTGAACAGCGGGTTGTCGGCGGGCGGCGGCTCCTGGTCGAACACATCCAGCCCGGCGCCGGCGATCGTGCCTTGGCCAAGCTCCTGGATCAGCGCCTTCTCGTCCACGACCGGCCCGCGGCAGGTGTTGACCAGGTAGGCCGTGGGCTTCATTTTCTTCAACTGATCGGTGCTCATCATGTGCCGGGTCTGCGGTGTAAGCGGCACGTGCAGCGACACGATGTCCGAGGTGCGCAGCAGCTCGTCGAACAGACGGAACCGCACGCCGAGCGCGTCCGCCGCGTCCTCGCTCAGTCGTGCGATATCGAAATATTGCACGGCTAGGCCGAAGGCCTGCGCCAGGCGCGCGACCTTCTTGCCGATATTGCCGAGGCCGACGATCCCCAGTGTGCGGCCATACAACTCATACAGCCGGACATTGGCGACATCGTTGCCACGCCAGCGGCCGGACGACGTCATCGAGTGCTGCCAGGTCAGCCGCCGGCACACCGCGAGCATCAGCATGATCGCATGTTCGGCCACCGCGATCGCGTTGGCGCCGCCGTTGTTGCTGACCGGAACGCCGGCGCGGCGCGCGGCCTCGATGTCCACCCGGTCGTAGCCGGCGCTGAGCAATTGGATCAGCTTGAGTTTCGGGGCCGCCTGGTAGAATGCGTCATCCATCTTCACCTCGCCGAGGCCGACGATGTATTCGGCCTGCGGCAGCGCGGCCTTGAATTCGGGGCTGTCGGCGCGGGCGACGATCATGTCGATCCCTGGTGGGGCGAGTTCGCGGGCGATGTCCATCGCGCTGAGCGGGTTGTCCATTACGATCATCTTCGGCGCCATCGGTTTCCTCCTGCTGGGTTGGCGCAAGGATAGCGGGGTAGCGGCTGGGCGCCCAGGGGCTAGCGACAGGGGCGGTGACTCGCTTGGCGGTCATTCGCTTGCCGGCGATTCGTTTGGCGGTGCTCCCCTAGCGGTGATCCATTTGGCCGTGGTGCCTTGGTGGTGATCGCTTCGGCAGCGAGCCCCTTGGCTGCGGCGCGATCAGCGCCCTGCGTACGACGTCGCGGCGTATCGCGCGATACGGCGCTGCAGCTTCAGTCAGGGCATCCCGGCCGGCAACGGCGGCTGCGTGATATGCAGCAGCGCGTCTCGCAGTGGTGCGCTGGAGACAATGATGAACCCGGTGAGCGGCCGGTCCAGATCCACTGCAAGAAATACCGATGACGCAATCGACAACGCGGCCAGCGTGGTCACCACGACCACCAGGGCATTGCGCGGCGAACTGAGGCCGGCAATGACGAAGATCACCACCAGCCAGAACAGCAGGATCGCCAGAAAGAGCCAGGAAAGCGATGGCTGTCCGCTCGAGAGCAGGTTCAAGCGCTCCTGCAACAGGTCCACCATGCGGCTTTGCAGACTGGCTGCGATCGAGCGATGGAATTCATCGTCTGGCAGCAGGCGGCGGATCGCCAGATCGAGCCGATTCAGCAACTCGCTAAGCTCGATGCTCTCCTCGCCACCAGGGACGAGGACATGGAGGTGAACAGGATACGTGCCGGGCGGCGGCGTCTCGTTCGGCCACGTGTCGGCGATCGCGGCTTTTGTGTAGACGATCAAATCGGCACGGAGTGGATCGACCGTCGGTCCGTATTCACGCAGTCGCAGATCGAGCGCCGTGATGTCGACACTGAAGCTACGCAATCCGATCTGGAATGCGGTGAAGCGGGCTTGCGAGGAGGAGATCAGCAGCCCGAGGACCAGCGCCGCGAATGTCACCAGCAAGGTGAAGACGACGCGGATGGAGTCGACCGATTCGCGGCTGCGGTGTTTGTCGCGCAGGACATTTTGCAGGGTCAGCCCGGCCCAAAAGCTGCCGAGTAGCAGCAACAGGAAGAGCAGCGCCACGCCCAGTTCGTACACGCGTGATCCTCCTGCGCGGCGTTGTGTTTTCGACCGATCGGCTCGAAGTCAGGGCGCGCCTTCGGCCGTCATTTCGTTTGGCAGTTTGTGGGCAAGGCAACGGCGTTGGCAAATGGTCGTACCGACGGGCTGCCGCCGACAATCGCCGCACCCCCTTCGCCGGCACCGCGGTCCTGCTGAGTGTCCAGCTGGGATTTCTGCTGGTGGCGTTCGGGGGAACGCATCGTCCGCGAGGAGGAACGGTTTACCGCGGAGATTGGAAGAACACGGCGTAGGCAGCGAATTGGATTCTTGTGTGGTACGACAATTTCCCTTCTCCGTGTTCTTACAATCTCCGTGGTCAATCCTGCCTTCTTTGGGGGAGCGACGAGATCGTCTCACGCGGGGCCGCCAGACGCGCTGGATGAATGCGATCCGTGCGCGGCGCCGTCAGCCCGCCAATTCCTCGCGCAGCATCTCGAGCGTCAGCCATTGTTCCTCGGCCGCCGCCAGTGCTTCGTGCGCCGCCGCAAGCGCCTTTGTCACTTCTCCAAAACGAACCGGATTGCGCGCATACAGATCCGGATCTGCGAGCAACCCACTGAGCCGAGCCGTTTCGGCCTGCAACGTGGCGATACGCCCCGGCAATACCTCCAGCGCATGGCGATTCTTGAAGGTCATGCGACGCGGCCGCTCGGTGGCCGGCGAACTTGCCGCTTGCTGCGGATTTGCCCCCGCGCCGGACCTCGGCCGCACCGAGGCTGCGGCGACTTTCGCTACGACCGCCGGCGACCCGACTGCTTGCGACCCGACCGCCAGCGACTGGGCTACCGGTCCGCGCTGCGCCAGCATGTCGGAATAGCCGCCGGCATATTCGGCCCAGCGCCCATCGCCCTCGGCGGCGATCACGGATGTGACGACGCGATCCAGGAAATCGCGATCATGGCTGACCAGCAGCACGGTCCCGGGATACTCGGCCAATCGTTCCTGGAGTAGATCGAGCGTCTCCAGGTCCAGGTCATTGGTCGGCTCGTCCAGCACCAGCAGATTGGACGGCCGTGCAAAACCGCGTGCCAGGGTCAGCCGGCCGCGCTCGCCACCGGAGAGCACGCCGACCGGCGTATTGATCTGTTCGGGACCGAATAGAAAATCTTTCATGTAGCCGACGACATGCCGCGTCTGACCGCCCACCGTCACCGTGTCGCCCTGCCCGCCGGTCAGCGCCTGGCGGAGGGTCTGGCCGGGTTCCAGCGTTTCCCGCCGCTGGTCCAGTGTGACTTGCTCAAGGTTGGTGCCGATCCGTACCTCGCCCGCGTCCGGCGCCAACGCCCCGGTTAGCAGGTTCAGCAACGTCGTCTTGCCGGCACCGTTGGGCCCGACGATACCGACCCGATCGCCGCGCAGGATGCGGGTGGAAAAATCCCGCACGACGGTGCGATCTCCGAACGATTTCCACACGGCCTCGGCCACCATGACCAACCGGCCCGACAGGTCCGCCTGCGCCGCTTCCAACCGCACCTTGCCAGGCGCCGCCCGCCGCTCCTTGCGCTGCTTGCGCAGCGCATGCAGATCGCCGAGCCGCTTCTGGTTGCGCTTGCGCCGTGCGGTGACGCCGTAGCGCAGCCAATCCTCCTCCATCGCGATCTTGCGGCCGAGTTTGTGGCGGTCGATTTCCTCCTGCTCCAGCACCTCATCGCGCCAGGGTTCGAACGCGGCGAACCCCTGGTCCAGCGTGCGCGTGATGCCGCGGTCGAGCCAGACCGTGGTGCGCGACAGCCGCTCCAACAGCCGGCGATCGTGGCTGATCACCACGATGCCGGCGCGCATGGTGGATAGCTCGCGCTCCAGCCACTCGATGCCAGGCAGGTCAAGGTGGTTGGTCGGCTCGTCGAGCAGGAGAATATCCGGCAAGGGCGCCAACGCACGCGCGAGCGCTGCACGGCGTGCCTCACCGCCCGACACGGTTGCGGGGTCTTCCTCGCCGGTCAGGCCGAGCTGTTCCAGCAGGTAGCGCGCGCGGTGGTGGTCGGTGTCCGCGTCGGTGATCAGTCCGGCCTCAACATAGGCGAGCGTAGTGGCGAACCCGGACATGTCCGGTTCCTGCGGCAGATAGCGGATCGTGGCGCCGGGCTGGGCAAAGCGGCGGCCGGCGTCCTGCTGCACGAGGCCGGCGGCGATTCGCAGCAAGGTGGATTTGCCGGAGCCGTTGCGTCCGACCAGACAGACGCGATCGCCGGCGGCAACCGCCAACCCGGCGCCGGACAGGAGCGGCGTGGTGCCGAACGTCAGGTGGATATCCTGCAACAGGAGCGAAGGGGGTGGCATGAGCGGGGGCATACCATGCAATCGGCCGCGGCCAAGAGGGAGGCGCGTTCCGGACGCAATGTCTGGGCCGTTATGCCGACTGCTCGCACCGCGGACCGCGGAACGCCGTGCCGGTTCCCGCGCCGCGCGTTGAGCCGTTGCCCGCAACGAAGGGTAGGTAATTCTTCAAGCTCCTTCTGGAGGGGGACTGGGTATTTTCCGAGTCTACTGCTGCCGTACGGGTGGCGCCTATACCCTGGCCAAGTGCGCTACCAGTACAGAGGAAATCGTTCCATGCGCTACACGCTATTGCTTCCGGTGGCGGTTTTGTGCCTGACCGGATGTGTCGCCGAAGTGCCCGGTCCTGGCCCGGTTGTTGTTCAACAATCGCGCCCCGTCGTCGTCGAGCAGCCCGCGGTCGTCGAACGCCCCGTTGTCGTCGTACGACCCTGATCCCGAGCGGTGCGTTGGCGCGACGACCCCTCGTTTAGCGGGGGTCTGAGGCACGCCGCTATGATGGAATTCCCAGAAGAATACGAGACATTTCGTACATTGGCGCTCTCGGTTGAACAACGGATCAGGTCCCAACGGGTAATGAACCGATCGATCAACTAGGTTTGACCCGGACGGAGCGCTCCGATTCAGGCACAGCGGCGTTAGACGCACCAAAAGAAGCGAAGGAACTGCTCCATGCGGTATTCTATGCTGCTCGCGCTGGCGTGTTCGGGGTTGGCCGGATGCGCTGTCACGGACGATCCACCGATGTCTTCTGTGGCGACGGCATGTGTCGCGCCGGCGTCCAGCGCAACCAGCGCTGGCCGTGCGGTGTCGACGAGCCATGTGGCCCCGGCACCACAAGCGATGGATGCGTTACCGTCGCGGACGACCACGACGACCGCGGATGGGACGCAGATGCAGGCCGCGCCCGAACTTGTGTCGCCCGCACCGGTGCCCCCGGCACCGGCAGCCCCAACACTGGCGACGCCCGAGCCAATGACACCGGAGCCGGTGACACCGGCACCTGTGACGCCGATGCAGGCCACGGGTGCGCAGGCGCCAGCGGGGTGGACCTCGTCCGCGTCAGCGACGGAAGGGCCGATGGCACCTACGCCTGCTGCATATATGTCGGTCTCGCCTTTACCAGTCACGCCTATGACGACGTCCGCGCCCGCAACATTCGCACCCATCCCCCCCACACCCGTCGGATCCATGCAGGCGCCTCGCCCACAGCCGGACTCGTTGCAGGCCACGGCCACGCAGCAGCCCACGTCTACGCCGGCAACATCCGCGCCCGTCGCATCCATGCAGGCTACTCGCACGCAGCCCGACTCGTTACAGGCCGCGGCCACGCAGCCCACCCCGACGCAGCCGACGTCTACGCCGGCAACAGGTGATGTACCGCCGCCAACGCCGCTCTTTGTGATGCCCACCATCGACGTCGCGGGGCCGCAGACACCGTAGGTATGCCGCGGCCCCGCTGATCGACCGCAGAAAATCCGCGTCGTCCAGCAGCCGACCGAGTCGGCGGCGGATAATGCCGCGCGAGAGGGCCGGTTGGGCCGCGCGAAGCAGTCCAACAACACCAATTCCAACCCGCGCCGCGACCCATACCGGGGGATTCCTCGATCAGGCAGCCGGGGATCAGACCATGGGAATCACGCCTCTAGGAGCAGGCCTCTGGGATAGGCTTCGAGCATAACGTTGTTGTTGTGTCGGCGACGATCCACCCGGTCCTGAACGCCACGATGCCTCGGCTCGACGCCTTTCAAGGCCCCTATCCCTCGAACGGATCGCGCACCAGGATCGTGTCGTCGCGTTCCGGGCTGGTGGACAACAGCGTAACCGGCGCTTCCACCAGTTCCTCGATGCGGCGCACATACTTGATCGCCTGTGCCGGCAGTTCGCCCCACGAGCGGGCGCCGCGGGTCGACCCCGACCAGCCCTCCATCACCTCGTACTCGGGGGTCGCCGCGGCCTGGGCCCGCGGGGCGGCCGGCAAATGCTGATGCAGTTCGCCGCCGATCCGGTAGCCGGTGCACACTTTCAGCTCTACCAGCCCATCCAGCACGTCCAGCTTGGTCAACGCGAGGCCGCTGATGCCGCCCACCTTCACCGCCTGGCGAACCAGGACGGCATCGAACCAGCCGCAGCGACGGCGCCGACCGGTGTTCGTTCCGTACTCGTTGCCACGGTCGCCCAGCAATTGGCCGGTCGCGTCGTGCAGCTCGGTCGGGAACGGTCCGGAGCCGACACGAGTGGAATACGACTTGGCGATCCCCAGCACGAAGCCGATCGCCGCCGGGCCCATTCCCGCGCCCGAGGCCGCCGTCGCCGCTACCGTGTTCGAAGACGTCACGTAGGGGTACGTGCCGTGGTCGACATCCAGCATCACCGCCTGAGCACCCTCGAACAGGATGCGCTTGCCGGCGCGGCGCAGTTCGTCGAGGCGGATCCACAGAGGCTCGGCATAGGGCAGGATGCGCGGCGCCAGCTCCAGCAGCCGCGCCAGCAGCGCCGCCTTGTCGAACGTCTCGGCGCCCAGGCTGGCCAGCAGCGTGTTGTGGTGGCGCAGCGATTCATCCAGCTTCAGCGACAGCGTTTCGGGTTCCGCCAGGTCGCAGACGCGGATGGCGCGGCGCGCGACCTTGTCCTCATACGCCGGGCCGACGCCGCGCCCGGTAGTGCCGATCTTGTGCTCGCCGCGCGCCGCCTCACGGGCACGGTCCAGTGCGCCGTGGAACGGCAGGATCAGCGCGGCGTTCTCAGCGATCCGCAGTGTGGCCGGCGAGACCCGCAGCCCCTGCGCGGTGACCTTGTCGATCTCCGCCAGTAGCGCCTCGGGGTCGACCACGACTCCGTTGCCGATGACGCCGAGCTTGCCGCGTACCAGGCCCGAGGGCAGCAGCGACAGCTTGTAGGTCTCGTTGCCGACCACCAGTGTGTGGCCGGCATTGTGGCCACCCTGGAAGCGCACCACGACATCGGCGCGGCTGGCGAGCCAGTCCACCACCTTGCCTTTGCCCTCGTCGCCCCATTGGGCGCCGATCACGGCAACGTTCGCCATCTGCAGTCTCCGGGTCAGTCGTCAGGTGTCAGGTATCAGCGGCGCCGCGGCGCCGTGCTTCAGGATATGGGTGCAGCCGAGGCGGCGTGCCTCCGCGGCATCATCGCGCATTGCAGCGTGTCCGGCGATCGTAGCGTAGCCGAGGCGCCGCATGCGGGCCGCGTCATCCTGGTCGGCGCCCAGCGGGACGTACAGACGGGGACGGGGCTGGCGCGGCGGGGCGACGCGCAGGATGGCGTCGGGATACAGCGTCAGGCCGGTTGCCGGCTCGGTGTCGCCACTCAGGTAGCGCCCGCCGCGGCCGAGTTCCTCGTGGCGGCCGGGGGCGAAGATCGTGATCGAGACGCCCGTGTGGTAGCGCAAGCCACGGAACTCGACCGGGTCGATGGTCAGGCGCAGCGTCGGCGCCCGGTCGCGGATCGCGGCGACCGTGGCGGCCAGGCCGTCCGCCAGGGCGCGCGCTGTGGCCGGCAGGCGCACCGAGGCGAGTGCCGCCAACGCCCGGTCGGCTGGCCCCGCGGCCAGCAGCAGCGCGGTCAGGGTTTCCGCCAGTCTGCCGGCGTGGCGCTGCACCGAGGCAGCATCCTTGCGGTCCAGCGCGCGGGCCAGCGCAATACGGTCGGCGCCGGCGATCCCGGCATCGTCCAGCAGCGCCGGGCTTAGCGTCGGCACGGTCAAGTCGAAGCTGAACTGGGCCAGGCCGACCGAGGCGAGTGCCTCGGCGCCGACCAGCACGATTTCCGCGTCGGCGGCGGGGGTGTCGGTGCCAATCAGCTCGATGCCGGCCTGGGCGATCTGCCGGTCGGGGGCGAGCTGGTTGCCGCGCACACGCAGGCACTGCCCGGCGTAGGACAGCCGTAGCGGCCTGGGCGCGCCGGCCAGCCGCGTGGTGGCAATGCGTGCCACCTGCGGCGTGGTGTCGGCCCGCAGGCCCATCATGCGCTGGCTGTCGGGATCCATCAGGCGGAAGGTCTGCTCGGCCACCGCGGCGCCGGCGCCGGCCAGCAGGCTGTCGGCGAACTCCAGCAGCGGCGGTTTCACGCGCTCGTAACCGTGCGCGGCGAACACCTCCATCAGCGCTTCGACCGACGCGGCCTCGGTCTCGGCGTCGGGCGGCAGCAGGTCGCGCAGACCGGCCGGCAGCAGGGCCGGATTGATCGGGTCGTCACCGGTCATCGTCGGGAGGCGGTCATGGCAATGGGGCCGGTCGGTTGGTGGGCGGCAGGCTCTGCAAGCAGTCAGCTAGCAACTATTGACGCCGAGCGGAACCTATCCTGGTTTGCCGCCCAATTGTGGCAGCGTCAGCCATTCGATCGCCATAGTCGCCATGAAAATGGCCTTACGACAGAAGGCGGCCGGACTATCCCAGGCTGCTGGCCACCGAAGCTGCCTAGCCAGGAAAGCCGGCCACCGAGGAAAGAAGCGCGCCTGCGTCGCGGTCCTCACCCCTGGGTCTAATGCCTGGGTTTCGCCCCGAGTGCCACATGCCGGTCTCACGCCTCAGGTTTCACGCCCAGGTCTCACGCTCAGGTCTCACGCTCAGGTCTCACGCCCAGGTCTCACGCCCAGGTCTCACACCCAGGTCTCACATAAGGAGACGATCATGCGACGCCTTCACCTGATCACGCCCCTGCTTGTTGGGTTCGCCTTTGCCGTAACGTCACCCGCCGCGCACGCCCAGGTCGCCGTCGGACTTTCCATCACGATAGCGCCGCCCATCCTGCCGGTTTATGTGCAGCCAGCGATCCCAGCGCCGGGCTACATGTGGACCCCGGGCTACTGGGCGTATGGACCGGATGGCTATTACTGGGTGCCGGGCACCTGGGTCCAGCCGCCTTCAGTGGGCCTGTTGTGGACCCCGGGATACTGGGGCTGGAACGATGGGGTCTATGTCTTCAATACCGGCTACTGGGGAGCCCAGGTCGGCTTCTATGGCGGCGTCAACTACGGCTTCGGCTATATCGGCTCCGGCTATGCAGGTGGCTATTGGAACCACGGCGTGTTCGCCTACAATAGAAGTGTGAACAACTTCGGCGGCGTTCATATCACCAACGTCTACAACAAGACTGTCATCAACAACACGACGATCAACCGGGTCAGCTTCAATGGTGGCACCGGTGGACTGGCCGCGCGCCCGACGCCGCAGGAGCAAGCGTTCGCCTCACAGCGACACGTCGCGGCTACCTCGACCCAGTTGCAGCACCAGCGGCTGGCCGCCGACAATCCCCAGCTGCGGGCCTCGGTCAATCACGGCGCCCCGCCGATCGCCGCAACCAGCCGACCGACTGAATTCAGCGGCCGCGGTGTGGTACCCGCCAAGGAGGCCGTGCCGGCCGCCGCCGGTGGGGCGGGGCGTCCGGGCGCGGCGACGCCTGGCGGCCCAGGCCAGCGTCCCCCTGGCACGACGTTGGAGCAGCGCCCACCCGCGGGTACCGAGCGCCCCGGCACGACGACGCCTGGCACGGCGACGCCTGGTACGGCGACGCCTGGCACGACGAGGCCCGGCACGCCGACGCTTGGCGGACAAGGCCAGCGTCCCGCCGGCGCGACTCCAGGGACGCCGCAGGTAACCACTCCTTCCGTCACCCGCCCGGTGACACCCACGCAGCCGCGGCCGCCGGCCACGCGCCAAGTGACACCGAACAATCAACAGCGGATGACGCCCACGCAACCGCGGGTAACAGCCCCCACGCAGCAACAGGTTGCTCCCCCGCCGCAGCGGACGGCACCTCCGCCGCAACGGTCGGCGCCACCGCCGTCGCGGGCACCGCAGAACGAGCAGCGCAAGCAGCAGCCTTGACCTGACGCCGGCGGCCGGGCTCGGCCGCCGGCAATCGGTTTACCTTTGCTTAGGCTGGCGCGCCCAAGGTGACCCCTGGGCGCGCCATGCTGTTCAATTCACCTGAGTTCATTCTGGGCTATCTGCCGTTGACACTCGGCGGGTTCTTCTTGGCCGGCCGGCTGTACGGGACACGGGCCGCGCTGGCTTGGCTGCTGGTGGCGGATCTCGTGTTCTACGGCTGGTGGAATCCGCGCTACCTGCCCCTGCTGGTCGGCTCGGTCACGGTGAACTACGGGCTCGGGCGGCATATCCATCGGCTGACCCGGGCCAGCCGGACCCGCGCGGCGCGAGGCTGGTTGATCAGTGGCGTCAGCTTCAATCTCGGCGTGCTGGGTTGGTTCAAATACGCCGACTTCCTGCTGCACGCCGCCGCCCCGCAGGCACCCGCCCTTGGCATCGTGTTGCCGCTGGCGATCAGCTTCTTCACCTTCCAGCAGATCATGTTCCTGGTGGACATTTTTCGTGCGGGCGTGGGTCGTGCGGGCGTGGGCCGGGCGGGCATGGACCGGGAGGGCGCTGGCCCGGTTGGCGCCGAACCCGCCAGCCGCCCCGCGGTCAGCGCGCTGTCGTACGCTGCGTTCGTCTGCTTCTTCCCACATCTGATCGCCGGGCCGATCGTGCGGCCGGCGGATATCCTGCCGCAGCTTGAAGCATCCCGCCTAGCCCGACCGGTCGCGGCGAACCTGGCCGCCGGGCTGACGATCTTCCTGCTCGGCCTCGGCAAGAAGCTGGTGCTGGCGGATACGTTCGGCAGCTTCGCCGATACCGGCTTCGCGGCGGCCTCGCATGGCACCGTGCTGACCCTAATCGAGGCCTGGTACGCCGTGCTGGCCTATGCATTGCAGATCTATTTCGACTTCTCGGGCTATTCCGACATGGCGATCGGGCTGGCGCGCATGGCCAACGTGCGCTTCCCGCTGAACTTCGACAGCCCCTACAAGGCGCGCGACATCGCCGATTTCTGGCGCCGTTGGCACATCTCGCTCAGCCGGTTCCTGCGCGACTATCTGTATATTCCGCTGGGCGGCAATCGGCAGGGCGAGGTGCGGCGCGGGGTGAACCTGATGCTGACCATGCTGCTGGGCGGGCTGTGGCATGGCGCGGCCTGGACCTTCATCGCCTGGGGTGGGCTGCACGGACTTTATCTGATCGTGCATCGGCTATGGGCCGGTATGGGAGGACGGCTGGGACTGCGGTTGCCCGGGCCGCTGGCCCAGGCGCTGACTCTGCTGGCAGTTGTGGTGGCCTGGGTGCCGTTTCGCGCTGACGGGGTGGCGGCGACCATCGGGATGCTGCGCGGTATGGCCGGGCTGAATGGGTTCGCACTGCCGCGGATGATCGTTGGCGCCTGGCCCGCGCTGGCCGAGATTGCGCGACCGGTCCCGGTGCTGCTGTCGTTGGGCGACGCACATACGCTCAGCCTGCCGGAGGTCTCGGCCTGTCTGCTGCTGGGCTGGCTGATCGTGCTGACACTGCCGCACGTGCATGAGTTGTCGGAGCGGGCGCGCGGCTGGGCACTGACGGCCGGGCTCGCGTTTACCGCGCAGGCGCTGTTCTTCGCGCCGTATGCCGCCCCGTTTCTGTATTTCCGCTTCTAGGCGCGGGCGAGGCAATGCAGCACCGCACCGATGTCATTCGACCGGTCACACCTGGCGCGGGCGGGTTTCGCCGCCTGGTTTGCGCTGCGCTGGCGTCATTGGGGTTGTACGCCCTTCTGTTCGGCGCAGTGCTGGACCGGCCGCTTGACCTTGGCTTCCTCGCGCGCCAGCTCGACGACGGATTGGCGCGGGCGGCAACGATCCGTGGCCCCAAGTTGGTGATTCTGGCGGGCTCCAACGGGCCCTATTCGCATCGCTGCCAGGTGATCGAACCGATGTTGGATCTGCCCTGCGTCAATGGCGGCGTCGCGATCGGCATCGGCCAGGACTACCTGTTCATGCGCTGGCGGGCGCAGTTGCATCCGGGCGACATCGTTTACCTGCCGATGGAGCAGCAGCAATACACCGTCGGGCGGTCGGCGACGGCGCTCGGGCCGGACGCCGCGATCATGTTCCGCCACGACTGGCCGACCCTGGGCGAACTGGCGCCGCAGCGGTGGCTGGCGGCGCTGTTTGCCTTCGACCTGCGCGCGGGGCTGATGAGCATGATCGAGATGTCGCTGGTGGCGGTGGGGTTCCATGATCCGCGCGCCGAGACCTCCGGCACCCGCAACGCCTGGGGCGACCATGACGGGCACACCGTCGCGCGCGCCGGGACGAGCCCAGCGGTGCTCGCGGCGATGCTGGCGCCGCCGGCCTCGGCCGCGGCGATTCGCGATGGTTATGGGGCCGGCCTGATCGCTGGCTTCGTGGTGTGGGCCCGCGCACATGGCGTGCGGGTGATCGGCGGGCTGCCGACCCAGCTCGATCCGGCGGCGCGCGCGGGGATTTTGGGGCCGGAGACGTTGGTGCCGGAGGCGTTGCGCTCGGCTATGCCGGCGGTAGAGAGGTTGTCGGCGACGTCGCAGCGCGCGACGTCCCGGCCGGAAGTGTCGCGTTCCGAGACTTCGCGACCGGACACCGCGCAACCATCGGCGCGGCTTGCGGCGATCGAGGCGGTGTATCTTCGGCATGGAGGTGAGTTCCTGCTACTGGCCAACCATAGCCACTATCCGAGTGCCGCCTTTTTCGACACGCCGCTGCATCTGAACGAGCCTTGCCAGATCGCACATTCAATCATGTTGGCGCG
>Ga0302314_10015156_pt1 | contig 13124 bp, 12 predicted proteins | sample III_Palsa_N2_3_FD_200533 | JGI IMG/M metagenome (GOLD analysis project Ga0302314, IMG submission 200533) | Peat permafrost microbial communities from Stordalen Mire near Abisko, Sweden - III_Palsa_N2_3 | ecosystem: Environmental > Terrestrial > Soil > Palsa > Peat permafrost | place: Sweden...
TTCGTGCATTCAGCCCGGTCCCGACTACGTACCCTTTGCTACTTCGCCCCTGCTTGGCTGTTCGTTCAGCAGGGGCGAAACGTATCAAAAAGGTGAGAACCGCACCACAATATGGGTCAAGAGAGAACTCAAGGCGGAGCAACTCCCCGAATACAGTAATTGGCATTCCAGCATCTGTGTCGCGGTAAAAGGCACTTCATTTGGCGACATCAATATTTACGGAACGGTGATTGGCATATACGGTTTGGGACCAGATTTCGATGAAGGACTTGAGGTTCAGATCGATGACTGGCGAAAGCTTAAAGAACTGGGCAACATGTGCATCGCCGGTGATTTCAATGTCTTTCTTGAGGACAGCACTTCACACTCGAAGGATGCACGCCAGAAGTTGAGGGCAGTTTTCGAACAACTCGACCTGGAAGTTCCTTCTCAGGACATTCCCAAGAATGTAGATCACATCGCGGTGCCGCGGTCATTGTCAGGCGCGGTCGTTCGGCCAATTTGCAAATGGAATGAAGGGCAAGATGGAAATCCACCTGACCGGAATGTCAGCGATCATATGGGAATCTGCCTAACGCTCAAACGCTGAGCTAGAATCATCCCAGCGAGGTCCCCATGCCTACCGAAGCCATCATCGAAACCCACGTCGACTCTGCCATGCTCGCGAAGGCTCAAGAAATCTACGCCGCAGCTGGCGTTACCCTCGACGCTTTAGTACGAAACATGATCATCAAGACGGTCGAGGACAAGTCAGTCCCCATGGATTTCTTCCGTCCCAACGCCAAAACCATCGAAGCGATAGAAGCCGCGCGCCGTGGAGAGTTTGAAGGCACTGGCAGCATGAAGGACCTCTTCGCGGAACTCGATGCGGAGGACTAGATGGACCGCGCGTTTCAAGAAGGACGTTCGCCGCGAGATGCGCGGCATCTACGCCAAGTCCCTGCAGAGTGATCTCGCGGCCCTCATCGGCTTGCTCGAAGTAGATGCGGAACTCCCCGACCGCTATCGCGATCATCAACTGTCCGGAGCCTTGCGCGACCTTAGAGATTGCCATCTGCGCCCCGACCTCCTCGTCCTTTATCGCAAGCCAGACCCTCTTACACTGGAACTCGTTAGGCTCGCCTCGCATAGCGAACTTGGCTTCTAAGGCAACAGTGAGACGCGTTGATATCAGCCCGGATGCCCCGTTGCGCGCCCTTTGCGACGAGTCGGATGTACGATATTGCTGATGACAGAACTCCCCGATATCACCGCCCTCACCCAACCCTGATACCATCCCGGCATGCCCACAAGGCCAAAGCCGCAGCCGGTTGCCGAGCGCTTCCGCGAACGGATTTACCTTGGTGGTCCCGGCAAGCCGCCGATTCTCAGCACTTATTGGACCCGCAGTAAGACAGGCGAAGTGCTCAACTACGGTCTGGCCTACATCGACTTTTCTCTGAATCCCCGCGACAACGGTCGTGTCCTTGGTTACGATAATGGACATCAGGTTCACGAGAGACACTTCATGGGACGCACGAAGCCTGTAAACTTCATCTCATACGAAGAAACATCCAGGCGTTTCTTCGCTGAGGTTCGAAAGATACGAAAGGAGACAGCACGTGGCTAAGCTGAAGGTTTATACAGACGGGCTCGAAGGTTTTGAAGCACGTACCATGTCTCACGCCCGCGCTCTTGATCGTGGCGACAGCCTGCCCGCCCACAACAGCGTCACCTTTTCCTCCATGCATGAGATGTTGCACGTCCTCACGCCGAAACGACTGACTCTGCTCGAAACACTTGCAACCAACGGCTCACGCCCCGTAAACCTCCTGGCCAAGGATGTCCGCCGTAAACGGGATGCAGTCCTCCGCGACATCAATGTCCTGCGCAAGATTGGCGTTGTCAGCACCGGTTACGACGAAACCAGGGTCTTCACCGCGAAGCCTCTGGCTACAAGATTTGAGTTTGTCTGTAGCATCGAAAGCCGCGAGCCTCGAAACCGCAGATCATCTTCTTTAGTCAGCTAGTCGGACGACCACGCTCCTGCGTTATCCTTCCCTACGCATGAAAACATCTCTCCTCCTCGTCGCCACCCTCACGCTCTCCGCAACCGCCCAGCAGATCACCGCCCCCCACGCCTCGCTCGTCGACGTCCCCGCCCGCCAGGCCTATCTCGCCCATACCGCCGACCCGGTCCTCCGCGCCACGATCAAGTCCCTAAAATCCTGCGTCAACACGCCGCTTGTCCCCGCGCCCACCGGCCGCATTGATATCCCGCACCACTACCTCTCCGGCAACAACGGCCCCATCAACCCCGCCGAAGCCCCCGTCACCCGCGTCTACAGCGACTACGAGCACCGCATCACCGCCGGCATGAACCAGTACGTCGCCACCGGCTCCCACGCCGAGTCCGCCTGCGCTCTCGCCCAAATCGACGCCTGGGCCAAGGCCGGCGCCCTCCTCGACTACGACCCCAAAGAGTCCTCCCAAGCCTGGGACCAGGTCGAGTGGACCCTCGGCTCCTCCGCCATCACCGACTCCGTCCTCGTCAACGACTCCACCCTCGACCCCGCTACGCAAAAGCGCGTCGCCGTCTGGCTCAACACCGCCGCCCACAAGCTCATCGGCTTCGAAAAACCCGGTCAATATGGCAACAACCACTACTACTTCCGCGCCCTCGACGCCGCCGTGGCCGGCATCATCACGTCTGACAATCAACTCTTTCAATTCGCCATCGACACCTACAAAGAAGCCATCTCCGAGATCGACGCCGCAGGCGCCTTCCCCCGCGAGATGGCTCGCCACGAGAACGCCATCCACTACCAGGGCTTCGCGCTCCAACCCCTCATCCTCATCGCCGAGTTCGCCGCCCGCCAGGGCACCGACCTCTACGCCTATCGGTCCCACGGCCACACCATCCGCGACGCCATCCTCTTCTACGGCCGCGCCGCCGCCGATCCCAGCCTCGTCAAACCCTACGCCTCCGAGACCCAGAACATCGGCACCTCCGACTTCGCGCCCTACCCCTTCTACGTCGCTCGCTTCGGCGCCGAAGGCCTCCCTCCGGCCATCGTCGCCAGCCTGCAGCATCCCCTCGACGCCAACCGCATCGGCGGCAATACCATCATCCTCGCCGCTCAGCCCCTCGCCGCAAAATAGCCGCTACTGCGTCCTGGCCTGCCATCCCCAACCAAGCTCCCCACAAAAACTCGCATCCATGCCATAAGATGGCCACGCACAACAGGAGTCCTTCCGCATGACCCTCCGTCTCGCAGCTACCTTCGTCCTCATTCTTCCCGCCATCGCAACCGCCCAGCAAATCACCACCCCCCACGCCTCCTTCCTCGACATCCCCGCACGCCAGGCCGAACTCAAATCCACCACCAACCTCCTCCTCCGCTCCGCCATCAAATCCCTACCCTCCTGCGCCGACACCAAACTCATCCTCCCACCCGCCGGTCGCATGGAGATCCCCCACCACTACCTCTCCGGCTCCAACGGCCCCACCAACCCCGCCGAGAAAGCCGCCACCGAGCTCTACAACAGCTTCGAAAAACGCATCACCGCCGGCATGAACCAATACATCGCCACCGGCAGCCAATCCGAAGCCGCCTGCTCCCTCGCCCAGCTCGACGCCTGGGCCAAAGCCAACGCACTCATCGACTACGACCCCAAAGACTCCTCCCAGGCCTGGTTCCAAGCCGAGTGGACCCTCTCCGCCGCTGGCGTCACCGACTCCGTCCTCGTCAACGACCCCGCCCTCGACTCAGCCCAGCAAATCCGTGTCGCCACCTGGCTCGACCACGCCGCCCGCACCCTCATCTCCTTCGATAAGCCCGGCAGCGACGCCGGTAAAAACAACCACCACTACTGGCGCGCCTTAGCCGCCACCTCCATAGGCGTCACCGCCAACGACAACACCCTCTTCCAATTCGGCATCGACGCCTTCAAAGGCGCCGTCGACGAAATCAACTCCGCCGGCGCCCTTCCCAAAGAGATGGCCCGCCACGAAAACGCCATCCACTATCAAGGCTTCGCCCTCACCCCACTCGTCCTCATCGCCGAGTTCGCCGCACGCCAGCGCGTCGACCTCTACGCCTACACCGCCAACGGCCACACCCTCCGCGACGCCATCATCTTCTACGGCCGCGCCATCGACGACCCCTCCCTCGTCAAGCCCTTCACCTCCGACGAGCAGGGCCCAACCACCAACCTCAACGACTTCGCCGCCTTCAACTTCTTCGTCGCACGCTTCGGCCCCACAGGCATCCCACCCGCCATCCTCAAAGGCCTCCAACACTCCATCGGCACCACCCGCATCGGCGGCAACACCACCGTCCTCGCCGCAAAATAGCCGCTACTGCGTCCTGCCCGCCACCCATAACAAAGCCCCCCGCACCAACCCCTCCTGCCCCTCGGTCTGCTCCGGGTGCGGCGAGATCACAAACACCCGCCCCTTGAAATACGCCGCACTCGCCAGTGCTGTAGTCCCCGGCATCACCCCATGCGGCGCGCCCTTCAGCGCGATCTCCGTGTTGAACTTCGCCACCTCCGTATACTCCGGCAGATCGGGCTTCCCCATCGGAGCCAGCAGTGGCCCCTGGTGATACATCACCGTCTCGGTCGTATTCTTCTCCCCAATCTCCTTCTGCCCCGCCGGCGTAAATCCCAGCACGACATCCCCGCGTCCCCGCGCCCAGTGCGCCCGGTCGATCACCCTCGCATTCAAAATATGCAAGCTATACCGCTCATCCGACGACGCCAAATAAGCCCCCGCGCAGATCCCCAGATACCCGCCGCCGTTCTTCACAAACTCCCGAATCGCATCCACGCCCTTCGGCTCCAACTGCTCCGCCTGCTCATGCGCACCGCCCCCGCCCTGCACCACCACATCGAAATCCTTCAGCACGCCATCGCGGATCTGTGCTGCCGTCACAAACGTCAGCGCGAAGTGCGCCTTATCGCTCCCAAACACCCGCTCAAAGTCCCGTGGCGTCCGCGGACTTCCCTTATCGTCATACACCGCCACCCGTATCGGCCCCGTCGTTACCGGAGCAGCCGTCACAGGAGCAGGCGGCGCAACAACCGGAGGCGTTACCGGACTCTGCGCCACGGCCGACATTGCCCCGGCAGCAACGAAACACACACAAGACAGAAAACGAGAAATCACGCGCATAAGAAGAAGGCTCTCCACAGCAGTTGAATGGTATCGCAAGCATACACGCGCGGACACCCCCGTCGGCTCAATACCCCCCCTCTCTTCTTCTAAGCCTGCTCGCGTTTGGTGCAAATCCCTCTTATCCTATAAAGAGCAAGAGGAACTAAAGAGTTAAGCAGCAAGAGGAACCCATGCCCAACCTCACCAAAGAAGTCTTCGACATCACCGCCTCCACCTACGACGCCGACCGCGCCCGCCTCATCCCCTGCTACGACGCCTTCCATCGCCGCGCCTGCGATCTCATCGCCCACAACGCCACCAGCATCCTCGACCTCGGCGCCGGCACCGGCCTCCTCACCACCTTCGTCCGCTCCTGGTACCCCGCCGCCCATATCCATCTCATGGACTTCTCCGCCCCCATGATCGACCTCGCCCGTACCCGCCTCGCAGGCGACAGCAACATTACCTTCGAAGTCGCCGACTACGTCACCGCTCCGCTCGGCGGCCCCTACGACTCCATCGTCTCCGCCCTCTCCATCCACCACCTCGAGCACGACGCCAAAAAATCCCTCTTCGCCAAAATCTTCGCCGCGCTCCGTCCCGGCGGCAGCTTCGTCAACGCCGAGCAGGTCGCCGGCCCCACCCCTGCCCTCGACGCGGTCTACAAAAAGCTCTGGCTCGAGCAGGTCCGCGAAGCCGGTGCCACCCCTCAACAGATCGCCGACTCCCTCTACCGTCAGCAGGACGACCGCTGCGCCTCCGTCGAAGACCAGCTCCACTGGATGCGCGAAGCCGGCTTCTCCGACGCCGACTGCTGGTTCAAGGACAACCGCTTCGCCGTCCTCGCCGGAACAAGGCCCTAAACCCATAGCGACGAATGCTTAATCTCACTTAATAACAATTGAGCATACTTAATTAGGTTCCCGCCCCCTCTACCCTTAAACTCGCGTCATGAAAACCCATCGCCTGACGCTCCCATTGACGAAACTCCTCCTCGCAGCGGCCATACTCGCAATCCCGATCGCCCGCCCCTGCCGCGCCCAGTACGCCATCGGCACAACCTACAGCGCCTCCCACCTCCGCGTCGAGCCGGGCTTCTACTACCCAAACAATATCGCCGAGGCCTGGGTCTTCGGCCCCACCTTCTCCTTCCAACTCGAAGAAGGCAGCAAACACATCAAGTTCGGCTTCGACGCCCGCGGGGCCGTCCTCCGCGGGAGCAGCAACGGCAGCAACTACGGCGTCAACTCGGCAGACTACGGCTTCCGCGTCGCCGTCCCCATCCATCCCCTTCACGTCAAACCATACGGCGAGTTCCTGATCGGCTATGTCGGCGTCCATAATGGCCTATCCTCCGCCCAGTACACCGGCCACATTGACCTCCAGACCATCGCCGGCATCGACGTTCCACTCCGCCATCATCTCGATCTGCGCGCCATCGAGTACGCCTACGGCGGTATCTTCGGCGGAGGCGAAGACTTCCGCAACCAAATCAGCTCCGGCCTGCTGGTCCGCTTCTAAACCCAAAATCTCGAGGCTCCATGAAAATCCTCCGCTATCTCGCCTCCCTTCTCGCGCTCGCCGCTGCCCACCCAGCCACCGCCCAAAACGACGCCCAGGACATCTCCCAGCACTACCACATCTCCCTCTACGCCGGCCTCTCCGTCCCCCACGTCTCCAACGCCGACCGTGGCAACGCAGCCGCCTATCCCAACCCCATATCCGAGCAGTACGACAGCTTCTGGAAGCCCACCGAAGGCGGAGGAGCCACCGCCCACCTCGTCAACATCGGCCCCACCGCCCTCGGCCTCGATCTCCGCGGAGCCGGCATCAACAACCTCGTCAACTCCTACCTCGGCGAACCCAACGGCTACCAGGGAGAAGGCTACGAACTCCTCGGCCTCCAGTTCGCCTATCGCAAACCCAAACAAATCCGTCCTTACGCCCAGTTCTCCTACGGAGGCTTCAGCACCTTCGCCGACGCAGCCGCGCCAAACTCAACCTCTTCCTACAACCAAACCTACCTCGGCTATGAAGTCTTCGCAGGAATTGACTACCACCTCATCCGCTTCGTCGACTTCCGCGCCGTCGAGATCGGCGCCGGCAACGCCTTCCACCGTGGCAACATCAACGGCGTCGCCATCAATAACCTCACCGTGTTCAACATCGACACCGGCATCCTTGTCCACTTCTAGTCTTCCTGGACATCGGCATCGTCGACAACTTACCCCGCCTCACGAATCCCTGACCCCACCTCCGCGTCTAATCTAGACTGAGCACAGAGAGCTTTCACTACTCCTTACTCTCTACTCTCTATTCCCTGCCTCTATGAAGCTCACCCGCTACACCAAGTTCACCGGCGACCTCTCCACCAGCTTCGGTCTCGACGACCTCATGCAGGCGCTCTCCGACTTTCTGCTCGACTCCGGCTATCAGGACCCCTTCTCGCCCTTCCCCAACATGGACGACTCCATGGAATCCCTCCGCGACGCCATCCGCCAGGCCCTCGAATCCGGCGAACTCCTCGACGAAGACGCACAGGAACAGTTCGACTCCCTCGAAGAACCCCAGGTCGAAGAACTCATCGACAAGATCGTCCAGCGCATGAAGGACGAAAACTTCCTCAATGCAGAAGAGCCGCAAGCACCCGGCGACGGCGAACAAGGCGACGCCAACACCAACGCCCGCTTCGAAGTCACCGACAAGGGCATGGACTTCCTCGGTTACAAAGCTCTCCGCGATCTCCTCGGCCCGCTCGGCAAGTCCTCCCTCGGCCGCCACGACACCCGCCACGAGGCCGCCGGAGTCGAGACCAACGGCTCCTCCAAGCAATACGAGTTCGGCGACTCCCTCAACCTCGACATCACCGCCACACTCAACTCCGTCTTCGCCCGCGAAGGCCCACCCAACGCCTCCGGCCTTCTCAATCTCGAATACTCCGACCTCCACGTCCAACAAGCCGACTACCAATCCTCCTGCGCCACCGTCGTCCTGCTCGACTGCTCGCACTCCATGATCCTCTACGGCGAAGACCGCTTCACCCCCGCCAAGCGCGTCGCCATGGCGCTCGCCCACCTCATCCGCACCCAGTATCCCGGCGACACCATCGACCTCGTCCTCTTCCACGACTCAGCCGAGCACATTCACCTCTCCCAACTCCCCCGCGTCAAGGTCGGCCCCCACTACACCAACACCCGCGAAGGCCTCCGCGTCGCCGCCCGCATCCTCAAGTCCAGCGGCAAGGACATGAAGCAGATCGTCATGATCACCGACGGCAAACCTTCAGCCCTCACCCTCGAAGACGGCCGCATCTACAAGAACGCCTTCGGCCTCGACCCCCTCGTCATCTCCGAGACCCTCGAAGAGGTCTCCCGCTGCAAGCGCGCCGGCATCATGATCAACACCTTCATGCTCGCCCAGGACTTCCAACTCGTCCAGTTCGTCCAGAAGGTCTCCGCCATGTGCCGCGGCAAGGCCTACTTCACCACCCCCCAGACCCTCGGCAACTACCTCCTCATGGACTTCATGTCCCGCCGTATGAAACACGTCAACTGAATAGTTAGTCGTCATCCTGAGCGAACGCGGAGTCCCCATCGAGCGTTTTTGCTCGTTGGGTGCAAGCGAAGGACCCCTGTATTAGCCTTTGCTGTTGCCTTTTCTCCATCTCACTCACACTGCTGTCTTCTCGACCGCAGCGTCATGGCTCCATCATGACGCGCAGTGGAGAGACCCCTGTATTGGCCTTTGCCGTTGCCTGTTTTTCGCCGTCATCCTCGACCCTGAGCAACGCCGAAGGGGAAGGACCCCCGCATTGGCCGTTGCCGTTGCCTGTTCTCCTCCACCCCTTCCCCGTTTCCCACCGCCCAAATTAGGAAATTCCCCTCCGCTAACGTATGATTGGCGACAGTTCCCCTTTTTTTCACAATTCAACTGCCCTTCAACGCACGTCCCTCCAATGTGGCAGTTTCCTCTCTGTTACAACCTAACCGCTCCTAACGCGCGCCCGACCATCTGATTTTGGGAGACCTCCGCCATGTTCCTCCGCCGCCAGACCCTTCTCGCCCTCCCCCTCGTAGGTCTTCTCGCCGGTATTGCCGGCTGCGGCTCCGGCCCCCTCGCTGCCCCGCCCGCTACTGAGATCGGCGCCATGGCCGGCGTCGTGCACGGCGGCCAGTCCCCCATCCAGGGCGCGACGGTCCATCTCTACCACACCGATCCCACCTCCACTGTCTACGGCGGCCCCGCCATTCTGATCGGAAGCGGCACCACCGACGTCAACGGCAACTTCACCATCGGCGCCTCCGCCACCAGTTCCAACTGCCCCGCCGGCACCCAGGCCTACATCACCGCAGCCGGCGGCTATCAGTCCGGCCAGTCCACCCTGACCAACAATGAGATGCTCATGATGGCCGCCCTCGGCGACTGCGCCACCATCTCCTCCTCCACCTTGGTCATTCTCGACGAAGTCACCACCGTCGCCGCAGCCTACGCCCTCTCCAGCTTCATCACCACCCCCCTCGACGGCTCCAACACCTTCTACACCGCCAACGTCAGCGCACCCGTCGCCAACAGCACCTTCGCCGGCGCCATCACGGCCACCGCGCCCGCGGGCCTCGTCCACGCCTTCCAAAACGCCGCCAGGCTGGCCAGCTACACCACCGGTTATCCCAACGCCGCCTCCGTCGTCAACCTCAGCAGTTCCACCACCGCCGGCACCACCACCACCACCAGCGGCATCGTCCCCTACAACGAAATCCTGACCCTCGCCGACATCATGCAGACCTGCGTGAACTCCGCCAGCGGCAGCAACGGCGCCGTCGCCTCCATCCCCGTTTCCAACGGTGGCTCCGGATACGGCGCCACCGTCACCATCTCCGGCGGCTCCGGGACCGGCGCCACGGCCAAGGCAATCGTCTCGCCCAGCGGCGCTGTCACCGGCCTCCCCATCGCCAGCGGCGGCTCCGGCTACTCGCCCGCCATCACTTTCTCGTCGACTCCGGGGACCACAGCCTCGGTCCTCCCCATGCTCGTCAATGGCGCTATCACTGCTGTCACTCTTGTAAACGAAGGAACCCTCTATGGGCCGGTAGTGACTATTACCCCAGGTTACGCCCCCGGGACAGGCGCATCGATCGCCGCCACCACCTCCGCCCTCGGTACAACTACCTCGTACGTCGTACTCAACGGAGGCTCCGGCTACGGCCCGCTCGTCACCTTCTCTGCCCCCACCTACGGCGGCACGACATCGGCCACGGCCACCGCCACCCTCTCCGGCAGCGCCGGTGCCGTCACCGCTCTGACCCTCGTCTCCGGCGGCGCCGGCTACGGCCCCTCGGTCACCATCACGAATCCAACCTCGGGTTCCGGCGCCACCGCAACCTCCGTCCTCTATTCAGGCTCCCCTGGGGTCGTCTATTCCCTCGTGATGGGTGCCGGCGGCTCGGGCTACCCTCCCTCCAGCACCTTCCCCATCACCATTCAGGCTCCCCCCGCCGGCACCACCGCGACCGCCACCGCCACCACCAACGCCAGCGGCGTCGTCACCGGCGTCAGCCTCACGGCCCTCGGCAGCGGCTACAATGTGCCCACCGTCACCATCGGCTCGCCCACCTCAGGCACCACCGCGACCGACACCGTCAACATGGTCGTCGGCGGCGCAATCGCATCCGCGGCACCCTTCGTCACCCTCGCCGGCGGCACCGGCTACACCCTGCCCACCGCAGCCGCCACCGGCGCAGGCACAGGAGCTGTCCCCGGCGCCCTCACCGTCGTCGGCGGCAAGATCAGCACTCTCGCTCTCGGCACCGCGGGCTCTGGATACAACCCGGTCACCATCTCGCCCGCGCCCCCCACGGGAACGGCAACCACAGCCACGGTGACCCTGACCGCTGGCTCCATCACTGCCCTCACCTTCACCGCCGGAACAGGCAGCTATGGCCCCACCGTCACCATCAACGGCGCCAGCACAACCGCTGCCACAGCCACTGCCACCGTAGACGGCGGTGTCATCACCGCCCTTAACCTCACCGCCGCCGGCGCAGGATACGGTGTCCCCACCGTCACCGTAGCTCCTCCCACCACCGGCACTACCGCCACAGCCACTGCCACCACCGCCAACGGCATCGTCTCCGCAATCGCCGTCACCAACGGAGGTTCCGGCTACACCGCCGCGCCAGTCGTCACCCTCTCCGCGCCCACCTCGGGCACCACCGCCACAGCCGGCACACCCAGCCTCGTCGCCGACTCCAGCACAGGCACCGTCGCTCCCTCGGCGCTGTGCAGCTTGCTCTTCGACAACACACCCTCCATCAGCGGAAATCGACCCACCAACACCCTCCAGGCCTTCAGCTACCTCGCCCGCAATCCCTACTCCAGCGCAGCGGCCGTGGCCAACCTCCTTACTGAGGTCAGCAGCTCGGCGGCCTTCCAACCCGCTCTCACCGCCGCCCCCAACGATTGGTCCCTCGCCATCACCTACAACAGCGGCTTCAATCCTGTCTATTGGTTCGCCCTGGACGCAAGCGACACCCTCTACTTCGGCCTCACCACAACCTCATCCACACTGCCGGCCATCCAGGCCCTCAGCAGCTATGGTGTTGCGGTTCCTACGTACTTTGGCGCAGCCGCGGTCCAGACCGGCACCCGGGGCATCGCTCCCGACACCCTGGGCAACATCTGGGTAGGCACCAACGGCGCCGCCCTCTACAAGTACTCCGCCAGCTCTGGCGGCGCACCCACGGCCTACACCACCCTCGGCTCCACCTATGACGTCGCAGTCGACGCCGCCAACAATGTCTGGATGTCCAACGTCATTGCCAGCGGCACCAACATCGTGGAGCTCGCCTACACCCCCTCACCCGCCACCTGGACACAGAACTACACCGCATCCGCCCCCGGCGGCGTCTACGGCCTCGGCATCGATGCCAATCAGAACGTCTGGGCCGCCACCTACTACAGCAGCGGTACAGCCGGCCTCCTCGACCAGGCCGCCGTGCTGCCCAATACCGGCACCGTCTCCGTTCCCAACTACAACGCAACCAGCGGCGTCATCACCCCCGTCACCACTACCTTCGGAGACGGCGCAAACAAGGCCTACCACGTCGTCTTCGATGCCTCCGGCAACGCCTGGTTCGATATCTACGGCGGAGCGACTACCGCTACCACCGGCATCGACGAGGTCATCCCCAACTCCACCACCAACATCACCAGCCTTACCGGCCAACCCTTCATCATGGGCACCACCACTACCTCCAACGGGACTCTGCTCAACGCCACCGTCGTCAACCGCGCGGCCATGGACGGCGCAGGCACCATGTTCATTGGGGACAACACCATCCCCGTCTACTCCCTCGTGCTGTACAACACCGTAACCGGCGCAGCCCTTTCACCCAGCACAGGAATCACCGGCTGCCTTCCAGTAACCGCAACTCCCACAACCTGCACCTACTCCACCAGCTCTCCACGCTCTCCTGTCATCGATAGCGCCGGCACCGTCTGGGCGGGCATCACCGGCGGCGGAGTCTCGCAGTTCATCGGATTGGCCGCTCCCGCCTACCCGCAGCTCTCCATCGGCAAGCCCGGCCTCTCACCAGGCCTCACCGCCGTCAACCCGCTCCCCTAATATCTTCTCGACCTCGCACCAACAAGGCCCTGTCTCCGGACGGGGCCTTGCTCTTTGTCCGCCTTCATCTCTCGAAACTTTCTCCCGTTTGAAAAAAATCACTCGACGACGCACACCCCCTTCGCATATCCTTGCTTCGCTCGACCACGTCCTTAGCCTCTTGCGTCGAAACCAAAGCCAAGGCCCGAAATCCTGCAACCAAAGGTGACTACCGTGAATATCCCGTATCTCTCCGTTCGTCCCCTCCGCCAGGCAGTCTCCGCTCTCCTGGCCACCGGCCTCGTCTTTCTCTGTGGCTGCGACCTCTCCACCACCGCGCCCTCCGTCAACACCTTCAGCTCCCCCGCCACCATCACCGGCATC
>Ga0302314_10015157_pt1 | contig 13124 bp, 13 predicted proteins | sample III_Palsa_N2_3_FD_200533 | JGI IMG/M metagenome (GOLD analysis project Ga0302314, IMG submission 200533) | Peat permafrost microbial communities from Stordalen Mire near Abisko, Sweden - III_Palsa_N2_3 | ecosystem: Environmental > Terrestrial > Soil > Palsa > Peat permafrost | place: Sweden...
TTGGTGGATCCGGGATCACGCCTCACCTCCGGGCGCCCCAACAGCGTCCTCGGCGCGGCGAACCGCAGGGAGCACGTTCGCATTGTTCGGATCTGACGTGGAGGCACAGGCACCGCGGTCCGCCCAGACGCGCAGTTCCTCCAACGTGTAGACGACGCGACCGCCGATTTTGCGGTACGCAGGTCCGGTACCATAGGTGCGGTGCTTTTCGAGCGTGCGCGCGGACAGGCCAACATAATGCGCCGCCTCCTTGGTGCGAAGGTAGCGCGTGTCCTTGATGATATCGGGCATGATAATCTCCTTGCGGGGCATCGCGAGCGCCCGGCGGGCACCTCGTGATGCCGGAGATCATCGGCGTTCGAAGGCGGTCGTAGGTGGCCGAAAAGCGGGGGTGCCGTTTCCGACCACCCCCGCCCGGCTTGTTCAAATGCGCTTCAGCCGGACCCGCCCAGCAATGAAACGTAGCCCGTCGCTTTCATCTGAGTGCCGGCTTCGAACAATCTGCGCAGGTCGGACCGTTCGGAGCTGCTGCGCCAGTCTTCGGGCATGACAGGAAGCAGGGCAGCGGCGATGTCGCGAAGCGATAAACCGTCCGCAGCCGCGTCATTGATTGCGAGCATCGCCGCTTGGCGAGCCGCATCACGAAAGTGCGCGGAGCGCAAAGGAGGACCAAGTCCGATTGCGCGTCGGAACCGAGCAACCGCAGCTACGCGCGCGGCGTGGTGGTGATCGGGATGAACATAGAGCCCGAACCGCTCGCCTTCGACCGGCTCCAGTTCGGCAGGGAGCCAGATCGCAAGCTCGCGCGCACCGTGGCGGCGGATCAGCAGATGGGCACCGCCTTCCGCCTCGAGGCGGTAGGCACGCCCCCAACGTGCCGGGGTGAAGCGGAGCGCGCCAAGGGAGCGGGCCCAAGCGACTGGGCGAACCAGCGTCACCGCATCAATGTGCAGTTCAGGAGACCATCCGATCAGCGGCAAATCGGTCGCCGATACTTCGGGCGGTATTGGGAAAGGTAAGACCCAGACGGGCTGACCTCCTTCCCAGCGGGTGCTGGGGAATCGTGGTGACAATGTCGGCATTGCGTCGGCCGGCCGCGATTACGTGCGCCGACGCGCGCGAGGCGGCAGCGGGTGCTTTCGCCCAAAGCGCACGATATTCGGCGCTACGTCGAAGCCATTCCCAGGCGAAGCCGGCGGGGGGTAGGTCGAGCAGTACCCGATATTTCTCGGGCAGACGTAACGTATGGTAACCTGGCATCGCTCACTCCTCGACGCGGTAACTCCCCTGCATGTAAGTGAGTTTGGAAGCGTGGGACTCGTGCCTCAAGGCTGCGATCCATTATCTCAGCATAAGGCGAACCTTATGGAACAGCCCTGTTTGTTCAGCACGCTGGCAAGCGTCGCGCGAGCGATCTGTTAGCGAAAACCTGAGTTTCGGAGGGCCGCCGTGGGTGCATTCCTCCCAGACCGCTCGGCGACGAACAGATCTGTGGCGGACCGTCCGCTCCGGCTGGCTGCACTGACGGCTGGCGACCAATTTAAGCGCTTCTGAAGTAAGGTAATGAACGTCTAGTTATACCGAAACCTGCCTATCGCCGTTCACAGACCGGTCAGACCGCTAACGCCGCTAGATGACGTCGGTCGCAGTCCATGATTAGAATTCTATCGCTCTGCGCCAAGGGCACGATTGTTCGGGCGATGGACTCCGAAGAGCAGCCAGAACGCCTCGGCGATCTGCATAAGCGACTCATTGTCAATCCGTTCGACGATATTCTGGCCAAGCAAGACGTTGTTTCGGAACGCCTCAGGGGTCGGATAGCCGTCTCAAGGGCCCTCGATACCGTGCTGGCGCAACTGCATCTGAGTGCCGTTTGTCATTGTCTGCAGTCCTTGTTCAAAGGTAGTCGGCCACACCGTCCGCCGCTCCTCACCATTATGCTGGCGTACCCCACCGATGACGAAGGCCGAGTCCGTCCGCCCGGTACGATAGGTTAGCGCATAAGAAGCGACCTTGCCGTCGTCGCCAACGGGGGCGTGCATCATAACACCCTCAATCATTTCGAGCGTAATATACGAGCCGACCCGCACCGGCACGACGGCGTTGTCGCGCGTAACCCCAATCCGGCGTTCCTCGCGGAACAGACCAAGCGGAGCGACCGAGATCACCGCTGTCGGCGCCTGATTGATCGCGAAAGGCATATCGACACTCTGCGACGCGGCGACCGCCTCGCCGTGGAGTTGGCGAAATTGCTGGGGAAGCTGCGCGGCTTCTGTGAACGCATGCCGGAGGTCATGGACGTCGAGCTCATATTTGCCCCGGCTGTTGCGCCCGTAGAAACGCGCACCATTCTTGAATGTGACTCGATGCGGTGCGCTCAGGCTACCGGGAATGCGCAGCACCAAGACACCCCGACCATTGTCGAGAGGCACCCACTTGATCCTGACCCCGATCAAGCGCGGCTCGACCCCGGTCTGCAGCTTGCCTTCAAGCCGGAGGATCGCGGCATCAGGATCATCGACCGCGACACCCGACAACACGCCATTTTCTTCATCGAGCCCGAACACGATGTCGCCGCCCTGGGCGTTTGCGAAGGCGGTCACATCGGCCAGAAACTCGCGGGTCGCCTCGTCGCCGCCGCTCGGAAGCTCGCGCTTGAATTCAAGGTCCCGACTTTCCGAGACCTGATTGTCGACCAAGCGCCGGAGGGTGGCTTCGTCGATCCCGCCAATAGGCTGTTCGAGAGGCATCTCGGCAATAATCATTTCTTTGCAGCAACTTGCTGGAGCAGCGCGAGACGTCGTTTCAGCGGCGTGACAAGATCGCTGCTTTATGGCATTGGATCTGTACGCGTATATTCGTAGTTATTCGTAATCGTACACGAGCAGATGGGCTCTGGGGGATATGGTGGCAACCATAAACATTACGCCGAATGCATCTGGAGAAGGGCTCCGAAAGGAGCTCGACGAGACCGCGCAACGCAACGGGATGACGCTGCGGCGCCTGGTGGAAGCGATCTATGAATACGCGGTCGACAAACAGGACGAGTTCACTGGCGCGCTGCGCGAGGTAAAGCGAACTCCGGGTGACCATATCGGCACGACGGTGTCGGACGAGGTTGGTCGCAAGCTGACGGCGTGGGCGAAGGAGCGGAAGATTCCCCGAGGGGTTCACTGCAAATACGTTCTCGAGAAGGCGCTGGAGATGAAGCTCGCCGAGCGCATCTTTGGCCCGAAGCCGAAGAAGTAAGATGAACCGCGTCGACTGGCATTATTGGAGCCAATTCCTCGGCGACATAGCAAATGCCTATGAGGAAATCGGATCTCCCGAGGTTGTCTGGTATCGCGGCGTCACCGATGGATCGCACACGCTTCGGCCGTCGCTGCTGCGGTTCGGCAACGGCGCTGTCAAAGAGCGCGATCTGTTCGACCGATTCACGCAGATCGCGCGGGGATCTGAGTTCGGTCTGGGCGGCGGCGCTGACGAGTGGGACGTGCTGTTCCAGATGCAGCATTTTGGCGTGCCGACCCGGTTGCTCGACTGGAGCGAGGTTTTCGGGATCTCGATCTTCTTCGCAACGCTCTCGTCGAGGGCCCCGAACGACAGCTATGTCTATATCCTCAATCCCCGTCGCCTCAATGAGAAGGCAGGGAAGGAAACGCTGCTCGACGATTTCGATCGGCAGGAATTTCGCTACCGCTCGATCTTCTGGGACGGCAAGCCGTTCAAGCCATCGAGCCCCCTCGCGATCAACCCGGTCCACTCGAACCCAAGGCTGGCCGCGCAGACGGGTCGGTTCACCGTGCACGGCGTCGATCCGCGGGCTCTGGAAGAGATCGCGCCCGATTGCGTGCGCAAGGTGCGCCTCGGTCGCGACGCCTTCCCGGCGGCTTACGAGTTTCTCAGGATGGCGGGGATCAACGAGCTTCGGGTCTTCCCCGACGTCGGCGGCGCGGCGTCATTTCTGAAGAACCTGGTTGGGCTCGCATAGGCGGAGAAGCACGCAGGCTTCGATCCAAAGTAGAGAGCCGCCGACCCTTGGGTCGACGGCTCTCGATATTGACGCTTGCCCTATCAGTGGGCGCGGCCGGGGCAGTCTATAACGATGATCCCTGGATCCGACATGCAACGCTGGCAATGGCGCCAGCGCCCATCATCGAAGTAAAATCCGCCGTCACACTCAGGACACTTCACCTCGATCACACCGCGATCAAGGCACTCTGAACAATGTTTACGCTTCGCCATGATTTGGCTCCGCGCGCTTGGATGCAGCTAGTCCGCAGCGTCATGAGACGGACCAGACAGGGAGGCTGCGCGTTCCTCCACTGTGTACCACTGCCCGCAGGAAGACGTGGGGCGGTGCGCATTGCCGCACAAACTGCCATTGGGGCCTGCACTTTTCCCGGCAAACAATATCTGGTGTTGACCGACGACCCGTGCAAGGCCTCCCGTCGTCAGGCTGACACGCGCGGTGCCTTCGAATAGGTCGAGCGCTTGAGCGCCCGCTTTGGGGTCTCAAAGTTCGAGATGTCCGCTTAACCAGTGTCTGCTCTCGTATTTTTGCATTCGAAAGCGGAAAGGCGGCTGAGAGCCCAGATCTGCTATTCTGCGACGGCGATCCAACAAGCCTTGAATGTCGGCTCCTTACGAGAACCGCCGTTCCACCCGTCGCTTCGGAACGGCAGAATTGTCCCACGAGCGGCCGGCGGTAGTCAACCAGACGCATTCGTACCTAATTTCAAAACGAACGTCAGTTTCCATCATGAACGATCGTTCCCATTCTACGATGTCGCCAATGTAGCCGCCGCTACGTCAGCAAAGCGTTCCGGCTAGCCCGTCAGTCGCACTAAAATACGAGCTCGCCGCGCACGAGCAGGGTGTTTCCGTTGTCCCTGCCAGGGAAGGTTCCCACGATGTTGTTAGTCGTCCAGCGGATGTAGTTCAATTTCAGGTCGAAGATATCAATCGGATACCAGTTTGCACCAATTGTGATTGCGTGGCCATCGCCACCCTTGGGAGCATCCTTGAAATCGAAATTATCGTAGCGCGCCAAAATTTCGAAAGCGCCTGCGCCACCCTGACCGAGCGGCCGGAGCACATGCGGCCGGCTCAGCACGCCTGACTGCGATGAGTAAGGGACCTGTTCGCCCGTCAGGAACCACCCGCCGTAGGCGGTCCAAGCCTTCTGATCGACGTTCTTGCCCTTGCCAAGCACGTCGAGCGTGCGCTGACCGTATTCGCCAAAGGCCCAAAGCGAATGCCAGCCGCCGCCGATTTCCGCGCCGTAGCCGTCGTCGCCCTTCACGTTCGCGATCGAACTTGCCGAGACGCGGACCTCGTCATTGAAATCGGACGCGATCGCGCTCGTCTTGTTGATCGCCGCCGCCGCGTCGAGCTTCTCGTGATAGCCCCATCCGCCGACATGGACGAAACTGTCGTTGTTCAGCACAGGATCGACGTGCGCGCGCGCCAGGTAAGCGATGTCGTCATTGTGCGTGCCGTCATTGTCGCCATTGTCGTCCCCCTTGACGGCCAGACTGACGTGCCAATTCTTTCCGAACAGCTTCTCTTGCAGCCCGAGGCCAAAATATCCGATCTCGGGCGCAGCGACCGAAGCCACGGCGTTGCGCTCGGCGAACGGCAGCGAGGTGAGTTCCATATCGCCCTCGATCGAGCGATCGTTGAGCGAATTGCCGATGTAGGTCTTGCTGCCCATTCCGAACAATTTGGTCTGGTAGGAGATGTAGGCCTCCTTCACCGATACGACATTGCCGGCGAAATCCACTTCGAGATCATAACCGAACCGACCGATCGTTCCCTCCCCGCCCAGGCGGAGATCGCGGAATTCGGTGCCGGAGATGTTGCGCGCGTCGTAGCGCGAGCCGGAGGTCGTCGATACGTCGGTGACGACACGTATCCTGGGATGGAATGTAAAGAAGCCGTCCTGGCTCGCGAAGGTCGGCCCCCCGGCTTTCCAGTCGACGTTCACGCCGTGCTTCGACTGCGCGGCGAGCTGCGCGACCTGTGTCTGCAGCGCGGCGAGATCGTCGGATCGGCTGTCTTGCGCCGCGGCTGCGACCTGAGAATCGGTGCGTGCCTGCTGCGCTTGCGCCGCCGTCTGCAGAGATGCCGAAACTGGCGCTGCGGAAGCCTGTTGCTGCTCGTGCGCTTCCACGGCCGAAAGGCGCTGCTTGAGATCGGCGATCTCGGCGGCCTGCGCCTTTACGACGTTCGCAAGCTCCGGGTTGCTAGGCGCCGCAGGCGCCTTCGCCAGCGCAGGTGTCGCGACCACGAGCGCGCACAGACTTCCCCCTAGCGCCAGGCGCCGCACTGTCTCGATCCTCATCCCTTTTTCCTTTTTCTAATTTTGGCTTCGTTGGTCAGTCGTTGGAAGAAACAGCGCCGGTGTCGGCGGTCGGCGGTGTCGCATCGACCTGATCCTGTGCGCGGGCGAACGCCAAGAACAGGCGTGGCCATGCCGAGACCAGCGATCCGGGATCGCCCAGCCCCCAACCATGGCCGCCACGCTGAAAGATGTGCATCTCGTGCGGCACGCCTGCCTTGCGGAGCGCATCGAACATCAGCAGGCTGTTGTCGATCGGTGCGATCGGATCGTCCGCGGCCTGCGCGGTGAAGGTCGGCGGCGTACGCGCGGAAACGTGCGTCTCCACCGACCATTCGGCGGCCAGCGCCGGCGCGGCGTGCGCGCCGATCAGCTCGCGCACCGAGCGTGTCGTGTCGAACGGCGCGCGGAGCGTCAGCACCGGGTAGACGAGGCCCGCGACCGACGGGCGTGCCGAATGCTGGTCTATCGCGTCGATCGGCTGGTATCGCGGTGCGTCCGGCATAGTCGCGGTCATGCCGGCGAGATGGCCGCCCGCCGAGAAGCCGATGATCCCGAGCTTGGGCGCCGCGAAACCGAAGTCGGCCGCACGCGAGCGGATCAGTCGCATCGCGCGCTGGGCGTCCGCGAAGGGGGCTTCGCGCGGCCAGCCGTCGCCGGGCATCCGATAAATCAGCTCGAACGCGGTGTAGCCGATCTGCTGAAGCCAGCGGCAGGTCGGCGTGCTCTCGTTGGCAAGCTCGATGCGGAAATAGCCGCCGCCGCCCATGACCAGCATTGCCTGCCCGTTGGGCTTGACCGGACGATAGACGCGGATGCGGGGGCGGACGACACCCGAGATCGCACCGATCCCCTTGCCGGTCTGTCCGATCCGTTCGGGTCCATGCCCACCGCCGGGCCCCGGCGGCGTGCCGGGCCAGAGATCGATCTCCTCGACCGTGCCGGGGGCGGCCGTCAACCGACCGGAGAGACCGATCGCGGTACCCGCTGCCATCGTGGCGCCCAGCAGGGCTCGGCGGTCTAACTCCATGTCGTGGCTCCTGTGGTGATGGTAGCGTCGGGCAATCGCACGGGCTTGCCGTCAAGGGCGGCGAAGAGCCGCTCGTGGTCGAGCGCGCCCTCCCAGCGGGCGACGACGATCGTCGCCACCGCATTGCCGATGAAGTTGGTAAGGCTGCGGCACTCGCTCATGAAGCGATCGACGCCGAGGATCAGCGCCATGCCGGCGACGGGCACATCGGGCACGATCGAGAGCGTCGCGGCCAGCGTGATGAAGCCGGCCCCCGTGACGCCTGCCGCGCCCTTGGACGACAGCATGGCGACGCCGAGCAACATGAGCTGCTGCCCGAGCGACAGATGCACGTCGCAGGCCTGCGCGATGAACAGCGCGGCAAGCGTCATGTAGATGTTGGTGCCGTCGAGGTTGAAGCTGTAGCCGGTGGGCACGACCAGACCGACCACCGACTTGGCACAGCCGGCGGCCTCCATCTTCTCGATGAGGCCGGGCAGCGCCGCTTCGGACGAGGAGGTACCGAGCACGAGCAGCAGCTCGGCGCGAAGATAGCGGATCAGCTTGAGGATCGAGAAGCCGCAGGCCCAACCGACCGTGCCCAGCACCACCAGCACGAAGATCAGCGAAGTCAGATAAACCGTCGCGACGAGCCCTGCGAGGTTGACCAGCGTCCCGACACCGAACTTGCCGACGGTGAAGGCCATCGCGCCGAACGCGCCGATCGGCGCTGCGCGCATCAGGATGCCGACCAGCCGGAAGACGATCTTCGACAGCCGTTCGAGCAGGTCGATCACCGGCTTGGCGGGCGCTCCGACCAGCGACGCGGCGATCCCGAACAACACTGCCACGAGCAGCGTCTGCAGGATGTCCCCGTCGGTCAGCGGGGAGACGAGCGACGTCGGGATGATGTGGAGCAGGAAGCCCGTAACACTCTGGTCGTGTGCAGCCTTGGCATAGTCCTTGATCGCCCCCGGATCGAGCGACGCCGGAACGATGTGGAGACCGGCGCCCGGCTGCACCACGTTCGCGACGATCAGCCCGACGACAAGCGCCAGCGTCGAGAAGCAGAGGAAATAGGCGAAGGCCTTGCCGACGACCCGACCAAGGCCGCCCAGCCCGTGCATGCCGGCGATGCCGGTCACCAGCGTCAGGAAGATCACGGGCGCGATCACCATCTTCACCAACGCGATGAAGGCATCGCCGAGCGGCTTGAGAGCCGTCCCGACGCCGGGCGCCAGGTGACCCAGCAATGCGCCGCATAGGATCGCCGCCAGCACCTGGACGTACAGATGTCGTGTCCAATGTCCGGCTCGGGCGACGACGGCGGGCGGCGGCAGGCTCGTCAAAAAACCGGTCCTCTCTCTCCCGACCATTCTGAGGTGATCCGGGACAGGCAGAAGATAGGCGTCGAACGCATGCGAGCGAAATACGATTCCTGTTTTGGCTTATCGCCGCAATTCAATGACATAGGATCGTGATTCCGATGAGGGCGGGCGGAGCACGCGAGATAACTAGAAAATTTGTGCGGATTCCCAGACATATCGCGCAATGCCATGGCCTCGATTCGCAGACATCCACCGCATCAAGGCGCCGCTCGTTCTGTCCGGAGTCCTGTACGTCGTTGCACTCACGCTGGTTATCTGGGCGGGCGACGTGTGGGCGGACGCGCAGGCCCGGGGACAGGCGCGACGCACGGCGCAGATCGCAGCGGATGCCCGGGCGTCGCTGCTGATCTCCGAACTGCAGAAGTACCGATTGCTGCCCGTCGTGCTGGCCGAGCAGCCGGAGGTCGCCGATGCTCTCGCTGATCGTGACGGGGGGGCGTGCGATCGACTGAACCGCAAGCTCGAGACGATCGCGTCGCAACTGGGCCATTCGATCGTGTACGTGCTCGACGGTCATGGCCGGACGATCGCCGCGAGCAACTGGCGCCTCCCGGCCAGCTTCGTCGGTCAGGATTACAGCTTCCGGCCCTATTTCCGCCGCGCGCTGACCTTGGGTTCGGACGAATTTTTCGGGCTGGGCACCGTAAGCCGGCAACCCGGCCTGTTTCTATCGCGTCGCGTCGGCATCAGCGGACACAGCGGTGTGGTCGTCGTCAAATTCGTGTTCGACACCGTCGAGCGCGGGTGGGGACCATCGCCCGACATCATCTATGTCACGGGACCGGACGGCGTCGTGCTGTTGACCAATAAGCCAAGTTGGCGCTTCGGGACGACACGTGCGCTTCCGCTGAATCAGACCGTAGAGATGCGGCAGGTCCGGCAATATGGTGAGGCGCCCCTGGCTTCGCTGCCTTTGCGCGCCACTGGCATGGACATGGGGGCGGTCGGCAGCCTCCGCTACGCGATGGCCAGTGTGCCTGTCCCGGTCGCTGGCTGGACGCTCACCGCGCTAGAACCCTTCGCGCCGATCCGTGCCGCCTATCTGGCCACCGCGCGGCTCGTGATGCTGGGCGCGGCGCTGCTACTTCTGTTTCCGTTCGGCTTGTGGTGGCGCGCCCGCAGCCGCGCGGAGCTGGCGATCACGGTTCGCGGGATGCTCGAAGCCGAAGTGGCAGCGCGTACCGCCGAGCTCGAGGCGACGCAGACCCGCTTTCGGGAAGCCCGCGAGGCGCTGGCGCATGCCAACCGCCTGGGATCGATCGGCCAGATCACGGCGGCCGTCGCCCACGAGATCAACCAGCCGGTGGCCGCGATCCGCACGCTCTCGGACAACGGCGCCGCCCTGCTCGACATCGGAGATCCCGCGATGACACGCGCCAATCTGGTCACGATATCCGGCCTCACGCAGCGTATCGGGACGATTACGGCCGAACTGCGCGCCTATGCGAGGCGGGGAACGGGCCCGTCCCGAGCGGTGTCGCTGGACGAGGCGCTCGACGGGACCCTGCTCCTCGTCGGCCACATGCTGCGCCACGCCGGGATCGTCTTGGAACGCGAAGCGTCCGCCGGGGTCGCGGTGCTCGCGGATCCGGTTCGGCTCGAACAAGTCTTCGTGAACCTGGTCCACAACGCGATCGAGGCGCTGTCGGACATTTCCGGTCCGCGGATCAGGCTTTCGCTCGAGGCGACCGCCGAAGAGGCGCGTATCACGATCGACGATAACGGAGCCGGCGTTTGTGCGGCAATGCGCGAGACCTTGTTTGCACCTTTCGCGACTTCCAAGCCGGCAGGTCTCGGGCTGGGTCTGGGGATCGCGCGCGATATCGCGCGCGAATTCGGCGGGACGCTCGAGGTTGCGGCGCCGAGAGCCGGATGGAGCACGAGCTTCGCGCTGACACTGAGACGCGCATGACGCACGAACGCGAGCCCGTCGACACAGTCGCGTTCGTCGACGACGACAAATTGCTGCGGACTGCCAACCTCCAGACCCTGTCGATCGCAGGGCTGCGCGGGCGCGCCTTTGCCGACGCGGGGGCGGCGCTGGCCGCCATCGATCGCGAGTTTGCCGGTGTCGTGGTCACCGACGTGCGCATGCCCGGCATGGATGGTCTTCAGCTCTTCAGGCGCTTGCGCGATATCGATCCCGAACTGCCCGTCATCCTGATCACGGGCCATGGCGACGTACCGATGGCGGTTGCCGCATTGAAGGACGGCGCCTGGGACTTCCTCAGCAAGCCTTTCGGCAGCGACGCCCTACTCGCGAGCGTGCGCCGCGCGCTGGAGACGCGCCGTCTCGTTCTAGAAAACCGGGCGCTGCGCGATGCAGCGGCCGAAGGCGGAAAGGAAATCCTTATCGGACGAAGTCCGGTGATGGAGCGGTTGCGTGAGACGGTCCGCCAACTCGCGCGCGCCAATGTCGATGTTCTGATCGAGGGCGAGGCCGGGACGGGCAAGGAGCTGGTCGCCGTGATGCTGCACCGCTGGAGCGAGCGGAGCGCGCAGCCTTTCGTCATCTCCAATTGCGCGGCGCTTCCCGAAGCGTTCGCCGAGAGCCAGCTATTCGGCCACGTGGCGGGGGCATTGCCCGGCGCTCGCCTATCGCACGCGGGTCAAATTGTGGGCGCGCACCGTGGAACCTTCTTCCTCAAGGCAATCGAAAGTCTGAGCGATCAGATTCAGGCGCGATTCCTGCGAGTTCTGGAAGACGGCGAACTCCGCCCGATCGGAAGCGCCTCGCCCGTCGACATCGACATTCGCGTCATCGGAGCGATCCGGGAGAATGCGGCCCAGCTCGTGGCCGACGGACGCCTCCGGCGCGACCTCTTCTACCGGTTGAACGTCGTGCGCCTGCGTCTTCCGCCCTTGCGGGAACGACCGGAAGATGTCGCGCTGCTGTTCGCGCATTTTGTGCAGGACGCAGCCGATCGCCGGCGGATCGAGCCGCGTTCGCTGACCAACGAGGTCATCCGCCATCTTCATCAGTATGATTGGCCCGGCAATGTCCGCGAACTTCGACACTTCGCCACCAGCTTCGCGCTTGGGTTGGATCACGCTGATGCTGGCGAGGGGAGCGACGGCATGCGATCTCTGCCCGAACGCGTCCAGGTTTTCGAGGCTGCCGCGATCCGTCACGCGCTGACTCGGGGGCATGGAGACATTCAGCGCACGCTGGAGCAGCTTCAGATTCCTCGGAAGACGCTGTACGACAAACTCGCGCGCTATCACATAACGCTGGCAGAGTTCCGGCGCGCGCGATGATGACCCGCGGTAACTTGGTGGTACTGTCGTTCGAACCAACATAGGCCTTTTTACCCTGCGCATTATTCTATCAGGCTTTAGGCCCCGACTGCGCTCGGGAAGCCGCCGTCAGCCCACATGGCGGCTGTCCGACGATGCGCCTTCGTAGCCTCAAATTCTGTTTCTGGCGCTAGTCGGTCATTTTTTTACGGACGCTCTTAAGCCAGCAGCCGTTCGTCGCTAAGTGATTGAAAGCCGATAAGTGCCATTTATCGCCGGTCGGGCGTGCGGCAGCAGTCGACCAAAGGCAGTCGTTCCAACCTATACGAGCAAACGTCTGGTCGTGCCGAAAGCGGTCGCTCGCGCCGATCGAAGCTGGCGCTCTCACGAAGAACGCTAAGAAGGTAGCCTCGCATGTCTCAGCGGCGTGGCTGAACAGTTCCGTAATGGCTCGACAACAACAGATCTAATGGCGCGATGGTACCACTTGGCTCGGATGAGCCTGGACTAAGTGGCATTCCGGAAACGCCAACAGAGAAATATCGTCCAGATTATACTGCTCGATAACGACGCTCACGCGGCGATGATTACTTTCGATCTGAGAGACATAATGTCGAGCAGTCCCAATGAAGTGGACAACCTCGTTCGCGCGCGGCCGAACAGCGACCTCGCCGTCGTCGGTCACAAAGACCAAATCCCCGCCGGACATAGTCTCGTCAATTTCAGCGTAATAGACACTCACAACCGTCGGGAGAACGCGAACGCCAGAGCTCGCGATAAAACGACAGTCTATGTGTTCTCCGACGCTTGACCTCTTGTCGAGAACCAATGGGTTCACATAGAATGCATTTGAGGTATCAAACATAGCCAACTCTAGGATGGAACTCAAAAGCGGGAAGTTTGAGGCCACCGCAACGACGTACTCACGCCTGAACACCAGCGACAGACCCGTCGTGTCGACGAATTCCGCTCCTAAAACGCTTGGACCAAAATGCTCGGAGGTCAAAATGGAAGAGATCAGCTCCTGACGATAATTATCATCGAAAGGGGATGCCTGACGATAGAAAATGCCCGCCATATGAATTTCCCAATCCTCCGATCGTTCTGCCTCACACGTGGAATTCGTCGACCAAGTTCATCTGTTCTA
>Ga0302314_10015158_pt1 | contig 13123 bp, 12 predicted proteins | sample III_Palsa_N2_3_FD_200533 | JGI IMG/M metagenome (GOLD analysis project Ga0302314, IMG submission 200533) | Peat permafrost microbial communities from Stordalen Mire near Abisko, Sweden - III_Palsa_N2_3 | ecosystem: Environmental > Terrestrial > Soil > Palsa > Peat permafrost | place: Sweden...
ACGTGGATACGCATGGAGGTGCGGCCCTCGCCGGTCAGGTCGGCGTAGAAGCTGACCTCGTCGCCGACCAGCACCGGACTGAGAAAGGTCAGGCCGTCGCAGGCCACCGTGGCGGCCCGACCGTGGCAGCGGCGCGCGGCGACGGTGCCTGCGGACAGGTCCATCCAGCTCATCAGCCAGCCGCCGAAGATGTCGCCGGCAGGATTGGTGTCGTGCGGCATGGCGATCACGCGGATTACCGGCGCATCGGTGGGCGGGCCCTGGTCAGCCATGTGTCAGGCCTGCATGGTCCAGCCCTCGACACCCATCGCCGCCTGGCGCAGGGCCTCGGAGCGCGTCGGGTGGGGGTGGCAGGTGCGCGCCACATCCTCGGAGGCGGCCGAGAACTCCATGGCGACGCAGTACTCGCCGACCATCTCGCCCACGTCCGGGCCGATCATGTGCACACCGAGCACCCGGTCGGTCTTCGCGTCGGCCAGCACCTTCACGAAGCCCTCGGCCTCGTGGTTCACCTTGGCCCGGGCGTTGGCGGTGAAGGGGAACTTTCCGACCTTATACGCCACCCCGGCCTTCTTGAGGTCTTCCTCGGTCTTGCCGACCCATGCCACCTCGGGCGAGGTGTAGACCACGCTCGGGATGATGTCGTAGTTCACGTGCCCGGCCTTGCCGGCGATCAGCTCGATGCAGGCCACCGCCTCGTCCTCGGCCTTGTGCGCCAGCATCGGCCCGTGGGTGACATCGCCGATGGCCCAGACGCCCGGAACATTGGTCTTGTAGTGATCGGTCTCGACGAAGCCGCGCGGATCGGTCTTCACGCCGACGGTCTCCAGGCCCAGGCCGTCGGTGAACGGACGCCGGCCCACGGCGACCAGCACCACGTCGGCGGTGACCGGTTCGGACGGGCCGCCCGCCACCGGCTCGACGGTCAGCACCACGCCGTCCTTGGCGACCTTGGCGCCGGTGACCTTGGTGGACAGGCGGAACTTGACACCCTGTTTGGTCAGAGCGCGCTGGAAGGCGGTGGCCACCTCTGCGTCGGCGCCGGGAATGGTGCGGTCGAGGAACTCGACCACCTCGACCTCGGCGCCCAGCCGGCGCCAGACCGAGCCGAGCTCGAGGCCGATGACGCCGGCGCCAATCACCACCAGCTTCCTCGGCACGGGGCTCAGGGTCAGGGCGCCGGTGGAATCCACGATCCGCTTCTGGTCGACCTCGACGCCGGGCAGCTTGGACGGCTCCGAGCCCGTGGCGATGACGATGTTCTTGGCGGACAGCGCGCGCTCGACGCCGTCCTCGCCCTTCACCGTCACCTGGCCGGGGGCGGTGATCACGCCCGCGCCCTTGATCCACTCGACCTTGTTCTTCTTGAACAGGAACTCCACGCCCTTGGTCAGGGCGCCGACCGAGTCTTCCTTCTGCTTGTGCATCTGCGGCAGGTCGAGCTCGGGGGTGACCTTGATGCCGAGGCCGGCGAAATCCTTGCCCGCATGCTCGAACATCTCCGACGCGTGCAGCAGGGCCTTGGAGGGGATGCAGCCGACGTTGAGGCAGGTGCCCCCAAGCGTCTTGCGCTTCTCCACGCACGCGACCTTGAGGCCGAGCTGGCCGGCGCGGATGGCGGCGTTGTAGCCGCCCGGCCCGCCGCCGATGATCACCACATCGAAGTCGTCAGCCATGGGTCAAGCTCTCTCTGCTCACGGGCTCCAGGCCTGGATATCCAGCCCGGACATACGCGTGAAGTCTCTTAGATTTGAGGTGGCGATTGACCAACCCCGAAAGCGCGCCTGACCGGCGATCAGGGTGTCGAGGACACTGATCGGCTCGCCGCTGCGCCTTAACTCGGCACGCAGCCGCGCTGCCTCAAGGGCGTCCTCGTGATGGAAGGGCTCGATCGGCAGATTGTCGATCACCTCCGAGAGGAGCCGCATCTGCCGGTCATAGGCGCCGCTGAGGACCGCGCCGAAAGTGATTTCGTGGAAAACGAGGCTCGAGAGCACGAAGGGTTCGCCGGAAGCCCGAGCGTCGAGATAGCGGGTCCGAAGCGCTTCCGACCGACCATTGGCGAGGTCGATGACGACGCAGGAATCAAGACTTATCGTCATCACCAGGGTCCGAGCGGAGCGGCGACGGGTCGGGACCGAAAAAGTCATCCACCCGTGGCGGATATTGGAGCATCAAGTCGCCGCGGAGCGCATCGATCCGGGCCCAAAAGGCCGCGCGCTCATCCTCCGTGACCGGCAGACGCGACCGAACCGGCTCGAGGATGACGCGGTCTCCATCTCTGTAGACATGGACCTCGGCGCCTTCGAAGCGGAAGGCCTTGGGCAGACGAACAGCCTGGCTGCCGCCATGGGTGAACAGCTTGGCGCGGGCGCGCTCGACCGGGTCGAACCGGGCGCTTTCTTCCTTGATATCAGGCAAGGCCGCCTCCGTATCTACATCGTGTAGATACGGATCGCGAGGCCCTGTTTCAAGACCCGCCTACAGGTCGAGGATCAGCCGCTGGGGCTCCTCGATGTATTCCTTCACCTTGACCAGGAAGGTCACGGCGCCCTGGCCGTCGACCACGCGGTGGTCGTAGCTGAGGGCCAGGTACATCATCGGCCGGATCTTGATCTCGCCGCCGACCACCATCGGCCGCTCCTTGATCGCGTGCATGCCGAGGATCCCCGACTGCGGCGCGTTGAGGATCGGCGTCGACATCAAGGAGCCGTAGACCCCGCCGTTGGAGATGGTGAAGGTGCCGCCCTGCATGTCCTCGATCGACAGCCGGCCGTCGCGCGCCTTCTTGCCGAGCTCGCCGATGGCCTTTTCGATCCCGGCCAGGCTGAGGGCGTCCGCGTCGCGGACCACCGGCACCACGAGGCCCTTTTCGGTGCCGACGGCGACGCCGATGTCATAGTGGTTCTTGTAGACCAGGTCCTGGCCGTCGATCTCGGCGTTGACGTCCGGCACGTCCTTCAGCGCCGCGATGCAGGCCCGCACGAAGAACGACATGAAGCCGAGCTTCACCCCGTGCTTCTTCTCGAACACGTCCTTGTACTGGTTGCGCAGGGCCATGACCGCGGTCATGTCCACCTCGTTGAAGGTGGTCAGCATGGCGGCGTTGTTCTGGGCGTCCTTAAGCCGCTTGGCGATGGTCTGGCGCAGGCGCGTCATGCGCACCCGCTCCTCGCGCGCGGCCAGCGGACGCGGCGCGGCCGGTTCGGCGGCGACCACCGGTGTCGGCGCGGGTGGGGCCTCAAGCGCGGCCAGGGCGTCGCCCTTGGTGATCCGGCCGTCCTTGCCGGTGCCGGCGATCGTCGACGGATCGAGCTTGTTCTCGGTGACGATGCGCTGGACCGACGGCGCCAGCGGCTGGGCCGGTTCGGCGAGCTGAGCCGGGGCCGCCGCCGCGGCGGGAGCCGGCTTGGCCGGTTCGGGGGCGGGCGCCGGTTTGGCGGCTTCGACAGGCGCAGGCGCCGCAACGGCGGGCTGAGCGCCCGCGCCGCCGACCGAGCCCAGCTTCTGGCCCGGGGTCACCGTGACGCCCTCGGCTGCGTCGATGGTCAGGACCCCGTCCTGCGGCGCCACCACCTCCAGCGACACCTTGTCGGTCTCGAGCTCGACCAGCAGTTCGTCCTTCTTGACGGACTCGCCGGCCTTCCTGGACCACTTGGCGACGGTGGCTTCGGTGACGGATTCACCGAGCGTAGGGGTCACGATGTCGGCCATGGGGTCCGATCTCTCCTGGTTTCTTGGGCGGCCGGGGTCAGGCCAGGGCTTCAGCGAGGAAGCTCGCGAGTTCCTTGAGGTGGCGGCTCATCAGGCCGGCCGCCGGCGAGGCGGAGGCCGGGCGACCCACATACCGGGCGCGCTTGGACACATTGTCCGACCGCTCCAGGGTCAGTTCGAGCCAGGGATCGACGAAGCTCCAGCCGCCCATGTTCTTGGGCTCTTCCTGGCACCAGATCAGTTCGGCGTTGGAGAAGCGGCCGAGCTCCTTGCGCAGCGACTGCATCGGCCAGGGATAGAACTGTTCGAGCCGCATCAGGTAGATGTCGTCGCGCCCAGCCTTCTCGCGCGCGTCGAGCAGGTCGTAGTAGACCTTGCCTGAGCACATCACGACCCGCTTGATCTCCGCGTCCGGCTTCAGCCGGACGGCGGTCTTTTCGGGATTGGACTGGGCGTCGTCGTGCAGGACGCGGTGGAAGGTCGAGCCCTCGGCGAAGTCCGCCAGCTTGCTGACCGCCTTCTTGTGGCGCAGCAGGCTCTTGGGCGTCATCAGGATCAACGGCTTGCGGAACGGCCGGTGCAGCTGGCGGCGCAGGATGTGGAAATAGTTGGCCGGGGTGGTGCAGTTGGCGACCTGCATGTTGTCCTCGGCGCAGGCCTGCAGATAGCGCTCCAGACGCGCGGAAGAGTGCTCCGGCCCCTGACCCTCGTAGCCGTGCGGCAGCAGCATGACGAGACCCGACATGCGCAGCCATTTGCGTTCACCGGATGAGATGAACTGGTCGATCACCACCTGGGCGCCGTTGGCGAAGTCGCCGAACTGGCCTTCCCACATCACCAGGGTGTTGGGATCGGCCAGGGAGTAGCCGTACTCGAAGCCGAGCACCGCCTCTTCCGACAGGGCGGAATCGATCACCTCGTACTGCGCCGCCTGGCTCGGGCCGAGGTTCTGCAGCGGGATGTAGCGTTCCTCGGTCTTCTGGTCGACGATAGCCGAATGGCGGTGCGAGAAGGTGCCGCGAACGCTGTCCTGGCCGGACAGGCGCACGGGATAGCCTTCGGCCAGCAGCGAGGCGAAGGCCAGGTGTTCGCCGCCGCCCCAGTCGATGCCTTCGCCGATTTCGTAGGAATGCCGGCGGCCCTCGATCACCCGCGCCACGGTCTTGTGGGCGTCGATACGCGAGGGGATGGCGGTGATCAGCTGGCCCAGGTCCTTGAGCTTCTGCGCCGGCACGCCGGTATCGCCGCGCGGTAGTTCGCCGTCGACCTTGTGCAGGCCGGACCATTTGCCGTCGAGCCAGTCAGCCTTGTTGGCCTGATAGCTCTTGCCAGCTTCGACTTCGGCGTCGAGGAAGGTGTCGAACTCGGAGATCCAGCCCTTGACCTCGGCGTCGGTGGCGACGCCCTCCTGCACCAGGCGGGTGGAGTACAGCTCGCGGACCGACGGATGATCCTTGATGATGGCGTACATCACCGGCTGGGTCATCGTCGGGTCGTCGCCCTCGTTGTGACCGAACCGGCGGTAGCAGAACATGTCGATCACCACGTCCTTACCGAAGGTCTGGCGATATTCGGTGGCCACCTTGGCCGCGAACACCACCGCCTCCGGATCGTCGCCGTTCACGTGCAGGATGGGGGCCTGCACCATCAACGCCACGTCGGACGGATAGGGCGAGGAGCGCGAGAACCGCGGCGCCGTGGTGAAGCCGATCTGGTTGTTGACGATGTAGTGGATGGTGCCGCCGGTCTTGTAGCCCTTGAGTTCCGACAGGGCGAAGCACTCGGCCACCACCCCCTGGCCGGCGAAGGCGGCGTCGCCGTGCATCAACAGCGGCATGACCTGTTCGCGGTTGAAGCTTTCCTTGTCCTCGCGCTCGTCGAAGGTCTGCTTGGCGCGCGCCTTGCCGATCACCACAGGGTTGACGATCTCGAGGTGGGACGGGTTGGCGGTCAGCGACAGGTGGACCTTGGCCCCGTCGAACTCACGCTCGGACGAGGCGCCGAGGTGGTATTTCACGTCGCCCGAGCCCTCGATGTCGGAGGGCAGGGAAGAGCCGCCTTGGAACTCGTGGAAGATCACATGGTAGGGCTTGCCCATCACCGCCGCGAGCACGTTCAGCCGGCCGCGGTGCGGCATGCCGATGACGATCTCGTTCACGCCGAGGGCGCCGCCGCGCTTGATCACCTGTTCGAGCGCCGGAACCAGCGCTTCGGCGCCGTCGAGGCCGAACCGCTTGGTGCCGGGGAAGCGGCGATGCAGGAACTTCTCGAAGCCTTCGGCCTCAATCAACTTCTTCAGGATGGCGACCTTGCCCTCCTTGGTGAAGACGATCTCCTTGTCCTTGCCCTCGATCCGCTCCTGGATCCACGCCTTCTCGGTCGGGTCGGAGATGTGCATGTACTGCACGCCGAGATTGCCGCAGTAGGTGCGCCGGACGATGGCCAGGATCTCGCGCAGGGGCGCGGTCTCGAGGCCGAGCACATAGTCGAGGAAGATCGGCCGGTCGTAGTCGCCGGCGGCGAAGCCGTAGCTGGCCGGGTCGAGCTCGGCATTGTCCTTCTTGGGCTCGATGCCCAGTGGATCGAGATTGGCCTGCAGGTGACCGCGGATCCGGTAAGCCCGGATCATCATGATGGCGCGGACGCTGTCGAGGGTCGCCGCGCGCACCTCGTCCGGCGTGGCCGCGGGCTGCTTGAGCTCGATCGCCTTGGCGACCTTGGCCTCGACCGACGGCCACATGCCGTCGAGCGCCGACAGCCAGTCGGGTCGGGCCATGGGGATCGACTTGGGCGTCCACGGCGGCTCGGCGGCGTTCCTGCGGACCAGGTCGCTCTGTTCGTGCAGGGTGTCGAAGAAGGCGCGCCACGACGGCTCGACCAGCCGCGGATCGGCGGCGTAGCGGGCGTAGAGATCCTCCACGAAGGCGGCGTTGCCCCCATACAAGAAGGAGGTCTCGGCCATCACCTCGTTGATGCGAGGCAGGTCCTTGAAGTTCGCGTCGTCCGCCATGTGTCACTCTCAGCACGCAAGCCGGGCGCGCGAGGTCGTGTGGGACGCGGGCGCTGGCCGCCGTGCAGCTATATGGTTGTCCTGGGCCCGGCTTACACCCGGTCCCATGAACGAATCCTGTAGGGTTAACCGAATTCCGCCGGTCAGCCCTTGAGAACTTGCAGCAAGGTCTCGCCCAGTTCAGCCGGGGACGGCGACACCTTGATACCCGCGGCTTCCATCGCCGCGATCTTGTCTTCAGCGCCGCCCTTGCCGCCCGAAATAATGGCGCCGGCATGGCCCATGCGGCGTCCCGGAGGGGCCGTGCGTCCGGCGATGAAGCCGGCCATCGGCTTCCTGCGGCCGCGCTTGGCCTCGTCCTTGATGAACTGGGCGGCGTCCTCTTCGGCCGAGCCGCCGATCTCGCCGATCATGATGATCGACTTGGTGGCCTCGTCGGCGAGGAACATCTCGAGGATGTCGATGAACTCTGTGCCCTTCACCGGGTCGCCGCCGATACCGACGGCCGTGGTCTGGCCGAGCTTGGCGTTGGTGGTCTGGAACACCGCTTCATAGGTCAGCGTGCCCGAGCGCGAGACCACGCCGACCGAGCCGTTGGAGAAGATGTTGCCCGGCATGATGCCGATCTTGCACTGGTTCGGCGTCAGCACGCCGGGGCAGTTCGGCCCGATCAGCCGCGACTTGGAGCCGGACAGCGCGCGCTTCACCTTGACCATGTCCTCGACCGGGATGCCCTCGGTGATGCACACGATCAGCGGCACCTCGGCATCGATCGCCTCCAGGATCGAGTCGGCGGCGAAGGGCGGCGGCACGTAGATCACGCTGGCGTCCGCGCCGGTTTTCTGGACCGCGTCGCCGACGCTGTCGAACACCGGCAGGCCCACGTGGGTCTGTCCGCCTTTGCCGGGCGTCACCCCGCCGACCATCTTGGTGCCGTAGGCGATGGCCTGCTCGGTGTGGAAGGTGCCCTGCTGGCCGGTGATCCCCTGGCAGATCACCTTGGTGTTCTTGTCGATCAGGATGGACATGCAGCCCCTACCTCGCCCGCGCTCTTCGATTGCGAGGGGTCGATAGCGCAGGAACGCCGCGGGGGAAACCGGCTAAAGGTGGAAACCGGCCGCGACGGGTCACTTATGCCGTTTATGCGCGTCCTCGGGCCTGGCGGGAGCGGCCGGCGGCGGAGCGTTGCGGATAGCAAGGACCAGTTCGGCGGCGAAGCGGCGGAGCTGCGGCGGCGGGTCGATGTCGCGCGCGAAGCCGGCGGCGGCCAGGGCGCCGGTCACGTCGCCCGCCGGCGGATTGACGATCTCGCCGGTCTCGGGATCGACCCGGGCGCCGCCGAGGCCGGCGGCCGCGCGTTCGGACTGGGGGGTGAACCGCGCCAGGGCGTCGAGGTTGTGGGCATAGAGCGAGGCGCGCTCCACCTCGGCCCCGCACAGGTCCTCGAGCATCAGGTCGACCACCAGCTTGACGCCGGTCTCGGCGCGGGCCGCGCGCGGCGCCTCGGTCCGCAGGCATTGTTCGGCGCGGGCGACCACCGGCGCTTCGGCCGGCGGCGGCAGCGCGGCCGGAACGGGTGGGGGCGGCGGGGGCGGAGGAATGGGCGCCGCCGGCGCTGCAACGGCCGGCGTGGGAGCCGGCCCGCCATTGGCCACGGCGAGCAGGGCGCTGGAGGTCGAGCCGCCGACGGGCCCGATCGGCTGCATCTGCACAGTGTTGGTGGGCGCTGGGTTGGTCGGCGGCGCAGCAGTGGTGTCTGGCGCGACCAAGGTGGAGTCGGGCTGGGCAGTCGGTGGGCTCTGGTCCTGCGTTTTCTTGCCGGGCGCGCCGCTGGCGGCCCCAGCGACCGACAGGGACAGGATCAGAGCGAGGAAAGCCGGAGGGGTGCGCATGGCCCCCACACGGCACCCCAAGCCGACCCCATCTGCAAGCAGAGCAGGAGCCCGCGCGGCGCTCCGCCGCAGGGGCGGGCCGCCTGCCCCTACGCTGCGGCGCGGACCGCCTTGACGATCTTGTCGGCCGCGTCGGCGAGGTCGTTGGCGGCGATCACCGCCAGGCCCGAGTTGTTGAGGATGTCCTTGCCCTGCTGCACGTTGGTGCCTTCCAGGCGCACCACCAGCGGCACCTTCAGCCCGACTTCCTTCACCGCCGCGATCACGCCCTCGGCGATGATGTCGCAACGCATGATGCCGCCGAAGATGTTGACCAGGATGCCCTTCACCGACGGGTCGGAGGTGATGATCTTGAACGCCGCCGTCACCTTCTCCTTGGAAGCCCCGCCGCCCACGTCGAGGAAGTTGGCCGGCTCGGAGCCGTACAGCTTGATGATGTCCATGGTGGCCATGGCCAGGCCCGCGCCGTTGACCATGCAGCCGATCTCGCCGTCGAGGGTGATGTAGGAGAGGTCGTACTTGGAGGCCTCGATCTCCTTCTCGTCTTCCTCGGTGATGTCGCGCAGCTCGACGATGTCCTTGTGACGGTAGAGCGCGTTGGAATCGAAGCTGACCTTGGCGTCCAGCACGCGCAGCTGCTGGATCTCGCCTTCCTTGGCCTCGGTGATGATCAGGGGGTTGATCTCGAGCATGGCCATGTCGGTATCGACGAAGGCCTTGTAGAGTTGGCCGAGCAGCACGGCCGCCTGCTTGGCGAGGTCGCCCTTGAGGTTCAGCGCCTCGGACAGCGCCCGGCCGTGGTGCGGGAAGACGCCGGTGGCCGGGTCGATCTGGATGGTGTGGATCTTCTCGGGCGTGGAGTGCGCCACTTCCTCGATGTCCATGCCGCCCTCGGTCGAAGCGACCACGGCCACGCGCGAGGTTTCGCGGTCGATCAGCAGCGAGACATAGAGCTCCTTCTCGATGTCGGAGGCCTCTTCGATATAGAGGCGGTTGACCTGCTTGCCGTGGGGACCCGTCTGCGCCGTCACCAGCACCCGGCCCAGCATCTCCTGGGCGTTGGCGTAGACCTCGTCGACGCTCTTGGCGAGGCGGACGCCGCCCTTGGCGTCGGGACCGAGACCCACGAACTTGCCCTTGCCGCGGCCACCGGCGTGGATCTGGCTCTTCACCACGAACAGCTTGGAGCCCAGCTCCTCGGCCGCCTTCTTGGCTTCCTCGGGGGTGAACACCGCGATGCCGCGCGACACCGGGGCGCCGAAGGACTTCAGCACGGCCTTGGCCTGGTATTCGTGGATGTTCATGCGGGGCAGCCTTCGGGTCGGGTGTCGATGCGCTCGGCTTATAGAGAGCGGCCTCGCGCCCCGCAACGCTCGCCGCAAGCGTTTGCCCGCTTAGCCGAAGAACATCTCGAACATCAGCCGCCCGGGGATGAAGGTGAAAGCGCCGGCGACCAGCAGGCCGAACAGGAACAGGCCGGTCATCATCCGGCGATGCGCCGCCACCTGATGGCGGCGGGCGAGATAGAGGCCGAAGGGCGCGGCCACCACCACCCAGGCCGAGAGGGCGTGGATCGGGCTGAGGCCGCGCGGATTGAAGCCGTGGATGAAGAACGAGGCGGCGGCGGTCGACACCATCAAGATCACCCAGCTCCAGCCCAGCGCGCGGTGCAGTGTGTTCCCCTTCACGCCCGCCATCAGCACGCAGCCGATGGCGAAGGCGGCGAGCACGGTGACCAGGTGGAACTTGATGGCGAACGGCTGGGCCGCGAGCAGGGCCGTGTTGGGCGCATGCACGTGCAGGCGCACGTGGAGCAGGCCCATCAGCCAGATCAGGCCGGCGACGCCGAGCAGGGCCAGGGCGAGGGCCAGGGTCCGCGGGCCGACCAGCGGGCCGAGCGGCGCGGGATGGGTCTCGGCCGCGATTGACAGGCTGTCGCTGGTCGTCATCTTCGAGGGGGTCATCTTCGGGGTCTCCACCGGTCCGATCGACCAGCCCCGCCGCCCTACCCTCGCCCACCGGAGCCCGCCCGCCCCGATGCACCAACCGACGGCTCCCCTACGTGACCGGCCGGGCGGCGCCGTTCGCGCTTCGTGGACGGCGGCGGCGGCGGCGTTCCGCACCCAGCTGGCCGAGTCCTTGCGACCGCTGCCCTTCATCCTGGGCGGCGTCGCCGGCCTGCTCCTCGCTTATCTCGGCCCCTTCGGATCGGACCAGGCGGACGCCTTCAAGCGCTACATCTACTGGCCCGTGGTGATCGTCGGCGGGACCCTGCTCGGCATCGTCGTCTCCGCCGGCGTGGACGCCGTCTTCGATCGCGACCAGCGCCGCCCGATCCTGAGCGCAGTGCTGACCGCCGCGATCATCACCCCGCCCGCCGCCCTGTTCGTGCTGGCGGCGACGCGCGCGGTGTTCGGCGCGCAGGTGATGTCCTATCCGACCTTGCTCGGGCCGGTCTTCCTGCTGTCGCTGGCGATGACCGGGCTGAACCATCTGGCGACCTACCGCACCGATGGGCGGGTTCGCGCTCCGGATCCGGCGACATCGCAGCCCGAGCCGCCGGCCGCGGTCCGTTTCCTGGAGCGTCTGCCGCCCAGGCTGCGCGGTGCGGACCTCCACGCGGTGGAGGCCGAGGACCATTATCTGCGCATCCACACCTCGCGCGGGTCGGACCTGATCCTGCTCAGGCTCGCCGACGCGATCGCCGAACTGGAGGGGCTGGACGGCGCGCAGACCCACCGCTCGTGGTGGGTGGCCAAGGCCGCGGTCCAGGACGTCCGCCGGGGCGACGGGCGGGCCGTCCTGATGCTGCCGGCCGGCGTCGAGGCGCCGGTCAGCCGCAGCTTCGCCCCGGCGCTGCGCGACCGGGGCTGGTACTGAGCCCGATCAGTAATTCGGCAGCGGCGGCTCGGGCGGCGGCGGCGGCGCGGGCGGAGCCGGCGGCATCGGCGCGCGCATGGCCAGCGGCGGGATCGGCGGCAGAGGCGGCATGGGGCCGTCCATCATGCCCATGTGCATCATGTGTCCGCCGCGGCCGTGACCCATGCCGCCGCCCATTCCGCCATGCAGGGCGTCGAAGGCTTTCTGCTGGGCGGGCGTCAGCGCCGCGTAGAACTGCTTGATCGCCGTCACGTGCGCCTGCATCGCGGCCTCACGCTTGGCGGTGTGCTCGGCCATCTTCTTGACCATCATGTCGAGACGTTGCGGCGTGGTGAGGGCGGCCTCCTCGGCGCGCTTCTTCTCCATGTCGGCCATGCGCGTTTTCATCTCGGCCATGCGCTTGTCCATCTCGGCCTTGCGGGCGGCGGGATCAGCCGGCATCGGACCGTGATCACGCATGCGCTCGCCGCCCAAACCCTGGTGATCGGGGCCCTGGTGATCGGCGCCGTCGTGCGGGCGGTGCATCGCGCCGAGGAAGGCCTGCAGCGCAGGCTCCTGCGCCGGCGTCAGCTGCAGCACGTCGCGCAGATGCTTGGCCATGCGCTCGGGATCGCCGCCGCGATGGCCCATGCCCGGCCCGTGATCGCCGCCGAAGCCGCCCCCGAAACCACCTGCGTCGTCGCGGACGACCATGATCCGCTGCACCTGGGCGCCGTCGGTTGTCGTGGTGGTCGAGGTCTCGGACGCCGCCGCGACGGACGCGAAGCCCAGAGCGGTTGCGGCGGCGCCGCCCAGAATTGCAATGCGAAGCGGGCTTTTCATGTCCCTGTCTCTCCTTCGTTTGGTGCGCCGAGCTTGACCATCCTTTGTGTCCGCCGGATGTCGCCGCCCGATCCGGTTTTTGCCGCAAGGCTGAACCGGAGGTAACAATCGAGGGGGCCCGCACGGCTTGAGCTCGCCGGCGACGGCGGGCAGAGTATCGCCATGAAAGCTTCGCCGCTGCTTTTCGCCCTCGCCGCCCTTGCGCTGCCGCCCGCCGGCCAGGCGGCGCCCGCCACGGTCCCTGCCGCGGTCCCTGCCGCCGTCACGGTGACCGGCGAGGACGGCAAGATACTGACGCTGGGCGTCCGGGATCTCGACGCCTTGCCCCAGGCCAGCGCCACCATCAGCCACGACGGCAAGATCTACGGCTTCAAGGGCGCCCTGCTCTATGATGTGCTCAGGAAGGCGGGCGCCCCGCTCGACAAGGAGATGCGCGGCGCGGCGCTATCGGACGTGGTCATCCTGACCGCCGCGGACGGCTATGTGGTGACACTGGCGCTGTCGGATCTCGAGCCCTCGATCCGGCCCGGCAAGATCATCCTCGCCGACGCCACCGCCGAAGGCGCGCCGCTGGACAAGGACGGCCCGTTTCGCCTGGTGATCGACGGCGATCTGAAGCCCGCCCGGTCCGAGCGCAGCGTCGTTTCGATCGAAGTGCGCCGCCTGCGCGGACCGCATTGACGGAGGGGACCCCCTCCAGTATACCGCCCGCTCTTCAAATTCCGGCGCTTGTGTCCTTCCGATGCGCGCCCACCATTACGGGTTGTGAATATCCATGGCCAATACGCCCGGCGCCAAGAAAGCG
>Ga0302314_10015160_pt1 | contig 13122 bp, 16 predicted proteins | sample III_Palsa_N2_3_FD_200533 | JGI IMG/M metagenome (GOLD analysis project Ga0302314, IMG submission 200533) | Peat permafrost microbial communities from Stordalen Mire near Abisko, Sweden - III_Palsa_N2_3 | ecosystem: Environmental > Terrestrial > Soil > Palsa > Peat permafrost | place: Sweden...
CCGACGCCCGCGACCGAACTGCAGCTGAAAGAGCTGCACCTGCGGGTGGCGCCGTCCATCAAATAGGGCGTCGCAGCCCTGCCGCTGGGTTTACTCGCCGCTCCGGCGCGCTTTACCAGTGAGGCGCTTGCGGCGGGGCGGGAGGCGCTGGCGGCGCAGGCGGCACGGGCGGAATTGAGGGGTGGCGACCGCCCGAAAGGTTCATCTCCCGCACCATCTCCAGCGCCTGACGGGCGGCTTCCAGCGCCTGTCGTCGCGCCTCCACGGCGCCCTGGCTGGCTTCGAGCCGCGCGGCCTGCTTGGCTTCGGCCATGGCCGCCTGGATCTCGCGGCTCATGCCGTGATTGCACGCCCCCGGCTTCAGCCCGGAAGGCAGGCGCGTGTTGCCGTCGGCGCAGGCGTCGTCGATCTGGTCCTGCTTGAGGCCGCGGGCTTTGGAGAGGTCCACCCCGCGCAGGTCCGCGCCGTCGAGGCTTGCCCGCGAGAAGTCCGCGCCGGCGAAGGTGCCTCCGGCCAGATGGGCGCCGTCGAGCTCGGCGCGAAAGAAGGTGGCCCCATCGAAGTGTCCGGCCATCTGCGACGCCTGCAGTTCGCTGCTGTTGAAGTTTGCGCCGCGGGCGTTGGCGTCGGTGAAATCGGCGGCCGCGAGCTGAGCGCCTATAAGCTGCGCTCCGTTCATGTCGGCGCTGCGGAAATTGGAGGCGGTCAGGACCGCGCTGCGCAGCCCGACCCCGTTCAGGGTGGCGTCCCTGAAAGTGGCGGCCGGGGCGGTCAGGCCGTCGAGCTTCGCGCCCGTGAAATTGACCTTGATGAAATAGGTCTGCGGCGCCTGCGCGCCTCGCAGGTCCGCGCCCCTGAGGTCCGCGCCGGTGAAGTTGGAGTTCACGATGTTGGCGCCGCGCAGGTCGGCGTTGACCATGACCGCCTTGATGAACTGGGAGCTCATGAAGTTGGCGCCCACCAGCTTGCGCCCGGTGAAATCGCACTTGCCGCAGGAGCCGCCGAAGGTCACCGAGCGCGCCACATCCTGATCGCTGATGAGGGCGTGCGCGGGCGCTCCGGCCAGGATGGCCAGCGCGGTGGTGATCGAAAAGGCGACAAGCGGATTACGCATAAACTCTGGTCCACAGACGGCGAGACAGCCCGTCCAGCCCCCGTGATGTCTCGCATACCGTAACTGAACGCCACTTAAATCGCGGTAACCCGACAGAGGCCGGAACGGCGATCAGCTGCAGGACTTGAGCCTGAGGCCGCGGGGCAGGGTGGTGGTGGCGTCCCCGCAGGCCTGGGCCAGCTGGCTCTGGGTCAGGCCGACGGCCCTGGACATTTCGGCCCCGGAGAAGTTCACCCCCTCCAGATGGGCGCCGCGCAGGTTCGCGCCCTGAAGGTAGGCGCCGACGAAGCTGGCGTTGGCCATGTTGGCGCCTGCGAGGCTCGATCCGGTGAAGACGGCGCCATAGGCGTTCAGGTCCCGGAGGTCGGTCCCGGCGAGGTTCACATGCTTCATCACGGCGGCGGAAAAATCCGACTGACGCAGACGCGCGCCCGCGAAGGTTTTGCCGCGCACCTCCACATTGGCGAAATTGGCCTGGAAGAGGTTGCAATGCGGGCAGCTCTCGCCGCGGGTGGCGTGCGCGACCTGCACGGGGTTCTGCGCCGCGGCAGGGACGCCCAGCGCCGTCGCCAGAAGGATCGCCGACAGGAATTTCCGCATGATGGTCCCTCCGCTTGCACCGGGGACTGTAGCGGGTGCGGGTTAAGGTCTGGTGCAGGGCGCGGTCGCCGCTCGCCGCGCTGGGTGCTCCGCCTGCGGAGACCCGTCCCGTGGGGTTGGTTCAGCTCCGGTCATCCAGGCGCTTGCCGAACACTTGCACGTCCTGACGCTCGTAGCCAATGGCCGCATAGAACCCTGCCGCCGCAGTGTTGGCGGACCTCACCATGAGCTGGATCTTCGGCGCGCCCCGCGCCGCGGCCCAGGCCTCGCACGCCCGCATCATCGCCGCGCCATGTCCCACGCCGCGCAGGGCAGGGTCGACGGCGAGGTAGTAGACCCACGCCCGATGGCCCTCGAACCCGGTCATGGCCGTCGCCGCGAGCCGCCCCTCGATACGCCCGACCAGGATCGTCGATGCCGGCGAGGTGAGCGCCAGTCGTGCATCGGCGTTCGGATCGTTCCAGGGTCGGATGAGGCCGCAGGTTCGCCAAAGCGCCACCGCCGCATCGATCTCCGCCTCCAGGAGCGCGCCGATCTTCACCGTCAGCCCAACGCCCCCGGCGCCGCGCCGCAGCTGTCGCAGACGAAGCGGCCGCCGATCTGGCTGAGGGAGAAGTCGCCGCACGCGGGACAGACGTCTGCCGCCGTGATTCGGTCGCGGCTGGCGGCGGGCGGTTTTCTGGAGGGCAGGAACAGCAGGTTGTCCGGCGCCGCGCCGCGGGAGAAGCCCTTTGAGATGAACTGCGCCGCCGGTATAGGTTCTGGCTCGGCGCCCGTCTTGTCGCCGGCGCCGCGGCCTAGGCCGTCCGCGTTCAGGGCGTCGGGGTCGGTGCTGGCGAGGTCCTGGCGGTCTAGATAGGAGACGCCCAGTTCACGGAAGATGTAGTCGAGGATGGAGGTGGCCGAGCGGATGGTGTCGTTGCCGGTCACCTCGCCCGCCGGCTCGAAGCGAGTGAAGACGAAGGCGTCCACGAACTCCTCCAGCGGCACGCCGTATTGCAGCCCGATGGAGATGGCGATGGCGAAGTTGTTCATCAGGCTGCGGAAGGCGGCGCCTTCCTTGTGCATGTCGATGAATATCTCGCCGAGCTCTCCGTCGTCGTATTCGCCGGTGTGCAGATAGACCTTGTGGCCACCCACCGCCGCCTTCTGGATGTAGCCCTTGCGCCGGTCGGGGAGCTTGCGGCGGGTGCGGTCGCGCTCGACGATCCGCTCGACGATGCGTTCAGGTTGAGGATCGGGCCGGGCCGCGCGGGGCTCCTCTAGGGCGGGGAGTGTGAGGATGCGGGCTGCATCCTCCGCGCGCCTGACGGATATGCCGTGAACGCCGGATGTGGCGGCCTGACGAATGGCGGTCAGGACGTCGCCCGGCGGAGCGTCGCCGGGGAGGGACAGCTTGGCGATGACGGGCGCGCTGGTCGCCCTGGCGCAACAGGCGGCCATGGCCAGGCGCTCTCCATGGCCGATGTCGTCGCCGCCCGCGAAGACGGCGACCTGCTCTTTGGTGAGGCCGAGCAGGGTGGTCAGGTCGCCCGTGCCGAGGACGTAGGTTTCAGCCTCGACGATGGCGCTCGGCGAGAAGCCGGCGGCGGCAAGGGTGTCGAAGGTCTCGGCGTCGGGCGCCGCGCCCAGCACGTCCCGCACGAAGCCTGTGCCCAGCACGTCCGGCCCGAAGGCGGCGCGAAGGGTCGGCGCGGTGAGGAGCGCGGCTTCGGCCAGCCCGATCTCATGGTCGGTGAAGCCGGCGGCGCGCAGGCTGTCGGCGTTGACCGCGGGGGCGCCGTGCAGGGATCGCGCGCCGAGGGCATGGGCGCGGGCGGCGGATAGGTCTGCGCCGATGACATGCAGCCCTGCGGCGGCGGCGTCTTTCAGCACCTTGAACATCACGCCGTCGGCAGTCTCCGCCACGCCAGCGGGGCCACTCCATGGCTCGGCGCCGAGGGACTGGCCGCCCAGCATGAGTCCGCTCTCCGCGCCGGGTATGGCGGAGAGATACACGCGGGTCTCGCCAAGCTCCGCGTTGATCTGATCCACGGCGGCCTTGAGCTCGCCCAGGAGATGGTTCGCGAGTTCTTCGCCCTCCGCAGAGCCGTAAGCGGCGCCCTTCGCCACCAGCGCCTCGTGCAGGCCGACGAACGCGAGCGCCGCCGAGCCGCCTTCACCGGCCTCGATCCACAGGGCGACCGCCAGGAGGCGGGCGACGGGGCCAAGGTCGTCGCGGCTGAACTCGCCCGACGCGTGATGCAGGTTGATCGCGGCCCCCACAGCGAACGACTGCTCGGTTTCGTCACCGAACACGACGTCCACCGCGCCCGTCTCCCATGCGGCCAAGGCGGCGGCGCGCGCGGTGTCGCCGTCGAGCGCAGAGGCGTCGAGTTTCATCGTCGCGCCGGCCTGAGTGGCGAAGGGGGCGGCGGTCGGCGCATAAACTTCGCCGGCCCGGGCCAAGGCGATCACGTCGAGGATGGCCCGGTCGTTTGCGCCCGCATCCCGGGCGGCGTGGGCCGCGCGGGCCAGAGCAGGATTGCTGGCGGGATCGGCGCAATCCGCCGATGGGCCCTCGCACCGGAGGATCGCCTCCGCGACCGCGGCGAGCTTGGCCTGCAGCCGCGCAGCCGCCATCGCCGATGCGTCCGCCGCCCGCCGGTCGCCGAGCCACTGGTCGAGCTTGAGGCGACCATCAGACTCGGTGAGATCGATGAGCGCGTTCTGGTGGACGGGTGTAGTGCTGAAGGGCGCGGCGAGCCCTCCGATCAAAACAGCGCCGAGCTCGGCAGCGAAGGTCGCGGCGTCAGCGGGGCTGTCGAACACGCCCGCGGCCTCTCCGTCTCGCACCAGCGCCTCGACGTACCGCGCAGGGCCGCCCGCGAGCGGCAGATCCGCCGCGTCTGAACGACCGTTCAGTTCATCTGACCAGTCGATCCAGGCCTCCACCTGGGCGTTCGGCCAGGAGGACGGCGCCAGCACCTCGATTTCGCCGTTCGGGCGCTCGATGAGCCGCGCCTCGAGCTCCGGCTGGGCCGTCTGCGTCCATCGCCTTTCGAACCGCATCTCGTCCCGCCTGCGCTCGCCTGAGGCGTGAAAACTAGGACGCCCGCTGCACGGACGCAACGAATAGAGTGTCGCAATCCACAGGCCACAACATCTAGCGTCAGTGGTTTTGCGCCGCAGCCCCTGCGCCGCTGGACGGCCAAGGCGTCCATCTCTATACAGTTGGGGAAGTTCCCAACCGAGCGGTGATCGAGATTTCCAGCCTGTTGAAGACCATGTTCACCTGGTGGAACGGCGCCACGCCCGGCGTTCTGTTCACCATCGCCAAACGCGGCAAGTTCGTCGGCGAGGACCAGTTCGGCAACCGCTACTATGCGGCCAAGACCATCCGCGACGGCGACGCCGGGCGCCAGCGCCGCTGGGTGACCTACAAGGGTTACGCCGAGCCCTCCAAGGTGCCCGCCGAATGGCATGGCTGGCTGCACCACACCTTCAAGGAGCCGCCGACCGTGGAGCCGCTTCTCGTCCGGTCGTGGGAGCAGCCGCACATCCCCAACCTCACCGGCACGCCCTACGCGTGGCGCCCGCGCGGCTCGATCCTGCGCAGCGGCAAGCGGCCGGCCTCGACGGGCGATTACAAGCCCTGGACGCCCGAGTAGATCATGGCGCGGGGAGAACAATGGGCGGAGACCGGCGTCGGCGCCGTGGTGCTGGCGGCGGCGGGCGTGTTCCTGGTCTACGCGCTCAGCAACGCCGGCGGCCTTAAGCACGGCGGCGGCTATGATCTGATCGCCAAGTTCGGCGAAGTGGGTTCGCTGGCGCCCGGCGCCGACGTGAAGGTGGCGGGTGTGAAGGTGGGGACGGTCTCAAAGATCACCCTCGATCCCCAGACCTACCAGGCCGAGACCCACATTCTGGTGAACAACGGCATCGAGATCCCGACGGACTCCACCGTGAAGATCACCTCCGACAGCCTGCTCGGCGGCCAGCACATCGCCATCCAGCCCGGCGGCGCGCTCGACAACATGAAGTCCGGCAGCCAATTCCAGAACGTGCAGGGCGCGGTGGATCTGTTCGGCCTGATCGGTCAGGTGCTGCGTCCGCAATCGGGCGCCGCCGGCGCTGCCGCCCCCGGAGCAGCGACGCCCGCGGCAGACGCTGGCGCACCGGCATCCGCCCCCGCCAAGGCTGATCCGTACCCCGCTCCGGCGGGCCAGTAGGCCGTGCGCCGCCTGGGGGCGATTGTGCTGGCGGGCGGCCTGAGCATCGGTTTGGCGGCCAGCCTCGCCGTGGCTCAGGAGATCGGCGCGCTGCCTAAAGGCGCCACGTCGTCGATCGCTGCGCCGACGAAAACCACCCCGACCGCGACGGGCCCCGCGGCCTTGACGACGGCGCCAGCCACGGCCGCAGCGCCCATACAGCCGGCAGCTACGCCGCAGGCACTGCAACCCGCCCTGAACGCCGCGCCGCCCGAGACGGACTCCCCCGCGCCGAAGGCTGCGCCGCCCGCTGCGCCCGAACCGCCCAAGCCGCCGCCCGAGCCCCTGAAGCGTCCCCGCTTCAACGCCGCCATCATGCAGGGCGTGGACAAGATCACCGCTGAGACCCTGCGCTTCGAGGCCAAGGTCGGCGAGCCCGTGCGTTACAAGGGACTGATCCTCACCGTCCGCGCCTGCGAGACCACGGCGGCGGACGAGACCATCGACGACAACGTCGCCTACGTGGAGGTGCAGTCCCAGCCCGAGGTGTTGCCGGGCCGCGCCGCCGCCGCGCCGCGCCAGGTGTTCAAGGGCTGGATGTTCGCCTCATCCCCCACCCTGCATCCCCTGGAGCACCCGGTCTACGACCTCTGGCTGATCGCCTGCAGGACGGCTGGGCCGGGGGCGTAGGACGCGAGCCGGTAGAAGTCGGCGTGCAGCGGCAGGGCGTCTGCGAGATGGCGGCGATATTCCCGCCGCGGCATCTCCACCACGCCGAACTGCGCCAGATGGTCGGTCATGAACTGGGTGTCGAGCAGGGCGTAGCCGCCGACCTTGAGCCGCGCCACAAGATGCGCCAGCGCCACCTTCGACGCGTCGGTCTCGCGCGAGAACATGCTCTCCCCGAAGAAGGCCCCCCCGAGGGAGACGCCGTAGAGGCCGCCCACGAGCGCCTCGCCCCGCCAGCATTCCACGCTATGCGCCTGCCCGCGGGCGAACAGCAAGCCGTAGAGATATTCGATGCCGTCGCTAATCCAGGTGTCCTCCCGGTCCGGTCCCGGCGCGGCGCAGGCGGCGACTACGGCTGGGAAGGCGGTGTCGATCCTAACCTCGAAACGGTCGCTTCGCACCGTGCGCGCGAGGCGTCGGGAGAGGTGGAAGGCATCCAGCGGGATCACGCCCCTGAGTTCGGGATCGATCAGCCGCACGCCGGTGTCGTCCCGGCTGTCGGCCATGGGGAAGATTCCCTCGGCATAGCAAGCGATCAGCTCGTCGGGGCCGAAGGTCATCGGGCGTTCTTCATCCTGTCATCCCGGCTGTAGCGAGGCGGAACGCCGAGACCCAGATCATCGGGGGTTCTGCTTCCCGAATAGCTCTGCGCGCTTTCCGGGATGACAGCGTTATTGCGATTGCGCCGCCATCCAGCGCTCTAGCCAGTGGATGTCGTAGTCGCCGGCGCGGATGTCCGGGTTGGCGAGGAGGTCCTGGAACAGGGGGATGGTGGTCTCGATCCCGCCGACGACCATTTCGCCGAGGCAACGCTGCATACGTGCGATCGCCTCGGGTCGGTCGCGGCCATGCACGATCAGCTTGCCGATCAGGCTGTCGTAATACGGCGGGATGGAATAGCCGGCATAGAGGGCGGAATCGAGCCGCACGCCGAGCCCGCCCGGCGCGTGGAAATCGGTCACCAGGCCCGGCGAGGGAGTAAAGGTCTTCGGGTTCTCGGCGTTGATGCGGCACTCGATGGAGTGACCCTCGATCGTGACGTCCGACTGGGCGAAGGAAAGCGGCAGGCCCGCGGCGATACGGATCTGCTCGCGCACGAGGTCGATGCCCGTGATCGCCTCGGTGACCGGGTGCTCCACCTGCAGGCGCGTATTCATCTCGATGAAGAAGAACTCGCCGTCCTCGTACAGGAACTCGATGGTGCCGACGCCGAGATAGCCGATCTTTGCGATCGCCTCGACCACGGTGGCGCCGATCTTCTTACGGGCTTCCGGCGTGATCGCGGGGGAGGGAGCTTCTTCCAGCACCTTCTGGTGGCGGCGCTGCAGGGAGCAGTCCCGCTCGCCGAGGTGGCAGACCGTGCCGAAGCTGTCGGCGATGACTTGAATCTCGATATGGCGGGGCTTCTGGAGATAGCGCTCCATATAGACCGCGCCGTCGCCGAACGCCGCCTTGGCCTCGGTCTGGGCGGTGCGGATCGCCTCTTCCAGCTGGTCTGCGGACTTGGCGACCTTCATGCCGCGCCCGCCGCCGCCCGCCGCCGCCTTGATCAGCACGGGAAAGCCGATGGCTTCCGCCGCCTCGAAAGCTTCATCGACCGTCTCGACGCCGCCGTCCGAGCCCGGCACCACGGGGATGCCGGCGTCCTTCACCGTCTGCTTGGCGCTGATCTTATCGCCCATGACCCGGATATGCTCGGGCTTGGGACCGATGAAGGTCATGCCATGCGCGCCGACGATCTCGGCGAAGCGGGCGTTTTCCGACAGGAAGCCGTAGCCGGGATGGATCGCCTCTGCGCCGGTGATCTCGGCGGCGGAGATGATGGCGGGAATGTTCAGATAGCTCTTGGCCGCGGACGCCGGCCCGATGCAGACGCTCTCGTCGGCGAGCCGCACGTGCATGGCGCCGGCGTCGGCCTCCGAATGCACGGCGACGGTCGAGATGCCCATCTCCTTGCAGGCGCGGTGGATGCGAAGCGCGATCTCGCCCCGGTTGGCGATCAGGATCTTCTTGAACACGGGACTACTCGAAAACCACCAGCGGGGCGCCGTATTCCACAGGCTGGCTGTCCTCGACCAGAATCTCGGCGACGACGCCGGCGCGGGGGGCGGGGATGGGGTTCATGGTCTTCATGGCCTCGACGATCATCAGCGTCTGGCCTTCGGTCACCTTGTCGCCGGGCTTGACAAAGGGCGGCTGGCCCGGCGTCGCCTGCAGATAGATGGTGCCCACCATGGGGGATTTGACGAGGTCGCCCTTGCGCTCGGCCGGAGCAGCAGGGGCAGCGGCGGCAGGGGCAGCCGCGCTTGGTGCCGCAAGGGCGGGGGCTGCTGCCGCAGCAGGCGCGGCGGCGTACATCTGCGGCGCAGCCTGAACCGTCAGCTCGCGCGCCACGCGGATGCGCAATTCGCCCTGCTCGACCTCGATCTCGGTGAGGCCGGTGTCCTTCAGGATGTCGGCCAGCTTGCGCACCAGCTTGGTGTCGATCGCGCTTTGCGGTGCCGAGGTTTGGGGTGTCGCCGGCGTTTCCATCGAATCAGCCGTGTCCTTTGTCGTAGCCATTCTCAATCCTAAACGATTCTACCGGTTCGACCGAAATTCAGGCCGAGACCAGATGCGCGGCGGCCTCGATGGCCAACTCATAGCCCTTGGCGCCGAAGCCCGAGATCACGCCCTTCGCCGCCGGGGAGACCATGCTCACATGACGAAACGCCTCGCGCGCCTGCGGGTTCGACAGGTGGCACTCGACCACCGGCGTGGCCATGGCCTTGATGGCGTCGTAGATAGCGATGGAGGTATGGCTGTAGGCGGCGGCGTTCAGCACCACGGCGGACGCCTCAAGGCGCGCCTCGTTCAGCCAGTCCACCAGATCGCCTTCCTTGTTGGACTGGCGAAACACGACCTGAAAGCCGAGCATGGCGGCGCGCGCCTCGCAGCGCTGGCGCAGATCGTCCAGGCTGTCCGCGCCATAGATATGCGGCTCCCGGGTCCCCAGGAGGTTCAGATTGGGCCCGTTCAGGACGAAAATGGGTTTGGGCATGCGTCTCGGGCCGCTAAAGAGGGCGGACTTGTATCGTCGCGACCCACTCGTCACAAGCCGCGATGGCGAAGTGACCCGCGCGCGCCCGAAGGACCACCATGCGCCTGACCGTGAACGGAGAGGACAAAAGCTTCGATGTGGTCGATGTTGCGGCCCTCGTGACCAGCCTCGGCCTCGATGTGCGCAAGGTGGCGGTGGAGCGAAACCTCGAGATCGTGCCCCGCTCCCTCTACGCGCAGACGGCGTTGGCCGATGGCGACCGCATCGAGATCGTGCACTTCATCGGCGGGGGGTGAGCGCCTCCAGGATCAAAGCGAGAATGTCCGGTCCAGCAGCCGGCGCAGCTGGGCGTGGCTCATGAGGGCCAGCTCGGCCCGTTGCGGCCCGAAGGCGAACTCGTAGCTGATGAGGATGCCGCGCGTGCCGACCTTGCGCACCATACCGAGCTTCTCCAGCAGCGCCACCTTGCGCCGCACCGTTTCGCGCGGCAGGCCTGTGATGTTGGCGATCGCCAGCCGAGAGATCGGCACCAGCAGCTCTTCGGGGTAGGGATCGTTGAAGCTGAGCTTGCGGACGTTCTGGTCGTTGGTGCGAAACGCCTTCTCGCCCACATAGGTCTGGATCGTCAAAAGCACGATGACCGCGTCGAAGTCGTTGCCGAGGATCTGTCTCCCCCGGATAAGCACATTGACGAAGAACTCCGCCGTGAACTGGGTGATGGCGCGCCCGTTGGTCGGGTCGTCCAGCAATTCCTTCAACCTGTTCTTGGGCATTCGCCGTTCTGCCTCCTTCGCGCCATCCTGCAAGTTCGCGCTCGAGTGGATAAAACGTCCAGGGTTTTCGCGCACCTGCTGCGAAGGCGCACAACCCAGCTTGGGTACAACTTCGCTACCTCAGCTTGGGTATGCACCGTAAATTTCTAGTTGCGGTAGTGAAAGCCTGAGCGGATGCCAGATATGGGTGCGGTGAAAGTCGGTCAAATCGGCCAACTGGAAAATGTAACGAAAGCTTTTATCGCCGAGATTTTGGCTCAGGTCGCCGACATGGTCGATTTTATGCCTGACAATGAGATGGGTGATATTTCATTTCAGCTTCGGCTTCTGGCGCAAAAGGCATTGATGGCGTCATCGAATATTCAGTAGCTGCTTCATACTCCTTCTGCGTGCGCACTGAGTTTGCGAGATGGAATGTGCACATCTTGACGTAGGTTCGTTCACAGGCTGTCGGGCCAGCTAGCGAACGCGACGTCGGAACGCTAGATACGTGGCATGACCGCACCCCTGCAGATCAAGCCCGCCCCAATCGTTGCCGACACCTGGACCGTCGCGGGCCGCACCTTCACCTCGCGCCTTATCATCGGCACCGGTAAGTATGCGGACTACGCCCTGAACGCCGCCGCGGCGGAGGCCTCCGGCGCGGAGATCGTCACCGTGGCGCTGCGGCGGGTGAACCTGTCCGATCCCTCCATGCCCATGCTGGTGGACTATGTTAAGCCGGACCGCTTCACCTATCTGCCCAACACCGCTGGCTGCTTCACCGGCGAGGAAGCGGTGAGGACGCTGCGCCTTGCGCGGGAAGCGGGGGGCTGGTCGCTGGTGAAGCTGGAGGTGCTGTCCAACACCGCCCACCTCTATCCCGACATGGAAGAGACCTTGCGCGCTCTCAAGCTGCTCGTGGCCGAGGGTTTCGACGTCATGGTCTACTGCACCGACGACGTGGTCTACGCGAAGAAGCTGGAAGAGGCGGGCGCCGCCGCCATCATGCCGGCCGCAGCCCCGATCGGCTCGGGCCTCGGCATCCAGAACCGGGTCAACGTCCGCCTGATCGTGGAGCAGGCCAGGGTGCCCGTGCTGGTGGACGCCGGCGTCGGCACGCCGTCGGACGCCGTGCTGGCCATGGAGCTCGGCTGCGACGCCGTCCTGACGAATACCGCCATCGCCGGGGCGACCGATCCGATCCGCATGGCGCGGGCCATGAAGCATGCGGTGATCGCCGGGCGGGAGGGGTATCTCGCCGGCCGGATGCCGAAGAAGCTCTACGCCGACCCGTCGAGCCCGTTGGCGGGGTTGATCTGATCATATCCTCCCCGTAGCGGGGGAGGAGACGATTCGCAGGATGGTGGCGGGGCGCGGCAGGCGCCTCGCCAAGACGAGCCCCTCACACCGCTTCGCGGTCTCCCCTCCCCGTTTCACGGGGCGGGAAAAATGCCTAATTCACTCCCGCGCTGCCGCCGCCCTTGTGGCGCTCAGCGGCGATGCCGGCTTCGAGGTCCTCTGGCACCCAGCCGTCGATGCGCTTGCCGTTGACGACGAAGGCGGGGGTGCCTTCCACGCCGATGTCGTGGGCGAGGGCGCGGTTGGCCGCCAGATGCGCGTCCACCGCCGCGTGATTCGAGGCGGTGTCGGCCGAGGCGAGGTCCACGCCGTTGTCGTGCAGGATGCCCGCCACCGCGTCGTCCGAAAGGCCCGGCTGGTGCATGAAACCCTGGAACACCGACAGGTACTTGCCCTGGCCCTTGGTTAGGAGCTGGTCCATCGCCGCGTGGTTTGAGGTGTCCGACAGGATAGGGAACTCCTTGAACACGAAGCGCACGTCGGGATTGTCGTGGATCATCTTCACCACGTTGTCGGCGGAGGTTTTGCAGTAGGGGCACTTGTAGTCGAAGAACTCCACCACCGTGATCTTGCCGTTCGGGTTGGCGACGAAGTCGCGGGCGTCGTGCTCCAGCGCCTGCTTGTTGCGGATGATGCCGATCCCGGCCGACTGCGCCGCCTTGGCCTCCTTATTGGCCTCGAGCTTGGTGAGGGCTTCCTCGACCACTTCGGGGTGAGCCATCAGGTAGGCGCGCACCTTGGCGCCGAACGCCGGGTCGCTGGCGCTCTGGCTGCAGCCGGCCGTGGGCAGGGCCATGGCGGCGGCCAGGAGCAGGCTGGGGATGACGGCGGCGCGAAACTTCATGGACGAGGGATCCTGGAAACGGTTGTTGCAGCCATCTCGAACACGATCCGCGCGGCGTCAATAAGACTATCCCGCGCGGCGAGCGACGCTGCTCCCTAACCTGCGCCGCCGGAGATCGCCTTCAGGTCGTTGCGGGAGGGGTTGGCGGTCAGCACGATGTCGGTGGCGCGCCGCCATTCGGGGGTGTCGTGCTTGAGCATCTCCCGCGCTCGCATGGCGAAGATGCGCGCCTGGGTCATGTCGCCGATGGCGTAGCGCGCCTCGGCGGAGGCCAGTCGCGCCTGGCCGCCGTCGCCCTTGGCGTCATAGGCCTGCGCCATGTCGCCCCAGGCGATAGCGTTGTCCTTTTCCACCGCGAGGGCCTTCTGCAGGTGGGCTATGGCCTCGTCGGCGCGCTTGCCGTCCTCCTGCGCCATGATGGACTGGGCGAGGTTGATCTGCAGCAGGGGCGCGTTGGGCTTCAGCTCCACCGAGCGGCGATGGGCGGGCTC
>Ga0302314_10015161_pt1 | contig 13122 bp, 13 predicted proteins | sample III_Palsa_N2_3_FD_200533 | JGI IMG/M metagenome (GOLD analysis project Ga0302314, IMG submission 200533) | Peat permafrost microbial communities from Stordalen Mire near Abisko, Sweden - III_Palsa_N2_3 | ecosystem: Environmental > Terrestrial > Soil > Palsa > Peat permafrost | place: Sweden...
CGCGAGATGAACTGGGTCAGCGGCATGGTCCTGCTGGTCCTCACCATCGGCATGGGCTTCACCGGCCAGCTCCTCCGCTGGGACAGCAACGCGGTCTGGTCGATCGTGGTCGGCGCCGAGCAGGCGGGCCGTTCCCCCATGATCGGGCAATGGATGGCCCACTTCGTTCTGGCGGGTGACAATATCAACGGCGCCACCCTGGGCCGTTTCTTCGCGCTCCACGTCTTCATCCTTCCCGCCCTCATCTTCGCCGGCGTCGGCCTCCACCTCCTCCTGGTGATGAAGCACGGCATCGCCGAAATGCCGAAGGTTGGCCAGCCCGTCGAGCCCGAGACCTACCGCAAGGATTACCACGACCGCCTGGAAGCGACCGGCATCCCCTTCTGGCAAATGGCCTGGCGCGACAGCGTCTTCGGCCTCTTCGTCATCCTGGCGATCGTCTTCTGCGCCCTGGTCTTCAATCCCCCGCCCGTCGACGTCCCGCCCGATCCGAGCATCCTGGAGACCGATCCGGCCCCCGATTTCTACCTGAAGTGGTACCTCGCCGTCTTGGCGTTGGCCAACTCGAACATGGAGGATTACATCATCCTCGGCGCCCCGCTCATCATCGGCATCATGCTCTTCAGCATCCCTTTCCTGAGCAACAAGGGAGAGCGCGCCCCCTCCCGCCGTCCCTGGGCGGTGATCAGCCTCTGCGCGGCCTGCCTCTTCGTCGGCGCCTTCTGGGTTGCCGGCATTGAGCAGAACTGGACGCCCAACTTCCACCCCAAGCCGATCCCCGACGACGTCATCGGCGCGACCGAAGGCCCGGTCTATCGCGGAGCCCAGGTCTTCCAGGCCAAGGCCTGCATCAATTGCCATCAGGTCGAAGGCGACGGCGGCAAACGCGGCCCCGATCTGACCTACGTCGGCAACCGCCTGAGCCGCGACGAGATGGTGATCCGGATCAACAACGGCGGCATCAACATGCCCGCCTTTGCCGGAAACATCACCAACCAGCAGCTCGACGACGTGGTCGCCTTCCTCCAGTCCCGCAAGCACGATTGGCATGCTGAGGCTGACGAGCCGGTGAAGGCCGCCTCCGAGTCGATCGCGCATCCCTAATCGCGATTAGGTCCTCTCGTCCGCTCCGCCCGCCATGCCTTCCAAGGCGAAGCCCAGGCCGGAGCCGGCGACGAAGGCCAAGCTCGTGCCCTCACCGCGCCGCTGCGCCTGGGCAACCAGCCCGCTCGGCATCGTCTACCACGACCGCGAATGGGGCGTTCCCGTCCATGACGACCGGGTCTTCTTCGAGTTCCTGATCCTAGAAGGGGCGCAGGCCGGCCTGAGCTGGGAGACGATCCTCAAGAAGCGGGAACACTACCGCCGGGTCTTCGACGGCTTCGATCCGGCGAAGGTGGCCCGCTACGACGCCCGCAAAAAGGCCGCCCTCCTCGCCGATCCGGGAATCGTCCGCAACCGGCTCAAGATCGACGCCGCCATCGCCAATGCCCGCGCCTTCCTCGCGATCCAAAAGGAATTCGGCTCCTTCGACGCCTATGTTTGGCCCTTCATCGGTGGCAAACCCCGCCGCAACCGGCCCAAGACCTCCCGGGACATTCTCGCCCGGAGCCCCGAGGCGGAAGCCCTGAGCAAGGACCTGCGCCGCCGGGGATGCAACTTCGTCGGGCCGACCATCATCTACGCCTTCATGCAGGCCGTCGGCCTGGTCAACGACCACACCGCCGAGTGCGAGAGAGTGTGACTCCCGGTTAAATCCGCCGGCAGGGAGGCGTGTTTACCGCACCTATCCCTGCCCGGAAATCCTCGCCGGTCGTTTTCCCGCCAGCGGCGCCTGCGCTCCGTCCAGCGGCTCCATCGCGGCAACCGCCTCCAGCGTGAAATAGATCGCCGTCCCCTTGCCGGGCGAGCTTTCGACCCAGATCGTTCCGTGGTTCCTTTCGACGAATTCGCGGCAAAGGCTGAGGCCGAGGCCGAGCCCCTTTTCCTGCTGCGTGCCCGCAGTCGAGCGGGGAGGGGTCGAGCTGAAGAGCCGGCGGGCCCGTTCCTCACTCATGCCAATGCCGGTGTCGCGGACCCACAGACGCCACTGGCCGGATTCCTCACGCTCCCCCTCGATCTCGATCCGGCCCCCCTCGGGAGTGAATTTGACGGCGTTGGCGAGGAGGTTGCGGAAGATGGTGCCGAGCTGGTCGGGATCGGCCCGGACCACGGCGGCGAGGGGGATCCGGTTCTCGATGGCGATCCGCTTTTTCTCGGCCAGGCCCGAGAGGAGGTTGACGCAGCGGGCGGCGGCGGCGCGGAGCGGGACCGGCTGGAAATCGGGCTCCATCGATTGGAGATGCCCGGTCGCCCAGATCAGGAGATTCTCCATGGAGGCATGGACATGATCGACCCCCTGCTGGAGATCATGCCGCAGCACGTCGAACTGATGGGCTGTGAGCAGCCCCGTGTCGAGGCCGTCGAGCGCTCCCTTGAGATTCCCGATGGGCGCGCGGAGATCGTGGGCGATGATCGAGAGGAGCTTCTCCTTGGCCAGGTTCGCCTTGTGCAGGTCGGAATTCTTGCGATCGACCTCCCGGCGATAATTATCGTAGATCTCGTGAAGGACCTGCAGGAACCAGCCATAGGCGAAGATCAGGGCGGCCATGTTTGCCGCGAAGAGGCTGCGGGAATGGGCCGCGCCCGGGAAAGGGACGAAGAAATGGAGTTTGACCGTGACGAAGGCCGCAGCGCAAATCCCGAAGGCGAGATGCCGCAGCCACCGCGTATCGAGCAGGAGCGTGGAGGCCAGGATCACCACCAGCAGGAAGTCCTCCATGCCGTTATGAAAAAACCATCCCACCGCCGTGAACATCACCATGCAGGTCACCACCAGCACCGTGATCGCCGCCTGCCAGGCTTTTAGAAGGAGCAGGGTCAGCCCCACCAGCGCCGCCAGCAGGAAGACGGCGTCGAAAGGGACGACTTTCCAATTTCCGCTCATGAGCTGCAGCGTCAGGCGGATCGTCCAGCTGCAGGTCAGGAAAATGGAGCAGAGGTTGGCCACCTGAAGCTTCTTCCGCTGATCGAAAGGCATCTCCTCGCGGATCCCGAAGGAGATCGCAGAGAGACAGAAGCGGGTGGGCTTGGACAGCATTGAGAGCAGTATCAACAATTTGAAGACGCCTTCAATCGCGCTCTCGGTTTCATCGGTTTTCCGAGAGTACCGCCGGAAAGGAAAAAATTGGAGGCGGGGACCGGAATCGAACCGGTGCATGGGGCTTTTGCAGAGCCCGGCCTTACCACTTGGCTACCCCGCCGTCGCGACTGAGTGAAGGACGATGCCCGATTTAGGGCTTGCTGGCAAACAAGAAGAAATAATCGGCGGCATAGCGGGCGAAGAGCTCGTTGCCATAGAGGACGGTGGCGTCCTGGAGATCCTTGCGGGCGGCGGGATCGTTCCCCTCGGCCCGGGCCAGAGCGGCCTTGGCGAAGTAGTAGTGGGGATACTTCTCGTCGAAGGAATTGAAGGTCACGAAGATCTTCTGGGCCTCCCCCAGCTCCTTGGCGCCGATATCGCAGTAGAAGACCAGCAGATTCAGGTCGGGATCGGTGTCGCCGTAACGCTGGGCGTCGAGATAGGCGACCCGGGCAGCGTCATAGCGGCGCTGGTGGAAATGGAGTTCCCCCAGGGCGCGGTGGCCGAGGGTCGAGGCAGGATCGAGGGCGAGGCCCTGCTTGATGAGGGTTTCGGCCTCGTCCAGCTTGCCCAGGGCGGAGGCGATCCGGCCCTTGAGGATGGGGGCACGGGCGTCCTTGGGATCGAGCTTGATCGCCTGGTCGATCGCGGCGTCGGCCTGATCATAGGTCTTCAGCTTGAAGGCGATCAGGGCCTTCCGGTAGGCGATGACGAAGGGGGAGTCGTTGCTCTCGTCGGGAGCCGCGTCGGCGCCCACCGCCGGAGTGGCGGCAGGCGTGGAAGCGGGCGCAGGCGTGGTTTGCGCCGAAAGCGCGGCGATTCCACCCAGTGCGCAAAGTCCGCCGATGAAGGCGGCTCGGGCGGGAGGAGCGAAGCGGAAGCGCCCCATCTCAATCATCGAGCGGAGGTGCCCAGCCCCGGCCATCGTGACGTAGCAACTCGTCGGCATCGACCGGGCCCATCGAGCCCGGCGCGTAGAGCGGGAGGTAATCGTCGGGATGGGTGTCCCAACCGGCGCGGAAGGAGTCGAGGATGCGCCAAGCCTGCTCGACCTCGTCGCTGCGGGTGAAGAGAGTCGATTCGCCGAGGAGCGCGTCGCAGATCAGCCGCTCGTAGGCCTCGGGGAAGTAATGGGTCGCGTCCTTCCGGTAGAGGAAGTCCATGCCCACGTCCTGCAAGGTCGGCTTGCTCGGCGTCTTGGTGTTGAAGTGGAGGTGGATGCCCTCGTTCGGCTGGATGCGGATGCGGAGCCGGTTGCGGTGGATGCGGCAATCGGTCGAGGCGAAGAGGCCGCGCGGCGGCCGCAGGAAGACGATGGTGATCTCGCTGAACTGCTTCGCCAGCGCCTTGCCGGTCCGCAGGTAGAAGGGGACGCCCGCCCAGCGCCAATTATCGATCTCCAGCTTGAGCGCGACATAGGTCTCGGTGAGGGAATTGGGGTTCACCCGGTCTTCCTGCCGATAGGCCGGAATCTGGCGGCCATTGAGCTGGCCCCCGCCGTATTGGGCGCGGACCGAGTTGCGCAGCGCGTGCTCCGGAGTGGCGGAGGGGACCGAGCGGAGCACCTTCACCTTTTCATCGCGGATCGATTCGGCATCGAGGAAGCCGGGCGGCTCCATCGCCAGGAGCGAGAAGAGCTGCATCATGTGGTTCTGCACCATGTCCCGGGCCGCGCCCGCCTCGTCGTAGTAGCCGCCGCGTCCCTCGACGCTGACGGTCTCCGCCACGGTGATCTGGACGTGGTCGATGTAGTTCCGGTTCCAGAGCGGCTCGTAGATCGAGTTGCCGAAGCGGAAGTAGAGGAGGTTCTGCACCGTCTCCTTGCCGAGGTAGTGGTCGATGCGGAAGATCGATTTCTCGGGGAAGGCATGCTGCAGCTCCTTATTAAGGCTCTGGGCGCTGCCCAGATCAGTGCCGAAGGGCTTCTCGACGATCAGCCGCCGCAGGTGCTTCGCCCCCGGCTGCTGGCTCAGGCCCGCATCGGCCAGGTTCTGCGCCACCACGCCGAAGAAATTCGGGGCGGTCGCGAGGTAAAATAGGAAGTTTTCCTGGTAGACCGCCGCCTCCGGAAGCGACTTGAGCCGCTCCGCCAGCTTTTTATAGTCCTCCGGATTCGGCAGATCGCCCTGCTGGTAGTAGATGTGCTTCGCCAGCTTGTCCCAGACCGCGTTATCGACCGGCTTGGTGTGGGAGAACTTGTCGAGCGCCTCCTTCAGGTCCTTGCGGAACTCTTCGTCCGTCTTCGGCCGCCGCGCGAACCCGATGATGGCGAAGCCCTCCGGAAGATGCCCGTTCTTCTGCAGGTGGTAGAAGGCCGGGACGATCTTCCGATGGGTCAGATCGCCGGTGGCGCCGAAGATGACGGCCGCACAGGGCGGCACCTTCGTGGCCTGGGAGGTGAAGTCGGAGGCGGGGGGGGTGCTCATGATCGTCAGCTCTGTTCGTTCGGGTTCGCGTGGGGCGCTGGGTTGAAGCGCGGTTTAGGCGTTGTAGGTCGTCGAGGAGACCGTGCCGCCCTTGCCGGTCCAGTTGGTGTGGAAGAACTCGCCGCGGGGCTTGTCGACCCGCTCGTAGGTGTGGGCGCCGAAGAAATCGCGCTGCGCCTGGAGCAGATTGGCCGGGAGGTTCGCGGTGCGGATGCCGTCGTAGAACGCCAGCGCTGTCGAGAACGTCGGCGTCGGAATTCCGAGCAGCGCGCCCTGCGCCACCGTCCGGCGCCAGGAGGCCTGGGCCTTGTTGATCTCGCCCTTGAAGAAACCGTCGAGGAGGAGGTTGTCGAGATCGGGGTTCTTGTCGAAGGCCTCCTTGATGTTGCCGAGGAACCGGCTGCGGATGATGCAGCCGCCGCGCCACATCAGGGCGATGCCGCCGTAATTCAGGTGCCAGTTATTCTCCTTGGCCGCCGCGCGGAGCAGGAGATAGCCCTGGGCATAAGAGACGATCTTCGAGGAGTAGAGCGCCAGGCGGACGTCCTCGATGAAGGCCTTGCGGTCGCCGGTGAACTTGTCCTCGGGGCCGGTCAGCACCTTCGAGGCCGCCACGCGGGCTTCCTTGAAGGAGGAGAGGGCGCGGGCGAAGACCGCTTCCGCGATCAGGGTAACGGGAGTGCCCGTATCGAGCGCCGAGACCACCGTCCACTTGCCGGTGCCCTTCTGGCCCGCCGCGTCGAGGATCTTGTCGACCAGCGGCTTCCCGTCGGTGTCCTTGTGCTTGAAAATTTCGCTGGTGATCTCGATCAGGTAGGAATCGAGTTCGGTCTTGTTCCAGTCGGTGAAGATCTGTTGGAACTCGTCCGCCTGGACGCCCAGGCCGTCGCGGAGGAGCTGGTAGGCCTCGGAGATCAGCTGCATGTCGCCGTACTCGATGCCGTTGTGGACCATCTTGACGTAGTGGCCCGCGCCGCCCTCGCCGACCCAGTCGCAGCAGGGAGTACCGTCGTCGACCTTGGCGCTGATCGCCTGGAAGATTTCCTTCACCTCGGGCCAGGCTGCCTTCGAGCCGCCGGGCATGATGGAAGGACCGTTGCGCGCGCCTTCTTCGCCGCCGGAGACGCCGGTGCCGATGAAATAGAGGCCCTTGCTCTCGAGATACTTGGTCCGGCGGTCGGAATCGGGGAAGTGGGAATTGCCTCCGTCGATGATGATATCGCCCTTTTCGAGATAGGGGAGGAGATGCTCGATGAACTCGTCGACCGCCGCGCCGGCCTTCACCATTAGCATGATCCGGCGGGGGCGCTTGAGCAGCTTCACCAACTCCTCGATCGAGTGGGCGCCGATCACCTTGGTCCCCTTGGCCTCGTTGGCCAGGAAGTCGTCGACTTTCTTGGTCGTCCGGTTGAAGACGGCCACCGTGTAGCCGTGATCGTTCATGTTGAGGACGAGGTTTTGGCCCATGACGGCCAGACCGATCAAGGCGATGTCTGCGGGAGGATTCATAAGGTTCCAAGGTTTTGCCTTTCCTTGAGACAAAAAGCCAACTCCAATTTGTGACGTTTCCGTTCCGGGGCGATTCGGGGCTTGTGCCCGCCCCGCCAACTGCTATCCGCAAGGGATGCTGAGATTGCGCGACCTCGACCTCGACAAGACCGTCGATAGCAAGAGCGACTACAACGAAACGCTCAAGAAGCTGCAGCTCAAGCTCTTGCATCAACAGGCCCAATTCCACAGCACCAAGCGCTCCCTCGTCATCGTCTTCGAGGGGGCCGACGCGGCGGGGAAAGGGGGGGCGATCAAGCGGGCCACCGAAAATCTCGACCCCCGTTCCCTCCGGGTCTACTCCGTGGTCAAGCCGACCACCGAGGAATACCGCCATCACTACCTCTGGCGCTTCTGGAACAAGATCCCCGGCCACGGCGAGATCGCCATCTTCGACCGCTCCTGGTATGGCCGCGTGTTGGTCGAGCGGATCGAAAAATTCGCCACCGAGGCCGAATGGAAGCGGGCCTACCGCGAGATCAACGAATTCGAGCAGACCATCGCCGACGGCGGCGCGATCATCCTCAAGTTCTATCTCTCCATCAGCAAGGACGAGCAGCTCACCCGCTTCAAGAAGCGCGAGGGCGATCCCAGCAAATGCTGGAAGATGAACGACGAGGATTGGCGCAACCGGCGCAAATGGGACGAATACCTGAAGTGCGCCGACGACATGTTTGCCAAGACGAACCAGCGCCACGCCCCCTGGCACCTCGTCGAGGCCAACCACAAATGGTTCGCCCGGATCAAGGTGCTCCGCGTCATCACCTCGGCGCTGGAGAAGGAACTCGCCGCCTAGCAGGTCTCCCCTCGCTTTTCCTGGCATCCGCTCCGGTCCCCGCCATGGCTCTCTCCGCTTCCCACACCGCCGAGATCAAGATCTACTACTTCGACACCGACGCGGGCGGCGTCGTCCATAACGTCGCCTACCTGCGGATGGTCGAGGTGGCCCGCACCGATCTGGCCGAAAAGCTGGGGTGGACCATCGCCGAGATGGGGGCGAGCGGCATCGTCCCGGTGGTCGCCCGGACCGAGATCGATTACCTCAAGCCCGCCAAGCTCGGCGACACCCTGCGGATCGAGGGGCGGCTCACCAAGATGGAGAAGATCCGCTTCCACCTCCTCTTCGAGATCTTCCGCGCCGCCGACGGGATCAAGCTCGCCGCCTGCCGCCAGACCATGGTCACCGTCAATCTCGCCAGCGGCCGCCCCCAGCCAGTGCCGAAGGCCTGGGTCGAGGCCTTTCCCGACCTGATTGGCGAACGGGATTGATTCCCCTGCTCAGGGAGCGAGCGGAATGGGGCTGCGCGGCAGGACGGGTTGCGGAATCTCCGCCGGAGCGAATCGGCCCTCAAAGGTCGGCTCCGCCCAAATCGCATGGTCGCCAAAATTATTTCTCAGGTCATCCACGATCAGCTCGATGCGCTTGGCGCCGGGAGGCACATCGACCTCGATGGGGCATTCCAGGTTGGGATAATCGAGCAGTGCCTTGGAGTGGAATAGCTCTTTCCCATCAATGGTGACAATATAGGCCCACGAGCCCACGATGTTGGGGTCGCCGCTGGGATGAACCCCCACGGAAGTAAAGCGAAGGGTGCCTCGTGGGACATCATAGACGACGCGGCTGGGCGCATGCGCGAAGAGATAGTTTTCACACGGTTGTTGTCTGAGGAAAACCTGCGTATTTCCCAGGGTTTTGGATATCCACAGATCCCCGAAGCCAACCGCATATTCACTCACCGGCAGGTCCAAAAGGCTGATTTTTCCAATGGCCATCCCGGCATTCGTCCAGTCGGCATCGATGGCCGGCCGGGGCTTCCTCAGGGCGACGAGGGCAAGCACCGCGAGGAGGAGCAGGCCGAGAAAGGACCACGCAGAGGCCTTCGGTTTGAGCCTGGCAATCTGTTCGATACCCCGACGAATGTGTCCCTTGCTTTTCACGATGCCAACGCGACTTAAGGGACTCGGGCCGCGAAATCAAATCCTGTCGCCCGCCGAGCCTTCCCGCTCCAGGATCGCCCAGAGCGCGCGCAGCCGGGAGCCGAACGCCGCCGACTGTTCGTCGAGTTGTCCGATGGCTTGCTTGCGGTAGGTGATATCGCGGAACGTCCAGGCCCGTCCGAAGCAGGTGCCATCCCGCCCGATCACCGGACGGGAGGTCCGGTCGAGGACGGTCCCGTCAATCAGCTCGATCTCGTCCCGGCTCGATTCATTCGGATGGGTGTAGAGGTGGGTCACCTTCTCGATGAACTGCTGCGGATTCTTGGTCCGGGTGGTGACGTACTGGAGCTGCTTTTGATAATCGGGATCTTCGGCGATGAACTCGGGGATCGACCAGAGCGCCGACATCAACGGATTCTGCAGCAGCCGCCTTCCCAATAGATCGACCACCAACACCCCATCGATGTGGGAATCGGCCAGGGCCTCCACGAAGGAGAGCGTCCAATCGAGTTCGCGCTCGAGCTTCTTTTTATCGCCGATCTCCCGGGCGATTTTCGAGACGCCGGTCACTTCCCGGGAGGCGGTGCGGATCGGGGAGAGGGTGATGGCGACATCGATCGGTCCTCCGTCCTTGCGGCGTCGGACGGTCTCGAAATGGGAGCCGCAGCCTCCTTGGACGGCGGCGGCGACGATCTCCTCCTCCTCGTCGAGCCGGTCGCGGGGAGAGAGGATTCGGCCGCTTTCGCCGAGGACTTCCTCGGCGGCATAGCCGAAGAGCCTCTGGGCAGCCAGGTTCCAGCTGGTGATCGTCCCGGCGAGGCTTTCGCTCCAGATCGCGTCGTCGCTCGATGCGATCAGAGCCGCCGCTTCCGATTCATGGGTGATCTCCATCACAAGGTCCTCCTGAAAATAGTTACCGAATCGCACTGAACTGAAGCGGAGAATATTCCTTAAAAGCAAGTATTGCAATAATGATCTAATTGGAAGACAGCGGATAATTTTACTTATTTATAAGTAAAATATTAACTGACAACCTTCTCATCTGGAAACATTTCTGACGTAAACCGCTTGACCTTTGGGGAGAGAGGTGGTTAAAAGTGGGGCGAAGTGGGGAGAAAAAGCGGAAGAAGGAGAGTATTGGAACGTACGTTGAAGCGTAATAAGAAGGCAGAAACCACCAAGTAGTTTGCCCGTTCCACTCTCCTTTTCAGCCAGTCACTCCTCACTGAAGTCCGATGCAACCTGAACTGCGCGCCAGCTACACCGATACGTTCGAGCACGCCTTCGATGAGAAGGGGCGGCTGACCATTCCGTCGGAATGGCGCGGCGCTCCCTACGAGGCGCGGCTCTTCATTTTCCCCTCGCGCGAGGAGTGCATCAAAGTCTACCCCGAATCGTGGCTCAGCCGCCTTCAGGTCGAGGTGCAGTCCCTCAAGCTCCAGGACCCCCAGCGCCTCCGCGTCGAGTCGCTCGCCCGGATCGCCCAGGCGGCCACCCTCGACCAACAGGGCCGCATCATCGTCAAGGAGCGCTTCCGCAAGCAGGCGGGCATCAAGAAGGAAGCCGCCCTCGTCGGCGCCCTCGACCATTTCGCCATCTATAACCCCGCGACCCTGCGCAAGCTCGAAGCGCAGGCCACCACGTTGGAGGAAGCTGCCGAGAGTCTCGGTATCTGACGGCTGCCTCTCCGGGTTCCGCCATGAATTTCTTCCACTCCCCCTCAGCCTCTTCGTATGACCGTTCCCACCCATCTGCCCGTACTCCTGGAGGCCTTCCTGGAGAGGACCGCCCCGCGGGCGGGCCAGCGCTGGGTGGACGGGACATTCGGCCGTGGTGGGCACGCCCGGACGCTGCTGGAACGGGGCTGCCAGGTGCTGGCCATGGATCGCGACGCCGAAGCCTTGGCGGCGGCGGCCTCCCTCCAGGCGCAATTTCCCCAACAGATGAAACTGGTGCAAAGTGATTTCCGCGAGATCGCGCCCCGCTGCGCCGAACTCGGCTGGGACCGGGTCGACGGCATCCTCCTCGACCTCGGCGTCTCCTCTCCCCAGTTCGACGACGCCGCGCGCGGCTTCAGCTTCCGCCACCAGGCCCCGCTCGACATGCGGATGGACCGCCGCCAGGAACTGACCGCCGCCCTCATCGTCAACCGCTGGGACGAAGAGGATCTCGCCAATTGCTTCTACCAGCTCGCCGAGGAGCGCGACAGCCGCCGGATCGCCCGCGCCATCGTCCGCCGCCGTTCCGAGCGCCCCATCGAGACCACCACCGATCTGGCCGAGGTCGTCGCCGAGGCGATCCCCCATCGCAAGGGAAAGAAAATCCATCCCGCCACCCAGGTCTTCCAGGCCCTTCGCATGGCCGTCAACGGCGAGCGCGAGGCCCTCGACGAGGTCCTCCCCGCCGCCACCGCGCTGCTCGCCCCGGGCGGCGCGCTCGCCGTGATCAGCTTCCATTCCGGCGAAGACCGCAAGGTGAAGGCCTTCTTCAAGGACCGTTCCCGCCCCTGCCTGGAAACCCCCGACTTCGCCCCCGCGCAGGCCAATCCCGATTACCTCTTCTCCCGCGTCGAGCGCTCCCTCCCCGGCGAGGCCGAGCTCGCCGCCAATCCCCGCGCCCGCAGCGCCCGCCTCCGCGTCGCCTGGAAACGGGAGGATTTGTCATGAGCGGCAATCGTCATAAGAACAGCCACTCCTTGCACGGCCCCGCCGTTTTCAAGTGGATGGCGGCAGTGATCGCTTGCTCGCTCCTCGGCGCGGGCTACGTCGCCCAAAAGAACCAGGTACTTCGCCTCGCTTCCGAGGTCCGCTCGCAGGAAGTCGAGCTGAATGCCTGGAAGCAGCGCAATCTCCAGATCCGTTCCGACCTCGCCCAGCTCGGTTCGCTCGGCACGCTCCAGAGGCGCTTGAACGGCCTCGGCAGCGGCATGGTCCGGATCGGTGATCTGCCGGTTATTCACATGGAGAAAAGCCGAACCAATCTCTCTCCGAATTCCCCCAGCGGCCGCCTCTATCTGACCTTTACGGGAGGAAACCTCTCATGAGCCGCAACCGCGCCAAGAACACCCACTCCCTCCATTGGGCGGCGGTCCTGAAATGGGTCGGCGTGCTGATGACCTTCTCGATCCTCGGGGCGGGCTATGTCGCCAAGAAGAACCAGGTGCTCCGCCTCGCTTCCGAGGTCCAGGCCCAGGAAGACGAGCTCAACGCCTGGAAGAAGCGCAATCTCCAGCTGAAGTGCAACATCGCCCAGCTCAGCTCGTTCGGCGAGCTGCAGGCCCGCCTGAACAGCCTCGGCAGCGGCATGGTCCAGATCAGCGAATTGCAGATCATCCCGATGGAAGGCAATCGCGCCGGGATGGAGAAGACCGCCATCGCCCGCAACACCAGCGGGGCAGCCGGAGTCACGCCGTGAGCCTCCGCCAACGGGCGCTCTGGACCGTGGTCTGCCTCAGCTTCGGCTTCACCATCATCTCCTATCGGCTGATCCAGCTCCAGCTGGTCGACCACGAGATGTATAAACGCCTCGCCATCGAGCAGCACTGCATCCGCATCGAGCTGCCGCCGCGGCGCGGCGACATCCTCGACGTCAACGGCCAGATCCTCGCCCAGAGCCAGGTCCTCCACGACATCCGGGTCGACGGCAAGAACCTCCTCGAGCCCGCCGTCACTCTTCCCCAGATCGAGCAGATCGTCGGCGTCCCCGCCGGATCACTGCTCAAGATATTCAACCCGAACAACCGCTACCAGCTCCTCGCCCAGAACCTCACCGAGGATCAGCTGGCCGAGCTGAAGGACTTCGAGGCCCAACAGATTTCCACCTGGAACAAGGAGAAGCGCAAGCCCCAACCCCAGCCCTTCCTCACCGTCGAGGACCGCTACGTCCGCACCTATCCGGAGGGTTCCGACGCCAGCCACCTGATCGGCTTCCTCGACGCGCAGGGCAAGGGCGTCTCCGGCGTCGAGGGCGCCTTCGATCCCGCCCTGCGCGGCATCCCCGGCGAGCAATGGATCGAGAAGGACGTGCGCG